>ERZ1673699.1588-NODE-1588-length-17588-cov-4.577882_pt1 | contig 17588 bp, 22 predicted proteins | sample MGYA00580229_ERZ1673699 | MGnify/ENA primary metagenome ERZ1673699 (study PRJEB41218, sample SAMN15661785) | gut metagenome | host: Homo sapiens | place: Canada: London | collected 2015-08-20/2019-03-30 | study: EMG produced TPA metagenomics assembly of... | reverse complement strand
CCCATCTCAATGAGAGCCCTGGAGCCAATATCACGCGCTCCTCGACACAATTCTTTTGACATGCTCATCCTCTGGTTAGTGTGTTGTGCTTTTAGTCAACTTTGATGGTAGCTATGCCCCTGGGTGTATGTCAATTGAGGGGCTCCCCTATATGGGGGGGGTGTCAAGGAGAAAGGGACACGAAACACCCCGGGGAGAGAAATGCTCCTCGTTCCACCTCCAGGGCTCCTCTACCAGGAAGGCTCCCCAAGGTTTTTCGCAGCTTCCAGCATAAACGGCATTAACTAGGAGACGATATCAGCTGGAGTTCTATCCTCCCCCAGGGTAATGCACGTTGAAGTGCTCTCCTCATTGAGGTGGCTGCGTGTCGCCAACAAATAGGAGTCTATCTTGTCATCATCAGCGTGCAGGAAGGTGGAAATGTAATCAGAACCTATTTTTAGCGCTAATCCAGAGCACATCCCTACAGAAGAGAAATGGTAGAGGTAGACGATATCAGCGCTGAACATTCGTAGCCCCTGCTCCTCCAAGATTGATGCGAAGATAGCGCGCACCAATTGCGCAGTTTTCGCCATCACATCGTCTCCAGGGAAAGCGGTATTTGCGATATCACTGATACGCTCGTCCCTGTTGGTTGGGTGGAGCACTTTTCCCATGGAACCGAAAGCGTTTTTCTCAAAAAAGTGGGCATTGTCATTGATGGTGTCCACTGTCTCGTCGGTGTAGGAATGCACTGTGTCGGAAACGGTAGGGAATATCCGGTCTCCATTGAAAAACGTTGTTGCGTCATCCCCCAACTCATCAAGATTCACGTCCACCTTGACGGTTGACGGCAATTCCAGAAGATGCTTTGGAGACCCCTTGAGAAGCACCTCGTAGCAGTTAAAACTCACCACTGGAGTGCTACGTTCATCCAGGTGACACTCTATTCCAGCAAATGGAACCAGATTGTCGCCCTTTAGCCCCAAGTCCTGCAGGACGGTAGTTTCCATATCCTTGACTAGTCGAGCGTGGGTGCCCATAGGATGTTTCCTCTATCTCCTCTGTTAATTGTGATGTACGTCACTATGCTGAACTCATATCGCCACGCTCTTCGCGGAGCACCCTGACAAACTGCATGATGGCGGGAATGAGCTTTCGCACAATATCCTCTGCGGTACCAGTTGACTGAAAGACGATGATGTCGCGCACCCTTTCCCCATTGCGTCCATCAATGGCGGCTAGCACGTAGGTGTTGTTTTCGGTAGCGTGCAAAAAGGCTGAAATGAACGCCTCTCCTGACATCACCACCATTCCGGTGCAGTACCCATCATAGTTGTCATAAAATTCTTCTACCTGCACAAAGTCGATGGGAACATCTCTCATCCCCTGCGTTTCTTCCAGGATGGAGGCAATGGTTGCGCGCACACCCTTGAAAGCCTCGCGCGCACACACGGTGCCGTTGTCCATAGTAGTGTCTCCCAGTTTCAGGACTCGCTCATCTCGCTGGGTTGGGGTGTACTTCCGCTTGGTGGAACCGAAGATTCCACGACGATAACGGGGTATATACTCCCGGACAATGGCTTCGTCAACAGGAGGGTGGTGCACAGTGGAGTTGAGCACCATGACCTGCCCATCCTCCTCGATTTGTGGGTTGTGCCCAGCACCTTTAACGATATCAATGCTGGTTTCGACGTGAAACCCATTCACCCCTGAGATGCTCTCAGGGAGCAGGTCAATATCAATAGCATAGCAGCTAAAAGAGGCGATGGTCTCTCCGTTGATATCTCGATGCTCCTCAACACCACAAAATGGGATGGCGGTGTATCCACTGGTAATCCTCAGCTCGCTGACAGCCTTGGAATCAAGGTCAAGAGCGTTGTAGCAAATAGTACTGGGCATATCCTTCTCCTGCGTTGTGGGATGAACCTTTTAATCACCCTTGATGGTATCCCAGCATGAGGTGCACGTCAACTGGTGCACCCCCATAATAGGGGTGGGGGGGCACTCACCACCCTGGAGTGAGCCCCCCCCTCAGCAGGTTCAAGAAGGTGCTACTTCCCGGCTGTCTCTACGATTTTCAGCAACACCGGGGTGAGGTGGCGGACAACATCCTTTGCCGTGCCACCCTCTACTGGAATCCTCTCCTGGATAGCGTCTGCACCGCCATCATGGACACAATGGGTTAACAGGACGCACTCATTATCGTCGGTGCCAAATGCAAAGGAGGTGACGAAGGTGTTGTTGCACATCAGGGCAACACCCATAAACTCCCTCTCCCAGCTGATGGGGTTGGAGAAGTTATCCATCATCACGAAGTCAACTTCTGCACCCTGGACTCCATGGGTCTCCAGCATGGAAGCGAGGACGGCACGGGTCATCCGATGTGCGCTACGAAAGCACTCTTCGCGCTCCATAGTTTTGTCGGACATTTCAACAATGAGGTCACTTCGCTGCCCCGGGGTGTACTTCCTTTTTCGGGAACCGAAAATCACGTACCTGCCAGTAGAGGGGTCTATTCCCATGCGGGAGTCCCCTTCTTCCCTCTTCCGATGGTGGAAGTTGCTGATAATCAGGGTCTTCTCTTTGCTTGACAGAGACGTGGCAACATTGTTGCTTGGTTCACAACCAAAAGGGATAGTGGCATAACTATCCACATTCCTCTTGAGAGTGGGGCGCAGCGACACTGCATAGCAATCGAAGGAGACGATGTTTTTCTTGGAGCCATCACGATACTCTTCAGTGCCACACATAGGTGCCTCCTGGAGTTCCCTAAACCCTATCTTGGTGAGGATATCAGTGTGTGCATCTTTCGGGTTTCGATATGGTTCCTGTGTCATGATGAGGTGCTCCTTTTTCGTGGTTGATTGCTTTTGCCCTCCATGATAATCCCAGCGGGTTGGTGCTGTCAATCGATGCACCCCCTTATGTGGGATGTTCCCCATAAAAGGGACACGAAACTCCCCGGTGGGGGGCATCACCCCCTTTCGGGTGTGGAACCTACACCTTCCAGCGTGACATCTGCGCGCTGCTGTGCCATACTGGAGCCAACAACGACAGAGCACCACTATGGTGCATACCAGGAAGGAATCAACCACCATGTCTAACTCCACTGTTTCTCTGATTGACCTTATGGCTGCTGACGACACCAAGGATGTCTCCACTTTCTTCGCCTACCGTCGATTGGTTGACCTTGACGCGCTGGCTGAGGATGCCCAGTTCAACGATGAGTCTTCTCAGTGGGAGGAGGAAGATGTCGAGGAATTTTTCGAGTGGGTGCGCGTCAATCGAGATGCAGTGGACTACATGCTGATGACTCACTTTGAGGAACTGCTCAATGACGCTCTTGATGCTGTGATGCAGGGTGAATTCGCCTCTGACATCTACCAGGAGACGCTCCTTCCTGAGATGGGTGTCAAGTTGTTGTCGATGTGGCGGAATGCTCACGCAGTGGAAGAATAATATCGCGCGCTGAGGCTATAGCCCTCCCCAGTGGAGCCCCAGCGCTCCTCTCCGGGGTTGGGGAGCGCCTCCCCACCTAGTTGCACCTCCACACGATAAAAACGCCCTAGAATCGATTCTGGGGCGTTTTTGCTATGCTTTTCGACTTCCGTCTCTAGCGGTGGTTCATTCCTTTTCTGGGAGGTGCTCCTTTGTGTCGTCCACCTTCTCTTCGTCAGCGCGGAACCTCTTGACGTTGACCACACAGGCTGCAACGATGATACCCATCATGATGGTGGCGAAGATGATAACCGCCATCTCTCCGATGGAGTTTCCGAGATTGTCGTCAGCCACTAGCATCGTTACGTCATACACCAGGTAGAGCACCAGTGTGATGGTGGAGGCTACCAGTGGAGGAATGGTGTCAACGGTGGTGGCGGAACCCTCTTTGGTGCGCCTATCTAGTTTGTTGATGGTCAGCAGGGTGAGCAACCCGGCGATGGTGGTCGCTAGTAGTAAGATGGTCTTCAACATGGTAAAAAGGGACACGCTCCTTCATATGGTTGGTGTCGGAATATGGGGGTGGGGAGCCTCATATGGAAGCACCCTGCACCCCTATCGAGGTGAACCTAGGCGAGCAACTCTATCATCAGCGCGCTGAAAGCGAAAAGAGCGCTAACCAAATAGAGCACCGTGGCGTTGTATCCGACGATGTGGCTTCGGTCATCATCGGTGGCGCTAGTAGCAGTAGAGTAGTTCCACCCGAGATAAAACGTTACCACGGAGATGATGGCGAAAACTGTCAATGTTGTATCCATGCCCCTGATGCTACCAGATGCAGGCGGAACCCTCTACCTCTGGGTAGGTTCCTCCCCCTTGTTGGGGGTGTCTTCTTGGGCAGCTTGACTATCAAAGGTGACTCCCTCATCGCGATTCCACTTGATGGTTCTGGTGCTGCTAGGGAAGTGGCGTTTCTTCCAGATGAGGGACACGGGTTTCTCAGCGAGGTGCTGGCTGCATACTAGACGAATCTTCCCGCGCTCAACCGCCTTCTGCCCGTTTTCTCTCATATCCTCGCCCGTTTCATAGAGGTCATCCAACTCAGCTTCCTGTTCCACCTCATCAATGAGGTCATATTTGTCCACTAGATGGGCTTCAATGGAATATATTTGGTCTGGGTCATGCATCCTGTCACGGTCATATTCCAACCCGTCCACCCCGGTAAAAGAGATGATGAGGTACTTCTCGGTCTCCAATTCCTCATTAATGAACCATCCGTCAACAGGGTGGTTGTCGAAGACACCATCTTGATAGAACGGTTTTTTCGACAGCGAGGATATCTCAAAGGCATTAGTGGGAAGGTTCTTATTTTTGTAGTTCGCTTGCGCTTTTTCGTCGATTTTCATTCCGTCTGCAATGATGTCGATGCCTGCGAATTGGCTATCCAGGTCGGTTTTGCGCTCCACAGAGTCGAAAATCAGCGGGTAGATTTCTTTGTCGAGAAACGCCTCCACAACCTCGTTTTCCCTCATATCTCCTCTAAACTTCGTTCCCCTGTGAGTACTGCTGCCTCTGGAGTCTCTATCGCGCCTATCCCTGCGAGGATATGTGCCTCTGTCTACCCGCCTCTGTGGCTGTTCAACCTGTCTTCTTCGTGGCATAGCTGCAGGGTTGGGGGTGCCACCAGAAGAGAAGTCGCTGCGTGCATCTCTGGTGGGTGTTTTTCCGGTGGATTGTTGCTGTTCAGGAACCCACGTGACGTGCCCGTTTTTGTCTGTTTCACGACGGTAGCCAGGTTGGTTTTTTCTTTTCTTTCCCATAATGGATTCACCTTTTTTCACGCTGGATGTCAATCACAAAGGGGTGGCTCTGCATTCAACTGTGAACAATAGTGGGTTCCCACCCCCTGGTTTTGGGGGGGTGGCTGGCGCTTCCTTCCCATCGATGCTACGCTCTTCGGTAGGAAGACCCCATCCACCTTTGTGAAAGGCTATCTCCACCATGACTCCACCATCAACCGGGCTACCGATGGCGATGATTCTCGGTGTCCTTCTGGTGCTATGCATCGTCACCGCCAACTATCTTCGTGACCGCTCCAGTGGTTCCGAGGAAGCCACCGATTCCCTAGCTGGTGTGATTGTGACTACAATGGTGCTATTGATGACCATTGCCACCGTCCCGGCGATGATGAATTGAGCCACAAGAGCGAAAGAAAAAGGTGATAGTCGGTGCCTATCAGTTCCACCATCATGGCTGAACCTATGTGGAAGCCACTGTGGTTAACAACGTTAACCACGAAGGATGAGGTTCCTACCACCTCTCCGATTCCCTTTGTGGAATCCACTGATGTTTCTGTTCCCATCGTCCACAACCTTGATTTTACCGGTATGGTTCGCTGGGGGAGGGTTACTGTTGGTGCTCCGGAGTATTCCGCTATGGTGTCAGCCTGTTGGAGCGCTGCAGTGGTGATGGCTATCATCATGATGGTCTGTGGGTGTGTTTTCTTTTGGAACAAAAACCGCGCGTCCAACACAGATAACGATGAGGTCTACACCAAGCACTATCGTCGCGCCATGAGAAGCTCGGTTGGTGTTTTTATCGCAGCCTTCTGTGCCGTCGTCTGCGGGGTGGCTGCACTGGTGTTCGACTATCTTGATAGTGGAGAGAACTATCATCAGGAGACCTCAGTGGTGTCGTCTGATACTACGAAGATGGCGGTGAACATCGTTAACCACGTGGATAAAAAGAAGCTATCCCATGGGTTGGAGAGCTTCGTGGAGTCCAACGGGTGGACGGTGCACTGCGATGAGGGCTCCGCAAAATCGGTGCTCTGCGGTGGGGGAATCGTCAATCACCCGGTGACGGTGGAGTCTCTCTATGGGGAAAAGCACAAGGCAACCATGATGGTGGCGATTGACTCCGATAGAACCGTTGGGCATGAGTTCGCCACCATGATGGAACAGGATGGGATTCCGGTTGATGGCACCACGAAGGTGCCTGCACACATGGTGAAAAAGGGTGACACATTGTCGGTGTTTGTCACCGTGAGTATCTTCCCCTCTTCTTAGCAGAACCCTGCTGCAGCAGTGTGTGGCGCACCCCAAAAAGGGACACGAAACCCCTCTTAGGTAGACGCCTCACACCCTCATCCCATAGGTGTTTTCCATGGTAGTCATAGGTGCATCCACCCAGCTGCGCTCCAACCTGTAAGAAGACCCATCTCACCTGGTGAGACGGTGTTTTCGCGCTACACAATAGGGATGAAAATCCCGGATTATCCCGGATAATATCTTGACAATTGCCTGTGAATCAACTACCATCATAGGTAGAGCGCAACAGAGAAACCCTCCGGTCGTCGGGGGTTGATATTATTGCTATCGTCAATCACAAAAAGTACTCAAGGAAGAGTGTTATCCACCATGCCACATCAGATTGCTACTGCTGCTGTTCCCCGCGTCTGCGGTACTGTCACCTACTGCAACCAGATTGATAATCCCCGCGTGCTCGCGGTACTTATCAGTCGAATCGTCAAGGCTTATCACTGCGCTGATGATAGCCACCCGCTATGCCGACTTATTGACACCTATCACAGTGATAAGACCATCCTGTCTGTTGCAGCCAACATGGTCAACGTCATGGTTAACATGACGGATGACGCTACCATCATCGATGGTGTGGACACCCCCTACTATATGGTGGAAGCGGGTAACCCCCGTGGAATCAATCACGCTGGGGTGAACTATATGGAGCTATCGGGGTGTACTCGGGAGGATATTACCGTGATGGACGTTCACCTGGTCGATGACGATGCTCTATCTGCTGCGTCGGTGGTTGCTGCAACCCGCGCTCGTCAGGTGGCACACCACTAGGAGAAGGTTGCTCCCCCCCTGGGAAGTACCCCTGAACAGGAGGCTCCCTGGGGGGGCTTTTCTATGTGAGTGGGGTGTGAAAAGGGACACGGAATATGGCATGGAGGAGGGGCGCTCAACCTCATGTTGGGAGCCCACCTCACCAGGCGCTGGAAGGCGTCTCCCCTTCCTTGAGTGCGGCTAGGTTAACGTCGTTAAAACAGGTGACCTGCATCTCCATGGGGGCGTGAAGCGCGCTATGGTTAAAGCTCCCACTCACCATCCCGGAGGTTCCACACTGATTGAGATGCTCCACGTAGAAGTTCATATCGTAGTCAGTGAGGGCGAGATACTTTTCGACCCTCCTGTCTGGAAACGTTCCGATGACATCAAGATAGGTGTGTACCCCTGGGATGCCACCTAGTTGAGCTACCAAGGAGGTGGCTGATTCCAGCATGTGGTTGTGCATCCACACGTCAATCGACCATCGATAACCGAAGTGCAACCCGGAGCTGATGATGAGCATGATGACGGCTGCGGTTATCCATTTGGTAAACGGTGTCTGGGAGTCGTGGCGCACCCAGGAGATAACCGCTATTGTTCCCAAAAGGAACGTGATAGCAAATCCTGAATATGTTGCCCAGTGGACGGCAAATGTCACATCGATAAGCCCCTTCAGTGAGGGGTCAATGGGGATGATTCCCGTAGTGTTGTCCAACCAGTGGGGGTGGGTGTCTGTCACAGCAGGGGCTCCTCCGTGAGATGGATAGGGTGCCTGTCAAGTTTAGCACCATGGGCAACCAGAGCGGCAACTGGGAAGGGTGGAGATGGTGAAAAAGGGACACCAACTGGCAGATGGTGACACCCCACCGCGCACCTGGAATCTGCGCAGAATCGTCGCCACTGCATGGATGGTGCGCAGAGCAGTCAAGGCGGTAACCTCGCTAAAAGCGAAGCGTCTGCTGCTGGTTGGTGCATGGAGATTTGCGAGAAACGCACTGTTACAGAGGCGACGGGAAAAGAGAGCGTTCCGTTGACATCCACACCCCATCGGTGTGCTACTATTGAGAGGGTGCATGCTGGTCAGCGTGTGATATGCTGGAAGATTCCAGAGCAGTCCACGAGCAGCCCTAGGAGAGAAACCTTGACGAAGAAAAACACGGACAACATCCGAAACGATATTGATGACACCACAGACACATCACACGACTCCACGGAGAATAACACCCCTTCTTCTCGTGATGACGATATGATGTATGACACCACCCCTACTGGTTCCATGAAAGCCGTCGGTGGCGATGACGAGCTATCGGAGACTATCGCTGAAAAGGTAGGGAAAGAGCTTCCCGGTGAGGAGCCACGAGACGAAACGGCGGATGACACCCTAGAAGATGATAGCGACTCCGACGATGAGCACCCTGAGGTTGATGCAGATGATTCCGATGAGGATAGCGACTCCCTGTGGGATGAGGCACTGAGAAACGCGGGGTATGAGGAACCGGACGACGATGAGGGGGGCACGTACTACTCTACAATTCCTATCTCGGAGACTCCACCACGGAGGGTATCTTCCCGGTATAACCATCGCACCCATGCCTGGGAGCACTACGATGATGAGCACCCAACTTACCGTTCAGAGCGCAGACTCCGGGGAGACGATGAGCACTACTCCAGCCCTCATCAGGAAGAAATTCAGTGGGATGATTCCGATATGGATGTCCCAGAGCACCACCAGGAAGATGAGAGCCTGGATGTTGGGGCTGCACCATCAGAAGAAACCTCAACCAGTAAAAAGGACTCCAACTGGGCTACCTGGTTGGTGGATAAGGAGAACCAGCGTCTTTTCACCCTTATCGCGCTGTTAACTACAATGTCTTCCGGTATCGGAGTGGGACTTGCAGCATACTACCTGTTTTACCTTGATGATTCGAGGAAGAAGGATAAAGCCTCTGTGATGATGTCATGGGCGTCCATCGCCATTTGCATCCTCACCCTGATTATCGTCGTGACGATGGGAGTAGGTGCCTTCTTGGCTGGTTTTGCGCTTTCTCCAGCAGTACCAGCATAGTAGTGTAGCCCTTCCCCACAGACCCCTCCCTGCTCCTGGTTTTACCAGGTGGGAGGGGATTTTTCTATGCTGCAACCGGGGAAGAATCCATGCTGTCGGAGTAGACCACCTTCTTGATTCCCGCCTTTTCAATGGCTTCTTGACACTTTGGGCAGGGGCGCGACATTCCCGGTGCACCACACGACCTGGTGCGCGCAACATAGAGGACTGCACCATGTGCTACCTCGGGAGAAACCTGGTTGAGCGCTGCTACCTCAGCGTGGATGGAGATGTGCTCCTTATTATCGTTGAACATGTCATCGGGAAAAAGCATCGGGTTGTTGATAACCCGGTTGAATCCCTGCCCGACAACCCTTCCTGATTTGACGACTAGGGCACCGTGTCGATGACGGCAGGTGCTGTTGCAAGCTAGCGTGAGGGCACGCTGCAGCCACTTTTCCTGTCGATTAGACAGCCGCACTTTCGCTGCGGATATCTCCTTTGAATGAGGTAGTCACGATGCTCTCCTTGGATAGTGATTGTTTCTATCACCCGATTGTAGGTCACCATGTTGGTGTCCGTCAAGTTGAGTGGGGAACCGTCCCCAGGGATGGAACACCCATCGCTATTGTTAACAGTTGTGACACAATGTATCGCACAGTGAGGCTACCACTGGTATCCTGCGATAACGCTGACGAGGGACACCATTAAGGTGTTACACTGCGGATATGTAGTTGCAGTGATGAAACGACAGTGCGACTGCTGGGCACAAATCATAGAAAAATAAGAAACCAAAGGCGGTTGAAACCATGTGTAGAGCACGACCAGGACCACGTTGTTCCTATAGCGCACGTATTCGTCGAGACAGGGCGAGAAAGGCGCTCCAGCGTGTACAAATGCAGGCTGCGCAGTATCGTCGGGACAATCCCACTGACGATGGCTCTCCCGTGGAGCTGCCGGATAAGCTGGCCACCAAGATGGACAATGCTGAACTTCGGATGGAGCAAGCCAACCGCGTGTGGTACGCCACCCCGAAGGGACAGGAAGAGCTAGCGCATAAAATCGCCGGACTAGAGCGTGAGCTAGCCAAGATGCCTACCGAGGATGAAATCTCCTCTCCACGTGAGAAGAAGATTCGCCAGGAGCAGGTCGCCCGTATTGCAGCTAGCAAGAAGATGTTGGAGCAGGGTATTGAGCGCAGGATGAATTCCTATGCTGACCTGCATGATTTCATCGAAGAGCGCCCTAAGACCCGCCAGGAGGCCATCAACCGTGGTGCTGACCTGACTCCGCGCGCACAGAAGAACCTTGGTGATAAGGACTATACTACTGGAGAGCCTCAGTCACTCAAGTTGGAGCCCTATACTCCAGAGCAGCTGGAGCGTGCATCCTCTTGGGTAGAAACCGGTGCAGACAGTGGTTGGCATAAAGGTGGCACCTTTAAGCCACCGCGCTCCATCAATGGCGTAGAGCTCGGTGAGAAGGCTGATGAACCAGTCTCCCGTGTAGTGCGCCTATCCACTCCTGATGGTGCAGTGGTGGAAGCCCGTCACGATGTGCACGTCACCAAGACCAAGGACGGCACCTATATCGTCTCCAGGCGTGCTACAACTGCAGCCTCCTTCGAGGATGCCTCTCCGATTGACAAAAACACCCAACCGCTGGGACACCTACTGAAGAATACTCACGGTATTGACCGCACGGAGATTCTCGGTGAGTATAAATCCTTGCATGCTGCACGTGTGCGTCGCGGTATGATTGTCAACAATTCCTCCAACCTTCCTGATTCTGAAAAGGTTGATTTCATCGCTCACTCAGCCGAGGACGGCAGAGACTTGATGATTAGCCGTTTTGGAAACAAAAACAAGAAGGATGACGTCATGAACCGTGGTTTCGTGGTGGAGCGCCACCGCTACGAGACAACGCTAGACGAGGATGACGCGCGCAACACCTACTACAAGCAGGATGTTAAGAAGCAGCGAAAGATGGAGAAGATGTTGGAGAAGGCACGCGCTTCTGCAGGCACCAAGAAGGAAGAAGCTACTGTCGGGGCGAAGTGATTCGACACAACGGATAAGGGAACACGCTTCCTGACCTACCACCTGCTTGACTAGCTATCACGTTGGTCAAGCAGGTGGTTTTTCTACGTGGTGTGGACGCCCCACCCCCCCCCATTTGGGGTGGGTACCCCCGTCGATTCACCCCCAGAGTCCACCACTGCTGTTTTCAACACTATTTCGCACCCCACCAGCTGTTTTGCGCGAAAAACAGCTATCTGTGGTAGCCTATATCACATCGTGTGCCACAATGCAATGACTTTTCGTTAAGGCTACCTACTTTCAGGGGTGTGGCGACACAATGAGCAAGCCTGACACAACACATTCAAGGAGAATCATATGGCGGAGCCAATGACAGCATTCATCACCTGGCACGGCAGAGTAGACGGTGGTAGCGCACCTGTGCATCTGCCATCCATCAGCACCTGCGATGAGGAGGATATGCGCGACATCTTTTCTCGTATGGTGAGTGATGGTCTGGTATCAAAAAATGATGGCTTCTATCTCGGTGTGCTCACCCCGAAGATGACCCCAGAAGACCTACGATACTTTGACTCTCAAGCCACCCTCCCGGATGATTCCGAGGAAAAGGCTGCTATCGTCCAGCGCATGGTTGATATCGTTGAGGGCAACGATGAGGTCTACTCTGTGAAGAATATTTTGGAGTCTTACGCCACCAGCTTGGACGATTGGCTTCCAGAAGCTCTGGAGGTCACCTATGACAACGAGAAGACTGACTCTGACGTAACCTACCGTGGGTAACCACAATATGCACGTGACGTGAACCCTCCTGCGGGGCGTCTGTGTTAATGAACTACCGCCATCTGCTGCTGATTCTTTCTCTCCATCAGCAGTAGGTGGCGTTTTTGCTGCCTATGAGCTACCTACTTCGGTGGGGTATCGTTTCCACGGTTGAGCCTTCTGATGTCCCGAAGAGCCTCCGTCATGGCTTTTAGGTTATCGTTAGCATCCGCGATGGCACTGGAGGTGGGAGAAGATGTCCTTCCAGTGATATCATCTTCCGCCATATCAATCAGCTCCCTGATGGTCTCGCAGGCTTGAGGGTGGACAACTGAAGATTTGATGCCCTGCTGCTTGAGGGAGTCAACCTGCTGGAGGATAACGTCGAGATAGCGGGTGTAATCGCGGTTTACTACGGAGACGATATCGGGGATAGGGGTGTCTCCCTTCTCTAGGACACTCACTTTTTCGCCCGTCTCCAGAAACCGCGTCTCACGTGGTTCACTAACGAGGTTATCCGGGCGCACTACCAGCATCGATAGGATTTTTCGTGGTTGGAGATTCGCCATCTTCTGCTGCTGCTCTACAATTAGCTCCCTAGAAGCCTGTTTTAGCCCGCTGATAAGCACACCAGCAATAATGACGGTGATAAGGGAGACGAGGAATCCGGTGAGAAGGAAAACGATGATGGTGACGATGATGATAATGGAGGTGAGTATCGCCCTGTTGACCTTGATGTTGTTAATTTCGCTGTCATCGGGTTGGGGGACGGATAGCAGAGTGACGCGCTGATAGCCACCATAGGCGGTATCAACTGATAGTTCAGGGCGATAGCTGGCTGGGGTAGTCATAGCGATATCCTTTTAGTGGGAGCATTGAGGTCATAATTCCTATTCCACTGATAATAGCAGGTTCAACCAGGTTGTCAAGGTTATCTCCAGGTGTGGATGCCCTCAGAGTGGGAAGCCTCTCAGTTCAGCTCCTTGAGGTCTTCCTCTAGGTCTCCTAGCATGGAAGCGGTAGCATTCATCTTCTCCTTAGCCGAGGCGATAACCGCGTCAGCTTCCTCCTTGGAGATGCGGTGGACTGAGATGTTGTGCTCAATGTTCACCAGGTGCTGGATGGACTCATTAATTTGTTTACTCACTATCTCGTGGCTAACCTTCACTCTGTTGAGCTCTTCTAGTGTGTCGCTGATGTCAACGAGCACATTGTGATGGTTTTTCACTACCCGTTTCAGCACATCGATGGTTGCCTCGTGAGTATCGTTGCACACCACATCTTTCTCGCTATAGGGGTAGGTGGAGAAGCTGGAGACGCTAACCTGGAACTGCTTGACTTCTTCCTTGGTAATCCTCTGTGCCCACTTGGTGCGAAGAATCGCGCGCGAGGTGAGCAGGAATGCAGTAACCGTGAGGATAGCCGCTCCGATTCCCAAGAGCACACCATGTTGGGACACAAGTAGGTAGGCTGCAAGCGACGTGATGAAGGGGATGAAGAAGGAGAAGGAAGCGAGATAGGTGAACAATTCGTCGTTTGGTGATATGTGTGTCAAGAGCCTAGTCCAGTCCTCAACAGTGTCAACGCCGTTTGATTTGTCGTAACGATAGAAAACCAGATGGTTTCTTCTTTTAGGGTCTTTTTCCCGTTCAACCCTGATGTCAATGTTTTTGTTGATGGATGTCAATTGTGCGTCCTTCCTCTGTTGCAGCGCTCAATCTGCTTTTTCACCCCATTCTAGTAGACTTAACCAGGAAGGGCAATATCTATCTGGGGTGGGGTGCCCCCCCATAAAAAGGGACACGACTCACCACATCCAAAAAGGTGCCCCCCCAGTGTGATGCGCCTCACACCAGGGGGGGGCTCCCACCAACCCCTAGAGGGCTTCTTCCAGGTAGTCCAGCATCAAGTGGGTGGTGCTCAACTTATCCTTGGCGGAAGCAACGGCTCTCTCCATCTCTTGGATTGACATATTGTTCCTCTTCTCGATGTTCACTAGGCGCTGAATAGCCAGGCGTGACTTCCACTTAATATCAGGGTCGTTGATACCTGCACGCTGCACTTCCGCTAGCGCGTCGCTAATATCCACCAGAGTGTTATGATGGCGCTGTTGCACCCTTTTTGCTGCGTCTTTTGCCCTTTCAGCATCTTCCTCAAGGTCAATGCCATTGTTCAGGGAGCTATCCGTCTCCAGCCCCAGCATCAGCTGATTGGCGCTCTTATCGGTGATTCTGCGTACCCATCGGGTGTGGAGAAACGCTACCCAGCCTACGAAGAGCGCGACAATAGTGGCTGCAACTGCTGCAGCACCAACATTACCGTGGGTGGCGATAACCCAGGGGATAACAGCAACGATGATGGTGATTCCTGCAATCACGGAGAAAATGTGCACTGCAGGAGAGACGTTTTCGTCGTCAAAAAACCAGTTGAGCATCTTTTTGGTGTCGCGGGCTACCTTGGGGTGGTACCCCTTCTCGAATCGGTATAGAGTCGCAGTTGCTCCATATTTGCCCTCAATGTTGGCGACGAGCTCTACCTTGGTGGTCATGGTGTGGATTCCTTCCTTCGTGGTTCACCTCCTACTGTAGTTACATGGTGCTCGCGATGCAATGTGGCAACCGGTCATACCCCCTATATGGGGGTACCACTTAAAAGGGACACGGAATATGCGCCTCCCACCATAGAAAAACCCCTCCACCCAGGTGAATCACCTGAATAGAGGGGCTTCCCACCTTCTAGAGAGCCTCCTCGATATAGTCCAACATGGAGTGCGTAGCGCTCATCTTCTCCCGGGCGATGGTGACGGCATTATTAACATCATCACGAGAAGCACCATGATGCTTCTCAATGTCAAAGAGGCGCTTGATAGCCTTCTTCGCGGAGTCGGAAACCTCTTCGTCCTTCGTTCCGATGGCTCTCAATTCTTCCAGTGTGTCACTGATGTCTACCAGCATGTCGCGGTGCTTGGTGGCGACTCTCTGCAGTGTGGCGATAGTCTCTTCGTGGCTGGAGTTGGATTTGATATCGCAGTTGCGTGCCCAGGTGGTTGAACTGTCAGCCACCTTGACTACCAGCTGCATATGATTCGACTGCACAATTCGGCGTGCCCACGTAGAGCGCAGCACCAACCACCAGGATAGCGATGATAGCGCTGCAATAGCCGACATCACGTAGGTAGGCACCCAGTTTCCCGCTGAGGCTTCTGGGAGTGCCATCCCGAAGAAGAAGGCGAAGAAAGTTGCTATGGTAATGCCTGCAGCGGTGGCAGAGCCAATAAACGCTACGTCGTTATCCGACTCATAGAGGTGTTTAAACAGTTCCTTGGTGTCCTTGAACGGTTTTACCTTTTGTCGCTTGCCATATCGACGAATGGACAGGGTGCTGAACTCAAAGTCGTATTTGGCTGATGTCACCTTGACGTCAACGGTGAGGTTTTCCTTCTGTTTCACGGGAGAGCCTTTCTACTGGTTATTATTGTTAATTTCCTTCGTCAACTCCGCGATATTGCGGTATGCATCCGATAATGCCCTAATCTGCTCCCGAGCACTATCCTCCACCGCTTGGGAGCCATCATACCCCACTGTCTCTTGAGTGTCGAAAATAGTCTTCAGAAGCTCCTCCAGCTCGTCGTGGAGGCATTCCCCGCCCCGCTCCCTTTGCACCGAGTAAGCTAGTTCAACGGCGGAGTCGATGGCGCTATAGTTGCTCTCCACGACGTTTTTTACCAAATTAGCGCAAGAAAGCCCCCACCTCTATAGGTGGTGGGATGAATTGCGCTAATTTGGTAGAGCTATAAATTATTATCGAGGTGAGATGTGCACTATGCGCAATTACAATAAATTTGAATCCCATATCATTGAGTGTTGTCAGCCAGGAACAACGGTAATCTTCCAGGGTGAACCCTATACCATTGAAATGTCGGGGAAACCGCGACCCACATCATCTCGTGGTGAATGCAAAACAGACGTGTACCTTCTTCTCAGAAGTGTTGACGGCATTTCCCAAGAAGTAAAGGTCTCACTTAAATTACCCAATGCAGACTTTATTGAAAATAAGGTTAAAATGGAGCGTGCTAAAACACTATTTGGCGACAATTATCAAAGCATCCTTCTTGATATTTCTCATAGTGTTTCTGAAGCTCTTGATGGTATCCATCAAAAAAGTCATCCCGCCATCCCGGAAAAATCGCTTCGCTTAGGATATCGACTTGATATCGTTAATAAACGCTCCGGTAGGCAATCCATTCCTGCATCAATGTTGTCTCACCAATCTCTCCTTGATGTCCTTTCTGGTTCCAAGCTACCAGTAGACAAAAGGGATAGTCAAGTAGGAGGCATCGTTATCCCCAATTCGGGGGTAGCAGAGCACATCCTGGTGTCCTCACCAGGGGATATTCACTCAGCTCAGGATGTTTTTGACCAGCTGGTATCTCTTGATGACTACCTTGAGGCTATTGACCCTCACATTGCATTTAAGGCGGTAAACTATCGTCCTGGTAAAAGAACAGAAAACCGCTCGCTATTAGTGTCATACAATTATTTTATTGCCAATAATGGAGAAATTGTTTTTTCTGTCGATAGTAATCGCCCATTAGAAAAAACATCAGTGGATATTCAAAAAAATGTTCCAAAAAATGTGATGGACATCATAAATGGGAAGCGTCAGGAAACATAAATTAATTCAACAATAATTGCATCTTCAGCACAATTATCAACCACTATTATGTGGCGTCGTAATTGGTGATAATAATCTCACTGGAATCCTTTGTGGAGTTCATTCCATATTTCCATGACGCCGGATAAATGTTGAATCCATTGTATAGCTTGTGGATATCCGGGTGATTGTTGTACGTCAAAAGAATCTTCCCAGAATACTCATCCAGAACTTCTCGAAGGTTTTTGTGGTCGAAATCGGCGTGGTGACTGCCAGAGTCTCCATAGAGGGTGGAATTCTCCAGAAGGTATGGTGGGTCAAGGAAAAGGAAATCAGCATCGGTATCAGGGATAACATCAAAAGCATCCCCATGAGAGACGTGTAAATGAGGCTGGGAAAACGCCCTCACCCTATTGACGCTACTTTCAGTAAACCTCTTTGTTGCAGCCTGGGAGGAGTACCCACCAGAAAGAGTAGCACCGGAAAACGAGCACCTATTGATAACAAAAAAGATGGCTGCATCGTGGAGGCTCCCCGAGAAGTTGTCTCTAAGGCTTTCTCGGAGAGAGTAGAACGTGTCCCTGTCAACCTTTCCGAGATACTCCTCAATACTATCAGCCAACTCGTGAGGCTCCTTAAGGACATACTCCCAGAAGTTCGCTACGGGTTCAAAAAGGTCATATCCATACACGTCAACATCCTTGTTTGCCAAGGAAATCTCGACGGAACCTCCACCGAAAAAGGGTGCACACACGCTTTCAATATCATCCGGAATCATTGGAAGGATGATTTTTCGAGCACGAGATTTCCCACCAGGGTAGC
>ERZ1673699.1578-NODE-1578-length-17656-cov-19.188682_pt1 | contig 17656 bp, 16 predicted proteins | sample MGYA00580229_ERZ1673699 | MGnify/ENA primary metagenome ERZ1673699 (study PRJEB41218, sample SAMN15661785) | gut metagenome | host: Homo sapiens | place: Canada: London | collected 2015-08-20/2019-03-30 | study: EMG produced TPA metagenomics assembly of... | reverse complement strand
AGTCTTATAAAAAGCCGCTTCTCAGCGGTCCTTCTGCCAAAATAATACGCCCTGCCGTCTCCTCTGTCAAGGAGTTTAGTCATTTTCGGAGATTTTGAAAAAGATTTCGTTATTGGAGCTTCCCCTGCGGCATAGAGGAGGCAAAACGTTTCCCGCATCGAAAAAATTTCGTCCCTGTAAACTTGTCTGTTTCTGCTTGACAACGCCCGGTGGGAGTGCTATTTTTACTTCGTGAATTTGTTTTGCCTAACCATCTGAGGGGTTTTGCCCCTGCATTTTTTGCATCGATTGTTAGGTAAAACTAACTGTTTTTTCAAAACTGAGATAGAGGTGTGTTACCATGAGATTGAAAAAAGTATTTGCAGGTGCACTTGCGGCCGCTATGCTGGTATGCGCTGTGGCAGTCCCGGCCTTCGCTGCGGAAGAGGTGGAACAGGAAAACTGCCTGACCTCCAGCTATGTCCAGATGAACATCCCCTACGCCGACTTCTACAAAGCTGCCGGTGTGGACAATGCATCTGAGATTGATGCTGTGACCAGCGCCACCAAAAACAAGACCCGTGCAGGCAACCTTGCCGCCGGTTCCTACCACGTCAACGTGGACGGCTCCGACATCACCGGCGTTTCCTTCCCGGTCAAGGTGCTGACCCCGTGGGCACTGAAGAATGCAAAACAGGTCACCGATGCCGACAGCTACGACATCACGGTCAAGCTGCGGGGCAAGGAATCCACCACCACCTATACCGGTGTGGATGCTCTGTTTGAAAACGAGAGCTACGCTTATTACAAGCTCGGCGAGACTCCGGCCTACTACATTACCGCATGGTACAACCTGTTGAGCGGCAAGTGGGAGTTTGGCAAGGTCCACGCCACCGAGACCACCGTGGAGGGTGTCACCGTGGAGCTGACCACCAATGGCCGCCACACGAATTATGAGATGAAGCTCTCCGGCTTTAATCTGGATGTCAACACCAACAAGGTCTACGGCGTGGTGCTGACCACTGCCGACGGCAGCGAGTACGGCCTGCATCATGTGACCAATATCTGGCGCGGCACTGAGCTGGGCTTCAATACGGACGAGCCCTACCTTGCGTCCATCATCGGCAAGACCGTCACCCAGATCACCTACTACACCGCCGATGGCGTGTATGTTCTGCCGGTCAGCGTAGCGTTGTAAAGTCGCGGGCAACTGCCTGATTTAGCAAAATGCCCGATAATGCACAGCGTGATGTGATTCTGGAGATCATTCACAAGCACAAGGACTACCTTACTTCTCTAGAAGCCGCACTCACAGATGTTAAAGGCCCGACAGCATAACATCAGGCACATGGTATGCTGTTTACCGATGTCCAAAGGAGCGTGCGTTTGAACAAAAAGAAAAAGTCCACAAATACTTCCCCTTATCCCGATGAAGTCATTGACCGTCTGGCGCGGGCATTCTACCCGGCCATCCTTGCCTGCTGGAACAGCGAGGAAGGCCAGCGGTCACTTGTCGGGGCGGAGGCCCCTCCATCTTGCTAACGCAAGACCGTTCGGTCGCTTAAAAGCCCCACTGGGGCTTTCATTGCTCCGCTGCGCTTCGCAAACGCGAGCTTGCCTATGGCAGGCAGAGCAGGCTCATCATGCCCCCAGCAAAGAAAAACAGAGCGTTCCCGACGGGGAACGCCCTGTTGTACATATCGCTATCGTCTGTGGTCTTAATCGCAAGTTTTACAAACAGCGCAATTCTCAACGACCGATTTGCGATATGCAATTCACGGTTGTTATCAACGAATCAAATCGTGAATTGCAATGGCAGGGTGCGTCCGGGTGGCGCACCCTGTTTTTTGTTTTGCCTTACTTTCCCTTGTTCCGCAGTTCTTTTTTCGTTGCCCACAGGCTGTAAGCGCAGGCGATCACCTCAGACATCCAGAACGCAAACCATGCCTTGTCGATGCCCATGGTGCGGATAAGGAGCCACAGGCAGGGCACCAGCACCACCAGCTGCCGCAGCGCACCGCCGATCATATTGACCACGCCGTTGCCAAGACCGGAGGCAAAGTAGCCGCACAGAATAGTTGTGACCGCAAACAGGAAGGTCACCGAGATGATGCGCAGAGCGGGCACACCGAAAGCCAGCATCTCGTCACTGGCAGAGAACAGCCCCAGCAGCTGCGCCGGGAACAGCAGGAACACCGCCGTGCCGCACAGGGCAAACACCACGCCGGTGGGCAGCAGCACCTTCCATGCCTGCTTTACCCGGTCGGACTGCCCACTGCCATAGTTGAAGCCCACCACCGGGATGGCCGCTTGTCCCAAGCCGTTCACCGGCATCATCAGGAAGTTTTGCAGCTTATAGTAGATGCCAAAGAATGCCACTGCTGTGGAGGATACGCCCAGTAGAATGCCGTTGACTGCAAAGGTCATCACGCTGCCAATGGCCTGCATCACGATGGTGGGCAGACCCACCCGGTAGATGTCGGCCACATCCTGCCACCGAAAGCGATAGTCCTTCAGCCGGACGTGAATGACCGGATTTTTGACCCGGTTGAACCATAGCGCCGCCGCTGCGCCGATGAGCTGCCCGATGACGGTGGCAATGGCTGCGCCCCGGATGCCCATGGCCGGGCAGCCCAGCAGACCAAAGATCATGATGGGGTCGAGAATAATGTTGACCACTGCGCCGATGATGAGGGAGACCATAGACAGCACCGTGTCACCCACGGCCTGCAAAAGCCGCTGCCCGTAGGTCTGCAAAAAGATGCCCCAGCAGAACACGAGGTTCACCGAGAGGTATTCCCGGCACAGCTGCTGCAATTCGGGATCGTTGGTCAAGGCGGCAGCGATCTGGTTCGAGAACAGCAGCCCCACCAGCGTAAACACCAGCGAAGTACCCAACATCAGAAACAGCCCGGTGGTGGCGGCACGGCAGGCTTCCTCCGGCTTTTTCTGCCCCAGTTTGCGAGAGAGCAGGGCGTTCAGACCAACGGCGGTGCCCACACCAATGGCGATCATCAAAAACTGGATGGCATATACAAGAGAGGCGGCCGTCAAGGCCGTTTCCGACAGACGCGCCACAAAAATACTATCCACGATGTTGTACAGCGATTGGATGAGCAGCGACAGCATCAGCGGCACTGCCATAGTGTACAGCAGGGGGCGGACGGGCATTTCTGCCAGTTTGTTTTTCGGGTTCATAGATCCTCCTTTTTCGGGCAAACAAAAAAGCGTGAAATCGTTGAGGGGCAGCATCTCCTCAGGATTTCACGCTTTGTAAGCCGGCTTTTTGTATTCTTAACGGAAGGTATTATACCGGAGTTTTTTCAAAATTGCAAGAAGGATTTTGAAAAAATCACAGCAGTGCGTTTTCCAGATCGCTCAGCATTTCGCTCAGTGCCTGAATGCCGCCCTCTGCGGTATACCAGACATTCGGGTGTGCCAGATAAACGATGTGGCCATTCTTGTAAGCATCTGTGCTCTTGACCAGCTCGTTTTCCAGGATCTCCTGTGCCATCTGTGCGCCATCGGTGCCAATGGCTGCATCGCGGTCCATGGCGAAGATGTAGTCGGGGTTCTTGTCCACAATGAACTCGAAGGAAGCCTCGTTGCCGTGGGTCGAAGTGTCGATATTGGCATCCACGCCGATGTTCTCAAAGCCGATTTCCTTGCCGATGATGGAGCAGCGGCCATCGTTGCCCAGAACATTGAAGCTGCCGCTGGTGGTCATGCCGACGATGGCAGTCTTGCCCTCTGCAAAGGCTTTCAGGGCGTCGATGCGGCTGTCAAAATCCGCCATCAAAGCTTCCACATGGTCTTCCAGACCAAAGATAGAAGCGATGGTCATGGCGTTTTCACGGGTGCTTTCCACAACGCCTTTTTCGGCGTCGGTCGCAAGGAAAACAACGGGTGCGATCTCGCACAGAGCATCATAGGATTTGGACAGGCGTCCGCCGATAAAGATGATGTCCGGCTCGCAAGCCATGACTGCTTCCATATCGGCTTCCTTGATGTTGCCAAGGTTCGCAATGCTGTCATTGGTGACATAGCTCTGAAGATAGTCCAGAGAGGTGGATGCCGTGCCGACCACACGGTCGCCAACGCCCAGTTCATCCAGAATGTCCAGAGAAGCAAGGTCGAGGATCGCAATGCGCTGCGGGTCAAAGGGCACTTCCACGTCCACTAACTCCTTTGCACCGTTGAACGCCTTGATGGTCACCGACTCCGGCACCGCTTCCGAGGAAGTGGTAGCTTCGCTGGATGCAGCCACAGAGGATGCCACAGAGCTTGCCGTGGAGGAGGAAGCGCCGCAGGCGGCGAGAACACCCGCTGCACTCACAGCGGCCATAGCGGTCAAAAACGAACGACGAGAAATTTTCTTCATAAGAATGCTCCTTTTTAAAAAGTACTGAAATCAATAATATATCGACAAAGGCTTGCTTTCGATCTGCATGATCTCAAAGTCTACCTTGTAGATATCGGACAGGTTTTCTTTGGTGATCACTTCCTGCACGGTGCCAAACTTCGCGATTTTTCCATCCACAAAGGCACAGATGTAGTCGGAATAAAACGCAGCATAGTTGATCTCGTGCAGAACAAGGATCACCGTCTTGCCCAGCTCATCGCACAGGCGGCGGACGATGCGCATAAGGTTGGTTGCATGGTAAATATCCAGATTGTTGGTCGGTTCATCCAGCAGGATATACTCGGTGTCCTGCGCAATGACCATGGCAATATAGGCGCGCTGCCGCTGACCGCCGGACAGTTCATCGATGAACTGCTCCTCAAAATCGCCCAGTTCCATGTAGGCGATAGCGCGGTCAATGATCTCGTTGTCCTCTTGGGTCAGCCGTCCGCCGGAGTACGGAAAGCGGCCAAACGCAACCAGTTCCCGGACAGTCAGCTTCATCTGGACATTGTTGGCTTGGGTCAGGATGGCGAGCCGCTTGCTCAGCTCCCGGCTTTTCCAGCGCGTGATCTCCGTCCCCTCAAAATCCACAATTCCGCTGTCCCGTGCGATCAGGCGGGACAACATTCCCATCACGGTGGATTTTCCCGCACCGTTCGGGCCGATAAGGGAAAGAACTTTACCTTTCGGAATTTCAAAACTCACGCCATCGACAACGGCTTTGCCATCATAGCGTTTGGTGATCTCTTTTACAAACATGGTGTTATGCCTTTCTCTGGGTGAGCAGCAGATACAGGAAATACACGCCGCCGCCCACGGTGATGAACACGCTGACCGGAACCGAGTAAACGAACACCCGCTCCACCAGAAGCTGTCCGCCGATCAGAACAGTCATACCGAACAAAACAGAACCGGTGATGAGCTGGCCGTGCCGGTAGGTACGCAGGAACTGCCGGGAAAGGTTGGCAATGATAAGCCCCAGAAATGCCAGCGGCCCGACCATAGCGGTGGCTGTTGCAATGTACAGTGTGACCCCCAGCAGCAGCCGGCGGATGCAGCGGTCATAGTCCACGCCCAGATTGATGGCCTGATCTTTGCCCAGTGTCAGAACGTTCAGCAGCGCAAGCTCTTTCCGGAAGGCAAAGGCGACCAGCGCAAGAACCGCAACGGACAGTACCAGAATCGCCGAATTGACATTGGAAAAGCTGGCGACCAGATCCGTCAGCAGCGTGTCGTACTCGTTGGGGTCCATCACACGGGTCAAGGTCGTCTGGATGCTGGAAAAGAACGAGGTCAGCACCGTGCCGATGAGCAGGACGTACAGAACATTGTGGTTCGTTTTCCGGAACAGATAGCTGTAGATCACGGTGGCAACAGCACCCATGATGGCAAGGTCTACCGCAAAGGCTGCGTTGGCATTGACCGCCAGAAAGCTGCCCGAACCCGCCACAAAGAACACCGCTGTGTGGATCAGCGAATAAAGCTGATCCATGCCCAACAGACAGGGCGTGACGATGGTGTTGTTGATGATGGACTGAAACACGATGGATGCACTTCCAATGGCAAATGCCGTGATGAGCATGGCGATCAGCTTGGGCGTGCGGATGCGCATGGCGTAGGCAAATAATTTTTGGTTTTCAAAATGGACACCCACTGTCATATAGCCCGCGCAGGCCAGCAGAACAAGAAGCAGAAGGATCAGCAGGCGCAGATGATTTTTGCGTGTTTTCATGCTGCACCTCCGGTTTTCTTGGCAGCTTTGTCCAGCCGGACTGCCTTGCGCCCATGCCGAAGCCGATACAGCAGCAGACCAACAAACAGGATACTGCCGATGACGCCAACGATCAGCTCGATGGGCAGCTCGTAGGGATAGATCACAACCCGCCCGATCATATCGCAGACCAGCACGAACGCTGCACCAAACAGAGCGGTATCCACCAGCGTTCCGCGGATCTGGTCACCCTTGAACATTGCTACGATATTGGGCACGATGAGACCGATGTAGGAGATCGAGCCGACCACGACAACAACGGATGCCGTGATCATGGCAGCGATGGTCAGCCCCATAAACAGCACCAGATCATACGGAACGCCGAGGTTCTGGGAAAAATCCTTTCCCATGCCCACGATATTGAAGTGGTTGGCAAATACAAATGCCAGAATCACCAGCGGTACCGTCAGCCAGACAAGCTCATACCGCCCACGAATGACGGTGGAGAAATGACCGACCAGCCAGCTGGAAAGAGCCTGTGTCATTTCATATTTGTAGGCAAGATAATTGGTAACACCCATTACGATGTTGGAGAACATGATGCCGACCAGCGGGACCATGACAACATCCTTGAACTGGATGCGCTGGATGAACCAGACAAAGACCCATGTACCCAGAACGGCACAAACGAAGGAAAAGGCAGCACGTCCCCACAGGGTAGAACCCGGTGCAAACAGCAAAGCCAACAGAATGCCAAACTGCGCAGAAGAGATCGTTGCGCCTGTGGTGGGCGAAACAAACTTGTTCATGCAGAGCTGCTGCATGATAAGCCCCGCCACGCTCATGCCGATGCCTGTGCAGAGGATGGCAAGCAGACGCGGCAGGCGGGAGATCAGAAAGATCTCCCATGTTTCCACGCTGCCTGTAAACAGGTCAGAAGGCCGGATGTCCAGCACCCCGACAAACAAAGAACAAACCGAAAGAATCATCAGCAGAACGCCGAGAAAAACGGTGGAACGATGATTACGAATGAAAAGCCCTCCTTAGGATTAGCATAAACTAACTTTTGAAAATAAAAAGAGAACGCCTGTGTGTGAAGAAACTGGTCTTACGTGTTCACACACAGCGCGTTCTGCTGAAGGGATTATATCATAAGGCATCGATGGGTTTCAAGTGGCAAACTCTCACGAAGGTTTTTCATGACAAACCACCATGCTTTGTTAATTCCTACAAAGTTGCTCCGATTTATATACGCACCAAAAAGGATAGGATTGAATTTTAAAATATACGATAAAAAATGCAAAAAATAAATGCAAAGGCGATTCTTCACAAAAAGAGCCCTTGCATTTGTTGGTAAAAATCACCATGCGGCTTTAGCGCAAAACCTCCAGCAGCCGTCTGCCGGCTTCCTGCTGCGATTCCCCAAACGCCACCGCCAACTCCTCCCGCAGGACACGCTCTACCATTTGGTAAAAGTAGGCATCCATGGCGTTGATCTTTCGGCCGCGGCTTTGCTGCTTGGTCTGCTTTTGCCCCAGCTCCTTGAACAGGGTCAGGTACTGGTAAAAATCATTGGTGTGCAGCAGCGCCTGATAATGTTCTGCCAGCGCTGTCTGTACCCCCGCCGGGATGGGCAGCTTCTCCGCTTTGATGCGTGCAAGGTCGGCTTCCGCCTGCTGTGCCGGGGTCACCGGGCGCAGCGCCGCTTCCTTTTCCGTGGGGATATAGCTGCGGTCGTGGGAATCCGAAAAATAGGGCCGGAGGGTGTAATACTCTCTGGCGGACTCATCGCAAAAGCGCCGCAGCCCGACCCCTTCCACCTCGTGCACTCCCAGATTTCCGTAAACCACCAGCGCTCCCGCCTGAAACCGTGACATGGTATTTCCCTCGTTTCCTTGTATGGAAGGATTGCAAAAAAACAGACCTTCCAGCGTACTTTCGTTCTCTACAATATTGTACCACGGCCGGGCGGCTGGCTTCAAAGGGCATCTTCCACAAAGTTTGCCTCGTGCAATCTGCGCAGAATGCCCAGTGTAATTCTTGTGCAAAACTGCCTTTGCAAATTCCCGGCGGGCAGGCTATAATAATTTCGTACAACGAGTAGCACTCATGCGTAAAACCGGTTGCATGAGAGCTGCCCGTTGTTTTTTGTCCTTAAAATGGAAAGGTAAGGTGAATCCCATGGAAAGTTCCAATCAATTTCTCGGCACGGAACGCATCGGCAAGCTGATGCAGAAGTATGCGATCCCGTGCATTATTTCACTGCTGGTGGGCGCGCTGTATAACATCGTGGACCAGATCTTTATTGCAAACGCCAGCTATCTGGGTTCCTACGGCAACGCCGCCAACACCGTTGTGTTCCCGCTGACGGTGGTGGCGCTGGCTATTGCGGTCATGATCGGTGACGGCTGCTGCGCTTTCGTCAGCATCAGCCTTGGTCAGAACGAAGTCCCCAAGGCAAAGCGGAGCGTCGGCAACGCAGTGGTGATGTGTCTGGTCAGCAGCATTGTGCTGGCCGCGCTCTATCTGATTTTTGCGGACGCCATTCTTGCCCTGTTCGGCGGAACGGTGAACGCCGAGACCTATCACCACTCGCAGGAATATTTTTTCTATATCACGCTGGGCGTGCCCTTTTATATGTTCGGGCAGGCCATGAACCCCATCATCCGCGCGGATGGCAACCCCCGGTTTGCCATGATCTCCACCCTTGCGGGTGCGGTGCTGAACATTATTCTGGACCCCGTTTTCATTTTCGGCTTGCGCTGGGGCATGATGGGCGCGGCGGTGGCTACCGTGATCGGTCAGCTGGTCACCGCAGCGCTGGCAGTGTGGTATCTGCTGCACATGAAGATCATCCGTCCTGAAAAGGACGACTACCGGCTGAAGGGCTCCATCTGCGGACGTACCCTGACCCTTGGCATGACCAGTTTTCTGTCTCAGATCAGCCTTGTGGCGGCTATGGCAGCCATCAACAACATGATCCGCAAATACGGCGCACTGGATGCCGTGTTCGGGCAGGAGCAGTACGCCCAGATCCCTATGGCAGTTGTTGGCATCGTGATGAAGTTCTTCCAGATCGTCATCTCCATCGTGGTGGGCATGGCGGCTGGCTGCATCCCCGTGGTGGGCTTCAACATGGGTGCTAAAAAGCCCGCCCGTGTGAAGGAGCTGTTCACGAAACTGCTGCTGGCAGAAGCCACCGTGGGTGCCGTTGCACTGGTGCTGGTGGAGCTGCTTCCCCGGCAGCTCATCGCCCTGTTCGGTGCCGCCAACGAGAGCGTTTACTACACCGATTTTGCCGTGAAATCCTTCCGCATCTACCTGTGCATGATCATTCTGGCCTGTGTCAACAAGGCCTGCTTCATCTTTTTGCAGGCCATGGGCAAGGCAGCGGAATCCACCGCCCTGTCCATGGTGCGTGAGGTGGTGTTCGGCGTGGGCTTTGCCCTGCTGCTGCCCCGGTTCTTCGGGCTGGACGGTGTGCTGTACTCCATGCCCATGTCGGATATCCTCACCTTCCTGATTGCAGGCTATCTGATCTGCAAGACCTACCGTGAACTGAACCAGAAAGGAGAAGTCTAATGGAAAAACGCATCATTACCATCAGCCGCGAGTTTGGCAGCGGCGGCAGGACCATCGGCAAGCTGGTGGCTGAGCATCTGGGCATCCGGTGCTACGACGCTGAATTGATCCAGAAACTGGCTACCGAAAGCGGCTTTGACGAAAACTACATCAAGGAGGCCGGAGAGTACACCCCCGGCGGCTTCCTCGCCTCTGCCTTCACCGACCGCAGCTTTGGCCCCACCAACGAGGACCTGCTCTGGAAGCTGCAGTACCGGATCATCCGGGAGCTGGCGGAAAAGGAGCTTTGCGTCATCGTGGGACGCTGCGCCGATTTTATCCTGCAGGACCGCGCCGACTGCCTGAAGGTCTTTGTCCATGCGGATATGAAGTTCCGGGCCGACCGCATCGTGCGGGTCTACGGGGAGCGGGAGAAATCTCCCGAAGCCCGGCTGAAGGAGAAGGACAAGCGCCGTGCCGCCTACTACCGCTTCTATACCGATATGAAATGGGGCGATGCCTCCAACTATCATATTGCGCTGGACAGCGGTGTCATCGGCATTGAAAAGTGCGCAGAACTCATTGAAAGCCTTGCCTGAACTGTATCCGATGCAAGTCCTAAGCCAATAGAGCAAAACACCGCCCACCTGCGTTTGATTACGCAGATAGGCGGTGTTTTTTCAATACGATTTTATGGGAAGATCAATCTTCTAGCCCATGGTTCCCTGTTACGTTTTTCAAGTATCCCTCTGGGTCACCGTTTAGAATCAAATCGGCATAGCCCAGCGGGTCATTGTAGATAAGGTAATCCAACTCTGATTTCTGCGACATGGTCACATCCAGCGCATCCTCAACCCCGGTACAGTCAATGGAGATCATTCTCCCATCCCGGAGCAGCAGCTCCACGCAGCCGGTATCCATGTTGAACTTGCAGGCTCTTTCATCGTACTTCATGTTTGTGTCCTTTCTGCCTTACGGCACTCTTACAGTGGTCTGTCGTGCTTTCTTATGATAAGGTCTAGGACGTTTTTCGATGGAAGCAAGGGATTCGTTCTGTTTTCCGAAGAATACAAAAAATCCGAACCCTTCTCCTATCGGAAAAAAGTTCGGATTTTGTTGATGTGGTGCACCTCCAGGGACTCGAACCCTGGGCCCACTGATTAAGAGAGCAAGCCGCCGGTTCGTCTCAATTTATGGAAGTTTCGAGTCATCGTTATTTTTTAGCAAAGCAACGTGATTTTTCACCCGGTAATTTCTGCACCCTTTGTCGGATTTTGCAGCGAAAAGCACCCTTTGCACGTTTTGAAACCGTGCAAAATCCGTGCAGAAACCGTGCACTTACTCTCCGACAAACAAAATCGCTCTATCCCCCCACCGACTTGACGGCATTGGTTTGAGTGGCCGCGCATCAAAATCAAGTCTTAGCCCTATTTAGCTTTTCATTCTCTAGCTGACTTACTGCTTCCAATGCATATTTTTCTGTCGAAAATGCCGCTAAAAACAAATTATTATGGACAAACCGACATCCTCGTGGTGGATCTTCAAGCCATTTCTTCGGCAATAAGGTTTTAAAAGTGTTTCCCCCATAAGTTGTTGGGATACATTGCAAATGAAATCCTCCTCTATTTGAAGGATTGACCACAAAAACAGCTGTTGTTGGTATTAAAAACGCACACCATGGCATACGCCTCTGCAACACAACTGTTATTCCATCGCTCTTTTGGTATGCCCTCATCACTTGTTCCCGCGCCTGCTTTTCAGCTTCCTGATGTTTTTTCAAAAGAGTTCTTATGTGTTGCTCAAAATATAAAATTGATTCTGTAGGCAACGCATCCATGCTCAAATATGGTTTTAAGAATTTTTCCCTAACAGCATCAACCGTCGAATAAAATGCTTGATCTATATAATACGCATCGTTCTTTTCATTCCATTCCGGATTATTAAGTCGAACAAATGTGCACAAAAAGTTCTCTGTTGCATTTGGGTATTTATTGTCATAATCTTCAACTTCTAAAATTGTCCTTAAAAGTTCTGATGGGATACATTTTTTAAACAACAGGTATTGCAAATCCTCTAGTAGTAATCCACATGCTGCATATTTATGCCCATTGGGTCTAATTTTTGCATTCACCTGATGATGGTCATATTTTCCAAATCCAATATCTGCTACAATAATCTCATTCAAATCAATTTCCCTCAGCTGATTTTTTTCAATTCTCATAATTGCAACTTTGGGAAATGCCAACTGAACCATCGCCACACATAAAACGTCGTCCGCATGAAATGTTCCATTATGAACAACAATTTTTTTCACTTTATTTTTAAGCACATTAATTATATTTATCTCCTATAAGTTACAAAATCCAAATAGTTTAGAAATCATACAAATTTAAAAAGCGCTCTAAACAATACAATTGCCACTTCCACTTTCCTTTTAAACCTCGCACGTCAGATTTTAAAATGAATTCTCTTCGGGAAGGCCCCTTCCAATCTCTCATATAGCAGTCAAGAGGATTAGGCATTCTAATTTTACAAGGGATTGAACAATTTGGATACCGCATTTTAAATAGTTCTCGAACAATGTACTTTGGTTCACCACCGCGTATTCGATTAAGATCTAATGGAGTTGCCATTTTCAATCTTTCAAATGGATCAAAATACGGCATTTCTGCCACTGAAAACGCATTTTCATAAGCTGTATATGCTTCTATACGGAAAATGTCGTCTAAAAACCTCAAATAATCTATTCTATTATTGGGCAATCGATACCTTTCAAAAATCGGTTGCAACGACACAGGATTTCGAAGAAAATTTTCAGGATCCATGCTAATGTAAATTTTTTCAAATTCTTCCATTGTCCAATCTTTTGCCAAGAGCCAATCCAGCCCCCCAAAAACAATATCACTCCCCTCTCCAACTAAAATCATTTCTACACCATCTAATTTCGCTTGTAAGGCCGCTTGATGTAGCTGCGGTTCAATATAATAAACAGGTGCAGCCTTATGTTGCATTAACTCATCCAGATACTTTATCATAGTATCCCATGTAATATCTACATAATGAAGCTTCAAATTATAATACTTAGCAAAAGCTTCCGCTCTATGAAGTTCATCCTGCGGATAATTGATTCCTATATAGCGGAATGTATATGCATCTCTGCCTTTAAGGTATGATGCAACAATGGCTGAATCCATTCCTCCAGAAAGAAAAACACCAAGCTTCTTATCTTGGTAATTCGTAATCTGTTCTTCTAGTAACCGGTTCAGTTCCTTCGCATTTTTCACCAACACTCGTTCATTATCTGCCGGTGGCATATAATTACAATGTCTTATTTTACCTGAAAAATTTATATTTCCATCTTCAATATACTTTAAGCCAAGATATGAACTCATACAATAGTTCTTATCAGTCATCGAATTCACCTTTTAAAACTTTTACATTAGATTTTATAACATATTACACTACTATAATGGAATTTATAAATCAAAATTTTGCAACTACTTCCATTGTTAATGTTCTTATTGTTTCAACCGCCAATTGAACCGTCGCTTCAAAATCTTCATAATAGGCCAAACTGTTACAAGTATGAATATAGCGCACCGGTATTCCGGCCACCACAACAGGAATTCCATCGTAAGCTGTATTAATTATCGAAGCATTTGTTCCACCAGATTTTCGTACAGCGCATTGAACTTTTAAATGTTTTTGCTGTGCCAAATCAAGTACATATCTTTGATATCGCGGAGTACACAAAACTGAGCGATCCATAAATCGCATCATTGGACCCTCTTTTAGTACAGTTTGCGCTTCTATTTCATTATTAAAAGTGTCATCTGCCGGACACCCTTCAAAGCAAAATGCAATGCTAGGCCGAATCCGATTAACGGCAACTTTACATCCACGATCTCCCAGTTCTTCCTGTGCAGAAAAAACTCCGACAACATCAAAGGGAAGTTCTATATTTTTTAACCGCCTCAGTGTTTCAACTAATGCGACACACCCAATTCGACAATCAAACGCCTTTCCCCACATCTGTCCCATATTATTTATTTCAAATTTTGTTGCAGGAGCCGCGGGTTCACCTATACGAATGTGAAATGATTCTATCGCTTCTTCTTTAGATGTTGCTCCTATATCAATCCCAAGTTGTGACTCATCGTATTTAAATTGTTCTCGCTCTGATTCATTCATAAATTGACGTGGTTTTGATGCAAGGACTCCTTGAATATACTTTCCATTAGCATTTCGAACTAGAATTTTACTAGATGGAAGCGAAAGCTTATCCCACCCACCCAGTTGAATAAACTGTAGGGTCCCATCAGCTTTGATAGCGCGAATTATAAATCCCACCTCATCGCTATGAGCATCCAACATAAAAATTGGGCGATTTCCTTTGTTTTCTTTCCGATAAATATATAGATTTCTTAAAGAATCTTCTTTCACGTTCCCCAATTCAAGCTCGTTTATATAATGACGTATTATGGAAATTACATCTTCTTCAAACCCAGACGGTCCAAATGCATTTGAAAAATCACGAATCATCTGAACATCTCGATTGTCCATAATATCTCCTTTTGAGTATCATTGTTTATTAAATAAACTCACATTACGATATTAAGGCTACTTCTTCGTAGAAATGTTGAACGTTGAAAGAATTGTCTTCGCTGCCTCATCTGGAGATATATTTGTATTATCAATCCGCAAGTATCTTGGCCAACTAATTTCTCCCTGATAGGATTGAGAGCGTCCATTTTTTTCAAACTGTTCAAAATGTTTTTGTGCTATTTCTAAATTTCTTTTTGACTCCTTATAAAGTCTTCGGTTTTCCGTAACATTTCTTTTCTTACGCGTTTCAACATCTGCATTCAATTCAACGATATATGCTGTATGTCCCATTTTTTCAAAATACGAACAAGTATTATAAATATAAGGCAACCCATCTGGTGTTTCAAAATCGCATAAAAAAGTAAAAATAAATCCTGGATAATCTTCACAAGTTCCCACTGCACGAAACAACAACTTGCGGTAATCCTGAACCAACTGTTTTCCTTCTCGTGATGAGTAATCAAAAAACTTTGACACCAAATCAATAGTCATATGATTATGAAACAATTTCGCACCAGTCATTTTTTCAATTTGCTGTCCTACCGTCATTTTTCCAACAGCCTGAGGCCCAATAATCATGAAAAAATCCATATAAAATTCCTTTCATTTATATAAAGCCAACTATTTTCACGGTATAAATATTTCTCCATTAAATCTGGGCAACAACTGACAATCTCGAATATCATTTTGTTTTAGTAACCAAAGTATAAAGCGCTCTGTTCCCATTCCAAAACCAGCAGTCTGGAGCGGATATTTCTCTTTCATTTGAATATACCACGAATATGGCTCCTCATTCACTTGATGTTCCAGCAATGCTTTTCGTACTTCTTCTCCTGTTTTATGGCGTTCACCACAGCCAACAGTTTCACCAACGCCAAATAGTAAATCCGCACACTTTGCGTGTATACTATCTTGACTGGCCTGATAAAACGGTACAATTGCCTTGTCCATATTTATTAGCCAAACAATTCCATTATTCTTTTGAATCAGTTCTTTTTCTCCTATTGATGTTATATAAACAAAACCGTTTTCTTTATCGATTTTTAAAGCTCCCTTTACATCTGACAACTGTTCGATTGCTTCATCATAGGTTACACGCGGAAATTCTGTTTTACTTAAAACTGATTTTATATGTTCATCGGTTCCCGCAATATTAATTATTTCAGTAGCACATTCGCTTAAAAGCGCCTTACACAAAAAATGAATGTAATCTTCAATTAACTTGATAACGCTTTCTAAATTTCCAATAATTTCCGCTTCACTATGATAAAATTGGCACAAATGCCGCTCATCAGCATCCTCTCCGCGAAAAGACGGCATCAAATAAAAGCATCCATTTTCAAAATATCGACACCCGTACTCTAGCATAAACTGCATTGAATCTGCTAAATACGTTTTCTGGCCGCACAATTGAATCTCTACCGGAAGAGAATCACTACCAAGTCCCATTGGACTTGAAATAGAGTTTGTTGTTACTGGCAAAAAAAGCGTCTTCATATGTTTTGCCCGATAAAAGTCATACGTCGCAAAACATAATTCATTTTGGATACTCGCGAGCGTTCTATACCATTCCGATTCCAAGGCTAACAAATAATGTTCATTTTTATTTTTCCATGATTTTGACGGTTTTATCATATTTTCCATCTCTTTTCTTATCACTCATGTACAAGCCTATTTACAGAACCATTTCTTCTAAAAACCTAATTTCCTTTTTGTTATTATCCACTTCAACTTCTACGCCATAAGGCATTACAGTACGTGGATATGCATGCCCAAAGTTAACATTATACACCACTGGCAAATTCGGATATTTCATAAGTACTTTCTTATAAACTGATTTGTACTCTTCATAAAAAATCTCATCTTGAGGTTTTCCGACCAACATTCCATTAATCTTTTCCAATACTCCTCTCCGGTCTAACTCAAGTAAAATCTTTTCTAATTTTTCAGGTTTCATATGGTTTTCACTGGTTTCTATAAATAATATTTTTCCATTCCAACATTCTTCTGTTGGGAAAAGCCCATATTTATTGCATGCTTCTTTTTCGGCCCCATCTTTCACCAATAAATCATACAGCGTATCCAAGCATCCACCCAACAGTTTTCCTTGAAACGATGATTTACAGGTAATCCACTCATACCCATGTATCTCTTTATGGTATATACGATTAGTTCCAATAGCTTCTGGTGAAAAATCTGTTCTTTCCTCGTACCAAAAATCGCTTGATCGTATAGGTGCGGGAATATTTCCACCTTCCAAATATCGTTTAAATGCATCTTTTGTATAAGGCAGCATTTCATCTGCCAATTCAGCTAAGTCGTTAATCAAATTCGGTCCATAATAGGTTATTAGTCCTAACTTATAGAACATCAAATGGTTAACTGTGCTATCCGAAAAACCTGTAAAAACTTTAGGGTTTTCCTGAACATTTTTGAGAAATTCAGCATCATTCATAAGGAATGGCAATAATCGATAGGTATCGTCTCCGCCTATAGCACAAATAATTCCTCGGATTGAACAATCTGCAAATGCCGCTTTCAAATCACTCGCACGCGCCTCAGGATGCTCTTTAAGATACTTGATTCCTTTTAATGCATTGGGCATAAGCACCATTTCAAGTCCGAATTCCTGTAATCGCTTTCGGCCCAGCTCAATATCATGCTTGCAAAAATCTTCTCCTAGCATTCCCCCAGACAAACTTACAACAGCTACTTTATCCCCTTTCGATAGTGCCCATGCCTTTTTCACAATAATCGTCACTCCTTTTCATTATTTACTATATCGTTTTGTATAAGTATAACCGATTGGTTTTTCAATGTATAGTCTTCATCTTCGTTTGCTGTTTAATTTTGGCAGTTATTACAAACTTTACTTTATTTTTTCGTTACTTTCGCTTTGCATTCTTGTATTTTCTTGATATCATCTCCATTTTGTTAATCAGCTAAACTGTCCTATAAAAACCACCACGGCAGTTCCAGCCACAGGTTATCCATGGCCTGTTCCTCCGTCTTTTTGGCGCGGCCTTTTGTCAGGTGAAAGTATATCGCCGTGCCGATCAGCGGATGTTCCTCGCCATCGGTGAAGCCATAGCGGTACAGCAGATAGGTCTGCTCCCGTTGGGTCAGCCGTTTCAGGCCATCGTACAGTTCCCGGCGCGATTCCTGCTCCTCCATAATGCTCTGCGGCTGCATGGCGTAGGGGTCGGCTATGGCTTCAATGCGCCGCAGTTGTTCCTCTCCCGGCAGAACATCGTCCAGCGAAACACGCTGGTAACAGATACCATCCTTGTCCTCCGTTACCATCCGCTGTTCAAAAGCAGTAAAGGCATCCCGAACCATATCCATCATGGCGTTGCGGATGGCCGGAGCTGCGTAGGTCAGGAACTTCATGCCGC
>ERZ1673699.1574-NODE-1574-length-17681-cov-5.428401_pt1 | contig 17681 bp, 14 predicted proteins | sample MGYA00580229_ERZ1673699 | MGnify/ENA primary metagenome ERZ1673699 (study PRJEB41218, sample SAMN15661785) | gut metagenome | host: Homo sapiens | place: Canada: London | collected 2015-08-20/2019-03-30 | study: EMG produced TPA metagenomics assembly of... | reverse complement strand
AGATCGGCGAGAAGTTCGACCTGACACGCGAGCGCGTACGCCAGATTAAGGAGAAAGCCATTCGCCGCCTCCGCCACTCGTCGCGCAGTAAACTGCTGAAATCCTATTTGGGATAGTAGCTTGCTTTGAGAATGAAAGAATCCGGATGCCCGAGAGGGTGTCCGGATTCTTTGTTATACGTCGTAATGGATCGTGGTGCCGGTGCCGTCGTAACCGCCGCCCGCATCGCCGTCGTCGCCGGAGGAGTCCGAATCGCCGTCGAACGAGGTGACGCAGACGCCGAGGGCGACGGCCGTGATAATCATCCACAATTTCCGGCCGAAGAACGGTTCGAACCAGATCAGCAGGCCACCCGCTATGGCGATCAGCAGCAGGACCGTCCACATCCGGGTATTGCGGGCGTTATCCCGCAGGGCGAAGAATACATACACGATGGCGAGGGCGAGAACGAGATAGCCCAGCAGTTTCGAGAGCAGGTACCAGCCCCGGTCGAGGAGGTATCCGAACGTGATGTCGTAGCGCTGGGCCGAGGCGATCCGCTCGGCCGTTTCCCATTCGGGCTGCGGGCTCTCGGCGATCAGGAATCCGAGGCCTTTGCGGTCGACATAGCGGTAGACGCGGAGGTAGCCTTTGTCCGTGCGGTAGTCGCTCACTTTGTCGTAGCGCTTCCAGAGCGGGTTGGACTGGCTGACGAGGGGGAGTTTTGCCAGCGAGGGCAGCCATTTGTCGTCGCGCTGCGAGAGGCAGCTCGAACGGTCGATCCGCTGGTCGGTCGAGAAGCGGAAAAGGGTGGCTTTGACGCCGTCCTTTTCGGCTGTGAAGCCGGTGATGCCCTGTGCCTCGTTGTTGAAAGCCTGGTAGGCGTAATCGTCGGGAACGGTGAAGCGCATCGTGGCGTCTTCGTAATCGTGTGCCCGGAGGGCCTGGGGTGCAAGCACCAGCAGCGCTGCTGCGATCAGTAGTGCGAAGTGTCTCATCCGAAGGTCGTTATTTTAAGGGTTTTTTACCACACGATCGGCTCTTTGCCGACGGAGCGGAGGTATTCGTTGGCGCGCGAGAAGTGACGGCAGCCGAAGAACCCCCGGTAGACCGACAGCGGCGAGGGGTGCACGGCTTTGAGGATCAGGTTCTGCCCGGGATCGGCGATGGCGCCTTTCCGTTGGGCGTAGCTGCCCCAGAGCATGTAGACGATGTTTTGTTTGCGCTCGGCGATGGCCCGGACCACGGCGTCGGTGAAGGTCTCCCAGCCGCGTCCGGCGTGCGAGGCCGCCTCGTGGGCGCGGACCGTCAGCACGGCGTTGAGCAGCAGCACGCCCTGCTCGGCCCAGCGGTCGAGGTTGCCCGTCGGGGGCACGGGGGTTCCGGTGTCGTCGGCGACCTCCTTAAAGATGTTCTGCAGCGAAGGCGGAAAGGGAACGCCGTCCGCCACCGAGAAGCAGAGCCCGTTGGCCTGTCCGGGACCGTGGTAGGGGTCCTGTCCGATGACGACCACTTTCAGCTTCTCGAACGGGCATTTGTCGAAAGCCCGGAAGATGTTGCTGCCGCGGGGAAAGACGCGCTGTGTGGTGTACTCCTGCCGCACGAACTCCGTGAGCTGGGCAAAATAAGGTTTTTCAAATTCGGGGGCGAGGAGCTCTTTCCAGTCGGGGGCTATCTTTACATCCATGGTATTCGGAATACGGGTTTCTTTCGTTTTTGGTCGGATAAATATAGTGAAAATTCCGCTAACGCCAAAAACAAACGGCGGCCACTGGTCAGGAGTGGCCGCCGTTCGGCGTATGCTGCCGGGGTTATTTCCGGATGGCGTAGCCCACGACGACGACTCCGTCGAGGCTGCCCGCCGGTTTTTCGGCCGGTTCCGGCAATTTGCCGCTTCCGTCCTGAAGCAGGAAATCCACGGGGATGGTGAGTTTCACCCGGACGGGTTTGCCGCGCTGTATGCCAGGCGACCAGGCTCCGGCGGGCGAGGAGGCGATCACGCGGCGGGCTTCGTCGGTGAGGAGTTTGCCGGGCGACTGCAATACCTGTATGTCGCCCAGCGAACCGTTGGGCTCGACGACGAACGAGAGGACGATACGGCCCTGAATCCCCTTTTGCATCGCCTCTGCCGGGTATTTCACGTTCATCTGCACCCATTTGCGGAAATTGTTGATGTCGCCGCTTCGGAACGAGGGCATCTTCTCGACGATGGTAAACGGCTCCGTTTCATCAGACCCGGGTTGTTCCCGTTCGGGGTCGAAGCTGACGGACAACGTGTACTCCATGGCCATCGGTTTGCCCTCCCGGATGCCGGGCTGCCATTTCGGGGAGGAGGAGATCACCCGGACGGCCTCTTCCGAGAACGCTTCGTCCGGAGAGCGGAGGGCGCGGACGTCGGTCACCGAACCGTCCGTATCGATCACGAACGAAACGAGGACCTGCGCTTTCTCCCGCTTGTGTTTCACCTCGTCCGGGTATTTCAGCTGCGCCTCTGCCCACTGGCGGAAGTCGTCGATCTCCCTGCCCCGGAACAGGGGTATCCGTTCGACGACGGCGAAATCTATCCGGTCGCTGCCGTCGTTCAGCCGGAAGTCGACCGGCAGGAGGTATCTCCGGTCTACGGCCGTGCCGAAGTCCGAAGCCGGGGTCCAGGCATCCGCCGGGGCCGATTCGACGATACGGACGGCTTCGGCCGAGAACCGCGGATCGGACGACTGGACGACGTTGATGTCGGTCAGCGAGCCGTCTTTCCGGATGATGAACGAGAGGATGACGCGGCCCTGGATGTTCTGTTCCCGGGCTTCTGCCGGATATTCGACACGCGCCTGCACCCATTCGCGGAAATCCCTGAAAGGTCCGCCCCGGAACAGGGCCGGTTTCCGGGTGGGAACGTCGGTCAGCACGTTGCCTTCCTCATCCAGCCGAAAATCGACGGGTAGGGTGTATTTCACCCGTGTGGGGACTCCGCTCTTCGTGCCGGGAGTCCATTTCGGCGACGAACCGAGTATCCGGACCGCCTCTTTCGAAAACGCCTCGTCGGGGGACTGGAGAATGCCGATGTCGCTCAGGGAGCCGTCCTCGTTGATGACGAACGACGTGACGACACGTCCCTGAATACCCTCCTGACGGAGTTTCTCGGGGTATCGCACCTGCGCCTGCACCCATTTGCGGAAGCTGAGGAGGTCGCCGTTCCGGAATGAAGGCATGGTTTCGTAATGGCCTCCTCCGTCCCACGCTTCCGGGGTTTGCAGGGTGTCGGCCTGCGCCTGCGGCGGGTTCGCCGGGGTATCCGGAATCCGGATTTCTGAGGCCCGGGTGGTGAACGAGAAGGCGCACAGCAGGCCTATGACGACGGGAAAGGTGCCCGCCAGCCGCAGCAGGGGATACCTGCCCGGTTTGGATGAAGTCATCATTTGAAAGCGTTTTTTGGTTAGGGAATTCCGCAGTCCGTTGGCTATTTCCGGACTATGGCCGAAAAGCTGTTTGAAAAGGACGTTCATGTAGTGTTCTACGTCGTAACCGCCTGCCAGTACGTCGCTGTCGGCTTCGAACTCCTCGGCTTCGGTGAGCCGCCGGGCGGCGATCCACGCGAAGGGATTCCACCACATGGCGGCTTTCATGCACTCCATGGCGATGCGTTCGAGCGAGTGGCGGTGGGCGATGTGGCTGGCTTCGTGGGCGACGATGGCCGGAAGTTCCTCTGCGGGGGTCTCCCGCCAGACATAGATCGTGCGGAAAAACGAGAACGAGGCGATCGGCTGCCGGGTGCGGACCAGCGTGAAACGGTCGGTACGGGAGATTTCGGCTCCGCGGCGCAGGCGGCGGATGCGCATCGCCTGTGCGACCATCGTGCCGAGGATCAGCCCGGCGCCGAGCAGGTAGAGCGCACAGCACACCGCCTCGGGGGTGACGGCTGGTGTGGCCGCATCGACGAGGGCGGCGGTTTCGGGGGCCCATGCCTCCGCGGGCACCTCTGCGACGACGGGCGGTGCGGCCTCGATCACCCCGCCCGGCCAGACGGGGATGCGCAGCAGGGGAATGACCGCCGCGAGCAGCGTCGCCGTGAGCAGGCAGGCCCGGCACCAGCGGAACGCCACGCGCCGTTCGAGCAGGATGGAGTAGGCGGCCAGCAGGACGCCGCTGCAGGCCAGGACTTCGAGTGCGTAAAGGACGAGCGTTTTCATGGACGGTTATTTTTGGCGTTGCGCATGATCTCCCGGATTTCCTCCATCTCCCGGGCCGGAATGTTCTCGTGGCGCGAGAAGAACGACACCAGCTGGGCCAGCGAGCCGTCGAAATAGTTGGCCAGCATCGACGACATCACCCCGCGGGCATACTCCTCGCGTCCGATCAGCGGGTAGTAGCGGTGGCTCTTGCCTTCGGGGCGGTGGCTGACGAAGCCTTTGTTCTCCAGTATTTTGAGGAATGTGGCTACGGTGGTGTACTTGGGGTGGGGCTCGTCGGTCCGGGCGATGATGTCGTTGACCACCGCGTCGCCCAGCCGCCAGAGGATCTGCATGATTTCCTCCTCGCCGCGCGTCAGTTCCGTGATGTTGTTATTCATAGGGTGTGTTGTTTTACGGTCTGCAACACAAGTTTACTACTAAATTTTTAGTAAAACAAATTTTTCATCTAAAATTTTAGTAGATGGCGGCAAAAAAAGAGATACCTATATTAAAGAAAGGGCGTTCAGCGAATCCACCACCAGGTTTCGCCGCGGCACCGCTCGCGGAATCCGCACCGTTGCAGCAGCCGTTGGGAGGCGAAGCCGTCGGCATCCGTTTCGGCCGTGACGTGACGGACTCCCGGCTGGCGCAAAGCCCAGCCGCAGAGGGCTTCGACGGCCTCGGTCATATAGCCGCAGCCCTCGAACGCAGGGCCCAGCCCGTAGCCGATCTCGACGCAGCCATCGGCATCGGGACGGTCTTTGAAAACCGCCGATCCGATGACGCTCCGGTCCGTTTTGCGGAGGAGGAACCAGAAGCTGTGCCACTGCGGGTTTGCGGGATCGGCGGTCGTCGCCGCTAACTGTCTTTCGACGACGGTCCGGAACACGCCCGTAAGGGGTTCGGCCCGGTAGGCGCCGTCCAGCGCCTGCTCCAGCCGGGACAGGTCGTGGAGCCACAGCGAGAGCTGTTCCGCGTCGAGGAGCCGGATTTCCAGCCGCCGGGTGTCGATCGTCATGGCGGGGCCGGGTTACCGGAGTTGCCTTTCGGCCTCGCTGTCCTTTTCCGGCTTGTCGTCCTCCTCCCAGTCGAACCACGGGAAATCGCGGCGGTCGCCGAGCGAGAAGCGCGTGTAGGTGATCGGAAGCCCCATGCCGAGGAAGAGCGTTTCGTAGGCGGTTTTGATCGAGAGCACCTCGTCGGCATAGCCTGTGCCGTAGATGTCCGGTTCGGAGACCTCGCAGGGAAGCCCGAAACGACGGATCACTTCGTTGGTGTAGGCGTAGAGGTGTTTGGAGTCGGTTTTGAGGTTGATGGCCCCGCCGGGCTCGAGCAGGCGGGCATAGCAGGCCAGGTAGACGGGCGAGGTGAGCCGCTTGCGGGCCCGCCGCGTTTTGAGCTGCGGGTCGGGGAAGGTGATCCAGATCTCGGCGACCTCGCCTTCAGCGAACAGCGCGTTGATGAACTCGATGCGGGTGCGCAGGAAGCCCACGTTGTGCATCTTGCGGTCGGTGGCGGTCCGGGCGCCCCGCCACATGCGGGCCCCTTTGATGTCGATGCCGATGTAGTTGCGCATCGGATCGCGTTCGGCCAGCGCCACGGTGTATTCGCCCTTGCCGCAGCCCAGCTCCAGGACGATGGGATTGTCGTTGTGGAAAAAATCGCGGCGCCAGTTCCCTTTCAGCGGGTGGTCGCGGTGGAACACCTCGTCGAATTCGGGTTGCACGAAACATTCGAAACCGAGGTTCTCGCGGAATCGGCGGAGTTTGTCTTTGCCCATATTGCGTATCTATTCGCTCTTTGTCAGGTTAATGCCCACGGCCTCGACCCCGCGGACGGGGCGTGTCGGCGTGAGGATGCAGCGGTAATCGCCGTTCTGCGTGAAACGGATGCGGATGCGGTAGGGGACGGCGACCTCGCGCATCAGCGGCGCCGGGCTTTCGCCGCGGGGGATGACCAGCCGGAAAGGCTCCTCGAAACGGAGCGAATCGGGGGTGATGGTCGCGATGCGGAGCGTCAGCGTATCTTCGGCGAAGCGGTCGTTGCAGCGCAGGAACACCTCCGCGTCGCGCAGGCTCACGGTATCGGCGTTCGGCAGGCGGATTTCGGCCCCTCGTTCCCAACGGAACGGATCGACGTCCGTAGCCGCCGACTGGTGGGGCGAGACGCACCCTCCGGCCAACAGCGCGGCCGCCGTGGCCGCGGCGATATGCCGTGCCGAAGTTCCCACCGTGTTATTGGTTCTGGGGAGCCCCGCCGTTATTGCCGCCGTTATTGCCGCCGTTGTTCCCGCCTCCGTTGCCGCGGCGACGGCGGTTGTTGCGGCTGCGGTTGCCTCCCTCCCGGTTGCCGTTGTTCTCGCGGGGTTCGCGGGGGCCGTTGTTACCCTCGGGATGGTTGTTGCGGGGCCGTTCGCCGCCGTTGTTGCCGTTGTTCGGGCGCTGCGGACGGCGCGGGCGATCTTCGCGCGCCTCTCCCGAAGCCTCCTGGCGGTTGTTTCCCCCGCCGTTCTGACGGGGATCTTCGCCGCGGCCCTTGTTGTTATTGTTGCGGCCTCCGCGCTTGCGGCGCTTGGCCTGGTCGAAACGGGTGATGCTGTCCTCCTCGGAGCGGTAGGTCGGCTCCTCGACCGCCGGGCGGATGTCGTCGGCGTCCTGCAGCCGCTCGACTTTCTTGCCCTGGCGGTTCAGCGCCATGATCTCCCGCACACGCGAGACGGGCAGCGTGGTGACGTTGGCCATCGCCTCTTTCGACGACGAGAAAGTCATCGTGCCGGCCAGCACGTCGCTTTTGACGCAGAACCACTCGCCCTCGGCGGCCTGCAGCGGTTCGCGCAGCCGCGGGAACTCCCGGCGGGCATCGACGTAGGTGTCGTATTCGTACATCATGCAGCATTTGAGCTTCGAGCACTGCCCGGCCAGCTTCTGGGGGTTGAGCGAGATGTCCTGCATGCGGGCGGCGCCCGTGGTGACGCTCGAGAAGCTCGACATCCACGACGCGCAGCACAGCTCGCGGCCGCAGGCGCCCAGTCCGCCGATGCGTCCCGCCTCCTGGCGGGCGCCGATCTGCTTCATCTCGATCCGGATGTGGAACCGCTCGGCGAAGACTTTGATGAGTTCGCGGAAGTCGACGCGCTCGTCGGCGATGTAGTAGAAAATGGCTTTGATCTTGTCGCCCTGGTACTCCACGTCGCCGATCTTCATGTTCAGCCCCATGTCGGCGGCGATCTGGCGCGAGAGGATCATCGTCTCGTGTTCCAGCTCGATGGCCTCCTGCCACTTTTCGATGTCGTAGGGTTTGGCCTTGCGGTAAATCTTCTTGTATTCGCCGTTGAACGGGTTGAAGCCCGTGCGGCGCATCTGCCGCGCCACGAGGTCGCCCGTGAGCGACACGACGCCGATGTCGTGGCCCGGCGACGCCTCGACGGCCACGATGTCGCCCCGTTTGAGGGGCAGGTTGTTGGCGTTCTGGTAGAATGCGCGGCGGGTATTTTTGAAACGCACCTCGACGATGTCGGTCGGCACGTTGACCGGGTACTCCTCGAGCCAGGGGGTCTCGTGGAGTTTGAAGCAGCCGTCGCAGAGCTTGGCTTCGGCTTCCGAGCCGCAGTTGCAGAAAGCGCATCCGCGGCCCACTTCGGGTTTGCAGGCGCCTGTATGTTGTTTTTCGGTATCCATGATGATGGCATAATTTGCGTAAAGATACAAAATAATTCACAATGCAAAATGCAAAATGCACAATTTTGATGCGGCAGACATCCGTATCGGGCGGTTTGCAAACCCGATAATTGTGTATTGTGCATTATGAATTATGCATTGCCGTAGAGGCGGCGTATGCTGCGGCGTATGCGCAGGATCATCATCACGGCGGCGGCCGAGAGTCCGAACGAGAAGCCCAGGAAGAGTCCCGAGGGCCCCATGCCCATCGTGAAGCCGAAGAGATAGCCCACCGGGAGGTTCAGCAGCCAGTACGACACGAAAGCGATGGGCATGATGATCTTCACGTCCTGAATGCCCCGCAGGATGCCCACCGAGACGTTCTGGATGCCGTCCGAGAGCTGGTAGAGCGCGGCGAAGACCATCAGCTGCGAGGCGATGGCGATCACCTCGGCGTTGGTGGTGAAGAGCGCCGGGATGACGTTGCGCAGGGTGATGAAGACGATGGCAGCGAAAGCGTTCCACGCCAGCACGAGGTGGTACGACGCCTTGGCCGCCAGCGACAGTTCGCCGATGTTGCGCGCCCCGTAGCAGTGCGACACGCGGATGGTGGTGGCCGCTCCGACCGACATGACGATCATAAAGGCGCAGTTGCCGATGGTCGTGGCGATCTGGTTGGCGCTCATGGTCTCCTTGCCGAACCACCCCATCATGATCCCCGTGCCGACGAAAGCCGAGGCTTCGAGGAACATCTGCAGCGAGATCGGAAGACCCATGTGCAGCAGCCGTTTGACCGTGGCCCACGAGTAGTTGCGGGGCGAGAATCCGTCGAGGTAAGCGCGGTATTTGTGGCGGCTGTAAAAGTAGCCGATCATTCCGATCGGGGCGATGATGCGCGACAGCAGCGTGCCGAGGCCCGCGCCCTCGGCGCCCATCTCGGGGAATCCGTAGCGGCCGTAGATAAAGACCCAGTTGAAAGCGATGTTCGCCAGGTTGGCGACGATCGTGACGACCATCTCGACCTTGGTGTTGCCCACGCCCTCGAGGAACTGTTTGAACGTGAAGAACAGCATGATGAAAGGCATGCTGTAAACCAGCATCTTGTAGTAGGGGATGGCCATGTCGACCACTTCGGCGGGCTGGCCGAGGTGGTACAGCAGCGGGATGGCGGCATACTGCACGACGGCCATCGCCAGTCCCAGCAGTCCGTAGAAGAGGATGCCGTTTTGCAGCAGGCCCGCCGATTTCTCGCGGTCGCCCTGGGCGTAGAGTTCGCCCACGAGGGGCGTCATGCCGAGCGCGATGCCGATGGCGGCGATGAAGAGGATGAAGAAGACCGCGCCGCCGAACGACACGGCGGCCAGCGGCGTGGGGTCGTCGCCGCCGTAGCGGCCGACCATGAGGTTGTCGGCGAACTGCGTCAGGATCTGCCCCAACTGCGTGAGCACCACGGGCAGCGCCAGTTTCAGGTTGGCTTTGTACTGGTCTTTGTATGTCGCGAAACTGTACATTCGATTCGGGTTTTAGGGTGCAAAGATAGGTATTTCCGGCGGGAATACAATCGAACGCGCCCTCCCGGGGCGTAAAAACCGTCGGAAGGGCGCGCGAAAGCCGGTGCCGGGGATCAGTAGGGCAGGCTGATGCGGATGCAGCAGCCTGCCTCGTACTCGGGACAGACGTGGATGTCGCCGCCCAGGCGGGTAACCACCAGCCGGCAGAGGTAGAGCCCGATGCCCGTTCCGGGTTTGAACGGGTCGACCTTGGTGAAGCGTTCGAAGACCCACTCCCGTTTTTCGGGCGGGATGCCGATGCCCGTGTCGCTGACGCTGATGCGCAGCATGCGGTTCGTCCGGTCGTCGTGGCAGGCGAGGGTGATGCGCCCCGCGGCAGTGAATTTGGCGGCGTTCTGCAGCAGGTTGTCGATGACGCGTGTCAGGTAGACCGCATTGGTCGGGACGACGCAAGTTCCCCCCCCCTCTACCGCCTCGAAGTCATAGGTTACGGAGGGATTGGCGTTCAGGTGTTTTTGCAGTTCCAGCCGTTCGGCGCAGATCAGGCAGACGTCGGTCTCGGCCAGCGGGAGGGGCTCTTTGGTGCTGATGAGTTTCGAGAGTTCCAGCATGTTTTCGAGCAGCGACGTCAGGGCCCCGGTGCTTTTCCGGATCTCCTCCTGGTACAGGTGCCGGGTTTCGGGGTCCTCCTCGGTCAGCAGGAGTTCCGAAAAACCGTTGATGGCGTTCAGCGGCGTGCGTATCTCGTGGCACATCGAGTTGATGAACGCCGTCTTCATCTTCTCGCTCTCCTGGGCGCGGCAGCTCTGGCGCTGCGCTTCCTCGTGGGCCGCCTGCGACAGTTGTTTCGCCCGTTTCAGCCGCCGGACCATGATTTGCTGGTAGACGATCCAGCCGATGAGCAGCAGCAGTACGATGCCGCCGGCAATGAGCAGGTGGCGTTTGTTGCGCACCGCCAGCCGGGCCTTTTCGAGTTCGAGGCGGTCGACGTTGAGCAGGGTCTGCATCTCGGCCAGGTTCCGCTGCGCTTCGTCCATGCGGTTGTAGTAGCGGTATTCGTTGCCCTCCCGCACGGCTTTGAGCGCCTTTTCGTAATCGCCTGCCTTTTCATACATGTGCGACTGCGCCATGTAGATGGAGCCGAGGTCCGCCTTTTTGCCCGTCCGGGCATAATAGGTCAGCACCGAATCCACATAGGCCGCGGCCCGTTCGTTGTCGCCCGTGCATTGGTAATAGCGGGCGCTGGTCCTGTAAATCTCCTCGCGGTCGTTCCGCTCCCGGGCCAGCCGCATGCATTTGTCGTAATATTCGGAGAGCCGTTCCCGCGGGATGAGGTCGAGCAGGAAGACCATCTTGCCGTAAATCTGCATCGGGTATTCCGTCGTGTCGCGGTGGGGGCGGTCGAAGCGGGTGTCCATCGCCAGCCACGCGCGGTGCAGGGCGAGGCATTTTTCGAGTTCGCCGCCCGCCCGCCGGTCTTCGGCGTATGAATAGAGGTCGCTGAGCTCCTCGCGGCAGAGTTTTTCGAGGTGGACACGCTCGTCGAGCGGGTATTTTTCGAGCTTCTCGAGCGCCTGCTCCACATAGGAGATCGCATGTGGAATGTTGCCGTAGGCCTCGGCGGCGATCGACTGGTAGTCGATCGAAAGTCCCGTCAGAAATTCCATTTCGATCAGCTCTTCGGGCGTGAGGTCGCCCGGTTTCTTTTCCCGGAGTTTCGCCAGCGTGTGATCCGTCGCTTCGAACGAATTGGCGGCGATCATCTGTTTCCAGAGCCAGCGGGTGTTGAGCGATGCGCGGAACAGGGCGTGGCGCGGTTCGGGAAGGAGGCTGTCGGCGAGGCGGACGAATTTCAGGGCCCGTTCGGGCTCCCGGGATGCCAGGTTTTGCACGAGCCGGTCCAGGGCTTCGCGGCAGCCGTAGTCGTCGCCGGCCCCGGCGGCTTCGGCGAGGGCCTGCTCCCAATAGCCGGCGGCGATCGCGAGGCTGTCGCCGCTGAGGTCGGCCAGCTGTACATAAATCCGTTCGCGGTCGGCGGCGGTATGTGCTTCGGAGAGTGCGGCCGACAGGCTGTCGGCAGCGGGTACGGCGGATCGCGCCGTCAGGGCGGCGCAGGGGATCAAAGGCATGAGTCCCGCAAGGACTCGCAGGAAAATCGGACGCATGTCGGTTTGAAAGGACGTTTTGAAAAATTCGTGACAAATTTAGTCATAAAAACGGCAAATTCCAGCGTTTCCCGGCGAAAAACCCGTTCCGGGGAGCGAAAAAGGGGCCGGATCAGACGATCCGGCCCCTATGCAGGCGGGGTGGGTCAGGCCACGCGCAGCTTCACGCCGTGGGCCTTGTCCGACTCCACGACCACGGTGTCGCCCTCGTGGAGCTTGCCGTCGATAATCAGCGCCGACAAAGGTTCCTCGACGTTGTCCATCAGCGTCCGCTTCAGCGAACGCACACCGTAGCGCGACTCGTAGCCCATGGCCGCCAGGCGGCGTTTGGCGCCCTCGGTGATCTTCACCTTGTAGCCCAGTTTCTTCGTGCGGTTGAGCAGTCCCTGCAGCTCCAGCTCGATGATGCGCTCCACGTCGCCGATCTCCAGCGTGCGGAACAGGATGATGTCGTCGATGCGGTTGAGGAACTCCGGGGCGAAGGTCTGTTCCAGCGCCTTGCGGTACTCGCTCTGGGGCGTCATGTCGGCCACGGCGCTCTTCGAGGTGGTGCTGTAACCCACCTGCACCGATTTCTGGACCACGGCCCGCGAACCCACGTTCGAGGTCATGATGATGATCGTGTTGCGGAAGTCGACCTTGCGCCCCGAGCCGTCGGTCAGGTGCCCTTCGTCGAAAATCTGCAGCATGGCATTGAAGACCTCGGGATGGGCCTTCTCGATCTCGTCGAAGAGCACCACGGCGTAGGGCTGACGACGCACGGCCTCCGTTAACTGGCCTCCTTCGCCGTAACCGACGTATCCGGGGGGCGAGCCGATCAGGCGCGCCACGTTGTGTTTCTCGCCGTATTCGCTCATGTCGATCCGGATCAGGCCGCGGTGTTCGTCGAACAGCCATTTCGACACCTCCTTGGCCAGCAGCGTCTTGCCCACGCCCGTGGGACCCACGAAGAGGAAGACCCCGATGGGGCGGTTCTCGTCCTTCAGGCCCGCGCGGGAGCGCCGGATCGTCCGCGAAATTTTCTCCACGGCCTCCTGCTGCCCCACCACGCGCCGGGCGAGGTGGTCGCGCAGGGTCTGCAGGCGGGTCATCTCGCCGCCCGAGACCCGCTCGGCCGGGATGCCCGTCATCGCCGTGATGACCTGCTGGATATGCTCCGCGGTGATTTCCACGGGGTTGTTCTCCAGCGAGCGCTTCCACTCGGCGCTGGTTTCGCCCAGCTTCGAGCGCAGTGCGATCTCACGCATGCGCGCCGACGCGGCCTTTTCGTAGACCAGCGCCTCGACCGCTTCGCGGCGTTCGCGCTTGGCCTCGCTGAGCGCCGTCTTCATGGCCTGCAGCTCCTCGGGCTCGCGCGCCGACTGCAGGTGGGCCCGCGACCCGGCCTCGTCCATGACGTCGATGGCCTTGTCGGGGAAGTAGCGGTCGGTGATGTAGCGTCCGGTGAGGTTCACGCAGGCCTGCAGCGCCTCCTCGGAGTAGCGCACCTTGTGGTGGCGCTCGTAGTGGGGCGCAATGTTGTGCAGGATCCGGAGCGTCTGCTCGGGCGTGGTCGGCTCGATGAGCACCTTCTGGAAGCGGCGTTCGAGGGCCGAGTCGGTCTCGATGTTCTCGCGGTACTCGTCGAGCGTCGTGGCGCCGATGGTCTGCAGCTCGCCGCGCGCGAGCGCCGGTTTGAGGATGTTGGCCGTGTCGAGGCTGCCCTGCGTCGAGCCGGCGCCGACGATGGTGTGTATCTCGTCGATGAAGATGATCGTGTCCTTGGCCTTGCGCAGTTCGTCGATCAGCTGTTGCATGCGCTCCTCGAACTCGCCGCGGAACTTCGTGCCCGCCACGAGCGACGAGACGTCGAGCGAGAAGAGCGTCTTGTCGGCGATGGTGTAGGGCACCTCGCCGCGCGCCATGCGCAGCGCCAGCCCCTCGACGATGGCGCTCTTGCCCACGCCGGCTTCGCCGATCAGGATCGGGTTGTTCTTCTTGCGGCGCGAGAGGATCTGCACCACGCGCTCGATCTCCTGCTCACGGCCCACGACGGGGTCGATCTTGCCCTCGCGGGCCTGCCGCGTGAGGTTCACGCCGAATTTGTCCAGCAGGTGTTCCGACTCCTTTCCGGCGGATTTGTTCTCCTCGCCGAAGTCGAGCATGTGGACCTGTATCTCGGAACGGAAGTCGTCGCCCACGGAGAACTTCTGCAGGTCTTCGGCAACGGTTTCGGGGGTTACGTGGTACATCTCCAATACGCGCGCGGTAGCCGTCGTGCGGTCTTTGACGATGGCCAGCAGCGCATGGGCGGTCGAGACGCTCCGGGTCGCTCCCGACGTGGCGAGCAGCTCCTCGGTGAAATCCCGGAAGAAAGCCTCCGGCGAGAGGGATGTCTGTGTTTTGACGGTAATTATTTCGCGTTCGATGCGCAGGCGTACCTGGTAAAGCTCCCAGTCTTTGAGCCGGGAGGATAAAAGTTGATAGGCGAGCGACCCCTCTTCGCGGAGCAGCTCCAGCGTGAGGAAGTCCTTGAGCGAATGCGTCATTCCCGCCTTCGTCGTGTTGAATGCCGAACGGGCTATGATGCCCTCCAGCGTTTTTGAAATTTTCAGTTGCATGTTGCGTCGTCGTTAATGAATTCGCTATACTAACGGCGAAGCGTATGTGATTATTGCGAGATCGTTTTTGTTTGGTATCTGAGCGATGTCATTTGATTATGAGATCGTTCCGCGTTTTTAGTTCGTTTCGGGGCGATCCTGAAGGTTGAGGTTATGGACTGTTTATCAGTCTATTGCGGGCTATATTGGGTTTTGTGTGGACGAATTTGTATAAATCGGGCCGTTTTGTGGGGTGTCTCGGCGGAAGTGTTATTTATTGCTCTGATTATCAGCGATGTCTGTCCGGTATATGTTTCCGGCTTTTTGGGATATATAAATTGCATTCAGGTAGAAAGGTAGCTGAAAAAGCCGGGGTTAATTAGCTCTTTTCGCTCACAGGAAATCCGATTTTTCTATTTTCGCGGCCATTCGCCGACCTCCATGTCGCGCATTTCCGCGCCGTCGATCACCAGCCGAATGGCAGTGCGGACCTTGTGGAGCCCATACGCCCCGGCGGCTCCGGGATTGACTGCCAGCAGGTCGTAAACGGGGTCGTAGGCCACTTTGAGGATGTGGGAGTGCCCGGCGATGAAGAGCTTCGGGTGCACGGACTGGATTTTGGCCACGGCGCGCGGGTCGTAGCGGCGCGGATAGCCCCCGATGTGGGTCATCAGCACCCGGACCTGCTCGCATTCGAACGCGAGGAACTGCGGGTAGACGCGGCGCGTCATTCCGCCGTCGATGTTGCCGCTGACGGCCCGGAGCGGTTTGAAGGCGGCGATCCGGTCGGCCAGTTCGATCGACCCGATGTCGCCCGCATGCCAGAGTTCGTCGACGTCCCGGAAGAAATTCATCAGGGTTTCGTCGAAAGTGCCGTGGGTGTCGGACAGGATGCCGATGCGTTTCATGGGGTTTGTTTTGGGCAAAGGTAACGATTTTTCCGCATTCGGATATATGTATGATCGTTTCAATTTAATGTACGATTGTTTCAACCCGCCTCCGGGGGCTTCCCTAAATTTGTCTGTATACCTAAAACTACACGTTATGCAGTACAGATTGACCCCCCCCCACGCCTCGGGGGACCGATATGCGGCTCCTGCCGTTACGATCGTAGAGGTAGCCGTGGAGCGCGGTTTCGCCGCATCCACCGATTATGACGACCTGACGCTTCCCGAGTTCGGCGTCGTGGACGAAGACCAGTGGTAAACCCGAGAAACACGACAACCATGAAAAAACTGACTTTCCTTGCAGGTGCGGCACTGGTGTGCTCCCTGGTGTGTCCGGGTTGTTCCGGGGACGGATTCGATGAAATGAACGGGGCGCCCGACGCCGGGAATCCCGATACTCCCGCGGTCGGGGAGGGTGTCCGCACGCTGACCGTCGGTATGGCGGAGTTCGGCGCACCCGGGACCCGGGCGTCGTTCGGCGACGAGGCCGACGGAAAACTTCCCGTGTTCTGGGATGCGGAGGACCGGATTGTCGCTTACGAGACGGCCGGGGAGCACGCTGCCGGGCACGCCTATAAACTGGTAGGCCCGGGCGGCACCGGCAGCGGCACGTTTACCTATGACGGCGGCCAGACGCCTCCGGCGGCCATTGCTGAGATTTATTACCCCGCGGAGCTGGCCGGGACGAATTTCGCCGTGCCTGCGGTGCAGACCTACACTCCCGGCAGTTTCGATCCCGCGGCCCATGTCATGCGGGCCGAGGTGGGCGGTTCCGGCGAACCGATCGTCTTCGAAAGCCGGGTTTCGGTCGCCTGCCTCCGGCTGACGGGCGACGGTGAAAAGGTGACTTCGGTGCGTCTGGACCTGACGCCTTCGGGCGGGACGACGACGGGTTACACGCTTTCGTGTCCCGACGGCGTGACGCTTTCGGCGGCGGAGACGGCATTTTACATTGCGGTAGAAGGCTCGCCAACTCCCTGCGACGCGGCCTTTACCGTCTCCGTGGACGGAAAGGAGACGATGCTCCAAAAGACCACCTCCGCCAAAATTTTTGCGGCTTCCACCGTGGTGCGCTTTCCGGTGGTCGCCTGTCAGCGGAATCTCTATCGGATAGCGGACTACTGGCCCGACGACGACGCTCCCGTGGGGATCGTTTTCTCGGTTTCGGACGGAGGTTTGCATGGAAAAATGCTGTCGTTGACTGAGCAGGCCGGAAACTGGGGCGCCCAGGTCTCGGAAGCGACTGCGGGAGTAGCCGGGATGCGTGTCGAACCGGAGGACAGCCGTTTGGTAACCCGTAGTCTCATTGACAAGTACAAGGATGAACCGGTGTTTGCCGATACCTACAAAGAGTTTTATTGGATACATAATACGCTCAACAACGGAAATCTGGACGGAGCATGGTATGCACCGTCGCGTCCGGAGCTTGCCGAGCTGTGTGCAGCGATGAGCGGTCTGGATTGGGCAGAGGTTAAGAGGACGTGGAATTATACGGCCGATAAAACGGTCATGCCGGGTTGGGCCGAGACTTCTGCCGCCCGTACCGCCTTTAAGCAAAAGGTTGAAGCGAAAGGAACGACGCTCAACCTGTACGGACGTCTCTCTTCGACGTGGGAAAACGGAACGGGTGCTTCCGCATGGATGCTCTGTTTCCAGTATGAAGCAAGCGGGCTCAAATACAACGGTTGTTTCTGTGTTATACCGAAAGTCGGCACGACCAACCGGATGCGTGCCGTAAGGGCATTCTGATTGGATGATCCCGAAACTGAGCGGTCCGCCTTTTTGGGCGGACCGCTTTCTTTTATTTGTATTTGTCTTTCCAGAGTTGCGCCATCCGTTCGGCGATCTTCGCCTCGGTGGCGTTCTGGGTGTCGGGTTCGTAGAATTTCGTCCCCGAGAGCGATTCCGGCAGGAACTCGATTTCGGCGAAGTGCCCTGCGTAGTCGTGGGCGTACTTATATCCTTTGCCGTAACCCGCCTTGTCCATCAGCTTCGTCGGGGCGTTGCGCAGGTGCAGCGGCACCGGGCGGTTCGTCGTGTCGTGCTCGACAAGCCCCATCGCTTTGTTGATGGCCATGTAGGCCGAGTTGCTCTTGGGGCTGGTGGCCAGGTAGATCGTCGTCTCGGCCAGCGTGATACGCGCCTCGGGCATGCCGATCTTGTGCACCGTGTCGAAGCAGGCGTTGGCCAGCAGCAGGGCGTTGGGATTCGCCAGCCCGATATCCTCCGAGGCCAGGATCACCAGCCGCCGGGCCAGGAACCGCGGCTCCTCGCCCCCGGCGAGCATCCGTGCGAGGTAGTAGATCGCGGCGTTGGGGTCGCTGCCCCGGACCGATTTGATAAAGGCTGAAATGACGTCGTAATGCTGTTCGCCGTTCTTGTCGTAGAGGGCGATATTCTGTTGAAGGCAGTCGGTGACATACTGGTCGGAGATCGTCACCTTGCCCTCCGTGGCTCCGACGACGATGTCGAGGATGTTCAGGAGCTTGCGCGCGTCGCCGCCCGAGAATTTGAACAGCGCGGCGGTCTCCACGACCTCGATGTCGCGCTCTTTCAGCTCGATGTCAGTGGAGAGGGCCCGGTCGAGCAGCACTTGCAGGTCCTTGTCTTCGAGTGATTTGAGGATGTAGACCTGACAGCGGCTCAGCAGCGGCGAGATCACTTCGAACGAGGGGTTT
>ERZ1673699.1573-NODE-1573-length-17690-cov-7.006635_pt1 | contig 17690 bp, 17 predicted proteins | sample MGYA00580229_ERZ1673699 | MGnify/ENA primary metagenome ERZ1673699 (study PRJEB41218, sample SAMN15661785) | gut metagenome | host: Homo sapiens | place: Canada: London | collected 2015-08-20/2019-03-30 | study: EMG produced TPA metagenomics assembly of... | reverse complement strand
TCACAAGTTGCAGTTGGATGAGGAGAGTGCAGAGAAGTTTGCAAAAATAAAACTCAGTCACAGTTGTGCAGCGTTAAGCCTAAAAGCTATACGCAAATTCTTACCGTTCTTGCGCAAGGGAATGTATTATACGCATGCTTCGTTCTTTGCAAACATTCCTACCATTGTAGGTAAAGAGATATGGAACAACGAGCAGAACAGAAAGTATATCATGGAGAATGTTGGTGAACTGGTTTTCAATTATCAACCTAAACATCGCGATGTACAAGGAACTATTGAAATGCTGATTAAAGATTTTCTTGCAAACAACTTTGAGTTACCAGCAGGAGCAACAGACAAACTATATCATCCTTCTATGATAGAAACCTACCCTAATGCTCAACGCAACGAATTTGGCATACTGCAATTGGGCTCGCCACGAACCAATGCCATAAGAAATCCTATGGCTATGCGCTCTCTACATATCTTGAGACGGGTGGTAAATCAGTTGTTGAAAGAAAGTATTATTGACGAAAATACGGAGGTACATGTTGAGTACGCCCGAGAATTGAATGATGCCAATAAGCGAAAAGCAATTGCAGATAGGCAAAAAGAGCAAGACAAACAACACAAAAAATATGGTGATGAAATAAGGAAGTTATACAAGGAAGAAACGGGAAAAGAAATTGAACCAACTCAAACAGATGTGTTAAAGTTTCAACTTTGGGAGGAACAAAACCACTATTGCTTATATACAGGTGAACAAATAGGTATCACCGACTTTATAGGGAGTAATCCGAAATTTGATATAGAGCACACTATTCCACAGAGTGTTGGTGGAGACAGCACACAGATGAACCTTACATTGTGTGACAATCGGTTTAACAGAGAGATAAAGAAAGCCAAACTACCTACAGAATTGGCGAATCACGAGGAGATATTGGCAAGAATTGAACCATGGAAAAACAAATATGAACAGCTGGTAAAAGAACGTGACAAGCAACGTACATTTGCTGGAATGGATAAAGCGGTGAAAGATATAAGGATACAAAAACGCCATAAGCTACAAATGGAGATAGATTATTGGCGAGGAAAGTATGAACGATTTACCATGACCGAAGTGCCCGAAGGGTTCAGCAGGAGACAGGGAACTGGCATCGGACTTATTTCTCGTTATGCGGGGTTGTATCTCAAGTCGTTATTCCATCAAGCAGACAGTCGCAATAACTCGAATGTCTATGTGGTAAAAGGTGTGGCAACAGCCGAGTTTCGTAAAATGTGGGGGCTGCAAAGTGAGTATGAAAAGAAATGTAGAGATAATCATTCTCATCATTGTATGGATGCCATCACCATTGCATGCATCGGAAAGAGAGAGTACGATCTCATGGCTGAATATTACCGCACGGAAGAAACATTTAAGCAGAGCAGAGGTTCCAAACCCAAATGCTCAAAACCTTGGGCTACATTTACAGAGGATGTTCTCAACATATATAAAAACTTATTGGTAGTACACGATACTCCGAACAACATGCCGAAGCATACAAAAAAGTATGTGCAGACATCTAAAGGAAAGGTGTTGGCTCAAGGGGACACGGCAAGAGGTAGTTTACATCTTGACACATATTATGGCGCAATAGAGCGAGATGGAGAAATAAGATATGTTGTTCGGCGACCACTCAGTTCGTTTACAAAACCAGAAGAGCTTGAAAATATCGTTGACGAAACGGTGAAGCGAACCATTAAAGAAGCAATAGCGGACAAAAATTTCAAACAGGCTATTGCAGAACCAATCTATATGAATGAGGATAAAGGCATACTTATAAAAAAGGTAAGATGCTTTGCTAATTCGGTGAAGAAACCCATCAATATCAGACAACATCGAGATTTGTCCAAAAAAGAATATAAACAGCAATATCATGTAGTGAATGAAAATAATTACATGTTGGCTATTTATGAGGGTTTGGTGAAAAATAAAGTGGTTAGAGAATTTGAAATAGTAAGCTATATCGAGGCTGCCAAATATTATAAACGAAGTCAAGACCGAAATATATTCTCGTCTATAGTGCCTACTCATAGCGCCAAATATGGATTACCACTTAAAACAAAACTTTTAATGGGGCAGCTGGTATTAATGTTTGAAGAAAATCCTGACGAAATACAAGTGGATAATACCAAAGACTTAGTTAAAAGACTCTACAAGGTGGTTGGCATTGAAAAAGATGGACGTATAAAATTTAAATATCATCAAGAAGCTCGTAAAGAAGGGTTGACTATTTTTAGCACTCCTTATAAAAATAATGATGAGGCGGTTTCAACATGCAAATGCACTAACGATTGCAAAGTTAAAAAATATTTTCATAAAAGCATTCAAATGGACAACGAAAATTCAATTTTTCTCTCGGACGACGATTTATTTTGTCTGTGACCTTAGTTACATACTGATGACTTATATCATCAAAAGAAGATGATTTTGGAATATATTGTCTTATAAGACCATTTTGATTTTCTATCAAACCTTTTTGCCATGATGAATACGGATCTGTGAAATAGACAGTAATGCCAAGTTTCTTTGTGATGTATTCATGACAGGCAAATTCTAATCCGTTATCAGTTGTTATAGTCTTGATAAATTTCTTATACGGCATCAATAACCGAACTACAGTTTTTGCCAACTCTTTTGCCTCTTTTCCTTTATTAAGTTTCCTCATAAACAACATTCCTGTTTTCTTTTCCGTAATGGTCAATATGGCACCTCGATTCCCTTTGCCAAGAATAGTGTCCATTTCGAAATCTCCGAAGCGTCTGCCATCTGCTTCTTCTGGTCGATCTGTTATTTTTGTCCTGTTACAAATCATTGATCCATCAATACTTACGGGACGTGACCGATGTTTGAGTTTATGGCGACAGTATAGATATAAAGTCCCTCCATTTTTCTTATCCTTACGAATGATTTTATATATGGTTTCATGAGATATTATCATGCCACGTTCCTTTAACACAGCAGAGATTTGCTGTGGAGACCATTGTTCTTCTATCAACAATCTTATTGCTTCATTTTTTACTTCATCCGAAATGGCACGGTTGCCTGGCTTTCGTTTCTTCCTTTGGTCCGCATTTTTCTGAGCTGTTTCCCAATTATAATTTCCACGGACACCGCTGTTCCGTTTGATTTCCCGGGAAATGGTAGAAGGATCAACACCTATTGATTGTGCAATTTTTGCCTTACTACATCCGTTTTTAGTAAGTACAGAAATCGCACATCTTTGCTGTGAGGTTAAATGGTTATACATGTATATAAAATTAGTTTATGAATGAGACAAGTCATCTTTATTGCGTGATTAAATGTTTTTAACACATACCTTGAAATGCCTATGTTTATGATATTTTAATATTTACATATAGACGTATTTATTATTCAAGAAGCTACTGCAAAAATACATTCAATCCATTTAATTGATGTATATCTATTCATCCATTCACGTGGCCGTTTTCACCTTTAGGCACGCCTTACAGGAGAAAGCTCCCGAAAAGCGGTATGGCAGAGTCTTGCAGACACTGCCTCCATTGTTAAACAGGAAAGATTACTTCCCTTTCCCTATATAGCGGTATATACTTATTGTTATATGCTCATATTGCCGTATAGATGTATATATGTATATACGTCTATACGGCAATATAAATTCACGCTTGCGCAGATTACTTGGCAGACCTTATACTGATCATACACCTTTTCCCGTCTCCTCGCCATGGAATGGCTTTTTAAGCCTTCTTTGGCGTGCCTTTTCAGACAACTACGCTTTCTCACCTGACTGACGGTGGCACCCAATAGCGATAAGGTATCATGGAATCTCTTGCTGTCCATGTTCTCGCTCCCTTTCGGCTTATCTCCCTGCCAGTTCCTTTCCTTTCTTCGGCATCGACAGCCATTTTTACAACTCACCGTTCACCCGGTTTCAGGGCTTAATCGAAGTGGTGGTATTTTCGTTCTCCGATGCCCATGTGCATTTCCCGATGCTGTAAGCGGTGTCAGCCCCCTCTCCTTTTACATCCTCTCTCCACCTTCCACTTCAAATCCGTTCATGCGTTCTTTTCATTTTTCAGATAAGTCCGACATCCATTTTCCTTTGCAAAGTTAGCGCAAGCGGTGTTCCGCAAGGGTCGCCTTCCAGGACTTGCCTCGTGATTTTTTTCAAGTTTTTGGGGTGCGGTTGCTCCTGATCCAAAAACTCATTGGTCGGAGATGAAAAAAATCACGGTCATCCCTTGCCTTTGCACACCTTCATACTTGCCTGCTCCTTCATGCACGTAAAATAAATATCAACTTAAAAAATTACAATTATGAACGCAAAGAACAATTTCACAGTTACAGGTTATGTATGCAAGGATGCAGAAGTAAAGAAATTTGAGAAGGCTGCCATCGCACGCTTCGGTCTCATCATCAAGTACACGGAGCATAAGGGGAACGAAACCGTAACGGTCTCATCGATTATCAGCCTTGAAACTTGGGTTAAGAACGATGACACGGCAACTTTGGAACTGCTGAAGAAAGGAAGGGAACTTACGGCAGAGGGATTCTTCAAGCCAGAGAGCTACTACAGCAAGGACGGCAAGAATGTCACGGTTCTGAAGAACATCGCTACAAAGGTTACAGCCTTCGTCAGGGATAAAAAGCAGGAAGCTCCCAAGAAAAAGGACAAGAAGGCTTAAAAAGCCCTCCGAGGTGAGAGAGACTCTTTTGAAAAGGGTCTCTTTTTTTTGTCTGCTGCAATCTGCTAAGCTCGGCGCATTATCTTCGCACAACTGTCTATCCTTCTTGGCACACGCCTGAAGGCAAGTGCCGTTCTTATAAGCCCGGCACCCACGTCTGCGACGAGGATGCCTCTCACGACCTGTCACCTTGCGGTCACAGTCCGTGAGTCAAGGGAGAGCGGACGGGCAAAGACCAAAGGTCACTGCCCAGACAGTCTGTATGTAGGATTATTGACAGGCTGTCTATAACAGCGCACCGCACTTCGTACGCCAATACATATAGCCATATATATGTATATACGGCTATATGTCTATATGACAATACGGGCATGTCTATATACATTGCCCCTTTGGTGCTTACACCATACTTAACCAATAACTATACTTCCATTTCCGTTTCTGCCTTCGACCTCACTTTCCGTCACCTTTGTAGTCATCATCGACTTTTATAGTGCAAAGGTATCGTCGGCAGGGAACACGGCAAGTACCAGCTGAAAGCCTATTGGCGGAAAACTTTTCATGACCCTCCGAAATCAAAGATTGCGGTTTCCTGAAAACTTTGCCACCAATTCCTTGCCTTTCATTCCCTTTCATGCCGACGATCTTACCATGCACATAAAAGGTTCGAGATGACGGTTACACCGGAATAATAAAAAAAAGTTCGGGTCGAAGAAACGAAAAATCCTTTAAGGTTGAGAATCGGGTTGCCCAGAATAATAATAAACTTCAAAATACAAGATTATGTCAAACAACGAAATGATTTTAACTGCATTAGGTTTTTCTAATTGGGACAAGCAATTGGACGAGTTCAAAAACAATTTTGGTTTCGACTGGACAAATGAAGATTTAGATGAAGCAATTGAGGTCGCTGGCTGTAATACCTCTAATGTGAGAAATTGTCTCATGGAGATACTTTGGCTTAAGGTAGTCTATTACTTTGTTGATACAATGGAATGTTGTCGAGAGTTGTTTGATAGTTACATCAATGGGTCGCTTGATACTCATTTTTATTACAACGGGACAGAGGTTAAGTCTGAAGAAGAACTGTTGAAACTCGTCAACGAAGTATAAAGCTACCCACAAATCAATAACCATGTAAATAAGAAATAAAATGAAAACAAAGACAAACAGGTATTTTTTCAGAAAAGCAGGAAAAGGCTGGACTATAATGAAGCGTAGAATGGACAATTATATCATTGTCATACGTTGGGTGTCAAGCTGGCAAGAGGCACGGCAGCAAGTCTATAAGCTCAATGGATGGAACTGAACACCTTATACTAAATATAACGAACTCAATTTATAAACACTTTTATACAGAAGAAATGAAAACATTATCAATCCAAAAAAATAAGACGGTATCGGTATTTGAAGGTGCCAATAAATGGTGGAACACAAAAAACGCATTCTTCTCAATGCTTACAGGAGAAAAGTTTTCCAACAGAGAAGTAGTACTCACACATTTAATTCTTATGGCGTTTTGTGCTGGAATAGCATGTGCAGAGACACTCCCCTCCGTATCTATCCTTGCCATTGCTATAAGTGCAGTTTGTGTAAGATTTCTAAACCAAAAAGAAAATAATGCTAATATTACTGATTAGTTTCATTTTTTTATATCCTAAAATATTAACATTTGAGCAAAACGAGTCAGAGAATATTCATTGTTATTATAAGTTCCAAATATGTATTATTTGGAACTTATATATTGTTTCATTCTTTATTGAGCAATGAAAATTTCTCCACTGAAGATTTTGAAAACGTTAATATAAGACTTTTATTTTTTTTATCCATCATTTTTACGGCAAGGTTTGTATCTTCGCCATCGTTAAATAAATATTTTTATGAAAATAAATCACCTATCACCAATGCTTGCATTGACAGTGTTTGTCTCCTTTTCATGTACGAGACATCCGTCATTCAAAACTTCTACCGAAGCGATAGAGGCTTGCAAAGAAAAATTGTCGGAAGTGAGATCCTGCAAGGATGCCGACATCGAGAAAGTAACAAAGTTAACGGCACAGTGGCAAGAACTACGGGACTCGTCGTACAGTGTCTTTTCAAAAGACTCTACCGTTAATTTGAAAAGTCCGATAGCTCTTGCATATTTTGTTATTTCCGATTCGATGAGAACGGAACTAACACGATTAGCATTCTCAAAACAACGTTCGCTTCAGGATGTAATGTACCTCAAACTCAATACGGCAGGGGAACGGACAAAGATCGAAAGCTCCGATACCTATAAAAATGCTTCCGAATTTTATGGCAGCCTTGATAAAGTGCAAACTATTAACAGGTTACCACAAATATTGATTAGCTATAACAAACTACTGAACAGTACCCATGACTTTAAGCAGGAATCCCAGTTGCTTGCTTTTATCAGAGAGGAAGACAGGTGCTTTCGATCGCTTATGGAACATCTTAGTAATGTTCCTACGAATGAGATGCAGCAATTGACTCAAAAAACAACAAGACTCTTTGACCGCCTTTATTCTTCAGTTGGTCAAAAAGAAGATGAAGTGAATGACAGGACGATGCTGTATCTTACAATGCGCTTTAACAGGCGTATCATGCAAAATGCCATTGCATGCAGGGAAGATATATTAAACAACAAAAAACTCGACCAAGAGCAACGGATAAGCTACCGATGGATGCTAATTCAGCCCTATGTATCGTTGGACAGTTATTCAACTGCAACTTTGACCAAAAAACAAAGGAAAGAACTAATGGAACTTTCCAAAGAACTCCCTGTGCTTTTAAATCGTCTGGATGAAAAAAGAAAAACAAAGGAAGAAGAGAACAAACTAATAACTACCTTGGCCGATTATTTCCTTAAATCCTATATTTCTGCAACTTTATAAATAAAAATCGTATGGAAAAAGCATTAGACTACAACAAACTTGAAGACGGAACTTACAAGCGTTCCATCCTCCTGCTTTATCAAAAATTGATAAAGTTGCTCCCTCACTATTTTACGGAACAACAGATAGGCGTTATCAAACACACTTATTTTACAGAGGTTGTTTTCAACATGGATGAACATAAAATGTTAGAAAATGTAGTATCAGAATTGGTAGAGAAATTGCATATACACGTTCTTTATGCCTCGAGGGAAGAAAGCGGGAAGATATATAAGGTGGTAGCATACTCGACTCCTGTAGAAGATGAAATGTTTGTAATCTACCTTTCTTCGACCAACTATGGAATCATAGACTCAATGACAGTCTTCTTTTTTGATAGTTTGGAAACAATGTACTATCAGCTACTTTCTGAAAGAAAGCGGAAGCCAAGGCATCAAAAGGACATTCTGGAGCAAGAATCATACGCAGAAACATTGTCTAACTTTAATTGAAAGAAATATGGTGATGTTAATATTAAAATTGATCCTTTTCGTTGTGTTGACGACCATTCCTTTCCTGTATCATTTTCTAATTAAGCCAAGAAGGGAAAGCGTGAAAAATTATCGGAATATTTTTGCTGCTGCACAACCACATATGTCGAAGTTAAAGAAGTTGGCTTGGAGGGTGGGTACCTATATTATCAACTTTTATGATAAGATGAAACATAGGGAAAAACTAAGAAAATTCTTTACATTATTGGTCTTATTATTTCTTCTCTGTATTCAAGGTGTGGATAATTTCGCATCTGGAGAAGTGGCAGCCACATATAAAACAATGGCAAAGGAAAAAAGACTGGAACAGCTTAGTATCAGCGGAAAGAAAACTGCAGCTCCTTTCATGCAACGAAAGATGAATAATTACCTATATCCTTTCCTCACCCGTCCTTTTATTTATCTTCTGACTTTTGGAATAACATTGCTATTCTTCTCTTATAAATTAGCAAACAGAATATTCACGGAAATACATAACAGTAAAAAAATCTTGATAGCCATATCCTGCATAATAATATTGTTTTCTTTCTTCGATGAAGGAAGATATATATTGCTTTCAGAGGTGCTTTACGTCATCGCAATGGCAGCATTATTTTATCCTAATTTCCAAGACTTCGAAGCCCCCAAAGGAAGAAAAACAATACCACAAAAATACATGGAAGAAAGAAAGGCAGCATGACCTTTATTTAATCATGATTTTTATATAAAGAAGTTAATGGGAAAAAGCCTGATTTTTACATCTAATATTTACAATAAAAAACGATAATGGTTAATGAAAAAATGATAGATAAAAAAACAGTTCAAACTGACAACAAAGAATATGATGTAAGGATGCCTTCCGCTTTGTTAGATTATCTCTGTGGAGACTACACTTACAAGAACACAAGGCGTTTTTCTCGTCTGCAAGCCTTTCGTGATCTCGTAGTACGTCATTGTATATCCGAGAGAAAACAAGAGGATATGGCCGCAAACATAGAGTGCTTATCAAAGTCTTGGGGATGGAGTCGTCCTTCTGTCATGAAGTTCATCCAAAATTTGGAAGCAATGGAGATTTTGGAAGTCTTCAATGTTGTCACGAGCAAAATGGTTAGACTTCGAAAAGGCGTTGTTATTTTTGTACCCAAAAAAGAGACGAAGAAATGATGGTGAGAATCTTAATTCATTCGGAGAAATCTAAATTGACATTTCATTTTTAATATTTACAGATGGAAAAGACAAAGTCATTGTACATGCGCTTGCGCATGAGTAATCGTTTTGCAAACGAAATAAATTATTTTATATTGGGAGGTAGCCTAATACCCCCCAAATAGAAATTTGGAGGAATTGACACCCCAAAAGAGGGGGACTTCGTGCGGCAAGCCGTGTCAATATTAGGCTCTCCGAGGGTTTAGACGACGATTACCTCTAAAAATCCAAAATGGGTATACAAAATAGACGTTTGTAAACCATTGACCCCTATGAATATTACATTGACCCCACCGTTGACCCCTCTGAATGTTATAAAATGAAGCTGTTGACCCCTGTAAATGTTACAAAATGACAGTTCTAATAATAACCTTGTTTTTTATGGGTAAAATTTCTTGTTTAGAAAAGGGGTTGACCCCCTTAAAACTTTCATTTTGTTACATTGACCCCTATGTTTGACCCCCTTGAAGTGACAAAATGTAACATTGACCCCACCGTTGACCCCTCAATGTGTAAGTTTAGAAAAAGGGAGAAGAAAGTTTTATAAATATTACCACTAATTGACCCCCATCGAAAAATATTAAAAAATAGAAATATATGGCAAAACAAGTAATGGATCTCATGCCCACAAAGGGCATTACTGTTGCTCAAAGTAATGAGCATCTGCGAAACTTCTCTGCGGAAGCCTACAAGAGAAAACTATCATATGCTTTTGATCCAACCCGTGAACATCTTAACTTTGAGGTTCGCAAGGGTGGGGTAATAACTCCTGTCGACAAAAAACTCTCAATCACACAAAGAATCAAAGATAATTTGAAGGCAAGGAATATAATAGACCCTAACCTCGGACTTCCGGAACCAAAGTATCGAACTGTTGCAAATTTCATCTTGGGCGGTTCAAGGGATCAGATGCACCGTTTGGCATTCGGCGAGCAACATGTAAGCCTGGACAAAGAAGCTGACAATTCAAAGATTACTCGTAATTCAGAAATAGAAAAATGGGCTGTTGATATGTACAAGTTTATGAGTAAAAAATATGGTGAAAAAAATATCGCAGCTTTTATAGTACATCTTGATGAAACAAATCCTCACATTCACTGTACAATTTTACCAATAACAGAGCGGAATAAATTCTCTTGGAAAATGGTCATGGCTGGACAGAATAAATTTGAATACAGTCAACGAATGACAGCCCTTCATAATGAGCTTTCGGAAGTCAACAAAAAGTATTCTCTTGATCGAGGTGATAGCATCGCTGAAACAGGACGTAAACATAGGTCGATGAAAGAATACTATGCACAAAAAAGAGAAGACCTAAAGAACGAAGTTGACAATTTGAAAGAGAATGTTGCTGATCAAAAACTACAAATTTCAAGGAATAAGGTTACACTGTCAGAACAAGAAAAAGCGATTAAGCATGGAGAAGCAAGATTGAAAGGTTTGAGTACTATGATAGCTAATCTTGAAAGTCATAAGAACGATTTGTTAAAAGAAATTGAAAGATTAGAAAACGATGTCAAGGCTGGAAAAATTACCAAGGAACAGGCAGATGCTGAACGTGCGAGAATTATCGCTGATATTGAAAAAACAAAAGGAAAAATTATTGACAAACAAGAAAAACTTGCAGAAGCAGAAAGAAAGCTTAAATTGGTGAAAGGACTGACCGAGACCACCGAAGAACGATATAAGGAAATAAGGAGTGACATACACTCTATTGCACCGAACTTGAACACACAAGCCTTACATGAAATGCAAGCTGTTGGCTGGAATATGGCCTCGATAGAAGCACAAAAGTCTTATAGTAAATTTAATGCTTATCGTGAGTCTCTTCCGCAGGAACAGAGAGCTGCATTCGATAAAGCTACAGAAAACCTTTCAGAAGGGTCTGTCTTCGAACAGATGGCAGAAAATTCAAGCCAAGTGACGTTGGTTGCAACAGCCCTTTTTCTTGGATATCTCGATAAGGCAACGGCCATTTCGGAGAGTGCTGGAGGTGGGGCCGCCCCAAAAGGAGGCTGGGGAAAGAAACCCGACGAGGATGATATGGCTTTCCGGCAACGCTGTTTCCTTATGGGGATGCACATGTTGAAATCGGGTAAAAAACGAAATGTCAAGCGGTAACGCCACTACTTCCAAATCCGAAAACTTAGGAACAGGACCACAGCGTAGAATGTTACCATTTTCATTGACGAGATTTTCAGAGAATTGCTTGCATATCTCAAGTATTTTGACGAATTTTGTATAAAGGTTGTACATACAATGGTTTGAACTTAACGTTTTGAACATTAATAAGTTACTAAAAATCAACAATATGTGGAACTTTTTATTCATGTTTATCAACTTAAATTAATTCCGCCAACGGGTTTATAATGTGAAGTAATATGGATAATAAGAATTTTACAAATCAACAGCACAAACATGCGCAATCCAAACAGGATGCTCAATGGTCTCAAGTACAAAGTTTTGTGGATGGTTATAGACAAGCAGTCTTGGACTTCAAAGCTATTCTCCAAGAGCAAGAAGGAAAAGGTTACAAAACTCTTAAAGACCATCTGTGGAATAAGGTTAACGAAGACTTTGTGACTATCGAGACTGTTAAGAACTATGAGAATAGTCAACGGGTACCCGATAATAAAACTCAAATGTATCATGTTAGGTTTGTATATGATCCAACGGGAACTCATCAACTTTACTTTGATAAGGATATGCCTTTTATTCCTGTAGTGGGGCAAAAGTTCTATTGGAAAGATTGGAACGACTTAGATTCCGCCTTTATCATAGAAGAAGTGCATTTGGCTTTTAAGGATGACGGATTGCACAATTTTGATGGAATTTGGTGCTGGTGTGATTAGGCAACAGTAAAATATATGCAGTTAAAATGAACAAGCAGGATATTTTAGATACACTGGAAGAATATAAGCGTTTGGGCTTCCAAGAACAGATAGACTATGAAAAATTCTATCTCTATTCTATCATAACGCATTCAACGGCTATCGAGGGATCTACGATGACCGAGATAGAGAACCAACTGCTTTTTGATGAAGGTCTTTCTGCCAAAGGTAAAAGCATTATAGAGCAAAACATGAACCTTGACCTAAAGGCTGCCTACGAAAGAAGCATGGACATGGCAAGGAAACATACGCCTTTCTCCATTGACATGCTAAAAGAGCTATCATCAATAGTCATGAGAAGAACTGGGACAGCATACAGTACGCTTGGAGGAACATTTGACTCCTCAAAAGGAGATTTGCGACTGGTAAACGTAACAGCTGGGGCAGGTGGAAAATCATATATGAACCACCTGAAAGTACCACAGAGACTAAAAGATTTCTGTGAGGAAATGAACGAAAGACGGGAACAATTATTAAAAAATCCAGATATATACGAGCAATACCAGTTGAGCTTTGACGCACATCTGAAGCTCGTGACGATTCATCCATGGGTAGACGGTAATGGCAGGATGTCGAGGTTGATAATGAATCATATTCAGAATGAGTTTGGACTGGTTCCCAGTAAGGTTTTGAAAGAGGACAAAGCCGAATACATCGAAGCGTTGGTTGAATCAAGAGAGAAAGATTCATGTTTGCCGTTCCAAGATTTTATGTTCAAAGAACATGCCAGGAATCTTCAACAGGAAATCGATAATTACAAGTTATCTATGGAAGAGGAGGAAGAGGAAGAAGAACAGAAACCCCGTCGCCATTTCAGAAGATAAAATTAATTAAGGGTCATTTAGGACTTTATCATCCAAGTGACCCTTAATCATTCTGTTGAAAAAGAAAGAAGCCATCATTGTTTGGGAGGTGTTCTGTTACTCTTTTTATGTGTCGTTTGAGAGCCTCCCTCCTTTTTGAACTCCGTCTGGATAATCTTTATCATCTCTTTTACTTCATTCTTAATCCGATCAAAGTTGGCTTGTAGGATGCGTGCCTTTGAGTCTTCAGAATCGAAGTGATAGAATTTCGGAATGGGATAATTTTCATAATCGTTTTCTTCTGCCTTAATCTGCTCCATGTCAAAAGAGGTCTTGCAAAAGAACTTGGTTGTCTTGAATTCTTCGGCAGTTTGAATATCCATAGAGTCCCGCCTGCCAGTTTTCGTGACGACAAAATCGCCAGCTGTCTGGCCACATAACCATCCTGGTCTCATATCGGCTATTTTTGATGCTGGCAACAGGCTGTCCATGTTCTCATTGAGATTGATGGATGTCCTGTCCCTGTCAATGGTAATGCCCTTTTTGAGCTGTACTACCTTGCCGAAAATATCGCCTGACAACCAGTCGAGCGTCTCTTTTGCTCGAGCAGAACCGGAAACAACATTACCTACGGTGGTTATAATCTTATCCTTTCCCACCTTGCCATAATCTGCCTCGAGCTGTGGAAGTTCCTGGAAGCCTAACGTGACGGCGACCTTGTTGCTTCTGGCTGTTCCTATCAGGCGGTCTATCTTGTGGAAATATAGAGTCGGCAGCTCATCAACGATGATACTTACTGGGACATTCTTTCCCATTCCACTGTTGACACGGGTAACAAGACGGTTCAGAATCAATGCGTTCAATGCACCGTTAATGCTTTCCATTTCTGGGTCATTGGCAATGAGCAGGTAACTCGGATGTCTTGGATCAGATACCTTCAGGTCGAAGTCATCCCCACTGAACACCCAGTATGACTCATGGGTAGCCAAACGGGAAGTCTGTACACGTAGCGTTCCTATCATACCTTCGAGCTGTTCCATGGCTCCATTTTCATAGGCTGTCATGAAAGGACCCAGTAGAGGATAAACTTCGGGGTTGGTTGTCAACACTTCAAAGATCTCATCATAGGAGTGATTTAGTAATGCGAGTACATGTGGCATATCAGAATACTGTCCTTTCCAATAAGACGGCTGCACTTGGTAATCCTTGTTACCTATATGTTTTTTGTCTCGGAAGACTCTTCCTGTCAAACGCTTATGATGAGTTTCATTATCCTCACCATACTCTGGGAAAAGTTCATTTCCATTCTCATCGAAAGGTTTTTTATTGTAGTTTACAAAAAAGAAAATACAGGCTGCAAGAAAGTTGGTTGCGGAAGTCTGAAAGAATTGGTCAGAACCACCTCCAGAGGCTTTCTGCCCTTTTTGAAGTGACTCTATTAGTGTCTCTGCTGTTTCTTGTGCAGCTGCCAAATTTGTTATGTATTTCTGCTGAATAGGATTGACACGTGCGCTATATTCTATATTGACAAAGTTGATGATGTTGAAGTTGCAATCCTTGGGTAGGTTTCCTTGTAATTGGTTTATTCTATAATGGTAATATAGCTTTTGGGCAAGAGTCGGAAACTTGTAGTCGTAGACCACCATTGCAAAACCTTTTTTCGAATGTTGGCGGATGTACGGTTCGATGACAGAGAACGTCTTACCAGAACCGGGAGTGCCGACAACCCATGTACCACGGAATGGATTGACAATATTGATCCATCCTTTCCTGAACTTTCCCTTATAATAGTAACGCATGGGAATGTTGACGGAATACTTGTTTTCTACAAGGTTCGTTGTTTGTTTAAAACTTTCGTTCTCAAAATTGAACGGATCCTTGAGCATACCGTCCCTGAAGTACTTCGACACGTTGTCAAGAGCAACATGAACAAGTACTGTTCCAACGACAGACAGAACGATATAGATCCACATGTTGGATTTCAAAATCCATAACCTGACGTGCCAGTCGAAGTTATAGACAAATACCGATGCCGCTACAAGGACAAGCCCGAAGGCAAGGGGGTAGAATACCATTTTTCGAGCATCGAACTCTATTTGCTTCTTGTTCTTGGTGCCTATGCAAGTGATGATTACCAACATGAGCGTAACCATCTTCGAATAGGGCAGAAACTGATACATGGATAATACACCAAGTCGATGATGGAAACTGTTGACGATACCACCTAACCCATGTAGGGCGATAGGATCCAGGGCATACATGAAGAACTCTAAAAGGAGCGATACGTATATGGCTGTCCTGAAAATACTATATGTGCCTTGTATTTCTTTGCTTTCTTCCATTGTTTTAATATTTTACGCTTTGTGCATGTTTCTTCCAAGTCTGTAGGCAGTCCTTTGTTACAGCTGCCATTTTACGTGGCTGGTATTCCTTTCCTGTACCTTTTAGGTCGTACCATGAGTCCATTATTGTAGTGTAATGAACCAAACGGCTTAATGTTCGGAGCTTCCGGTTGAGTGTCCGCAAATTCACACGTATTTTATCCATCACTTTGAGCCGTTCGTATTGTGTCATCTTTGCATTTTTGTCCTTGTTCTTCTTCAGTGGAAGAACCTGCTTGACATCGGCTGCGAGTTTCAATCCTTCTTCAATAAGATCGGTGTAAATTTTATTCTTTGACCTTGATAGGGCAACCGCCAAAACGTTAGCAGGCTGTCGCACAACTATCCCTTGGACAACCTTGAGATTCTTCCGTGCTTCATCCACCTCCATGTAAATACCATAGATGTTAGCAGCCACAGTCAGGATGTCATCAAACTGGTTCAAATAATTATTGAACTGTCTTTGGAAGTTTGTTGTAGCAGCAACTTCTTCGTTCAGATATTTATGCCCCGTGAGGTTCGCACACAACAAGGCATCCTGTGCCATTAAAGCCTTTTTCGCTTGTTTGGCATAATTATAAAACATTGTCGCCCTGACAGGATCAGGGCCACTCTGCGCAAATAGGCTTGGTGTAAAAAGAATAGCTACAACGATGCCAATGAACTTGAAATAAACGCTCTTTATTGTCCCCATGGCTTATGTGTTTGTCTGTATTTATAGAATTTAGCAACATTACTGATGGCTCTGCGCATTCGCTTGGATGAATCTTCGGCCAACATTTTATTGCTCTTGTTGATTTTTCCGCTAATTGCTCTGTTCCACACGTCATCAAAAGAATGCACGGTTATACTCACCGACAGTCTTCGGAGCTTTCTGTTCAGCCGCTCTAAATTATCATTCAAGTTCCACACGAGCTGTGTCCTTTCTGCTCCGTTGAGCATGTTGCCTTCTCCTCCCTTGGCAAGTATGTTTTTCAAAATCCTGTATGTTCGGATAAACTCCGCTGCCGTTTCCATATAGAGATTATTCATCGACACAGAAGCAGCTATACCTTGCGGATTGATTCTGCAAGCTGTGTGGACTTCCCATAGTGCGGTAAGCGTCTGTAATCCATCCGCATAGAGCGTAGTGGCGGCTTTTATGGCTGAAGCATAACCTGACACAGTCTTCAAATAAGAATTGTATTTACTTTCCCATTCTTTCATCTTAGTATTGGCACGTGTCATGGCTCCCTGCTCTATGGCAAGGGCTGCCATAGCTCTTGACTGTTTCTTTATCTGACTGGCAAGACGTTCCTCACCTCCAGCAATAGCTGCGTATTCAAGCGGATTGGATTGCGTTAGTCCCTGTCCTGATGCTGTTATAGCTCCTAAAAGAAGAAACATAAAAATTGAAATGCGCTTAAAGCCTGTTTGTAATTTCATAAATACCCTTTCTTTTCTTGTTAAATTCGACTCGTTGACGTATCTCATCGACAATATTCATCCTTGCCTTAATACCAATCATATCCAGCTGTGGATTGTTTCTGTCTCCAGAATAGATGGTGATGGTCTTCAGTCCAAACAGTTGCTGGGGCAACGACTGATGCTGCCGATAGTCGACAACACGATAAAGCTCGATATAGTCCGTTGAATGCGAAAACAAACCATGAAGAGTGATTAACTGTTCCCCTGTCAGGACATATTCGATCCTTGCCATATAAACCACTTGGAAAAACAGATAGAAAACAAGAAACAATGCTGGCCATATGAAAAACTCATGGAAACGAAACTCCATAAATTTGCTTATCCAAAAACTTGCCAGGCACAGCAATATCCCAGGCAGCTCATTGATACAGAACTGCCCCCAGTGGGGACGAATTGTTACCGTTTGGAAAGGCATAAATTCATGATTGAGCATATAGCGAATATTGTGAGTGGTTAAATACCCATACCTCTGCCTTCAGATGGACCTCTTCTAAGCTGCTCATTCTCTGACTCGTAAAGAGCCGCAGAAACCGCTTCGGGAGAAACAACGCCGGGCTTGGAAAATACGTTTCGGCTTGCATAAATTTCAGGACGGAAACGTGGCTCTGCCATAACAGAACCAACAACATCCATTCCCACAGAGACGGCAGCAAGGATAGCAGCTCCCAAGTTAAAGCCGTGTCCCGCTTTTGTCTTCATCTCCACTTCTGGGAAAATCTTATCGAAGAGCTTCATTCGCTGGGTGTCATTGATGGCACGGAACTTATCAAAATCTTTTTGAGTAATCTCGTGGGAAAAGACATTGCCGTCTATGACGGCGGTCATCTTGTACTTCCCTTCTATTATCTTT
>ERZ1673699.1568-NODE-1568-length-17747-cov-17.668890_pt1 | contig 17747 bp, 6 predicted proteins | sample MGYA00580229_ERZ1673699 | MGnify/ENA primary metagenome ERZ1673699 (study PRJEB41218, sample SAMN15661785) | gut metagenome | host: Homo sapiens | place: Canada: London | collected 2015-08-20/2019-03-30 | study: EMG produced TPA metagenomics assembly of... | reverse complement strand
GCGAAATCCCTTTTATTCCACCGTGCTTTTATATACATACATTTCCCGGTTCTCTGTGAACCCCCATCATCAAGCAGAGGGGGAAAATCAAGCAAAACTGCCGTCACTAACGCTGTCCCCGACCGTTTCTCATCCCGTTTTTCAACTTCGCTCACAAACGGCCCACGTTCGCTTTCACAGACGAAAGCGAGTACACACTCGGCTCTCTAAGAAAGATCGCACACAACGGCTTACACGGCGAAACACGGGCGTTTCGGATGGGGGTGGTATCACTACCCTCGGAGCGTTCCACACGTCTTGGAAACCCTGCGTGGCCGGGGTTTAAAACGGCAAACTTTGCCGCTTTTGGGTCTTGGTCGGAGATGCTCCTGAAGAACGCAGAAAGCCTTCGGGACAGCGATGCGCTCATGCGCGTCGCTGTCCCGAGGCGTCGCGGCCCCGCTGGGCTGCGTGATCTGTTTGCAACTTGGTGATGTTGCTGTTTTTTCACTCTGTGCACAGTACTTTCTGATCGTGCGAGGTGGGGGTAGTATCACTACCCTCAGCGCACTTTACGTGCTGCTGAAATACCGGACGGCCGCTTGCAAAAGCGGCTAACTTGCCGTTTCTGAGGTCAGGTGGGCATAGTTCCCCCCACGATTCCTATTTTCTTGCGAATACACAGAATTTTCTATTGGCAGTTCCAGTTGCAAACACTTTTGCGTTATGGTACGATAAGTTCGACAAACTGGAACTTTCAAATTAGTCTTTGCAAACAACCTTTGAACCTTCACCATCAATTACAATTCCCTGACGGTTGTTAATTGGGCATAGATTCAAATCCGAAAATTCAGTCATTATTTTCTCGGTAACTTTCTTAAATGGTGCTGTAAGATAATGCGGAAGAACATAGAAATCAATCAAATCAAGCCCTGCATCATCTTCTTGTGAGTAGTCCTCCGGCTTTTCATCCATTTGCTCGATATATTGGATGCTTGGAGCGCATATAATCGCACCTGCCGATTCACCAATCATCAGTTTTCCCTTTGCCAATTCTTTCTTCAACAGCTCATCCGTTCCCGTTTTACGGAGCTGGTCTATAAGGAAAAAAGAATTTCCGCCGGTAAAATATATCACATCCGCATCTTCAAAAACAGACTGTATCGTTGAATAAGCCTCCGTTGAAATATCAATTTCAGTTACGATTGCTCCCAACTTTTTGAATAATTTTCGAGCCGAGCCGACATAACCGGTGTAGCCTTCACGCAGCGAAGCTGTTGGAATAAATGCGACTTTCTTGTTATCAATTTCTTCTTTTATCAAACTTCCTACACTTGAAAAGTGCGAACATAAAAACAGTTTCATCCATATCCTCCTTAATAAAATGCGATTTGTTGCTCAATTTTCGTATTCAAATTATACCATAAAACTTGTGAACAACTCAACCGCAACTTTGGACTATATGAGAAAAGTCCGAACAGTTTTCTGCCCGGACTTTCTCGCTCAATCGTAAATCAATTCTGCTCTGGAGGTCAACGGTATTCGGCTGGACTGCACGAATGATGAGGTCGTCGAGGTCGGTCTTGCTGTCGCCTCCGGCGCGATGGACTACAAGGCGCTGTTGGCGTGGGTGCGGGCGCACCGTGTTTGACCCAGTTTTGACCCAGAACACGAAAAAAGCGGGCAGGGCCGGACGGAAACAATGGAAAACTCGCCGAACGAACGGTGGCAAATGGCACAAATCGGAGCCGAAATGACTCCGATTTACCCTTGAGACAACCTACGGACCAGAAGGCCGGGGGTTCGAATCCCTCACGGCGTACCAAAAGTCCTCGAAATCGTCTGATTTCGAGGACTTTTGCTTTTCATAAGTTTCCATTTTTTGATACTGCTTTTTTCTGACCCAAATGCTGACCCCAACGGGAGCGGGTAGCGGAAACCGTCAGACAGCACGGGATAGGATATTGCCCATTGTTTGCGCCGCTTTGAGTTGGGCGTCGGTGGTGACGTGGGCGTAGGTGTCCAGCGTGAAGCCTGCGGAGTAGTGTCCGAGCATACTGCTGACGGTTTTCACGTCCACGCCGTTTTGCAGGGCCATGGTTGCGAAGGTGTGACGGAGATCGTGGAATCGGATGCGGGGCAGCCCCGCCCGTTTCAGCACCCGCTGGAGCATATGCAGAACGCTGTCCGGTGACATGGGGCCTCCGGTGGGCGATGGGAATACCCACTCGCTGTTTCCGACTTTGCACTTCTGCATTTTCAGAACGCTTATCGCGTCTGCCGACAACGGCAGCGTGCGGTAGGCGTTTTTCGTTTTCAGCGGGGCTTCGACTACTTTGCCATTCTGCCGAGAGATGGCTCTCTGAATTTTCAGTGCTCCGTGCTGGAAGTCCACATCCGTCCACTTCAATCCCAGCAGTTCCCCACGGCGTAGTCCGGTGGCGAGGTCGAGGTAGTAGAGCTCGTACACGCCGCTGTCTCTGGCCTCTTGGAAGAAGGCGCTGAGTTGGTCGGCGGTCAGGGTTTTCATCTCCTTGTGTTCGACTTTCGGCAAGGCGCAGCCCTGCGTCGGGTTGCGGGTTACCAACTTCTGCTCCATGGCGAGATTGTACGCCGAGCCGATCATCTGGTGGATGTTGCGGACGGTCTTTGGTGCTAAACCTTTTGGTTTCTTCTTGGCCTCGATGCGGTCTACTCGCCCGCCGTCCAACAGATGTTTGTAGAAGCGTTGTAAGTCCAGAGAAGTCAGGTCTGCCAGCGGGATGCCGCCGATCTGCGGCTTGATGTGGTTTTTCAGAAAACCTTGGCTGGTCTTGAACGTGGACGGTCTGAGTTTCACCTTGGCGTAGTTCTCCATCCAGACCTCCAGCCAACTACCTACCGTGTAGGTCTTGGCCCGTCCATAGTCGATGCCCACATTTTCCTCGATGGCCTTTTTCAGTTTTTCCTTGACCTCGGCCTGCGTTTTTCCGAGGACATTTTTGATGATGGACTTCCCTGTCTCTGGATCGTGACCGACTGTGTACCGGCCCTCCCAGCGGCCATCCTTGCGTTTCCTGATATTTCCCTCGCCGTTTGCTCGTCGCTTTGGCATAAAATCAGCCTCCTTTGCCAACGAACAATACCGTAATCAAGGCAACAAAGCTACCGGAAAACCGGACTGTTATCAGAAAGTTATCATTTGAAGGGGAGGCCCTATCTTTATCTATGGCGGCGCAATTTTTGCGTTGCCGGAGAGTGCTTCTTTGGTTACAGCGGTGCGATTTTTGGACGGTCGAAAGTCTCTTTTCATTGACTACAGTGGCACAAAATATACACGTTTTCCTCCGAGAATCGTCGCTGCATAAAAAGCACTTTTTTGAGTGGTTGAAAACGGTGAATTTCTCAACCGCCTGCGGAAAGGTCACCTTGAAAAGTCTGCACCGCAGGGGGCTTATGCCCTTCACGTTCACCCAAGACTGCGAAAGTGCCTCTCAAGGTGCACCTTAGACTGCGGTTTCAAAACCCCGGAAAGCCCCGCACTGCGGGGCTTTGTGGGCGGGCTGCGGGCGCTTGCGACTGCGGCCCTTTATCTTGTGCTAAAATCGAACGGCCTTCGCCACTCGAAAAACCTTCCTGTAAAGTTCGGCTTTTCGCCCAGGACCGTTCCCGCGAATATCGCCCAAAAGTTACCGGCACAACGCTGTTCCAAACCGCATTTCATCGCATTTTTCAGCCTCTCGCACAAACGGCCCACGTTCGCCTTCACAGGCGAAAGCGGGTACACACTCGGCTTTCGGAGAAAGATCGCACACAACGGCTCACACGGCGAAACACGGGGCGTTTCGGATGGGGGTGGTATCACTACTCTCGGAGCGTTCCGCACGTTCTCCAACATCCCCGGGCCGGGTATCAGAACGGCAAACTTTGCCCCTTTTGGGTCTCGGTCGGGGGTGCTCCCAAAGAACGCAGAAAGCCTTCGGAACAGCGATGTGCTTATGCACGTCGCTGTTCCGAGGCGTCGCGGCCCCGCTGGGCTGCGTGATCCTTGTTCGCATGTTGATTGCTCTGCTGGGAGGCCCTGTTGCAAACTTTCCAGCGCTGTGGTACGATAAATTCAATAAACTGGAATCTGTCATGCACTGAACAAATTATGTTGGCCGAAAACCTGTACCATTTTTCTAAGCAGAAACTTTGTAAGAAATTCGTAAGACTTTCGTCGATTTGTTTGTAAGGCTCCGCCGCTACAATGGAGACAGCTTCAAGGGAGGAACTCGCTATGAACGAATGCATTCTCGTGGTCGATGATGACCGTGAGATCGTAGGGGCTATCGCCATCGTGCTGGAGCGGGAGGGGTATACCGTCCGCAGGGCATACGATGGGTTGGGGGCGGTGGAGCAGGCGCTTGACCCGGCGGTACGGCTCATCCTTATCGACGTGATGATGCCGAAGCTTGACGGGCTTTCCGCCCTCATGCGCATCCGGGAAAAGCGGAACCTGCCGGTCATCGTTCTCTCTGCCAAAAGTGAGGATACCGACAAGATCCTCGGCCTCTCCATGGGGGCGGATGACTATGTGACCAAGCCCTATAATCCTCAGGAGTTGGCCGCCCGGGTACGGAGCCAGCTGCGCCGCTACACCCTGCTGGGAGATGTTCACGCGGAGAAGCGTGAGGGCGAGATTGTCAACGGACGCCTGTCCTATGACCCAGAGCGCCGTGAACTGAAGGCGGACGGCGAACTGGTAAAGCTCACTGCCACAGAGTTGAAGATTGTGGATCTGCTGATGCGAAATCCCGGACGGGTGTTTCCAGCGGAGGAAATCTATCAGCGGGTCTGGCAGTCTGACAGCTACGCCTGTGAGAATACGGTGATGGTTCACATCCGGCGCATTCGTGAGAAAATCGAGTTGAATCCCAAGGAGCCAGACTATATCAAGGTGGTGTGGGGCATTGGATACAAAATGGAACAACACAACTGAAACTGTGGAAATCGAGCCTGTAATGCCGCAGAGAAAGGGGACCGGTTTGCGCGCCGCGGCGGCTTTTCTGACGTTTTTCCTGGGCGTGAGCTTGACGCTGGGCAGTCTGTGTGGTGCCGTAGGGCGCCTGGCTATTGGAAGTGATTATGCGGAATGGTGGCAGAATGACTGGCAGGAAACACCGGTGTTCCGCAATCGTATCTCCAACGATCTGGAATCCTTTCTGGCGATAGGCGTTGGGAGAACGGTGGACTGGTATCATCCGGATTATTCTGTTGAGGATACCGTATCCGGAACAGGTATGATCTGGACCTTTGCGGAAACACCAACGGCAAGCTATGAAACATCATCCGCTGAAGCGCAGGACACGTCCCCGGATTCCGCGTACAAGCACGATCTAAACACAATTTATGCGATTCGCGCAGCCGATGGCAAAAAATACAGCAATCTGGAAGAAGTGACCGGTTACCGGATGGCGCTGGATGAATACAGCAAGCTGCCGAAGGGCTACAACTTCCTGCTGATCTATGAGGACGGCAAAGTTTCCATTTGGAAGGACGGCAAAAAGCTGTCCGTCTATGACAGCGATAACATTCTGGACGAGGACTCTCTTTGGAATGTCCCCGGCTATACCAATTTCAAGGTCGGCGAGGAAGAGGCAAAGGTTACCATAAAAATGGCTGTGCGGCAAATCCCCATTCTCTACAAGGGCAGCAACAGCTATTCGTACAACTCCCTCTACTGGATATACCGGAGCCTTCAGAACAGCCACGAGGCGTGGAGATCGCTTGCAATTTCCTTCTGCGTGGGGCTCGTGCTGCTTGCAGCATGGTTCGTGCTGAGGAGGGAGCGGCGTGCGGCAGATCAAGCCATCGCCAAAGCGACCTTCCATATTTGGACGGAGCTGCGCTTCCTTGTGGTATTCCTGTGCCTGCTCTGCCTGACGGTTCCCATGCTGGCGGCGGCTGACGGCTATAACTGGTGGTATCCGGACGATATACCTTATGCGATAATGCAGACCCTCCGCTGCTTCGGTGCGGGGTTGTTCAACCCCGGCGCAGCGCTGGGGCTATTCTGGGCGGTATGGTTCATCCGTAATGACCACCGTTATCATCCCGCCGAAACGCGCAAGAGCCTATACCGCACCGTATCCAGCGCCCTGCGGAAAAATGAATTGACCTATCCCATACAGAAGCGGATCAATCGCCGGATCGCCATTCGTAATTTGGCAACGGTTCTCGCCGTGCTGGGTTCTTTCGCTCTTTTGCACATTTATGTTAGAACCTATGACGAAATCGCACTCTTGGGTATATGCGCCGTTTGGCTGGTGCTTGGCCTGCTCTCCTCGATTTTGTGGGGACGCCGCGAACGGGCGCTCGCCCGTGATTTTGGGCTGCTGGCCGACCATGTGACTGCGATCCAGAGCGGCGAGTTGACCACACCGCTGGATCTGCCTGCGGATGCAGACCTGCGTGAGACCTCCGAACGGCTCAATAGCATCCAGTCCGGCCTAAGGGCAGCGGTGGCAGAGCAGACCCGCAGTGAGCGCATGAAGGTGGAGTTGATCTCCAATGTATCCCACGATCTGAAGACGCCGCTGACCTCCATCCTCAGCTATTCTGAACTGTTGATGCAGGAGCCGCTGGAGGGAGCGGCCTCGGATTACGCACAGATCATCCAGCAAAAGGCATTGCGGCTCAAGAGTATGGTGCAGGATGTGTTTGAGATCAGCAAAGCCGCCAGCGACCAGCTCCCCGTGAAGCCGGAGGTGCTGGACTTTGGCAAGCTCCTGCGTCAAACCCTTGCCGACATGGATGGCGAGATTCAAAAATCCGGCCTGACCTTCAAGCTTGACCTGCCGGAGCAGCCGGTTGAGATCACGGCCGACGGTACGCGCCTGTACCGGGTGTTCCAGAATCTCCTTCAGAATGCCCTCAATTACAGCTTGCCTGGGAGCCGCGTCTACCTCTCTCTGAAAACCACCGACAAGGCGGCAGTCGCCTCCATTCGCAATACCTCCCGCAATGAGCTGCCGGAAGGTGTGGACTTCACCGCCCGGTTTGTGCGGGGTGACGAGAGCCGCACGGATGGCGGCACCGGCTTGGGACTGTCTGTCGCCAAGAGCTTCACCGAGGCCTGCGGCGGCACCTTCCGAGTAGAGACCATGGCGGACCTCTTCACCGCCATCGTGAGCTTTCCCTTGTCCGCATAAAGTTTTAAACAATAAAATGCGCAAATTCAAATTATATAACTGTCTTCCCTGAAATGGCCCATATACTGCGTTCCTGCCCTTTGACCCAGTTTTGACCCAGAATGGAATTGGAACGGGCAGGGCTGGACGGAAACAATGGAAAACTCACCGAACGAACGGTGGTAAAAAGCACAAATTGGAGCCAAAACGACTCCGATTTTGCTTTGAGACAACCTACGGACCAGAAGGCCGGGGGTTCGAATCCCTCACGGCGTACCAAAAGTCCTCGAAATCATCTGATTTCGAGGACTTTTGCTTTTCATAAGTTCCGTTTTTGGGGAGTTACTTTTTCTTGACCCAAACGCTGACCCCAACGGGAGCGGATAGCGGAAAGGTCTATACCGCACGGGAGAGGATATTTCCCATGGTTTGCGCTGCTTTGAGCTGGGCGTCGGTGGTGACATGGGCGTAGGTGTCCAGCGTGAAGCCCGCCGAGTAGTGACCCAGCATACTGCTGACGGTCTTGACGTCCACGCCGTTTTGCAGGGCCATGGTCGCGAAGGTGTGGCGGAGGTCATGGAAGCGTATCCGTGGAAGCCCTGCCCGTTTCAGCACTCTTTGCAGCATATGCAGGACGCTGTCTGGTGACATGGGGCCTCCGGTGGGCGATGGGAACACCCATTCGCTATTCCCGATCTTGCATTTTTGCATTTTCAGTATGTCTATTGCGTCTGCCGACAGGGGCAGGGTGCGGTAGGCGTTTTTCGTTTTCAGCGGGGCCTCGACCACTTTGCCGTTCTGCCGTGAGATGGCTCGTTGAATTTTCAGCACACCACGGTCGAGGTCAACGTCCGTCCACTTCAGCCCCAGCAGTTCGCCCCGCCGAAGTCCGGTGGCGAGATCGAGGTAGTAGAGCTCGTACACGCCGCTGTCCCTGGCCTCCTGGAAGAAGGCGCTGAGTTGATCTGAGGTCAGCGTCCGCATCTCCTTGTGTTCGACTTTCGGCAAGGCGCAGCCTTGTGTGGGATTTTTCGTGACGAGACGCTGTTCGAGGGCGAGGTTGTACGCCGAGCCGATCATCTGGTGAATGTTCCGCACGGTTTTCGGCGCTAACCCTTTCGGCTTCTTTTTCGCCTCGATGCGGTCTACCCGCCCGCCGTCCAGCAGGTACTTGTAGAACCGCTGCAAGTCCAGAGAAGTGAGGTCTGCCAGCGGGACGCTGCCGATTTGCGGCTTGATGTGGTTCTTGAGGAAACCTTGGGAGGTCTTGAACGTGGACGGTCTGAGTTTCACTCTGGCGTAGTTTTCCATCCAGACCTCCAGCCATGTTCCCACGGTGTAGGTCTTGGCTCTGCCGTAGTCGATGCCGATGTTTTCCTCGATGGCTTTTTTCAGCTTTTCCTTGACTTCCGCCTGCGTTTTGCCGAGGACATTCTTGATGATGGCCTTTCCGGTTTCGGGATCGTGACCGACTGTGTACCGGCCCTCCCAGCGGCCATCCTTTCGCTTGCGGATATTTCCCTCACCGTTTGCTCGTCTTTTTGGCATGGTATCAGCCCCTTTCGACAACGAACAATACCGTAACCAAGGGAACAAAGCTATCGGAAAACCGAACTGTTATCAGAAAGTTATCATTTGCACCTCGGAGCCGCGCCGCCTTATCTTTGACTATTGCGGCGCAATTTTTGCGCTGCCGGAGGCGTTCTTCTTTGGTTACAGCGGTGCGATTTTCGAACGGTCAAGAAGCCCTTTCCATTGACTACAGCGGCGCAAAATATACCCGTTTTCCTCCGAAAATCGCCGCTATGCAGAAGTCACTTTTTTGAGTGGTTGAAAACTGCGATTTCCTCAAACGCCTGCGGAACGTCCACCTTGAAAAGTCCGCCGCCACAGGCCTTTTCTGTGCCTGACGTTCACCTATGACTGCGAAAGTGCCTCTCAAGGTGCACCTTAGACTGCGGTTTCAAAACCTCGGAAAGCCCCGCACTGCGGGGCTTTGTGGGCGGGCTGCGGGCGCTTGCGACTGCGGCCTTTTATCTTGTGCTTTTATCGAACGGCCTTCACCTCTCGAAAAACTTTCCTGTAAAGTTCGGTTTTTCACCCAAACCCATTCCCGCAAATATCGCCAAAAAGTTACCGCCACAACGCTGTTCCAAATTACTTTTCATCGCGGTTTTTCAACTTCTCCCACAAACGGCCCACATTTGCTTTCACTCCCGAAAGTGGGTACACACTCGGCTTTCGGAGAAAGATCGCACACAGCGGCTTACGCGGCGAAACAGGTGGCGTTTTGGGTGGGGGTGGTATCACTACCCTCGGAGCGTTCCACACGTTTCGGAAACCCTGCGTGGCCAGGGGGTAGAGCGGCAAACTTTGCCGTTTTTGGGTCTTGGCCGGGGGCACTCCCGAAGAACGCAGAGAGCCTTCGGAACAGCGATGCGCTTATGCGCGTCGCTGTTCCGAAGGCGTCGCGGCCCCGCTGGGCTGCGTGATCTTTTCCGTTTCTGTCGAAATTGCGGCTTGTATGCCCTGCGCTCAGGGCCTTTCCGTGTGTGCGAGGCGAGGGGTGGTATCACTACCCTCAGCGCGCTTTACGTGCTGCTGAAACGCCGGACGGCCGCTTGTCAAAACGACTTGTTTGCCGTTTTCTGAGGTCAGATAGCCCTCATTGATTCCAGCGGCGTAAAATACAGATTTATTTGGGCACGGCATTCCAACGGAGAAACGGTTGAATCGCCAATGTCTTATTCCTCCACCGGCAGGACGATGCGGGAGCAATACCGCTGTGTCTCGATCTCCCGGCCTGAGTAGGGGGCCACGATGCCCAGCACCCGCACGAACCCCGCAGGTTTCAGCCCCCGCGCCCTGACCTCCCGGCCCAGCGCCAGAAACGCTTCATCCACGTCGCTGTAATCGCCGTAGTAGAGCACCGACAGGGCGCGGCATTCCGGCAGCGTCACCGCCTCCTTGGGGGCGTTTTCAGGCCGCACCGGCACGCACACATGAAAGGGGTACGGCGTGTCGCCAATGCGGCCCTCCAGATAGTCCGTCCGCTCCGAGATGGTGAACATCGGCTCGTCGGAAAGTCGGCAGCCCCGACGGACGCACTGGCCGTAAAAGTCGTACATGGCGTTGTACTTCTCCGCGATGGTGTGCCCCTCGCAGCGCCGCGTACAGCAAGTCACGGCGGGCAGGGTCATCAGCTGGATGGAAAGCCCGCCGCTTTCCCCAGCCCGCAGGCGCAGCTCCTCCACGCCCCGGGAAAGCTCCCGGAGCCGTTCCTCCAGCATGGACAGCAGCTCCGTCACCTCGCCGCCGCTGGCAAAGTAGCCGGCGATCTCCTCCGTGCCGAGGCCCATGGCCTTGAGCTTTTCGATCTGCAAGACACGGGCCACATTGTGATTGTCGTAGTACCGTCGTCCGCTGTCCGGCGCGATGTAGGCGGGAGCCAGCAGACCCTTTTCCTCCATACGCAGGAGCGTACTGCGGGAAAGACCGCAGGCGTGAGCCGCCTCGGTGATTTGAAAGAGAGGTCTCGTATCCTTTTCCATAGCAAAATCTCCTAAAAAAGCGCTTGCTTCGTTCATGGGTGGACGGGTTATACTGTCATTATAAACAATCCCGTGCCGCTGTCAAGTCCGGCGGGCGGACAAAAAACATTGTGGTGCGGGTCCGCACCACAGCCTTCGGGGCCCCGAAGGCTGAATGAGCCTTGGAGAGGAGATATGATCATGAGGATTTGGAAACGACTGCTGAATATAGCGCTATGCCTGTGCGCGCTCTGCGCGCTGCTGCCCTCCCGCGCAGCGGCGGCGCCGGCCGGCGTATATCCCAGGGTTGTCATCGACGGGAGCAAGGTACATAAAGAAGTTCTCCAAAAGAAGGATATTGCAGGAACCACCTACGCTCCCGGAAAGCAGAACAGCAGTTCCACCGCCAAAAGTACGATCACCGAGAGCACCAGCGGGCAGCGCCTTCGGTTTGAAACGGCATTGAACAAACTGTCAGAGCTTTACTTTATCCCGTTCACCACCAGTCTTACAGTCCCCGCTTACACCACCTGCACCGTGAAGCAGACATTTCACCTTAACGGCGCAAAGCAGATTACAACCGATAACAGGGCAACATCAGCCGCCAGCTTTCAACTGCTTTATTTCGGTGAGGAGGCTCCGTCTGGAACGGCCATTACGCCGAGGACGGAAAAAAACAAGAGCTACGGCGCAAGCAATGGTTCTATGCTCTTTCAGGGCTCCCGGCAGGGTAAATCCAATAAAGACAACGGTGATTATAACACAGACCGTAATATAAACCTAGAGAGCTGCGGCAATACAAATACACTGACTTTAGTCTATAAAAATACCACAGGCAAGGAAAAGACCATTTCCTACCACTTCGCTTTTTGGGGCTGTACGCAGTACGGTTCTACATATAATAACAGATTTTTGGTCGAGTTCACAACAAGCTATGAGGTGACCAGCACCGAACAGGTGAACTTCGCTCCCACCGGCGGCACAGTCAGCCGCACCAGCAAAACCGTCACCTACGGAGACTCCTACGGTTCCCTCCCAACCCCCACCCGCCCGGGCTACACCTTCGACGGCTGGTTCACAGCAAAGACCGGCGGAGAAAAAATAACCTCCACCTCGAAGGTCACCACCTTTGGCGTCCACACCCTCTACGCCCGCTGGACGCCCAGGCAATACACCGTGACCTTTGACTCTAACGGCGGTACGGTCAGCACAACAAGCAAGACCGTGACCTATGGCGAAACCTATGCCAGCCCCAGGGTACTGCCTGAGCCCACATACCCGGGCCACACCTTTGACGGCTGGTACACAACAAAAACCGGCGGCACCCGGGTGACCGAAGATACTGTGGTGACTGTCACGGAGGATCATACCCTCTACGCCCGCTGGCATCTGACCCCCGCTAAGGAGCCCACGGGAATTCATCTCACAACGAATCAGACCATCCTCTACGGAAAGAAACCATGGTTCAGCGAAGGGTGCGCCACCGACACCGGGCATACCATATCTTGGGCATGGTACGAGTGCAGCGCAGACGGGAGCAATGGGAAACGGCTCCCAAAGCGGCCCGAGATGCCCACTGCCGGGGTACACTATTACTATGCGGTCGCCATCGCCACGCGCAAGGACAACAGTCAGACTGCCAGCGCACGGAGCGAGGTGGCCAAGGTGACGGTGAATAAGGCCACGCCGATGATCTCGACAAAGCCGACATCCTCCACATTAGACTTGGCGAAAAGCACGGCGCTGAGCGGGAGCCGCCTCACCGGTGGGATAGCGCAGAACAGGAATCTGACCCCATACCTCACGGTGCCCGGCACCTTCGCTTGGAAGGACGGCAATACAACAATCACGAAAACCGGCCCGCAGAAGTTTACCGTGCTGTTCACGCCGGAGGACACAGATAATTACAATTCTACGGAGATCGAAGTGAGCGTCCAGGTACAGTGTACCCATAATTATAAGATGACTGGAGAAACCCCAGCCACCTGTACGAAGGCGGGCATGAAGACCTATACTTGTACCGCGTGCAACGATAAAAAAACGGAAACGCTGAGTGCCCTCGAACACAGCTACGGCAAACCGACTTATGTATGGAACAGGAGGAACTGCACGGCGGAACGGAAATGCTCTAATGACAATAGTCACAAGGAGACGGAAACCGTCACAGCTGCCGTTGAAACGACGCGGGCTGCGACCTGCACCCTCGAAGAGTTGTCTACATACACGGCAACATTCACGAACCCCGCGTTTAATAAACAAAAGAAAGAAAATGTGGTCACCGCAAACAAGCTGGGGCATGCCTATGCTGTGGACTTTACCGAGGACAAGCCCGCCACCTGCACCGAAAACGGCAGTAAGAGCAGGCACTGTTCCCGTTGTGACGCGAAAACCGATGAGACGGTGATCCCGCCCACGGGGCACACCGGCGGTACGGCGACGATTGAAAACAATATCGCCGCGACCTGTACGACGGACGGCAGCCATGAAGAAGTGGTTCGCTGCATGGTGTGCAATGCGGAAATCTCGCGGGAAACGAAGACCATCCCTGCCACGGGGCACAAGTGGGTCATTGATGCCGCCGTTGCCCCCACCTGTACGCAAACCGGTTTGACCGAGGGAAAGCACTGCTCTGTGTGCAATACGGTGCTCACCCCGCAGACGACCTTGCCAGCATTGGGGCACAAATGGAACGATGGCGTAGTGACCAGAGAGCCCACCTGCACGGAAGATGGCGTAAATACTTTTACCTGCGCTCAGTGCCACAATACGAAAACGGAGCGGATCCCCGCCCCCGGCCACCAATGGAGTGATTGGGTCGTCACGACCGCCGCCACGGAGGAGACGGAGGGGAGCGAAACGAGAACCTGCCAGCGGGACGACACTCATACGGAAACGCGAAGCATTCCCAAACTCGACCATACCCACACCATGGAGCACCATCCCGCCGTTGACGCCAACTGCGGCGCGGGTAGAGATGGAAACAGCGAATATTGGGTCTGCTCCGGATGCGGTAAGTTTTTCCGTGACGCAGGCGGCAAGAACGAAATCACCCGCAAGGAAACGGTCATCTCTCCCGCCCATGCCCCATCAGACGATTGGAGCTACGATGAAAGCAGCCACTGGCATGAGTGCAAAAAGTGCAGGCAGCAGTTCGACTTTGCGGCCCACGTTTCCAGCGGCCCGGCTACGGAAACCGATTCCAAGTTCTGCACGGTATGCGGCTATGTGATCCAGACGGCGGCCAGCCATACGCACAACTTTAGCTGTCAGGTTGAAAGCGAGACGTATCTGAAAGCTGCCGCAACCTGTACCAATGGGGCTATCTATTACAAGTCCTGCGTCTGTGGAGAAAAGGGGACGGAGACGTTTGAGTCAGGAAGTGCGTTGGGTCATGCCGGCGGTACGGCGACCTGCCAAAAGAAGGCGGTTTGCACGGTCTGCAATCAGGAGTACGGCGAGCTCGGTTCACACGATTATGATACCTCTGCATGGGGCTATCGGGACGCGGATGGTCACGCCCATCTCTGCCAAACCGACGGCTGCAAGGAGCATGGCACCATAGAGGATCACGTTTACGACGGTGACAGCGACCCCGACTGCAACACCTGTGGCTATGTGCGAACATCTGTCCACACCTGTGGAAACGCAACGCCGGTCAGCGGTCAGGCTCCGGGTTGCACGATGAATGGCTGGAAGGGCTACTATCAATGCTCCTGTGGCAGACTCTACACTACAGCAGACTGCACCACGCAGCTTGCTGATCTGGAAACGTGGAAATCCGGTGCCGGCAGGCTTGCAGCGTCCGGCCACGATTTTACGGTGCAGGAATACGACAACACCCAGCACTGGACGAAATGTTCCCGCTGCGATGCTGAAAGTACGAGAGAAAATCACTCTGGGGGTGCAGCGACCTGTCAGGCGAAAGCGGTCTGTGACACCTGCGGTCAGCAGTACGGCGACTATGCCAATCATGAATTTGACACCTCAACGTGGGGCTATAAGGATGCAGACGGTCACGCACATCGCTGCCGAACCAACGGCTGTACTGCACATGACACGGTGAACATCCATATTTCCGGCGGCCAAGCAACGGAGACCACTCCCGAAATCTGTACGGAGTGCGGCTATATAATCCGCGCGGCATTGGGACACACGCATAGTTGGATGCTTGTTTCAGAAATCGCATCCACCTGTATCCACACCGGTACGAAAGCGCACTATAAATGCAGCGGCTGTCCTCAGCTTGCTACAGAAGCTGATGGTGTTTATACCATCACCGATGATACGGCACTGGGGCTTCCAGAGAATCCTGCCAATCATGCCGGTGAGGAAACCGAGTGGGTCAAGACAGAAACCACTCACACGGAGACTTATAAATGCTGTAATGCAGTCAAAACTGCCGAGGCCCCGCATTCCGGCGGCACGGCGAACTGTCAGGTGAGGGCAATCTGCGCAATCTGCGGTCAGACTTATGGCGAGTTCGGTGCACATGATTATGATACCTCTGTTTGGGGCTATAAGGAGGCGGATGGTCACGCGCATTCGTGCCAGGCGGCGGGCTGCACCACGCATGATGTATTGGCCGCGCATAGTTACGATGATGACAGCGATACGACCTGCAACATCTGCGGCTATACCCGTTCCATTATGCCGCCGCACAGCCATGATCTGCAAGTAGTCGCCGCCATTCCAGCAACGTGCGCTTCTACCGGTAATATTGAGCATTATCATTGTACGGACTGCGGCAAGCTGTTCAATGACAGCAACGGAACGCAGGAACTTACGGCAGCGGATGTCACGATTGGCAAGCTTCCTCATACGCCGGTGACCATCCCGGCTGTTCCGGCGACCTGTGAGCAGAGTGGCATGACAGAGGGCAGCAAGTGCTCCGTGTGCCAGGAAGTGATCACGGCACAGACGACGATCCCCGCGCTTAACCACGACTGGCAGCCGGCGGTCTGCGAAACGCCCGAGACTTGTACGCGCTGTCATGTTACCCGAGGAGGTGCGCTTGGACACGACTACAGCGTTTCCTTGAATAATGCGATTCCGGCAACCTGCACGGCAGGCGGGAAACAGACGGACATAAAGTGCTCCCGCTGCGACGATATTCAGGTCGGAGCGACAATCGGCGCCCTCGGACACGACTGGGGCCGCTACACCGTCACCACACCCGCCACAGAAACTAACGAGGGTGTGGAGACCCGCACCTGCACACGGAACAACGCTCATACACAGGCCCGTGCCATTCCCAAGCTGCCTTCCCGTACCTACGGCGTCAGCGGCGAGGTGCATGAGAAGGATGGTGACCCCGCCGCAGGTGTGAAAGTGATGTTGGTGCTGAGCGACCGTCAGATTGCCTCAACAACAACCAGCAGCGATGGCAAATATAGCTTTACTGGTGTTGTTCCCGGCGTGTACAACCTTGTTGCCGAAAAGGGCGACGTGACCGTGACGGTCAAGGTTGAGGTCGTAAGCGAAAATGTTGAAGTCGGCACGATCGCCATGCCGCAGGGGAATACCAGCTCCGTTGTAGAGGTCAAGTCCGATGACGCAGCGGAAAGCGTCGAGGCAGTCGTCGGAAATCTTGAAAAAGTGTTTGAGGAAAACGGAGACGACAAGCCCTTTACCAACGAGGATAAGAAAGAGGTGAATCAGGGCGGCAGCATAGAAATCAAGCTGACAGTGACCAAGAAAGATACGGATGCGACCTCTGACAAGATCAAGCGGCAGCTTTCTGACGAAACAAATGTCGGTCTGCGGCTGGAGCTTGAGGTCCGTAAAACGGTCACACCCCTTAATGGCACTCCAACAAGCACGGTGGTTGAGGATACCGATATTCTGCTGGAGACCATTATCCGGCTTCCCGCTGCGCTTCAGGGCAAGGATAGCTATACGGTGTACCGCCTGCATAGAGAGGATGTCCAAAAGCTGACTGCTGCAAAAAATGATAACGGCGAGTTTATTGAGGTCAGCTCTGACAAGACGACCATCACCATCCATGCAAAGCTCTACTCCGAGTACGTTATCGCCTATCAGGAGAGCAACGATGAAAACGGCGGCAATGGCGGCAGCGGCGGTGGAGATGGCAGCTATACGCCGTCTCCCCCGTCCAACATTCCGGATAAGACGGAGAAAACTACCGGTTACCGTACCTGCCTCAAAGAAGGCACCTGCCCCATTTGGCCGTTTACGGATGCCGTACCGTCCGCGTGGTATCACGACGGCGTACATTACTGCATCGAGAACGGTTTGATGCAAGGCGTTTCGACGGCAAAGTTCCTGCCGGACGGCAGCACGACCCGCGCGCAGCTTGTCACCATCCTGTGGCGGCTGGAGGGGAACCCCGCGCCTGTCTCCACGGCGGATTTCAGCGACGTCGCGGATGGCGCGTGGTATGCCAAGGCTGTCCGCTGGGCGGCAGGCAGCGGCGTGGTCAAGGGCTACGATAACGGAAACACTGGCCCCGACGACGCTGTGACGCGCGAGCAGATGGTGACGATCCTGTACCGCTTCGCGCAGCACAAGGGCTATGACGTGAGCGCCGGTGAGGACACGAACATCCTGAGCTTCAACGACGCGCTGACGGTCAGCGAGTATGCTATTCCCGCCATGCAGTGGGCGTGCGGTTCCGGTATGGTGAACGGCATTGCGCAGGAAGGCGAAATGTTCCTTGCACCCAAGGATACAACCACCCGCGCACAGATAGCGACGCTGATGATGCGCTTTCAGGGTATTTTCACCACGGCAGTTTGACCCACTTTTGACCCAGAATCCGAAAAAAGCGGGCAGGGCTGGACGGAAACAATGGAAAACTCACCGAACGGATGGTGGTAAAAAGCACAAATCGGAGCCGAAACAACTCCGATTTTGCTTTGAGACAACCTACGGACCAGAAGGCCGGGGGTTCGAATCCCTCACGGCGTACCAAAAGTCCTCGAAATCGTCTGATTTCGAGGACTTTTGCTTTTCATAAGTTCCGTTTTGGGGATACCGCTTTTTTCTGACCCAAACGCTGACCCCAACGGGAGCTAAACTGTACCCAAGAAAATGGACACGAGATTTTGACCCATGGTCCCGTTCGGCG
>ERZ1673699.1565-NODE-1565-length-17777-cov-6.873378_pt1 | contig 17777 bp, 13 predicted proteins | sample MGYA00580229_ERZ1673699 | MGnify/ENA primary metagenome ERZ1673699 (study PRJEB41218, sample SAMN15661785) | gut metagenome | host: Homo sapiens | place: Canada: London | collected 2015-08-20/2019-03-30 | study: EMG produced TPA metagenomics assembly of... | reverse complement strand
AATATGGTCAAATTACCCACCCAAAAACAGGATCTTGTACTGCGCGTGGCAAAGGGGCACTTTGCCACAAGCCACAGCCATATCAATTATTACATTGACGTTACCATGCAAAAGACCCGCCTTTCCGAAGCGCGCGCTGTGGCACTGGAACTGGTCAGCTCTTATACCCACACCACCATCGTGGATACCATCCTCTGCCTGGACGGCACCGAGGTGATCGGCGCCTGCATGGCCAGCGAGTTGACCCGCGACGGCTATGTAAACATGAACGCCCACCAGACCATCTATGTGGTCACGCCGGAACACACCACCGGTAGCCAGTTGCTGTTCCGCGAAAATACCTCTCCCATGATCGCGGGCAAGCATGTGCTGATCCTGGCAGCATCCGTTACCACCGGTTATACCGCGCAGGCTGCTGTGGAAGCGATCAACTATTACGGCGGCCAGGTAGTTGGCATTGGCGCAATCTTTGCCACCCAGACAGAGTGCGCAGGCTACCCGGTTACTTCCATCTTTGACCCCAACGACCTTGGCGATTACCAGAGCTATGATTCCCGCGACTGCCCGTGGTGCAAACAGGGCAAACGCATTGATGCACTGGTCAACAGCTTTGGCTATTCCAGCCTGTAACATAAAAATATACAGCCTGTGGTGGAACTGCGCCTGCAATCCGCCGCAGGCTTTTGTGTTGCTAAAGTTATGAAAATTTTTATGAAAACCTCTTGACTCTGACGCTGCGTAATAGAGTATGCTGGGATTGCCGCAAGGGAAGGAGGGAAAAACCATGATGACCGTAAGTGAAGTAAGCCGCCTGACAGGCGTGAGTATACGCACCCTGCAATATTACGATAAAATCGGCTTGCTGCACCCAAGCGGGCACACCGAAGCGGGCTACCGCCTGTATGACGATACAGCGCTGACGGCCTTGCAGCAGATCCTGCTGTTCCGGGAACTGGAATTCCCCCTGAAAGACATCAGGCAGATCATGAGCCAGCCGGGCTTTGACCGCGAAAAGGCGCTGACACAGCAAATTGAACTGCTGACGCTGAAAAAGCAGCACCTGGAAACCCTGATCGACCTTGCCCACGGGATGCAGCAGACAGGAGGAAAACCAATGGATTTTACCGCATTTGATACCACAAAACTGGAAGAATACGCCCGCCAGGCCAAACAGGCATGGGGCGCAACGCCGGAGTACCAGGAATGTGAGGGAAAAAGCGCCAAACGTACCCCACAAGAAAGCAATACCATCAACGCCCAGTTGATGGCCATTGTGGCGGCGTTTGGTACCCTGCAAACCCGCCCAGCCCAGGACCCGGCGGTACAGGCACAGGTGAAAACGCTGAAGGATTTCATCACCCGGCACTATTACACCTGCAATAAGCAGATTTTGGCCCAGCTGGGGCAGATGTACGCGGCGGGCGGTGAGTTTACCAAAAACATCAACGCCGCAGGCGGCCCCGGTGCGGCAGAATTTGCGGCCACGGCGATTGAATATTATTGCAGGGGAGAAGAAACACAGTAAACAGAGCGGCACCCGGAAAACCTGGGTGCCGCTTTTGCTGTCACAAAATGTGGGGACGGCGTGTTATAGAAGTGAAAGGCCTTTCTGAATAAAGGGAAAAGGAGGTGAAGCGGATGTTCTCGGCAGATGCTTTGCAGCAGGCGTTCATACAGGATTATGGCCGTCTGTGCGCGCTGGCAGACAGAATTTTGCAGGACAGCCACCTGGCACAGGATGTCGTGCAGGAAAGCTGGCTGCGGTTGAACCGTGCCCGGCCTGATACAACTGATGCGGAAAAACTGTGCCATTTGCTGCTGGTCACGGTGCGCCATACAGCCCTGAATATGCGCCGGAGCCGGTGGGGCGAACCAGCGGAAGATGCAGTATTTGCCGCCCTGCCGGATGCAGACCCACTGCCGCAGGAAAAGCTGGAACGCAGCGAGGCCGTGCGCTGCCTGCTGGCGGCAATGCAGGCGCTGGAAGAAACCGACCGCGCCATCTTGCAGCTGCAATACGGGCAGGGCATGACCGGGGCACAAATTGCGGCAGCACTGGGGCTGCACGCCGCTACGGTGCGCCAGCGCAGCCGCCGCGCCCGGCAAAAGCTGAAACAATTACTGGAACAGGAGGGCCTGACCTTATGAAAGAACCATTGGATGAACTGCTGGTGCAGGCGTGCGCCGCCCAGCAGTGCGCGGACCTGGCGGCGCTGGAACAGCTGGAACCAGCCAATGTGCCAATGCCATTTGTGCCGCAGGTGCGCCGCACACCCCGGCGGCTGCTGAAAACGGTCATCATAGCCGCCGTCTGCGCAGTGCTGGCAACAACCGCCTACGCCTTTTGGCCTAAAGTGGCCGTAATTCTGGAAGGCCGCCGGGCATACCTTGCCGTGCAGGAAGCGCCGCAGAACAGCATCCCCATGGAACAAATGCAGCTGACCTGGCTGCCGGATGGCTGCACCGTAACATGGGATGCCAGTGCTTATCAGGAATACGGCGCATACTCCTGCCTGATTGATAACGGCAAGCAGGGGAAAGCGCACCAGGTGCTGGGCATAGCCCAAATGCCGCTGGAAAACAAAGTCAACATTCAGGGCCGCGGGCCGGATGATGCCATTACCGAGGAAGATAAAGCAAACATAGAACAGCAGATTGTGATTGCGGATGATATTGCCGCCCTGACTGCGGAAGAAATCCAAAATTGCAGCGTGGTGACATGGACAGCAGGGGACAGCTATTATGTGGCATCGGTGTACCGTTGGCAGGATAAAGCGGAAGTGGTGGAGATTTTGCGGGGGATACGGTAAGAACGGATGACTACACGCCCGCCGCACTGTAGGGCGGGGACACCCGACCCCGACGGACCTGAGGCCGGACTATGCATTAAAAATACGGGAGAAACAAATAAATTATTTGTAGGGGCGGCGCCCCGGGCGGGCCTGAATCTTGCCGAACATATGCTCCGTAGTGCCAAACATCGCAAAGCATTTGTAGGGGACAATGCCCCGGACGAACATGAATTTTGGCGCACATTTTAAATGACATAATATTCTATTAAACTATTGCGCGGTAGGGCGGCCAGCCCTCTGGCCGCCGGGTGGGAATAATAACCTGCATTTTTAGGCTCTGCGTGTGGAACTACCCTTCAATCCGCTGCGCGGACAGCTTCCCTCAAGGAAAGCCAAAATACGATTGCAATGTTGACGGTCACATTTATAGTTAAATCTGTCCTACGGTTCCGGAACGGTCAAGACCGTTCCCTACAGTGCACGATAAAAGCCCACCAATCTTGTTCCACTATCCCGCACCCCCAATTTTCTGAGCGGCGCGCCCGCGCCGCGGTCCAACACAATTATTCTTTATTATTTTTTCTTTCTTAATTAACCAAAAAATCCGCCCCTTTTCTGCAAAAAGGAGCGGATCTTTTAATTTAACGGATTACGCCGAAATGGGGGCGGCAATCAAACCAAACCGTGGTTGCCCAGAACTTCCTTGGTGTCGCGGGCAATCATCAGCTCTTCGTTGGTCTCGATGACCAGGGTGCGAACCTTGGCACCCCAAGCGGTGATTTCCACAACATCTTTGTTCTGCTTGTGGGCGTTGGCGTTCTTGTCGGTATCCACGCGGATGCCCAGCCAATCCATGTGGTGGCAGATCTTGGCACGGGAGTCAGCGTCATGCTCGCCGATACCGCCGGTAAACACGATGGCGTCAACACCGCCCATAGCGGCAATGTAGCTGCCGATGGTCTTCTTGATCTGGTAGTTCAGCATATCGCTGGCCAGCTGTGCGCGCGGGTTGCCGGCGGCGGCTGCTGCCTCAACGTCACGCTTGTCGCTGGAAACGCCGGAGACACCCAGCAGGCCGGACTTCTTGTTCAGAATCTCGTCCAGCTGGTGGCCGGTGATGTTCAGGGTGTACTTCAGGTAGTTGACCACAGAAGGGTCGATATCGCCGCAGCGGGTGCCCATCATCAGGCCGGCCAGCGGGGTCATGCCCATAGAGGTATCCACAACCTTGCCCTGGTCAACTGCAGCAATGGAAGAACCATTGCCCAGATGGCAGGTGATCAGCTTCAGGCGGTCGATGGGCTCTTCCAGATATTCGGCAGCGCGGTAGCTGACGTACTTGTGGCTGGTGCCGTGGAAGCCGTAACGGCGCACGCCGTACTTCTCGTAATATTCATACGGGATAGCGTAAATGAAAGCCTTCGGCGGCATGGTGGAATGGAAAGCGGTATCAAACACGGCAACATTGGGGATATCGCCAAAGACCTTTTTGGCGGCCTCGATACCCAGGATGCCGGCAGGGTTGTGCAGCGGGGCCAGGGGGCTCAGCTCGCGCAGGGTCTCGATCACTTCGGGGGTGATCAGGCAGCTGGCCTGGAACTTTTCGCCGCCGTGGACCACGCGGTGGCCGATGGCGTTGATCTCGCTGACATCATCAATGACCTTGCCATCGCCGGTGGTCATCTTCTTCACAACCTCAGCAAATGCTTCGGTGTGGGTGGGGAAGATGGCCGGGGTGGTGGCTTTATTGCCGTTGGCTTCATGGGTAATCATGCTGCTTTCCATGCCGATGCGCTCGCACAGGCCCTTGCACAGCACCTTCTCGCCTTCCATATCAATCAGCTGATATTTCAGGCTGGAAGAACCACAGTTGATAACAAGGATCTTCATTGGATTTGTCCTCCTTCAAAATTTAAGAACCATGCCGGGCGGGGCCCGGTTTTTGCATTGGCCCTTTTGTATCAGACAAATTTATTATATAATGAAGCAGAAAACATTGCAAGGCTCTTTTCGGCACAAGCGAACAGAATTTGCGGAGAATCAGGGGTAGACGATATGAATTTTGCCGGTATCATTGCAGAATATGACCCGTTCCACAGCGGCCACGCATTGCAGCTGCGCATGCTGCGGCAGCGGGGGGCCAGTACCATCGCGGTGTGCATGAGCACCGGCGTTGTGCAGCGTGGTGGGGTACCCATCCTGCCAGAAGCTGTGCGGGTGCGCGCAGCGCTGGCTGCCGGGGCAGACCTGGTGGTGGCGCTGCCTGCGCCCTATGCCAACGCCAGCGCAGAACAGTTTGCCGCCGCCGGGGTACATCTGCTGGCCGCGCTGGGGTGCGATACCCTTGCGTTCGGTGCCGAAACCCCGGACCCCGCCCCCTTGCAGGCCGCGGCAGCCGCGCTGTGCAGTGCGGCGTTCCCGGCGGCGCTGCGCAGCCAGCTGGACAGCGGCCTGCCCTTTGCCGCCGCCCGTGCCGCAGCCGCCGAAACATTGTGCCCCGGTGCTGCGGATTTGCTGCAAACGCCCAACAACATTTTGGGGATCGAATACTGCAAGGCCATTCTGCGGCAGGGGACAGCCATGCAGTTGCTGCCCCTGCCGCGTCTGGGCGCAGCCCATGGCACGGCCCAGACCGGCCAGGTGCAGGGGCAGGCAATGGCTTCGGCTTCCCATATCCGGCAGTTGGTGCATACGCAAGGAATCAAGGCTGCCAGCCCCTTTGTGCCGCAGGCGGCCATGGAGCTGTACCGCCAGGCCGCGGAACAAGGTCAGCTGGCAGACCCGGAAAAGTTCAGCACCGCAGTGCTGACTTTGCTGCGCACCAAAACGCCGGAGCAGCTGCGTACCTTACGCGGCGCGGGCGAAGGGCTGGAAAACCGCCTGTATGCCGCTGCCCGCGAAGCAGAAAGCGTGAACGACCTGTATACCCGCCTGAAAACCAAGCGTTACCCCACCGCCCGCCTGCGGCGGCTGGTACTGGATGCTGTGCTGGATGTGCCCGCCGCGGGCCTGCCCGCGCTGCCGCCGTACCTGTTGGTGCTGGGGGCAAAGCGCAGCGCGCTGCCGCTGTTAAAGCACGCAAAAATTCCGGCGGGCACCAGCCTTGCGGGGTTGGCGGGGCAGGATCAAAAACTGCAAATTGCTGCTGATATGCACAGCAAAGCGGTTGATTTTTCGTTACTTTGCCGGTACAAAATACAGCCCATGGGGCTTGCGTACACGGCGCATGTAGTGCTATTATAATATAAGTATGGATAAAAAGTGCGCGGAGTTGAAACTTTGTTGCATTTTTAACACGCAAAATTGTTGCGAAATGAGGAGAAACAATGGCACTACATGTCATGGACGAAGCCAACCAGTGTCTGGGCTGCAAAAAGCCGCGCTGCCAGCAGGGCTGCCCCATCCAGACCAACATCCCGGAGGTCATCCGCCTGTTGAAAGCCAACAAGCTGGACGAAGCAGGCCGGATGCTGTTTGAGAACAACCCCCTTACCACGGTGTGCAGTCTGGTGTGCAACCACGAAAAGCAGTGCGAGGGTCACTGCGTGCGCGGCATCAAGGGCAGCCCGGTGCATTTTTCGGTTATCGAAAACTACATCTCTTCCACCTATGCCAGCCAGATGAACCACGGCCCGGTGCCCTCCAACGGCAAAAAGGCGGCCATCATCGGTTCCGGCCCGGCGGGCCTGACCATTGCGGTCATTCTGGCGCGCTATGGCTATGATGTGACCATTTTTGAAAGCCACGATAAAATCGGCGGCGTGCTGCGGTACGGCATCCCGGAATTCCGCCTGCCCAAAAGCGTGCTGGATGACTTTGAATACCGCCACCTGCGCCTGAAAGGCATCAAGGTGCGCCCCAACACCGATGTGGGCAAAGCGCTGAAAATTGACGACCTGCTGCGAGACGGCTATAAGTCAATCTTCATCGGCACTGGTGTGTGGCGGCCCAACGCCCTGCACATCAAGGGTGAAAGCAACGGCAATGTCCACTTCGCCATCAATTACCTGCAAAACCCGGATGTTTACCACCTGGGCAACCGGGTTATTATCATCGGCGCGGGCAACGCGGCCATGGATGTGGCGCGTACCGCCATCCGCCATGGCGTGCGCCATGTGCAGTGCTTCTCGCTTTCGCAGCATATCACGGCCAGCGAGTACGAGGCCAGCTATGCCAAGCTGGAGGGCGTGGAGTTTGTGTTCAACAAAAAGCCGGTGGAGATCACCAATCAGGGCGTTGTGTTCCGCAGCCTGAACGAAGCCGAGGACGGTACCCTGACCGAAGAACCCGGCACCGAAGTGCTTTACCCGGCAGACAGTGTGATCGTTTCCATCAGTCAGGGCCCCTGTACCACCATCACCGAAAGCACCAGCGGGCTGGAAACCAACGAGCGCGGCCTGTTTGTGACCGATGAGGTAGGCCACACCAGCCGCCCCGGCCTGTTTGCTTCCGGCGATGCCGTCAAGGGTGCACGTACCGTGGTGGAAGCCGTTGCCTACAGCAAAAAGGTGGCCGAAGCCATGCATGAATACATGCAGACTCTGCCGCCGGACCTGCCGGATGAATACGCCAATGTTCCGGTAGCCCAGAATGATGACGGCAACTAAATTGAAAAAGCAACCGCAAACATAAACAGGGCGGTCAGCAGCCGATTTTGCAGGAAATTTTGCAATCGGCTGCTGGCCGCCCTGTTTTGCTTTTTATGGATAGGAGGTAAGGGGGCGTTATTCCGTTCCGCACAGCTCAAATTCGTTTTTGCGGCAGCGGATCAGCCCATCGTCCCGCATTTTGCCCAGCTCTTTGGAAAGTGCGCTGCGGTCCAGATTCAGGTAGTCCGCCAGCTGCTGGCGGTCAAACGGGATGGAAAAATGCGTGCTGCCCGCCCGCACTGCCTGCGCGGAAAGATAGGTCAGCAGCCGCCCACGCGCACTTTTTGGTGTGGTGCACCGGATGCGTTGGGAGAGCGCAAGGTTTTTCTGCATAGAAAGCAGTAACAGGTTGTGCAAAAACTTGGGGTACCAGCTGGCGGCAGTGTTTTGCTGCTGCAGCATGGGTACAAGATCCAGCCATAAAATTTCGCACGGCTCCGCGGCGGCCACATCCACCATCAGCGGCTCGCCGCACAGGGCATAGGTTTCGGCAAACGCCTGCCCGGCTTCCACATGGCTCAAAATGCTTTTGTTGCCCCACAGATCGTTGGATTCCACGTTTACGCTGCCGCTTTGCACAATGCCGATCTCATGTACCACACGGCCCGCATGGTAGATCAGAGCGTTTTTGTCATAACGCTGCACACGGATGCAGTGGGCGGCGCGCAGGGCGGCAAGTTCGTCCGCCGTCATGCCGCGGAAAAGCTGGATGGGGGTGCTGGCTGTTTTTTCCATGGGATTCCTCGCTTTTTGTGGTTATAACCACAGATTTGTTGGCCTGATGGCATTATAATATAAGCACAGCAAAAAGAAAAGAGCAGCGCGCCGCACAGCAATGCACGGCATTGAACGGCGCGGAGAAAGGAACACCCTCTATGATTCGCAAAATTATTCAGATCGATACCGATAAATGCAACGGCTGCGGTGCCTGCGCCAATGCCTGCCACGAAGGTGCTATCGCCATGGTCAACGGCAAGGCCAAACTGATGCGGGATGACTATTGTGACGGCTTCGGCGACTGCCTGCCCCATTGCCCCACCGGCGCTATCACCTTTGTGGAGCGCGAAGCCGCCGCTTATGATGAAAAGGCTGTGGAGGAAAACAAGCGCCAGAAAGCCGCAGCCGCCCAAAAGCCGCTGGGCGGCTGCCCCGGCAGCGCGGCCCGCAGCGTGTTCCACCAGCCTGCGCCGCAGATGCACCACGGCTGCCCCGGCAGCCAGATGCGCCAGATGCAGCATAAGCCGGAACCGGCAGGGGAGGGCATGCCGGTGCTGCAGTCCCAGCTTTCCCAATGGCCGGTGCAGATCAAACTGGTCCCGGTCAACGCCCCCTACTTTGATGGGGCCAAACTGCTGATTGCAGCGGACTGCACGGCCTATGCTTACGCCAACTTCCATCAAAAGTTCATCCGCGGCCATATCACGCTGGTGGGCTGCCCCAAGCTGGACGATGTGGATTACAGCGAAAAGCTGACCCAGATCATCCGCGAAAACAACATCCAGAGCGTGACTGTGGTGCGGATGGAAGTGCCCTGCTGCGGCGGACTGGAACGCGCCGCCAAGGTGGCCTTGCAGAACAGCGGCAAGTTCATCCCGTGGCAGGTCATCACCATCTCCATTGACGGCAACATCCTCAGCGAGCTGTGAGATAAGCCCGCTTTTGACAAAAAACAAATTGGATAAAAATAAAACTGCCTGGATCGTTTGCACACAGCAAGCAGGTTCAGGCAGCTTTTCTATTCTTTTCAGATACACCCTCGTGTTACCGGCGGGCAGACGACCGGCAGAGGCTTGCCCTTTGCGGGAAAAAGCGCTGCGGGCAGCAGCAGAATGAACGGGTCGGCGGAGAACAAAAAGCATTTGTTTTCCATCAAAAAGTAAACCAGGATCACCGTCAAAAACAAAGTTTCGCCCGTGCAGTGGTTTTGGCACAGCCGCCACATCAACAGCAAAAAGATGACCCCAATCACCACGGCCCCCAGCACGCCCTTGTTCATCGGGATGGCAAGGAAAGAGTTATCAATGGCGTGGTGCTCGTCCCCATCGGTGGCAAGGCCACCCAAAAGGGTAACGGCCTTGGGCATGGCATCGTGGTACCAGCCGGGTACCCCATCCTGCTCCGGGTGGTAGAGGGGATACCCCCAGAACACATGGTGCCAGATCTCGAACCGGCCGGAAAGCAGGCCGTTCAGTTTGTCCAGCAGCGGGGTGGCGGTGGGATGATCCGGGTCAAACAGCCGCCCGGCCAACAGGCTGAACCCCAGCGCCAGCGGTGCGGCAGCCAGAGCCAGGCCGTGCCAGATGCGGCTTTCAAAAAAGGCGGGCAGGGCACGCTGCAGCAAAAACAAAACCAGCAGCAGTACCATGGCAATGCCAGCCCCGCGGCAGCCGGGCACCAGCAGCGTGTAGGCTGCCAGGGCAGCCAGGCCGCCCCAGTCCCACCAGCGCAGGCGCGGCCAACGCAGCCAGCCCCAGGCAAAAAATACACCGGCCAGTCGGGCACCGTACCCGTTGTAATGGCCATAGCCGTAATCCCAGTTGCGGCAGTAGTACAGGTAGGGCACCAGCGGCGTTGCGGCATGCAGCAGCTGCACCGCCAGCAGCCCGCCAGCCGCTGCGGCAAGGTAGACCTGCAGCACCCGGCGCAAATCAACATCCTTGGCACCAATGCCAAGCAAAACGGCAAACAAAAACCATTGGTCGCGCCCGTATGCGGTGGTAAACACCGCAAAAGCGGCCAACGCGGCAGCCGTCAACGCCTGTTGTTTGGTCTGCCACTGGGTCAGCAGCAGGCTTTTGGCAACCAGCAGCACCGCCGCCGTAACGGTTAAGGCAATGCGGCACACATGGCTGAATGTGGGCAGTGTGTTTTGAATGTTGGAGCTGAATACCTCCGATAAAACCAGCAGCAGCGCCACGGCAGCGCAGAACACGCGCTCGCCCTTGGCCTGTGCTGCCGGGCTGACCGGGCGGAAAAGCCGGTCAGATGGTTGTGTGGTCATCAAACCGGCCTCCTTTCCGCATTGGTTCGGTTTGAATTTTGTGTATACTTTTTAGTATACACAGACAGTATACCACAATTTTGCGCAAAAGAAAAGCAGGGCCGTGCCGCTTTTGCCGCAAAGCAGCAAAAGGCAAAGCACAGCCCCGCAAAAATATTTATTCTACCCCTGTCTCAGCGGCGTACTCTTCAATCAGCTCGCGTTCCAGGAACGGCGTTTTAACACCCTCGCGGTCACGGTAGGCTTCGTGGCCTTTGCCAATTACGGCAATCAGGTCGCCCTCCTGCGCGTGATCAATGGCGTAATGCAGGGCATCCAACCGGTCGGGGATTTCCACATACTTGGCGTCCGGGTTGCCCTTGGCCATGCCGGTTTTGATGTCCGCGATAATATCTTCCACTTTTTCAAAGCGGTTGTTGTCTTCGGTCAGGATGCTGAAATCCGCCAACTTGGCGCACACTTCGCCCATGCCGTAACGGCGCAGCTTGCTGCGGTTGCCGCCGCAGCCGAACACCACGACCAGACGGTTGGGCTTATACTCCCGCAGGGTTTCAATCAGGCTTTCGGTGGCGGCTTCGTTGTGGGCATAGTCAATCAGGATGGTGAACTTGTGGCTGATGGGCACCAGCTCCACACGGCCTTTAACGAGCGCCTTTTTCAGTCCCTCATGGATGGGGGCATCCGCAAGGCCCAGCACCTTGCCCACGCCGATGGTGGCCAGGGCGTTGTAAATACTGAACAGCCCCGGCATGCCCACCTGTACGTCCAGCGTGTGGCCGTCCGGCTCGGTCAGGGTGAACTCAACGCCCAGCATCTCCTTGTTGCGCAGCAGGCGGTACTGCTCGCTGGCGCGGTAGTCCACCTTGGGGGCATGGATGCCATAGGTAACCAGCTTGCAGGTGTGGCCTTCCAGCAATGCTTCGGTGTTGGGGTCGTCAGCGTTCACCACGCCGATATCACAGCGCTGGAACAGCTTGCCCTTCCAGCTGCGGTATTCCTCAAAGCTGGAATGCTCGCCGGGGCCGATGTGGTCCGGGTACAGGTTGGTGAACACACCCACTTTATAATGGATGCCCGCCACGCGGTCCATCATAATGCCCTGGCTGGAAACTTCCATCACGCAGGCATCGCACCCCGCATCCGCCAGCTGGCGCAGAATCTTTTGCAGCTCGTAGCTTTCGGGGGTGGTGTTGTTCAGGTCATAGTGGTGGCCGGGGTAATACACGCCGTTGGTGCCGACCATGCCGACCTTGTGACCTGCGGCTTCCAGCACAGCCTTGATCATGTGGGTGGTGGTGGTCTTGCCCTTGGTGCCGGTCACGCCAACCATCGTCATTTCCAGCGCGGGACGGCCAAAATAGGCGGTGGAAAGCAGCGCCATGGCGTAACGGGTGCTCTCGAACTTGACCACGGTCACATCCGGCAAAGCGGCCAGCACCTCGGCGGGCAGGTCGTGCTGGATGGCCAGCACAGCGGCGCCCTTGGCGGCAACGTCCGCGGCGTAATCGTGGCTGTCCCGCTGGGTGCCAACGATGCAGACAAACAGGCCGCCCGGCGTTACCTTGCGGGAATCATAATAAATGTCGGTCACTTCGGTATTCAGGCTGCCCTGAACAAGTGTATAGTCCAGATTTTTCAGCAGTTGTTTTAACAGCATGTTGTTATCACCTCAGCGTTTTACAAAGTATTCATCGTACCAGACTAAGAACATAAAAATGCACCAGATCTGCCGCCAGTTATCCCGTTTGCCGGAAATATGCTGGTCCAGCATGGCGTTCAGCTCTTTTGTGCGGAAAAACTGCTCCGCGGCGGGGGTGTTAAATGCCTTGCGCACAATGCCCGCATACTGCTCATCCCGCAGCCAGGCGCGTACCGGAACAGGGAAGCCGAGCTTCTTTTTGTCTGCCGTTTTGGCGGGAATGGTCTTTTCTGCCGCACCGCGCATCGCAATCTTGGTCTGGTTGGCGTTCACCTTGCACTTGGTCGGAATATGACTTGCCAGTTCAAATACTTTGCGGTCCAGGAACGGCACGCGCAGCTCCAGGCTGTTGGCCATGCTCATCTTGTCGGCTTTCAGCAGAATATCGCCCACCATCCACAGGTTCAGGTCGCAGGTTTCCATCTGGGTCACAGCGTCCTGCCCTTTGGAAAGCTCAAAGTACGGGCGGGAAAGGTCGGTGGGCAGCTTGCCGGGGCGGTAGTTTTTCAGCAGCTTTTTCTTGCGGTGCTCATCCATCAGGTTGGTGTTGCCGATGTAACGCTCCGCCAGCGGCTTGCCGCGGCGCACCAAAAAGTTGATGCCATGCACCGGCGGCAGCAGGTCCGCCACCGCACCGATGGCCCGGCGGATGGGCAGGGGAATCTTGTCATACCAGGTTACGGTAAACGGCTCTTTATAAATGTTGTACCCGCCGAAAAATTCATCGGCGCCTTCGCCGGACAGGCAGACTTTGACCTGTTTGGAAGCTTCGCGGTTGACAAAGTACAGCGCGACAGAGGCAGCATCCGCCAAAGGTTCATCCATATGGTACTGGATCTTGCCCAGGTTGGCCCAGTATTCCTCCGGCGTAATGCGGTAAGCGTAATTCTTGACCCCGATGTGCTTGGAAAACTCCTGTGCATAGTCGGTTTCGTCATACTGCTTGTTGGCAAAGCCGACGGTAAACGTTTTGTCCACATGGGCCAGCGCGGCCATGTAGCTGGAATCCACGCCGGAAGAAAGGAAGCTGCCAACCTCAACATCGGCGATCTTGTGTGCCTGCACGCTCTCTTTCATCGCCGCGCTGATCTCGTCCTCCCACTCTTCCAGTGTGCGGGAATCATCGGGGTCAAACTTGGGCTGCCAGTAGCGCTGCACCGTCAGCTGCCCGGCTTTCCATTCCAGCCAGTGGGCGGGCATCAGTTTTTTGACGCCCTTGAAGAAGGTATCTTCCCCAGGGGAATACTGGTAAGAGAGGTAGAGCGGCAGCTGCTCTTCATTCAGCTCTTTCTTGAAGCCGGGGTGGGCCAAAAAGCTTTTGATCTCGCTGCCAAACAGCAGCTCTCCGGCATCGTTCTGATAATAATAGAACGGCTTGATGCCAAAATGGTCGCGCGCGCAGAACAGCGTTTCGTTTTTGCGGTCCCAGATGGCAAAGGTGAACATGCCGCGCAGCTTTTGCAGCATCTCCTTGCCCCACTGCTCGTACCCGTGCAGCAGAACTTCGGTGTCGGACCGGGTGGCAAAGGTGTGCCCGGCGCGCATCAGCTCGGCGGTCAGCTCCTGGAAGTTATAAATCTCACCGTTAAAGATGACGGCGAGGTTCTGGTCCTCATTGAACATGGGCTGTTTGCCGCCCTCCAGGTCAATGATGGAAAGGCGGCGCTGGCCAAGGGCTGCCGGGCCTTCAATAAACTGGCCCTGGCCATCGGGGCCGCGGTGGGCGATGGCATCCATCATGCCCTGCAAAATTTCCTGCATGTCGGCGCGTGCGCCAACAAAGCCAACAATTCCACACATGGTTATAATCCTCAACTGGCTGCGGCGCTAAAAAACAAACCGCAGGTTATTACTTTCTTGCCCCGGCGGGAACCGGTACTGTTTGTACGATATGCCCTATTATACACGGTTCGCGCCGTAAAGAAAAGCATTTTGCGGCGAATGCTGCTGGAATTTTCGCCCGCGCAGACAAAAAACGCCGTGCCCGCACCCCCAAAGCAGGCGATATTGCCGTTTGACATGTGGTGGCAATGGCGGTAAAATAAAGGATAACCAAAATGGGAAAGGTTTGGTATTATGTCTGATTTTTTACCGGTACTTCTTGGCAGCGATGCCAATGTTTATGGTATGGCACGCAGCTTTTACCAGCAGTATGGCGTGCGCAGCGTGGCCATCTGCAAGGGTGCGCTGGTGGCAACTTCCAACACCAATCTTGTTAAAATTGCGGTGCTGGAACCTGATTTGGAAAACGATGAAACGTTTGTAAAAACGTTGACCGATTACGCAAAAGCCCATGCGGACAAGCCGCTGGTGCTGGTTTCCTGCGCGGACGGCTACACCGTGTTGATGGGCCGCCACCGCGATGCGCTGAAACCCTATTACTACTTTGCCTGCCCGGAGCTGCAAACCGTGCTGGATCTGGATATCAAAGAAAACTTCTACCGTGCCTGCGAAGCACACGGCCTGAGCTACCCCAAAACGGCAACCTGCAATGCGCAGAACTATAAAAATATAGAACTGCCGTTTGCGTTCCCCGTTATCATCAAGGCGAGCAATTCCCCGGCATATTGGAACTGCACCTTCCCCCACAAGAAAAAGGTGTTCCTTGCCAATAACCGCGAAGAATTTGACGCCATCACCGCCGCCATTTACGGCAGCAGCTACCAGGACGAACTAATTCTGCAGGAGTATATCCCCGGCGATGACAACTGCATGCGCGTGCTGAACGCCTACTGCGGCCTGGACCACAAAGTTAAGCTGATGGCGCTGGGCCGCCCCCTGCTGGAAGAGCAGACCCCCGAAGGCATCGGCAACTATGCGGCCATCTTGTCTGACCCCGAATACAATGATGCCGCCCTGCTGGAAAAGCTGAAAAACTTTTTGGAAGATATGCAGTGGGAAGGCTTTGCCAATATGGACATCAAGTACGACGCCCGCACCGGCGAGTACAAGATGTTTGAGATGAACCCCCGTCAGGGCCGTTCCAGCTACTTTGTCACCGCGGCAGGGTACAACCTGTCCAAGTGGCTGGTGGAGGATGTGCTGGAGCACAAGGAACTTGGCCTGACCATTGCCGATACCAAGAGCCTGTGGATGATTGCCCCCTACGGCGTGATCAAAAAGTACCTGAAGGACCCGGATCTGCTGGCCCGTGCGGATAAGCTGAAAAAAGAGGGCAAATGTGCCCACCAGCTGTTCTGCAAAGAGGATTGGAACCTGAAGCGCTGGCTCTGGTACATCCGCAGCCAGCTGAACTACTACCGCAAAACCGCCCGCTACTATGGCAATAAGGGCCTGCGGGATTGATAGAAAGTTACTCTTAATAGAATTACTGGCCCCGTAGGGGTGCACATTGTGCGCCCGCCACCCTTTTGACAATCAGGCAACTATGGCCGCCAGCCTAAAACAAAAACAATCAGAACACTGAAATCCTAACGATAGAGAGGGGAAAGCGCCTATGTGTGGCATTACCGGCTTTGCTGAGCGCAACCATAAAGCGGAAACCGCCCGCCGCATTGTAAAAGGAATGGCGGACCTGATCACCTACCGCGGCCCGGACGGCGAAGGCTACTATGTGGACGACCAGGTAGCCCTGGGCCACCGCCGCCTTTCCATCATTGACCTGGAGGGTGGCAAGCAGCCCATGTTCAATGAGGATGGCAGTCTTGTCTGCATTTTTAACGGCGAGATCTATAACTTCCAGACCCTGCGCGAGGAACTGATCGCCGCAGGCCATACCTTTGCCACCCGGTCCGATACCGAGGTGCTGCTGCATGGCTATGAGCAGTGGGGCAATCAGCTGCCCGGCAAACTGCGCGGCATGTTCACCTTCGTGATCTGGGACCAGAAAACCAAAACCATGTTTGGTGCGCGGGATATCTTCGGTATCAAACCGTTCTATTATTATAATCAGGATGGTCTGTTCCTGTTTGGTAGCGAGATCAAAAGCTTTCTGGCTCATCCCGGTTTCAAAAAGGAACTGAACGAGGAACGCCTGCCGGAATATTTGAGCATTGAGTATATCCCCAATGAGGAAACCATGTTCAAAAATGTCTACAAGCTGCCCAGCGGATGTATGTTCACCTGGGAAAATGGCGAGCTGACAGTGGAACGCTACTATGAGATCAAGTACCATGTGGACGATTCCAAGAGCCTGGAAGAGTGGGAAAAAATCATCACCGATACCTTTGCCGAAAGCGTTGCCGCCCACCAGATTGCCGATGTTGAGGTTGGCTGCTTCCTTTCTTCCGGTGTGGATTCCAGCTTTGTGGTCAACGAGGTTGCTAAGGGTACCCCGCATGTCAAGAGCTTCTCGGTCGGCTATGCGGAGGAAAAATACTCCGAGCTGCCGTATGCCCAGGAGTTCAGTAAGGAAATCGGCGTGCCCAGCATTGCCAATAAGGTGGATGCCGAACAGTTCTTTGAAGCCAACCGCCTGATCCAGTGGTACCTGGATGAACCCATGCCCAACCCGGCGGAAGTTCCGCTTTACTTTTTGGCCCAGAACGCCCGCAAGTACGTCAAGGTCGTGCTTTCCGGCGAAGGTGCCGATGAACTGTTTGGCGGCTACCCCATGTACTGCCAGGCGGTTCACTTTATGGATTACGAGCATAAGGTGCCCAAAGCGCTGCGGAAGGCCGCAGGCGCAGTGGCATCCAAACTGCCGGACTTTAAGGGCAAGCACTTCCTGGTGCGCGGTGCCGAGGAACCCTGGCAGCGCTATATGCGCGCCAACTATGTTTTCCTGGACCCGGCTGAACGTGACCGCTGCCTGAAAAAGAACTACCACAGCCCCCGCCCGGAACAGTTCTTTAAGCCTTATTTTGATAAAGTGCAGGGTCTGGATGAACCCACCCAGCTGCAGTGGGTGGATATGCACACCTGGATGCTGTATGATATCCTGCTGAAAGCCGACCGTATGAGCATGGCCAACAGCCTGGAACTGCGCGTGCCTTTCCTGGACCGCAACATGCTGGATGTGGCACTGTCCATCCCGCAGAAATACCGCTCCGGCAAAGAGTCCACCAAGATCGCTCTGCGCGGTGCCGCCATGAAGCAGCTGCCGGAAAGTGTTGCCCATCGCAAAAAGCTGGGCTTCCCCGTGCCGCTGAACGACTGGCTGCGGGAAGATAAGTACTATAATATGGTAAAGGAAAAGTTCACTGGCCCCGTTGCCGAAAAGTTCTTTAATGTGGACGAAATCATGCGCCTGCTGGATGATCATAAGGCGGGCAAGGCCAAGAACATGACCAAGATTTGGAGCTTCTATTCCTTTATTTTGTGGTACGAGCTGTATTTCGTAAACACCCAGGCCCCGGCAGGAATCTATTAAAAGCCGGGCAGAAAGCCCCGATAAAAACACAAATAAAAAAGTTCAAAAAAATTGGACTTTACTATTGACACAATGCGCCCCATGTGATATTATAATTCACGCAGCATGTTCCCAGACAACAGGAACTGACCCGTGCGCGCCCGTAGCTCAGGTGGATAGAGCAACTGCCTTCTAAGCAGTGGGCCAGGGGTTCAAGTCCCTTCGGGCGCATTCTATGGTGCCTATGGCGCAGTTGGTTAGCGCGCCAGATTGTGGCTCTGGAGGCCGAGAGTTCGAATCTCTCTAGGCACCCCACCAAAGACCG
>ERZ1673699.1554-NODE-1554-length-17849-cov-4.891368_pt1 | contig 17849 bp, 13 predicted proteins | sample MGYA00580229_ERZ1673699 | MGnify/ENA primary metagenome ERZ1673699 (study PRJEB41218, sample SAMN15661785) | gut metagenome | host: Homo sapiens | place: Canada: London | collected 2015-08-20/2019-03-30 | study: EMG produced TPA metagenomics assembly of... | reverse complement strand
ACTGGTACTCATTGTATGCTGGGCGCTCTGTAACGACTTCGCGCTCTACCTCACGCTCTGGGGCACGCTCATCAAATGCTGGGCGCTCTGTAACGACTTCGCGCTCTACCTCACGCTCTGGGGCACGCTCATCAAATGCTGGGCGCTCTGCAACAGGGGCAACGTTATCACTGTAGGCTGTCTCTGATTCAGCAGCCATTGCGTTCGCCTGCGTAGCACCTTGTGCTCCGGCACCGTTGTTAATGACCTCTCCGGTCTCCATAGCGTTTTGCACACCAGGGAGACCAGAGCCCTCTAGTGGCTCCTGAGCGAAGACGTTAGGGTTATTTGTCCCCTTGACGTACTGCGAGTCGTCATAAGCTTCCGCAACCTTCTCAGGAGTAATCTCAGAGGCTGGTTGGCTGGTGATGCTATCTGGGAGCACGGAACCACCCATGGCACCGTTGTTGAGTGCATCAGCCGAACGCTGGATATCGTCGCCGTCCCTCTGTGCAATGGAGATAGGAGCACCATTTTCATCACGAGGAATGTTGTCCGCAGCTGGTTCCACATCACTGCTCTTCATACCAGTGGAGGATTCAGCTGCATTCTTCGCGTCTACCTGAGCACGCTCAGCGCTCTTATCTGCAGCTTCCTTGTCAATGGAAAGTCCACCGTGGACTTTCGCAGCCATATCCTGCTTACTCTCATCAGAAGAAGCAATAGGCTGCTGGAGCTGGCTGTTATCGGAGCCGTTGACAGTAGCGTCTTTCATCTCCTGGTCTGTCCTGGAGATATCCAGAGCGTGGTTCATGGTGCGGGAACCAGGAACGTTTTTGTCATTGAGGTAGGCTCCCATCAGCTCACGGTGTGCGCTGCGGAATTTCTCAGAGGTTCCCATTGCGGAACCATCCTGGTAATCAGCATATTGAAGCGCGTTCATTGTAGAACCATCATCAAAGGTGACCTCTGCTCCATCAAGCTCCTGTTCCATCTGCTTGATGTGCTTATCCAGGTTCTGTCCATGTGCCATCGCAGCCTGCATCCTCTTCTGGGTGAGCACATCTGCACCCTCCCCAGATTCGTCGCCTTCCACTCTCCAGTGGTGACGAAGAATGTTGTGGATATCAGTGACCTTCTCTACGAAATCCTTCGTGCTATCACTTGAAATAGTATTGATGGCAGATTTGTCATCCTCATTTAGCTCATTGAACACATCCTTGCTAAACCCTAGCTCGTTAAGACGCCTCTCCATTTTAGCGTCAGAGAGCTGCTCAGCCTTCTTTCTGGTATCCTCTGGAGTGATGCCCTTGCTTTTAAGCATATCCAGCTGGGCTTCGCGCTTCTTCTTATCCTCCTTGGAGAGGCGTCCAGATTTACCAGCATCACGCAGAGACTTCATCATATCAAGGTTATTTTGAGCCTTGGCACCCTTGCGCCATAGGTTTCCCACACCTTTATTGCCCATAATGGACTGCAGGTTGGCGTTCCTACCCATGGCTTTTAGACCATCCTTAGTGGTGACACCACGAACCATATCCTTGATGTTGGTGTAGCTGTTTTTAATGGTAGAGGTGGAGCGCTTTCCAATCTCCTTGGACATCCCACGTAGAGTCGTCTGCCCCAGAATCTTCCCCCCCACAATCTTAACTAGCTTCCAAATGATAAGCAGGCAGGCTACAGCTGCAAGAAGCTTGGAGAATCCTTCTGCACCAACTCCAGCAGAAGCCAACCCATCTCGTCCAGAACCTCTCTCAACACCGAAAGCTGCTCCAATGAGGGAGAAAATGGTGTCAACAATCCCCATGACGGCTTGCAGTGCGAAGAGTACGGCTGCAACCACAACCGCCATGATTGTGACTTTTTTGAAAATCTCAAACATTACTTGCGCCCTCCCTTCAGAGCAGTGGAGATGATGTAAATGACAACCATCAAGCTAATTCCCATCATGTACAGCGCAAAGACGATGTTGATGATGGTAACAATCACAACAACAGGTAGAAGGGCAATGCACAGTGTCCATGCGGCCAGGGTGGACGTCATAGCGAGAATGACGGTCAATGGGTTGGCATGCTGCCCATTGAAGAACTCCCAGAAGGTAAGAGCCTGGTTAGCACCATTTGCTGCTGTGAGTCCACGCAGTGATTCCTCAGCCAATGGTGGTGGGTTATCCTCACTGAGAAGCTCCAAGGTTTCGCTATCCTTGTTCTCACCATCCTCACTATTGTCAGAGGACTCCTCGCCACCCTCTTCTCCCTCTCCTTCTTCTCCGCCTTCAGATTTGAGATACTTCTCTGAGCCAGTGAACAGCCCCTTGAACTGTTCCCACTTACCCTTGACGAAGTTTCCTGGAGCTTCCTTTACCTTATTGACGGCATCATCAAGCAGGTCACTGAGAGACTTTGGAGGCGATGGAGCATACTCCCATCGCTGTGGCCACTGTCCAGAAGAGTTCCATCCAGTAAATCCGTAAACTGATACCTCATCGAGGTTCATGACGAATGGGTTTTGACAGTCCTTATCGTCCATCACGGCTGTTTCCGGAGATGGAATCTTATACTTCTTTCCATCAGGGTTCTCCATGTTATTGAAGAACTCGTCCACTGTGCCCTGTGTCTGGGCATAGCCAATTGGGTTGGAGCCACGTGTTCTATCGGAGATAGCCAACCCAGCAGCCCAAGGTCCAGCTGCCTCCTTCTCGATGCCAAGCGGAGGAAGTGGCTTCTCAGGGAACCCTAGGTATTTACCTGTTGGACCCATCGCCACGGCACCTTGCATGGAGTCGTGAAGAAGACCAGTTGGCTTCTTTGGCAGCCATACACAGGATGCAAAGTAATAGATACCCACGTCACTGCTGTTTCGCCCCACTGACCTTCCACCATTGAGGAAGTTTTGTGCACGAGGAACGCTGTTGGCGATACCATCGGTGGTTTCCTGCTGCCAGTTACCAGCAGCGTCAACCAACCAACCACTTCCACTAGTCAATCCGTTAGAAAGGTTTCCTCGCCCATTGGAATAGAAGTGCTTACCGTTGGAATACGTTCCAGCTGATGCCCCCTCTCCTCTGAGAAGGTTCCCTGAACCAGCAGCTTCTTTCCACATTCCAGCAGCGCGAGCGATAAGGAGAATTTCTCCCTCTGGGCGCTTACCGTTAACCTCTAGACTACGGCAGTAGGCGTTGTTGGCTTGGAAGGTGTTTCCTCCCCATGTGTAGACGTAGGGCTTGATAACCAGGTCAAGGTATAGGTAATCCAGTGAGGACATCACCCTGGTAACTGCAACGTTATTGCTGGAATACTTTGTCCCTCTGAAAGCTAGGTTGATGCCATCAACATATCGGTCACACGCAGAGTTTTCATCGTCACCCTTTTTGTCAATAGCATTGGTGAAATCTTCCAGTGGAGTGAGGAAGACAGCTGAACCAATGTTGAAGATTTGCCCCGCAACCTCATTACCCATACTGAACATGAATGACAGGATGAATCCAAGTGAGAAGGGCTCCCAGGAAGACATATTGGATGCATCCTTGTTGCCCTTGCCATACTCTGCACCTATCGGTGTTTCCGCCTGCAGCGCTGCGTTGACGTCTGCGTCAGAAGTTCCACGACCTGCATCGCGTGCAGACTGCACAGAAATGAAAATCACAACCATCATGGTGACCATGGCTCTACCAGTGGCTGATACCACGCTGATAAGGCGCTGCCTTCCGCGAAGACCACTGCTAGTGGATAGCGCTCTCACCAGAGAGAAGACCAGGGTGATAACAACGATTCCAGACGCAATAGCAGCGATTCTCGAAACGTCGAAGTTTCCAGCTCCACCACCAACGAAGAATGCAAAGGCATAGTTAGACACCCTGATAGCTAGCGTAACGAGAGCCGTTCCAGCAGCCAGGTCAATGATGGAAACCATCAACGCGAATGGCCAACGTGCGATAGAGAACAACAGGGTAGCCATGGTGGACATGGCTCCGCCAATAGCGAACCTATCCATATGCATGAAGTCCATCGGAGGAGATGGCACATCCAGGTTGTTCCACCTGTTGATAATCAGGAAGTCCTTAGCGTTTTCCCTAGTGTAGTTGGGAATTTTCTCAGAGAAAGCCTTAGGGCTTGACGCGGTGTAATTCCTTCCTGTAACACCACCTGCTGCGAGGTCAGGGCGGGCTTTCACAGACTCGTCAGTGGTTCCAGATTGTGCAGAGTCAACAGAGCCACTTCCTCCTCCGCTACCGCTGTTCCCACCACTGCTAGGTGGAGAAGACGGCGGAGTAGAAGATGATGAAGGAGTGGAAGAAGAGGAGGTCTTCTGCGTATCCTTAATCTTCTGCAGGATGAGGTCAACGCGCTTATTGTAGCCCTCTTCGGTCATCTCAATGCCGTCATCGGTATAGAGGTCACCTTGAGAGGAAAGGCTGTTAGTGTCAATGACAACGAACTTCCCGGAACCCAAGGTGTTTTTCAACGTGTTGTTAAAACTGCTAGCGTCTTTTTCAGACTTATCCTTGTTGACGGCTGGGGAAACCCAGTAGATGTTTGTCGCCCCAGATGATTCCAGGGTGCGCTTGATATCTTCTAGGTCTTTCTTATTGTCCTCATCACTTTTCCCGATATTCCCGGTACCGCCCTCAATGATGACGCACTTTCCATCAACATCTTCACTTTTCACCTGGTCGTTGATATCGGAAACAGAGCGCCCGTTATACACTGAGGCTTGAAAATCCTGTGCATTGACGCGCTCTTTCGCCTTATCATCAATTTTTGCTTCCATGTCCTTGACACCCTGATGGTCGCCAATGAACACATAAGAGGAGCACTGCCTATCTGGTTGCGCGAAAGCCTGGTGAGAGGTGAAAATGCTGGCGAAACCCATGGCGATTCCCACTGTGAAAACCACCATGGCTACAATAGCCTTATATTTGCCGAGCACCTGCTTTCGCCATGGTGTCGCTGCGTGTAGAATCATATTTCCCCATTACGTATCATGTGTCAGTATTTCGTCGTCACAAACACCACATTGCGTCCCTTTTTGAACACGTGTAGTGCCTACGAGGTCGATAATGTGTCAATGTTTAAGAATAGCAAAAATGCGGTGACCATTGCAGTTGTCGAAAAACAACCATGTCGATTCCGACCTGCAATTTCTAGTTGGTTGTGGCATCGTCTCGATATCCGGAGTTGTCGTATGTCTTCTGTTCTCCAGTGGGGTAGAAGTACAGCGGGGTACGAAAATCGTCTTCCTCATAGAGGCTCTGTGGAGGAGCGGAGTACAGCGGTTGGGTGCCAATCCATCTCTTGCAATTGACGACCTGCCCGTCATCGCTGAGCGCGTAACTTACCAACTTGCATTCCGACTGTTCACCAGATTGTGCGGAGTTGGCTGACACCTTCTTTCTCAGTGAGACAATGAGGTAGGTAACGAGGTCTTCTCCGGTGGAATCCTGCATAGGTGACCAGGCTCCTAGTTTTGCACCGAGGAACCCTGGCACCACTCCACAGGCAACGAAAATAATGGGCAGGTAAATCATGGGCATTTGGAAAATCTTGAAGAAAATTAGCCCACCAATTATCATTCCGAGCAACCCAAAGCTTCCTCCCCACCAGATGGTAACCCACGGAATTCTAACTTGAACGAGACCACCAGCCCTGGAGAACTTGAATGAGCTTGGACCCCTATCAAAAAGAGCATTTGTTCTCACGGTGCCATACCGGAGCGCTTCTTCCTGCGCGTTGTACTCTTCTTTGCCTGATTCATCTTTCGCCATATCAGTGTCCCTTTTTGCCGAATCATTTCACATGACCTACGCCATAATCGTACCACGAAGCACAACAGTAGGTCGTCAGATGCAGAGACACCCCATAGCTGATACCACAGAGGGTGACAGCTATGGGGTGCAGCTGATTGTTGAATTGGTGGGTTATGGCGCTCTAAGGAGGCTATCTTCCTGCTTAGAACGCATTCTTGAGTGTGGTAAGCACGAACCAACCAATCTGCAACAGCTTATCTGCAACGTCAAAGGTGGTATTGATGTCCAGCATTGATACGATAGCAGTCAATGCTACGATGATACCAACCACGCCGCCCATCTTCTGGGTGGCCTGACGGGTTCCACCTGGTTTACCGAAGTTCCATCCTGCATAGAGCACCCAGGCTAGACCAAGGGCGACACCGATGATTCGGATGGTCTTGGCAACGTTATCAGAGACCTCAATTCCCAGTTTAGGTGCGCCACTGGCATCCCCACCAATAGTAGTGGTCTGCGCCAGAATGCTCACATTATCAAGGGTGTGACCAGCCATCATAGTGGCATTGTCATGCATTGCTAGGAGCATATCTGGTGATGACGCAAATGTGTCTATAACCATATCTCTTCCTTATGAATCAGTGGACGAAGGGCAAACAAGGAGATTGTCCCACCGTTACCGACGAAGGTGACAAGGCAGTCACTCCCTTAAGTGGTAGGCACCACACATAGGTGCGTGATACTTACCACTTATAACAATAGCCATGTATGAACTACCTCCACCTACTAGCCTAAGGCTGGCTGAGGCGGCGGTTTCCTGCTTCATCACAGAGGCTTACCATGGAGTTCACAGGTTCCACAGCAGAGGCTTTCCGCTCCACAGGCGTACTGGCACGTTCCGCACCAGGGGATTTAACGATATTATGCTCATCCATCCCGAAGATGAGCGTGTTCCTTATTCTTTTTTTAAAGGACAATTACATATTGCCAAATTTCAATGTCTCTCGCAGTTCACCTCACCATCCATAGAAGCGTGGCATTTTGCCCTATTTGACAATTATAGGATATTGTGCTGATGGTTTGTCAGAGAAAGAAAACCACCATGACCCCAAGGCGAAACATTCATCCTGATGTCATGGTGGTTTTCTTTGCGAAACAACCCTGTGTCAATAGCTATTTCTTATCTCCAGCCAGCTTTTCCGCTATCCTGCGGAACACATTCTTTTTACCGCGCGTCCTTCTCCCAGTGTAGGACGTCTTAGCAACGAAGTAGCGTTGCAGACTGGTGTATCCCAGTCTAGTGAGCATGATGCCACATCGGTCATATACTGCCTTTCGCACATCATCAGGAGCGTTGTTGAGGTATGTGTCCCCCGTGACAGAATTCTCTTCACGCAGAGCATCAATAGGTGGAATCGTAGCGATAACCCTGAATGGTCTTAACTTCGATTGTGCAATCGTGTATTGATTCTCCCTAATTTTGTTGAGTACAACAGAAACAGAGTGAGGGTTGCGTCCCTTCTCGGCTGAACCTGGAGTCGTCTTGCAGAGAACATCCAATGCAGTCTGGGTCTGGTCGATGCACGCCATATTTCCAACAACCACAACACGGTGAGCTGTTTTTCTAGCCAAAATCTTATCTAGCGAGGAATACTCCCCTACAGTGAGGTTTCCGTGGTCAACAATGACGTCATCGCCCTGTTGAGAGGCATACCTAATAGCCATCAAGATAGCCATAGGGATAGACGGGCTGGAAAGCCCGACCGACAAAGGAGGACAAGCCAACACCATCATGCCGGTCTCCTTGTCTCTGACTGCGTTATCCTCAATGCACTGTCTAACCTCGTCATTGCCGATGGAGGCAGTGGCATCCTTGTCGAGAAGAGCAGCGAGATTTCCGACATGGCGTTTTCCGGTATGGAAAGTAGCAGCCAGCTTCGGAGAGTTGTAGTCCGATTCAATAAGCCATACTCGATTAGGCTTGTACCCTGGATTGTCACGCGCCTCTGCAGCCTTGGCAAGAGATAGGGCGCTCGCCATGCCGATGGATACCAGGGTTTTTCCTACGCCACCTTTTCCAGCGGTGGATAGGATGATGCGCCCCTTACCCTTTGCAACGTAGGCATTATCCTCACCATTGGAATGCACCTCTCCTTTGCCGATGAGCGACTCTACGTTGCCGAAATCTTCACGGATTTTCTCGTCCACAAATTGCTCACGCTGCTGAGACTCGCTGAGGTACTCCTTGTAGTTTTTTCGTGTTCCGTCTGGGCGGAAGGCGTTTTCTGACCTATCCCTCCCCTCGCTGTACATTTTTGCCGTTTCGTCATCCTGTTTGTCAATCCGGTCGGCTTCCTTTTTGCTTCCCACCATATTCTGCAAATTAGCCAGGGAAGAACCGGACTCACGATTCTCACGGTCGATTTCCGCGCGCTCCTGCTGCTGTTGACGCTTTTGGCGCTCCACAGCCTCCTTTCGCTTCTTCATCGCCTGGTTGACGTAATCCATGGAGTCCCCCTGCCCCATGGTGGATTCAATGTTATTCTCCCTGCGATACTCCTCTGTGTCCCTCAGTGTTGCCTCCGGTGCGTCAAAGCGCTCATTAGATAAGTCATTATATCCACTGGTGTCTTCAGAGTTGCCGTGGCGAGGCTCCCCCTGGGTGTCGTCACTAAGACCAGGTACACTGACACCCATGTCTTTCGGGGAAATTGGGGGGTTATCAGCCGAATACCGCGATGAGGATGAAACACTCCCATCACCAGTGCTATTAAGGGAACCCAATAGGTCATCAAAAGACGTTCCCATGGAGCTTCTCTCTCTGATGGTTCCAGCATTAGTCCTCAAGGATGCTTCCTCATCAGAAACAATCTCTGCATCATAGATGGTCTCATCCTCGGTTGGAGCAGGCGTTGGGGTGGAGACTGTATCTGGGGTTGGAGTAGGAGTTGGTTGTGGACTCGGCTCCGTCTGAGGAGCTGGTGGAGGAGTGGGCTCCTGCTTGGTGGATGGATGAGGCGTAGGCTCTGGTTCCGGTGTAGTCTCTGCAGTAGATTGAGGTGCGGTCTCTGACTGTGGAACCGATTCAGGCGCTGACTCCGGTTCAGGTGTTGGCTCCGGGGTTAGTGTAGCCCCTGGAGTGCCAGTGTCGTCACCATGATAAGCATCCTGTGACGAGGAATCGTCCTCTCCTAGAAGCCCGTCAAGGAGAGAGTCCTCATCTCCACCATCGAAGTCTCCCAGAATGTCATTGAGAATATCCTCAGTGGACTCCCCTGAGTCATCAGCCTCGGAAATCTTAGTGTATTGCCCGGTTTCCAGCCACGATTTCAGCTCAGATTCGTTCAAGGCGCTAATATCAATGTGCTGGTACCCAGTTCGCACATCAATGTCAACCTTTTTGAGCATCTCAATGGTAAGCCTCTGTGTCCCGATGGAGCTGGAAGCAATACATAGTGAATTTCCAATTCGGAAATTGAACTTCTGAGACTTATCCGGTACGAAGGAATTGCGGATGATATCCTGTGGAGAGTACTTCTCCTTATAGAAGAAGGAGATATTCTCCCTCTTCACACCGGTTACGTTCATAATCTTAGTGATGGTCTTTTCACCATCCGCAGTAGTCGTAGGGTCAGCGAACCCAACGAAGATAATGTGGTCTAAATCCTTTTTCACCTAAGACACCCTTTTCTCTTTTGTATTAGAACCCATAGTCTCAATTAATTGCAATCCTATCAGCCTCGGCTCCCGTCTGCGGAGCGCTTCTTACTTGTGCTGCTGGACTTGCTTTTGCTTCCAGACTTCTTGCTGGACTTCTTTTTGGAAGGCTTGGAAGAACTGCTGGATTCCTCTGAGCCACCTTCGTCCTCATCAAAGTCACTTGGAGCACGACTGGTATCAGTCGAGAATGTTGGTGCCCCAGGGACAATCGGAGTGGGATTCTCCCCATTGGTTGGTTGGTCAAACGACTGAGTGGAAGTCGTAGGTGCATTCACAATATCAGAGGTGCTATCATCCTTCTTGCCCGTCACCACCGGAAGAATGGCGTTCATACGTGGGGCGAGAGTCTGCCACGCTCCACCGGTATCCCAGGCTAGGATTTTCGCAACACCTTCTGAGTCGGAGAATCCACCGAAGAGCATATCCATCGACTGAACCGGTGCAAAGCGGGATGAGGAAGAGGAGCCAGAAATATCGTTGCTGGAGCTCTGAGCTGATACTTCTTGACTCATCATGAAGTTGACCCTGGCGACAATGCGCTGCTCCTTAGACTCTGGGTCTTCAAATTGGTAAGCCCATACCACTTCTGGGGTTCCCTCCAGTGTGAATCCACCAACACCAGAATAGGTTGCCTCTACTCTGCCATCGCCAGTCAAGGACTTAATAGTGTCCCCATCATCTTGGGCATAGGCGCTAGCCCATCTGTTAAGGGCATCTAAAGTTCCATCATTAAGGTCTGTCTCAGAGAACATCTCTGGGTCATTGGGTTTTGAACCTTCCACATCAGCTGTGACCAGTTTATCCATCGGCAAAATGGTAGGAGCTGACACCAAGTAGGGGAGCTGCGCAGTGTTGTCGATATCTGGAATAATCAGGTAGATGCCAAACTCATATTGCCTGCCATCGATGGTGCCTGAGTACCGGAGAACCTCATTCTTAGGGTTTTTGAAAAGCTCCTTGTCCTCCTTGGGGATTTCCCCACCGGAGAAATTGGTCTGATAGGCGCTCACCAAGCTGAGCCCCTTGACATCGACTGGAGAGGAATCGCTTGTTGAACCAACCGACGATGCATTTGCACTTGATTCATCACCGGTAACATTGGTTGACCACTGCACACCTGATAGCAGGTTAACTGTAGGAGTCTGGTGTGCGAAGTAGGACGTGATGATGGATTCCCCAAGAGAAGCATACCGCGTCTTGAAGGCTGGATTGTAATTCTCCTCGACAGCTGCTTCCAAGCGTGACACCTTGACATTGGAAGAAATAGCGGTAAAGGAGGACACGGTGAAAAACGCAGCGATAGCCAGTGAGATTGCTGCAATCCCCTTGGTGCGAATATTAACGCTCCTTTGAGACGCACCACGCAGTGGTTTAATCCCCTGGAATTCCATTTGGTTGTCACCAGAAGTCCACGGCAGGTCTTTTCTGCCGAAGGCGTCTCTATCAGGTCGCTCCTTATTTTTTTTAGCCATTATCCAGTCCCTGCCTTTGTCACGTGATTTTTGTGTCCCCTCTAGGGTGGGGCTGTACCACCGCCACGGATGAACTCCACACCAGAGGTGATGCTTCGTCAATACTATCACAAAAAGTGGACACAACACACTTTTGCGGCTCTAGAGGAGTGCTAGGCGGGAAACGGAATGACTCTACCATCCTCATCAATGGGACGGGAATCATTCCAGTTGACGATTGCATCATAGAGTTGCTCTACATTTGAGTAGTCACCATCCCCGCTAATTCGATATACAGCGTCCTCAATATCGGGGGAAACATACCCAATACCGTCTTTAACTCCTGCGCTCACCATTCCACTAATGGTTCCTTCAGTGGTGGAAATCACAACCCGGTAGGGCACCTTGATGAAATCCATAACGGTTTACTCCTTGTTACTTCTTGCTGCAGGTGTTGGCTAGAGTGGATAGCGTGTCATACTCGTCCTGAGTGACAACCATGTTGTATTTTGCCTTAGTATAGGCATAGCGGTCAACATAATCACAATGCCCAACAGAACCCTTTGGTGGGAACCACGTGTCAATGGACTGGTCGCCCTTACTTCTATTAAGAGAAGGGTCACTAATAACCAAGTTGGCTTTATCATTTGCAACCATGTTGCGCAGCGTATCATCAGCCCTGGACATTCCACTGCGCCAAGCTAGGGATAGCGCTACTACATGGTCAATGTCGAAATCTTTTCCTTTTGATGATTTCTTATAGGTAATTTTGCCATTTTTCCCACGCTCGCCATAGGCATCAGTGAAGGTTCCTGCAGTAATCTTGCAGGAATCAGTGTACTTGACGCTCTTTCCCTGGTCAATCAGCACCGCTTTACGCACAGTGCACTTCTTATTGGGAAAATCCCTCCATCCAGCATCAATAGACTCTTGGCGTGACACCTTATTCCAGGAGTTCCCATCGTGGATGAAGAATTTGTCTCTGGAGTATCCAGGTTCATCCTTGAATTCACCGATATTCCCCTGGAGTTTTTTCATTGCGTTAGCAGTGTAATTGGCGTAAGGACGAGAAGGAATCTTTTTATCAGGTTCACCATAGGATTTGTCCCATGCAGGGCTAGCATTGGCTCCTGAATTATCAGATTGCTCCGCAGACTTTGGGGGCTTGTTGACAAACTCCTCAACCCACCCCTGGTCATACCCAAACCAACATAGCCCAGCAACTGCACCAAGGGCGACGAGTTGGCGAATCATATCGGAAAAGAATCCACCTGACTGTCGAGACATACTCTACTTCTCACTCCTCTAATTGTTTTGCGTTATCCCAAGCTTCGTAAGCATCACGCCACTGTTGTGGGTGGGACTGGGTAATTTGGGAGACGATATCCAAGATGTCATCATCCGCCCATGCTCCACTATTATCAGTCAAAAGCATAGTCATTGTCAAATTATTAAGCTTTCCGTCTGACTCATCGATAAAATCCCCTGTTGTCATAGAGGCAACATTGTTCATCCATCGAGTCAAGATGGTTGCAGGAGAACTATTGCCGTCAACAACATCGTTTACTGGCTCCACGAATGTGATGGAAGATTCCTGCTCTGCAATTTCCTTGTATTCCTCTGCGTCTTCATCATCCTCGTCCTCATCCTCATTTTCTTCCATGAGAGAGCGGAATACTTCTCCAAAATCAATGTCGGAAAGGATGGGGATGCTGGGCATCGGAATCTTATAGAGAGCAATGTCTCGATACCTGAACTGGAAATTGATGAGCAGCAAAAAGGCAAGAACGACGGCGGAGATACCCCCTGCAGCCTGCTGAAAGGCTGAGCCTGCACCTGCAATCATCATGAAAATGGCGTAGCCACTGTGGCGTGCCAAACGGGCTTTGTGGTACGGGGAATAGAAATACCGGCATCGCCACGGAGCATCAACGATAGGGGTGATGCTGGGATTGCCATCATCATCGAATTTGATGGCTTCGTCAGGAACATCAATATCATCATAGTAGCTCTCTGAGAAAATCCTCAAAGGTGCAAAAGCGCGCGCACCAGTGTTATCCACCTTCTCAGAAGCTCTGTCAAAGAAGTCTCCAGTTGATGATGCTCGTGACACCTCAGCAGTAGTGATTGATGCATCTGATTCCGATTCGCTCCGTGTCCCTTCTTCCATTGAGCTACTCTCGTCAAAGAGAGTATCATCCCCTAGTGCGTCAGGTGTAATGTCATCCTTCTTGTCTTTTCCCATGGTGTATGATTCTCCCTTTTGATGAAACAGCTTCTATTTTTCGTCACGCTCCCCCACAACGGAACCTGTGGGATAGGAGGTGGGTTCATCGAATACTGAACGTGACTCTTCCTCGTTGTAAATGAGGTTACCAAAACCGTCCTCCCCTACGATGGGAAGAGTCTTCGTGGAGATGTCATCTCCTGAGAGAGTTCTAGCAAAATTGAGGAGAGACAGCATATCAGCTGGAGAGATTCCGTCCAGCTCAGCTTCTGGGATAACATCAGTAAGCATAGATGTTGCAGCGGATGCCTTCTTCACATAAGAGCTATCATTCAGTGACTTCAAGATGGCTTTCCCCACCTTCTGCTGTCGTTTAACACGACCGAAGTCAGATTTCTCGGTGCCCTCAACTTTTCTTGCACGTGCATAGTCGAGAGCCTGCTCACCATTGAGGTGATGTGTTCCAGCACTTGGGACGATGGTACCCAGAGTGTCGTCCACCACAGGTATTGATGTGGTGATATCCACTCCACCAATAGAATCAATCAGGGAGACGAATGAATCGAAATTAACGGCAATGGAACCATCGATGTCTACTCCAGTGATGCCACCTGTAACCTCAGAGAGACATTCCATCCCGTAGTTTTCATAGAGCCCATTGATTTTCTCATAAGTGCCATACCCCTCCACATATCCAGATGGGTCTCCACAGGAATCAGAGTACACCCCAGTATCCCGGGGGATAGACACGACAGAAACCTTATGGTCTACTGAATCAGGGTTAATCCTCACTACTGCGATGGCATCTGTCCTAGAACCGGGAACATCATCGGAGCTTCCACTCCCATTATCCTTCTCCGGGCGTGTATCCATACCAACAATCAGAAGGTTTCTCTCGTTTTGCTCTTTAGCATTTCCAGCCAGCTCATCATCGGAAGCAAGAAGAGAGCTGTTGGCACTAGGAGAGGATGGGACGATATGAGAAGCAATCACGGTTCCACCCGCTAAGGAAGCCACTAATGTGACCCCCGCCACCATCCATCTTAATGCAGGGTGTGGAGATTCTTTGCGATGTCTCCCCCTCCTGCTTTTCGGCATCTTCTCTCCGGTAACAGTCTGAAAGGACCTCTCTACAGAGTACCCCTTATGAACATACCCCATGACTTCCCTTGTGACAGCCTCGCGGTACTCCCTCTGAGAGGTTTCCAAGGGGAGGCTTGGTGGTACGGGTACACTCCGGTACACCCTGTTGAAAATGTCTTTGTCACTAGCCATGCGATGGTGACGTTCCTTCCCCTGTGGCTTCTGCATTCAATGGACTGGCTGATTATATCAGGCTAGCGGTTCCACTAGTTGTTATCGCTGGCACCATCAGCACCAACGATTTCACGAAGCGGAATTCCGTTGAGAACCTGCTTAGCCCAGTCGTCTGGGAGAGCGTCAGGATTGGTAATGACCTCATCGTCCACAACGATGGCTGTATTACCGTTTCCATCCCTACCTAATCCAAAGTGCTCTGCGAAGAACTCTGCATTGAGAGCCGTCTGCGTGGAAGCCTGGTTGGTCTTCACTGGACACTTGACGTCCTTGCTCATCTTCATCATAGATGACACCTTCTTAACATCTTCTGAACCGGTCATCTTATCTCCATTGGAGACGATTCCAGTGAGTGTGAAAATGCCGGTGGAAGTCTTTTCAGCACCAATACGGCAGATGGATGCTCTAGTGATGGAGTCAGTGGAGGTCTTTTTTGTCTCGGATACCGGATAGTAGTAGAAAGTAACCTGAGAGCGGTTAATGGCGTTCATCAAGTCGCTTGGCTTTCCATTGATGATTTTCCCAGAGCGGGATAGCACCTCAGGGTCACCAACCACTGCAATAACCGGTTTATTGGAGCTGGCTGGTGCACCAAATGACAAGGCTGTCCCCTGTCCCAGCTTGGTGGAGATATCGCTGGATACATTGTTCACCTCGACAACCTGCTCTTCTTCCTTATCCTTTCCAAACGGCATCGATGGCATGGATACACCAGGAAGGAGCATGACTCCGATAACACCGATGATAACCACTACTGCAACAATTCCGATGACAATGAGATTTTTCGCTGCAGGACTCATTGTGCTTCTTCTACGTGACATATCCCACTATGACCTTTCTAGTCGTTTCCAGGGTGATTAATAGCTATATTCCAAGTTGATATCAGGGACGCTTTTTTCTATCGCTGCAATGACATCAGCGATGGGTGTGTAATACGCCACTGTACCGTCGCTACACTTTCGTCGCTTGATATCGGAAGCAGAAGCAGACGTTGATGACACTATACCAATGATTCCCTTTCTATCATAAACTGGTGCCCCAGAGTCCCCTGGGAGGGCACATAATTGAGCCTGACTCATATCAGCTACCGTCACAGAGTCGCCTGCATCACGCAGCTGAGTGAGCACATGTGAGTCCCCCTGTGTACCACAATTGAACCCAGTAGTTGAGCCACGTTTACACACCTTGACTCCCTTTTTTCTTGGGGTGGTATCCAGCCTCAGTGGAATCCTGGTTGAATGCTTCGGGTGATACGCTGATGAAGACAGCTTGATAGCCCCCCAATCCAATGTCCCACCTTTTGCATCAGCCCGGGAGGAGTACACGATGGTTCCCAAGTAGTGAGAAGAGGCAAATGTCTCCCCTTTTGGCTGCGAGTACACTTTTTGCCCTGCATTTCCGCAGTGCCCAGCAGTAATAGCCCATGCTCCCTGCTTTTTATCCGGAAGCGAAAACGCTACTGTGCAGTTGTCGTAGCGCACCATGTTTCTTTTCTCATCACGTTCATGCACGACACTAATACCGGTGGCTGGGAGAAGCCCATAGGAACCAATTCTGGGGCTCACAGGTTTCGGAAGAGGATATGTTGTCCCTTCCTCTGACTCTTCCGGTACTATCTGCCGTTCAATCTCTGGTGCAGGCACAGATGGAAGAATCGATGGGGTAGGCATGATGGTTGTCTCCTCAACTGTCGAGTCGCCATCACTCGGAGAGCCTTCCGTGTCCCCTTCTTGAGGGTACTCCTGCGTAGGAGAGTCACTACCCTCCGTAATAGAGGGTGTAGTGTGGATTTGCACGATTCCCGTAAAAAGAAGGGCACCAACAATAAGGGTGGTGCAGACGATTGCCACCCCTATTGTGCGAAATGCTTCTTTCATTAAGCCACAATCCTTCTTCCGACAAGTTGTAGTGCGCGTCATTTCAGAATGACGCAGAGAAAACTTCTCCAATCATAGCAAAAAGCACATCAGCGTGCCTCTTATATTTCCACGACCTCAGGTCGCCACCCACATGCCCCTTGAGGAACATGCCTCGGATAGAGGGCTACTTCTCGGATTTGCTCATCACGTCAGCATAGTGCTCCGTGGTGAATGTTACTGCCCCAATAAATGAGTCCGCTACCTGGTTATAGGCTCTAATACTGGACATCATCTCCCTGGCTGAATCGTCAAATGCACCACACATCGTCTTAATATCGGTTGTGGCTGGCGATACAACGTAATTGCTCAGGTCACACATAGCGAAGTATGGTGCCACCGTCACAGCCATATCTTCATCAGGTGCCTTTTCATTGAATTTTGGCACCTCCTTGACCCCGGTTATGGAAGCTGACATATTAGCCAGCAATCGCGTAGCCTTAACTTCTCGGTCTTCCTCCCCTTCGGAGGATGCTTTGGAAGCCTTATCGGCTGACTCATTGAGTTTTCCTGGTAGTGCTGGGTCAGCAAGCGTCTCATGGGCAATTGCCATCTTCTCATTGAAGTGGCTGATGGCACTGTTGGCTTCTTTCTTCTTCTCTCCGGAGTACATAAGCATGGAGATGTATAGCGCGACGATAATGAGAATCAGTATAACACCCACAACCTGTGCAGCACGCTTAATGATATTCCCACCCTTTGCCTCCTTTTTGCTCGGAGCAGCAGAATTTGGTGCATATGTGGACTGACGTGACCCAAATGGGTTGAACTCAAACTCTTTCATAGCAAAAACAATCTCCTACCAAATTAGCTCAATAGTGCTCCCGCCCCTATAGGTGGTGAGGCAAATTACGCTATACCTTAAAATATGATACCCTATAGCAGTCTGCAAATACAAAATCTCCTATCACAAAAGAGGTGAGCCACTATGCCTATCAGCGCAGAGGCTCAGCTCGCTAAAAATAGGAGAATAGCGCAGACACGTCAGGCGACAGCCAATCGCAGGCAATTCCAAGCAGCGAAGACGTATCAGCTAAAAATAGTTGCCAATAAACTTTCCGTCAAGCAAGAATACGCTCTTGACCAGGCGTTTCTTCAAGCCAAATGGTTCATCAATGACGTGATTGCCCATCTGGAAGACGGAAAGCTCAGCGATTACGTTTCATCGACAAAATCAGTTAACGTACGTCTTGGTTCCAACTCCGACGAGTATGAAGAGCGGAAGTTAACTCATCTCGCAGCTCAGGTCAAGCAGGCTATCGTTGTCAGGATTAGCAACAACCTGTCTGCGTTAAGGGCGCTGAAGGGTAACGGTAGGAGAGTTGGTGGGCTACGCTACGTCAAGGAGGTTGATTCACTTCCTCTTAATCAGTACGGTAACACCCATAGAATCGTTGGTAATAACACCGTTCACATTGTAAAAATCGGACACGTTAGGGTAAGGGGGCTGCAGCAAATCCCACAGGATGCTGAGATTGCTACAGCAACCCTCAACC
>ERZ1673699.1544-NODE-1544-length-17936-cov-12.311448_pt1 | contig 17936 bp, 14 predicted proteins | sample MGYA00580229_ERZ1673699 | MGnify/ENA primary metagenome ERZ1673699 (study PRJEB41218, sample SAMN15661785) | gut metagenome | host: Homo sapiens | place: Canada: London | collected 2015-08-20/2019-03-30 | study: EMG produced TPA metagenomics assembly of... | reverse complement strand
GGCCCTTGACGTGCTCGAAGATGTCAGCGGTGATCTCGTCGTTGATCTGGCGGCCATCTGCGTAGTACTGGGTGCAGGCTTCGGTGGTGATGGTGAAGCCCTGCGGCACCGGCATACCGGCTGCAGTCATCTCAGCCAGACCAGCGCCCTTGCCGCCCAGAATGTTCTTCATGGTGACCTTGTCGCCGCCAAAGGCATCGTTGCCTTCGCTGAAGTAGTACAGATACTTTTTGCTCATGCGTGTTTACCTCCCAAATGGTAGCCGCTGGCGCGAAGCACGGCGGTCTTATCGTTGCTCTGTCTTGTCATACGATAAACATTTCTCTGTGAATGCTAAACTATTATACCAAAATTTCACGTCTATTCCATCGGGCAAATCACCGAATTTGTTTGATATTTTTTGTGCAAACCCTTGCATTTTACTCACTTTTTGAGTAATATAAAATGGGAAAGATTTGAAGAGGATTTTCGAGTTCTGACGCCGTTTTTGGGTAGTTGGATACAACTTTCTATCCATTAAACTCATTGCCGTTCTTGTTTGTCTTCCATCTTTCCGAATTTCTTCTATCTTGGATACAACATTTCCTCTTCCGCAGGGGTCTGCACAGCTTCTGCGAGAGGCGGTTTTGGAGGAGGTTTTTCTCTATGCAGAATATTGATACATCCGCACTGGCTGCCGCAAAGGCAAAGCTCGACGCTGCCGAGGCCCAGCGCGAAGAGGTGCTGCTGCGCCACATCGCAAACGGCGTGGACATCCGCAGCCGCAATGTGGAGATCGGCTCTGAAGTAGTCATTGCCCCGGGAGCCGTCATCCTCGCAGGCACCATCCTGCGCGGCAAGACCACCATCGGCGCAGGCTGCGTCATCGGCCCCAACACCCTCATCGAGGACAGCACCGTGGACGAAGACACCACCGTCAACGCCAGCCAGGTCTACAGCAGCCACCTCGGCCCCCACAACAACATCGGCCCCTTCACCCATGTGCGCATCAACACCGTCACCGGCTACGGTGTGCATCTGGGCGCTTATGTCGAGACGAAGAACTCCAACTTTGCCCGGGGCAACACCGTCAGCCACCTGACCTACATCGGCGACAGCGATGTAGGCAAGTACTGTAATTTCGGCTGCGGCACCGTCACCTGCAACTACGACGGCAAGGACAAGTTCCGCACTCAGATCGGCGACTACTGCTTCATCGGCTGCAACACCAACCTTGTCGCCCCCGTCACCATCGGCGACGGGGCCTACACCGCCGCCGGCAGCACCATCACCAAGGACGTCCCCCCGCAGGCTCTTGGCATTGCCCGGGAGCGTCAGACCAACCTCGACGGCTGGGCTGAACCGAAAATGGAGGCGTACATTATAAAGAAAAAGAAGCTGGAAGAGAACGCTTGACTTTTTTCAAAGAGCTGCATATAATAATGTCAGGAACGTGTTGATACCGCTTGTGCAGTATCACCATCAATGAGCAACGAGAAGCCCCTCTGGTACGGCCAATACCAAAGGGGCTTCTGCTTTTGCTAGGGGTTAGTGCTTACCGGCCTTGAACTGTTCGTCAAGCCACTTGCAGATGCAGTGAGCCGCCACATTTGCTGCGACGGACAGAAGGAACGTGCCAACTGCGCTCATGCGTATCACCTCCTTCTCCGTTTTATGGAGTCGGAAGGCCGACATATTTAGAGTAGCATAAAATCCGCCTTTTTGCAACAAAACATGACCGCCCGATGCGTCCAAATTCCGGCGGTCATGTTTTCCAGTCAAATATGACACCGAGCGAGGGAGCTCGCACGGTGGCCGTGGATGTCGAGCGTTTTTTCGTTCCGCATCCGGCGCTTTCCATCTGCCCCGGCGCACGTTCCGCATCCGTGCGCCGGGGCATTTTATGTTTTTTGTATATCTTTTTGCGCGCGCGTATGTTATAATAACATATTGTTCGAAAACAGATTTAACGCAAAAAAGGCAGAATATATCATATGAATACCAATGACATCTGGCTCATTGCCGGCCTCGGCAATCCGGAGCCGAAATACGACGGCACCCGTCACAACGCAGGCTTTGCCGCGCTGGACTATCTGGCCGGCAAGTGGGGCATCTCCGTCTCCAAGACCAAGTTTCAGGGCCTGTGGGGGCAGGGCGAGGTGGACGGCCACAAGGTCGTGCTCCTGAAGCCCCTGACTTATATGAACCTCTCGGGCGACTCCATCGGCCCGCTGGCTGGCTTCTTCAAGATCCCTGCCGACCACGTCATCGTCCTGTGCGACGACATCACCCAGAACCCCGGCAAACTGCGCATCCGGCCCTCCGGCTCTGCGGGCGGCCACAACGGCCTCAAGAGCATCATCGCCCGCCTCGGCGGCGAGAACTTCCCCCGCATCCGCATCGGCGTGGGTGCAAAACCCCGCCCGGACTACGATTTGGCCGACTGGGTGCTGGGCAAGTTCCCGCCCGACGACGCCAAGGCCCTCGCCGACCGCTGCCCCGACATCGCAGCCGCCGCAAAGCTCATCATGGACGGCAAGCTGGGTCTGGCGCAGAGCAAATATAACGGGTAAGGCTCCGCTTGACGCAACCTCTCAGTCTCGCTTCGCTCGACAGCTCCCCTACCGAGGGGAGCCTCTGGCGAAGAGATAAAGTTTTCCGGTATGCCAAAGCCTCCCCTCGATAGGGGAGGTGGCACGGCGTCAGCCGTGACGGAGAGGTTTAACCACATCAGAAAGGAGGTCCACCATGTACGAAGCGCTCCTGAAAAACACCCCTGAATATCAGAAGATAGCGGCCAGCCTCGCCTCCCCCGGCCCGGCGGCGCTGTTCGGCCTGCCTCCGGCAGGCCGGGCATTGCTCTACGCCGCGCTCCAGAAGGACACGGACCGCATCCTCTGCGTCGTCACGCCCGGCGAGGCCGAGGCCACCCATTTTGCCGACGACCTCAAGACGCTGGGGCTCTCGGCGGCGGTGTTCCCGCCCCGGGACTTCATGCTCCGCCCCGTCGAGGGCGCGGGCCGCGAGTACGAGTACCGGCGTCTGTCGGTGCTGGGCGCACTGGCGGGCGGACGGCTGAACGCCGTCTGCGTCCCCGCCGAAGCCCTGCTCCAATACACTGTGCCGCAGGATGAGTTCCAGAAGAATACCCTCACCCTCAAGCCCGGCATGGTCTACAACCGCGAAGCGCTGGTGGAGCGGCTCTTCGCCGCCGGATACGTGCGGCGAAGTCAGGTGGACGGCCCGGGACAGTTCAGCGTCCGGGGCGACATCGTGGACATCTACGCCCCCGATATGCGCCAGCCCGCCCGTGTGGAGTACTGGGACGACGAGATAGACTCTCTCGCCTCCTTCGACCTGCTCACCCAGCGGCGGGACGGTGCGCTGGAAAAAATCTATCTTTCCCCCGCCCGTGAGGTGCTGTTCGGCAGCACCGCCGACACGGCGGAGGCCCTCCGCGCCGCCCAGAAGAAAGCTCGCGGCAAGCGCCGCACCGCCCTCGAAAAGGCCATGGAGTCCGACCTCGCCCAGCTGGACAGCGGCGTCATGCCCGAGGCTATGGACAAATACTACGGTCTGCGGTACGAAACGCCCGCCACCCTGCTGGACCACCTGAGCAGCCCCATCTTCATCCTCGACGAGGTGGGCGGCATCCGGGACGCCCAGAAGGCCACCGAGTTCCGCCGCAGCGAAGAGCTGACCGGCCTGCTCGAGGAGGGCGTCATCTGCCCCGGCCTCGATGTGCTCTACCAGACGATGGACGACCTCGCCATTGCGGCGCAGGACCAGAGCACCCTGCTCTGCGAGAACTTCCTGCGCGGCATGAACGAGTTCAAACTGAAAGACCTCATCAACGCCGAGGCGTTCGCTGCTCCCAACTGGGGCGGCGACCTCGCTTCCCTGCGGGAAGACCTCGACCCGCTGGTCCAGCAGGGATACGCCGTGACCCTTTTCGCCGGCACGCCCAAGGGCGCAGCGGCCCTTACCCGCGATTTGGCTGACAAGGGCTATGCCGTCAGCATGAGCCGGGACGTCCGGCCCGCGAAAGGTCTGGTTCAAGTACTGCCCGGCCACCTCACGGCGGGCTGCACCTTCCCGTTCGCCCGCGTGGCGGTCATCTCGTCCCGGCGTCACGGTCTGGACGACGAGGCCACCGAGAACAAAAAGCGCAAGAAGAACAAAAACGCCCTGTCCAGCCTCTCGGACATCAAGCCCGGCGACTATGTGGTTCACCAGAGCCACGGCATCGGTATGTATGCGGGCATCCAGCGTCTCGAGGTGCAGGGCGCCATCAAAGACTATCTGAAAATCCAGTATTCCGGCTCGGACGTGCTGTATGTGCCGGTCACTCAGCTCGATTTGCTGAGCCGCTACACCGCCCCCGGCGACGAGGAAAAGGTGAAGCTTGCAAAGCTGGGCGGCACCGAGTGGCAGCGCACCCGCGCCAAGGTCAAAAAGGCCACCGAAGAGATGGCGCAGGAGCTTATCGAGCTCTACGCCCGCCGCCGTCAGGCCACGGGCTACGCCTTTCCCGCCGACGGTGATTGGCAGAGCGATTTCGAGTCCCGCTTCGAGTACGACGAGACGGACGACCAGCTCACCGCCACCGCCGAGATCAAGAAGGACATGGAAAAGGGCTGGCCTATGGACCGCCTGCTCTGCGGCGACGTGGGCGTCGGCAAAACAGAGGTCGCCTTCCGCGCGGCCTTCAAGTGCGTCATGGGCGGCAAGCAGTGCGCCATTCTGGCCCCCACCACCCTGCTGGCGTGGCAGCACTACAACAGCATCATCTCCCGCATGGAGGCGTTCCCGGTGAAAGTCGGGCTGCTCTCCCGCTTCCGCACCGCCAAACAGCAGAAAGAGACCCTGCGGGGCCTGCAGGCCGGCAGCGTGGACATCGTCATCGGCACCCACCGCCTGCTCTCCAAGGACGTCCGGTTCCACGACCTGGGCCTTGTCATCATCGACGAGGAGCAGCGTTTCGGCGTCAAGCACAAGGAGAAGCTGAAAGAGAACTTTATCGGCGTGGACATGCTGACCCTCTCGGCCACCCCCATCCCCCGCACCCTGAACATGGCCATGAGCGGCATCCGCGACCTCTCCACCATCGAGCAGCCGCCCATCGAGCGCCAGCCGGTGGAGACGTTCGTGTTGGAATACAATGACGTCATCCTCGCCGAAGCCATGAAGAAGGAGCTGGCCCGGGGCGGTCAGGTCTACTACCTGCACAACCGGGTGGACAACATCGAATCCTGCGCCGCCCATGTCAGCCAGATGGTACCCGGGGCGCGGGTGGGCATCGCCCACGGCAAGATGACCGAGGAAGAGCTGAACCCCGTCTGGCAGCATCTGCTGAACGGCGAGATCGACATCCTCGTCTGCACCACCCTCATCGAGACGGGCATTGACGTGCGCAACTGCAACACCCTCATCATCGAGGACGCCGACCGGATGGGTCTGGCCCAGCTGTACCAGATCCGGGGCCGCGTGGGCCGCTCGGGCCGGAAAGCCTACGCCTACTTCACCTTCCGGCGGGACAAGACCCTCACCGACATCGCCCAGAAGCGGCTTTCGGCCATCCGGGAGTTCACGGCCTTCGGCTCCGGCTTCCGCATTGCCATGCGCGACTTACAAATTCGCGGCGCAGGCAGTCTGCTGGGCCACAGCCAGCACGGCCACATGGAGGCTGTCGGCTATGACCTTTACGTCAAGATGCTGGGTCAGGCCATCGCCCGGGCCAAGGGCGAGCCCATCCAGCGCGACAAGAGCGAATGCCTCGTGGACCTGCGGGTGGACGCCTTCATCCCGGAAAAGTATATTGCCGACGGCCCGGGCCGCATCGAGGCCTACAAGCGCATCGCCGCCATCCAGACCCCCGAAGACGCCGCCGACGTGCTGGACGAACTCATCGACCGCTACGGCGACCCGCCGCCCTCTGTCAGCGACCTCGTGAACGTCTCGCTGGTGCGCGTACAGGCCACCGCTGTGGGCGTCTACGAAGTCACCCAGAAAAAGGACACCCTGCTGTTACAGGTGGAGACGCTGGATGTGGCCATGATTCGCGGCCTGCTCATCGCTTTCAATGGCCGGGTGACGGCAGGAGCCGGCACCAAGCCCTACCTCTCGGTGACTCTCCAACCCGACGAAAAGCCGCTGGAACTGCTGCAAAGCATCCTCAAGGCGATGGCAGACATCCTTGCCGCCCCGCCGGAGGAAAACACCGGCAAAAAATAAATTCACTAGGAGTACACTTATGAAAAAGAAACTCATCGCGCTCGTCTGCGCCCTCGCTCTGGCCGTCGGCCTCGTGGGCTGCAGCCTCTCCACCCCAGATTCCGTAGGCACCATCGGTGAGGTGGACATTTCTTCCGGCCTCTATCTGCTGGCCCAGTTCGATGCCTACCAGACCGCCGCCGACCTCGCTTCCGACGACCAGGACGCCACCAAGGTGTCCAGCTTCCTCAAGGCCACCATCACCGTCGATGACGCCACCGGCGAGACCGCCGTGGTCAGCGACTATGTGGCCCAGAAGACCCTCGAGAACCTCGAGTCCTACGCCGCCATCGAGACCCGTTTCGATGAGCTGGGCGGCGTGCTGACCCCCGACGAGGAGACGCAGGCCGACAGCTACGCCTCCCAGCTGATGGAGCAGAACGGCGACCTCTATAAGGCCAACGGCATCGGCCTCGACACCTTCAAGCGGTTCGAGCGCATCCTCATCAAGAGCAACGACCTGCTCGAGATGTGTTACGGCATCGACGGCGAGACCCCCGTCTCCGACGCAGAGCTGACCAGCCACCTCGAGGACGAGATGGTCTACATCCGCTATGTGGTCGTGCCGCTCTACAACACCAGCACCTTCGCTTTTGCTGATGACGACCAGAGCGCCCAGATGCTTGAGCTGGCCCAGACCGCCGCCGAGAGCTACAACGCTGCCACCCCCGATGGAGCCAGCGCCCAGACCTCCGCTTTCAGCGCCGCCGTCGCCGCTGCCCTGCCCGACATCTACGCGGTGCTGGATAGCGAACCCTCTTCCGACGCATCTTCTCTCTCCACTGCTCTGCTGGGTTCTGACAACATCGACGCCACCTTCTCCGAGGAAGGCACCGCCGATGCTGTCCGCGCCCTCAAACCCGGCGAGGCCGCTGCCGTGCAGTATTCCAGCTATGCGCTGATGATGCTTGTCCGTCTCGATCCGCTGGACGCTGACACTCTGGACAGCCTCCGCGCACAGGCCCTCTCCGACATGAAGAGCGGCGAGCTGCAGGACAGCATTCAGTCCTATGGCGCCCAGCTGTCCCACGCTCTGGATTCTGCCGCCATGAAGAAGATGCCGGCTTCCAAAATCAAGAACGAGCAGTAATTTTCCTTAAAAATAATACAAAAGCTCCGGGAAACTATTGGTCCCCGGAGCTTTTCTGTTATCATACTGCTTTTCAAATTCCGCTTCCAGCGCCGCGCGGATATGCATCGTGCGGCGTTGCTTTTTGTCGGTTTTTATGGTATCCTCTTAGCAGAAAGGCGCTGTCCTGCAAGTGCAGCGGTCATGCTCCCTCCCTCGCGTCACATTGTGCCGCGTCAGGAGGAAGTTCAATTTTTTGTCATCCTCCTGACGGTTCGAATGTTTCTACATGAAAATCTAAGGGAGGATTCCACTATGGAAATTTTGAATACTGTTATTGCTCTGCTCGGCCTTCTGGCCACTGTCATCCTTGGCACTGCCAAAATCACTTGGACGATTGCCCAAGTCTTTTTTCGGGATATGCATCACGCAAAACACTATATCAAAAAATAAAATGGCAAGAAAAATGACCGCCCCTATAGTCTTCCAAACTCCGGCGGTCATGTTTCTCAAAATGTGACACTGAGAGAGGGAGCTGACCACTGTGCAGCCAGCGCCTTTCCTTATCTTTATTATAGACAGCCGTACGTGGATTGTCAAGCACAAGAATATAGCTATCCTGCCTTCTCAAATTCTACTCCCAGCGCCGCGCGGATATGCATCGTGCGGCGTTGCTTTTTGTCGGTTTTTATGGTATCCTCTTAGCAGAAAGGCGCTGTCCAACCAAACGCAGGCGGCTATTGCTTCTCACCGGTCTCGCTGTCTTGCTCTTCGGAGCAAAGCAAGCGCGGGAGGGCAACTTTTTGGAGTTCCGCTCCCGACGCTCACAGCGAAGGGAGGGATGCCTTATGACTACATCGGAAATTCTATTGCTTTTCCAGACGATCATCGCACTGTTGGCACTTCTCGTAAGTGTCGTACACTTGATGGACGACCGGAAAAAGGATGATTCTTATGGCAGCAAAAGGAAAAAGCACAAAAAGAAATGACCGCCCACAGTTCCCCAACTCGGTAGCGGTCATTACTTTTTGTAGCGACTTAAACTGGTGAGGAGCTAGCCGTTTGCACGGATAGCGCCTTTCCTTATCTTTATTATAGACAGCCGTACGCGGATTGTCAAGCACAAGAATACAAAGGAAAAAGCACAAAAAGAAATGACCGTCCAAGACTCCCAATCCGGTGGCGGTCATTACTTTTGTAATGCTTGACTGGTGAGGAGCTAGCCGTTTGCACGGTCAGCGCCTTTCCTTATCTTTATTATAGACAGCCGTACGCGGATTGTCAAGCACAAGAATATAGCTATCCTAGCTTCTCAAATTCCGCTTCCAGCGCCGCGTGGGCATCGTTCGTGCGGCGTTGCTTTTTGTCGGTTTTTATGGTATCCTCTTAGCAGAAAGGCGCTGTCCTGCAAGTGCAGCGGTCATGCTCCCTCCTGATGTCAAGTCCGGAGGAAGTTCAATTTCTGTCGTCCTCCGGACGGTTCGAATGTTTCTACATGAGATACCTAAAGGAGGAAATCCACTATGGATATTTTGAATATTGTTTTTTCCGCACTGAACCTTCTGGCTACAGTCATCATCGGTGTTATCAATGTGACATGGATGATCTCGAGGGATGTCTTTCGGGACAAACCTCGGGCAAAGCACTATTCTAAAAAATGACAAGAAAAATGACCGCCCCAGACTTCCCAACCTGAGCGGTCATTTTTTCTTATAAAATCTGACATCCAGAACGGGAGCTGACCACTGTGCAGCCAGCGACTTTCCTTATCTTTATTATAGACAGTCGTACGTGGATTGTCAAGCGCCAGAATACCCAGAACACAAAAGATAAAAACGGACCGCCCGCTTCGGCCTTTTCAGGCTGGGGCGGGCGGTCCGACACTTTCTAACGCATTCTGATGCAATCCGACGTTTTCATCCGTTCTCTTAAAAAACAATGCAGATGCATCATTTTTCTTATATTCCGGCGTCATTTTCGCCTTCTGCGGCATCTCAAAACGGGCAGTTTTTGCGCTTTTGAGTTTCCATGATTTTCCAGTTCATGCATCTTTAACTGGTCTGCACCTTAATTATAGAGGAATCGTTCTCCAATGTCAATAGCCCAGCACCTATAAAAAGCCTAAGGGCGAGGCCCCTTGCGGAACCTCGCCCCCTAGACTATGTGAGATAAATCACTACATGCGCGAACATATAATGTTTATCATTACAGGCCGTGTGCCTGTAATTACTTTTGTTTTAGACCGACAGATTACTTGTTGTTGTAAGCCTTGTCGTTTGCAGCGAAGACGAACATAGCGTAGGTGTCCTTCTTGCTGTTATCGGTTTTATCCTTGCCCTCGAGGTCAACAATGACATTGACCTTAGCGGTCTTATCGTTGGTACCCTCAAGGTGGATACCCTCAGTCTGATCAACCTTACCCTGTGCAAAAGCTGCAGACAGGACATTAAGAGCAACATTCTTCCAGTTCTCAATCTTGGTAGCGCTCTTGGGCTCGGTAACAACAACGACAGTGTAGACCTTATCGCCACTCTTTACGGTTTTTGCATAAGTCTTGCCGTCCTCAACCTGAATGGTGCCATTCTTGATGTCAGCCTTAACAGGGCTAGTCACGCTGCTGCCAACGCTGAGGGACTTGAAGTTGACAGTCTCACCCGTCACAGTCTTGCAAGCATTCTCCAGAGCTTTCTCAGCCTTGTCCTCAGCGATGGCATTGGTGACAGCACAGCCAGTCAGCATAGACAGAGCCATGACGCCCACGAGAGCAACAGCCATGAGTTTCTTGAACATTTTCATAGTGATATTCCTCCAATAAAAAATATTTTTTATTTCGGCAAACCACTACAAGAACTTCGTGGTCTGTCTCGATGGGTTCAGTATAGTGCATTTTCACAAGATTGTCAAGATACGGTATTGTTTTCGGCATTTTGTCCAATCAGAAGCCGTGAAAAATAGCAAACTGCCCGTTAAATATGCATCCGTGCCAAAATTTGTGCCAAAGATCCTCAAAAGCCGCCCTTTGCTTTACCTTTATAATAAGGGCAACCGCTCTGCCTGCACAGGGGAAAATGGCCGAAAGCCCGTTCATGCTTTTACTGCCTTTTCAAACTCCGCTTCCAGCGCCTCGTTGACGGCGCGGACGGCGGCGGCATCGGGTTTGATGGCCGTGCGGTCGTAGGTGAACAGGCCGTTCACCTCGTCCTCCACGTCGGTCAGCTGGGTGTACACCAGCGCCGAGAGGCCCTTTTTCAGCTGCGGGAGCACCGTCTTGCGCTGCAGATCGCAGTAGCGCTCGGTCAGCTCTGCCCGGCTTCTGGCCGTGCCGTAGCCGTAGGTCTTCCGGGGCGGCTCATGGCCGGGCATGGGCCATGCAATGCCGCCGTACTCGCTGAGGGCCACCGTGCGCACGTTCGGGCGGATGCGGAGCGGATAGAAGTAGTTGTGGATGGAATGCACATCTCCCCCGCCCCGGTCGAACCAGCCGCTGGCCTCGTCCACCGGACGGGACGGGTCGAGGGCGCGGAGGGTCTCGGTGGCTTTCCGCGCGTCGAACTGCCCCCACCCCTCGTTGAACGGCACCCAGCACCCGATGCAGGGGTGCCGACCCAGCGCGGCTACCGTGTCGGCCAGCTCCCGGGCGTACTCCTCCCGGCTGTGGGCGCTGCCCCGGCCCAGAAAACCCCACAGCAGCTTCCCGTCCGGGGCGCGGCGCATCAGGGGCTGTAAGGCGTTGGTCAGGTAGGTGACGTACCACATCGGGTAGGCTCCGCCGCCGTTGACCATATCCTGCCAGACGATGATGCCCAGTTTATCGCAGTGGTAGTACCAGCGCTCCGGCTCGATTTTGGCATGCTTGCGCAGCAAATTGAAGCCCAGCTCCCGCACGGTGTGCAGTTCGTGCTCCACAGCCGCGTCGGAGGGCGGGGTGTAGAGGCCGTCGGGCCAATAGCCCTGGTCCAGCAGGCCGTTGAGCAGGATGGGTCTATCGTTCAGGAAAAACCGCCGGATGCCCTTTGCATCCTCTTTACACTCCCACTTGCGGAGGGCGAAATAGCTGTGGACGGTGTCGAAGCCCTCTTCTTCGCCCTGGGTCGTTCCGACGGTCAAATCATAGAGGAAGGGGCTGTCGGGGCTCCACGGGAAGAAATGCTCTTCGGCAATGTTCAGGGTCACTTCGCCGTCCCGGTCGGCCTCGTCGCTGCCCCAGTCCTCGGCGATGGTCACGCCGCCGGCCCGCACCACGGCCCAGAGGTTCGCCGCACCGCCGGGCTTCGAGGTATGGACTTTCACCGTCACCGTCCGTGCGTCGTAGTCCGGGGTGACGGTCAGCGTATCAATGTAATTTTCCGGCACCTGCTCCAGCCAGACCGTCTGCCAGATGCCGCTCTGGGCCGGGTAGAACATCCCGCCGGGCCGGAGGGTCTGCTTGCCTCTCGCCTGCGTGCCGGTGCCGGTGGGGTCCTGCACGGCCACCCAGAGGGTGTTATGGCCCTGCGGGCGGAGCAGGTCGGTGATGTCCAGCGTAAAGGGCCAGTAGCCGCCCCGGTGTCCCCCGGCCAGACGGCCATTGACCTCCACCGCGCAGGCGTAGTCCACCGCCCCGAAGTGGAGCAGGACGCGCCCGCCCTCGCCCGCCGGGGGCGTAAAGGTGCGGTGGTAGTGGAGCCACTGGCCGGGCTGCAACGTCCGGCCCACGCCGGAGGCTTTTGCCTCGGGCGAATAGGGTACGAGGATAGCGCCGTCCCACTTTGCCGGGAACTCCGAACTCTGGGTGATGGCGTAGTCCCACGGGCCGTTCAGGTTGACGTAGCTGTCCCGGCGCATACTCGGGCGGGGATATTCGGGGAGCGGATGCATTTTAGTACCTCCCTTAATAAATATATCCGATTTGGCTCTCCTTTTCAGGGGCAACAACGACGACCGCCGCCAGTGGCGGAAACAGGGAGTCGTTGTTGGGGCCGCGGCCAGCAAGGCGCAAGTGCTTTTCAAGCACGAAGCGAATGCTGGGAGCCGTAACCCGGTCTTGGCGAGCGTCAGCGAGACTGAGAGGTTTTATAGGCTGCGGCCAGCTTTTCCAGTGCGGGCAGGCTGCGCTTCACCTTCTCGGTGTCGATGCAGTAGGCAAAGCGGACATAGCCCTTGACGCCGAAGGTGTCGCTGGGGACCAGCAGCAGATCGAACTCCCGGGCCTTGAGGCAGAAGGCGTTGGCGTCCTCTTCCAGCGCCTTCGGGAAGATATAGAATGTGCCGCCGGGGCGCTCCACCTCAAAGCCCAGCTCGGTGAGCTTATCGTACAGCAGGTTCATGTTCGTCTCGTAGACGGACAGATCGCTGGTGACGTCGAGGCACTCGGCAGTGGCTTTCTGGATGATGCTGGGCGGGCAGTTGTGGCCGGTGAAGCGGGAGATCTGAGCCATCATGTCCACCAGCACGTCTTCGCCCTCGCAGCCGGGCCGGACGGCCACATAGCCCAGACGTTCGCCGGGCAGGCTCAGGCTCTTGGAGAAGGAGAAGCAGGTCAGGGTGTGGGGGTAGAACGCTGCCGGGTAAGGCACCTTTTTGCCGTCGAAGGCGATGTCACGGTAGGGCTCGTCGCTGACGAGGAAGATGTTGTGACCGAAAACTTTGCTCTTTTCGGTCAGGATGTCGGCCAGACGGCTCAGGGTCTCGGCGGAGTAGACGACGCCGGTAGGGTTGTTCGGGGTGTTGATGAGGACGCAGGTGACGTTCTCGGTCAGCATCTCTTCAAAGGCGTAGAGATTCGGCTGGAAAGCCGGTGCCTGAGGCGGCACGACCTTGAGCACAGCGCCGGTCCCCTCCACATAAGGGCCGTACTCGGGGAAGTAGGGGGCGAAGGTCAGCACCTCGTCGCCGGGCTTTGTCACAGCGCGGATGGCGTGGGCGATAGCGCCCGCCGCACCGGTGGTGGGGAAAATATCCTTCTGCTCATAGGGCAGGCCGAAGGTCTTTGCCAGATGGGCCGCAACGGCGGTGCGGAAGCCCGGATCGCCCTGACTGGGGCAGTAGCCGTGAAGGGCGACAGGCTCTTCCTCGGCCAGCAGGGTCTGCATGGCTTTGGTGAACTTGTCCGGGCAGGGGACGCTGGGGTTGCCCAGCGAGTAGTCGAACACGTTCTCATAGCCTATCTCGGCGGCGCGCTGTTTGCCGTACATGAAAGTCTCGCGGATGACGCTCTTGTGGCCCAGCATAGCGCGGTAAGTCTCGTTCAGCATAATACTTTCCCTCTTTTTCTTATTGATCCTCTTCCGGCAGAGCGGAGGCATAGCTCTGCTCCACCTTCACCATACAGCAGTATCTCGGGTCCTGCTCCTTGACGAAATTGCACATCTCGGCCAGCCGCGCGTCCTTGTCGCCGGTGTAGCCCGCCGGGAACACGAGGTCGAACAGCACGTTGGTGTGGCTGTCCCCCGGCACGATGCGCAGGTCATGGATGGACAGACGAGGGTCCATCTGACGGGCTTTTTCCATCAAACGGCTCCGCAGGATGCCTACGGCGGCGTCCGACGTCACGATGGGGTCGTAGTGGATGGTGACCTGTAAGTGGTCTTTTTTCAGAAAATCCCGCTCGATGTTGTCGATGATGTCGTGGGCTTCCAGCGGGTCGGCCTCGGCGGGGAACTCGATGTGGAGCGAGGCGAACTGATGCCCCGGGCCGTAGTCGTGGACCATCAGATCGTGGACGCCCAGCACCCCCGGGTAGCTCATGACGGTGTGCTCGATGTGCTCCACCAGCTCCGGCGAGGGGCTTTCACCCAGCAGGGGGCTGAGGGTGTCCATCATAAGCCCCCAGCCCGACCAGAGGATGAACGCCGCCACGGCCACGCCCATGAGGCCGTCCAGCACGTCCCAGCCCGTCAGGTGGGAGAGGACGGTGGACAGGAGCACGGCGCTGGTGGTCAGCACGTCGTTCCGGCTGTCGGCGGCGGTGGCCATCAGAGTCTCGGAGTTGATGCGCTGGCCGATGGTCTTGTTGAAGCGGCTCATCCAGAGCTTGACGAAGATGGACGCCGCCAGCACCCCCACACTGAGCCAGCTGAACACCACTGCCGTCGGATGCAGCACTTTGAGCACAGATTCTTTCAGCAGCGAAAGCCCGATGGCGAGGATGGTGACGCAGACCACGAGGCCCGCCAGATACTCATACCGAGCGTGGCCGTAGGGGTGCTTTTCGTCCGGGCCTTTGGCCGCCAGGCGGAAGCCCACGAGGCTCACCACGTTGGACGAGGCGTCCGAGAGGTTGTTCAGGGCGTCAGCCATGATGGCGATGGAGCCGAACAGCGTCCCCGCCGCCAGCTTGCCCAGACAGAGCAGGAGATTGCAGGCCATGCCCACGAGGCTGGCCAGATTGCCGTAGGCCGTGCGGACGGCGGCGTCCTTGGTATCGTCCGGGTGCCGGACGAACAGGCGGATGAGCAGTTGTGTCATAAAATTCCCTCTCAGCAGGTATTTCGATGCTACCAGTATAGCACTGCACTTTATGGTTTTGAAGTATTTCGGTAAAATTTTTCGGGTATGCAAAGCCCCCGGCGGGGAAGTTCCCTGCCGGGGGCGGAGTTTTTGGGGTCAAGCGCTCCTTACTTATCGGAAGGCTTGCTCAAATCGATGCTGCGGATGATCTTGCGCACGGGCAGCACGCTCTTGGCGTTCATGGACAGCTCGTCCACGCCCATCCGCAGGAACGTCTCGGTGAGGGCGGTGTCTGCGCCCAGCTCGCCGCAGATGCCCACCCAGATGCCGTGGCGGTGGCCCGCGTCGATGGTCATCTTGATGGCCCGGAGCACAGCGGGGTGGTGCGGGTTGAAGAAGGGCTCCAGCTTTGCGTTCTGGCGGTCCAGAGCGCAGGTGTACTGGGTCAGATCGTTGGTGCCGATGGAGAAGAAGTCGCACTCCTCGGCCAGCTCGTCGGCGATGAGGACAGCGGCGGGCGTCTCGATCATGGTGCCGACCTCCATCTTCTCGTCGAACTTCTTGCCCTCAGCCCGCAGTTCCGCGCGGCACTCGTCCAGCACGGCCTTGGCGTCCTGCAGCTCCCGCAGGCTGGTGATCATGGGGAACATGATGCTCATGTTGCCGTAAGCGGAAGCGCGGAGCAGGGCGCGCAGCTGGGTCTTGAAGAAGTCCTTCCGGGTCAGGCAGATGCGGATGGCGCGGTAGCCCAGCGCGGGGTTTTCCTCATGGTCGAGCTTCATGTAGTCCACGGTCTTGTCTGCGCCGATGTCGCAGGTGCGGACGACCACCTTGCGGGGTGCAAGGCTCTCGAGCACCTGCTTGTATGCCTCGAACTGGTAGTCCTCCGTCGGGAAATCCTTGCAGTTGAGGTAGACGAACTCGGTGCGGAAGAGGCCGACGCCGCCGGCGTCGTTCTGCTGCACAGCGCCCACGTCGCTCATGCCGCCGATGTTGGCAAAGACGTTGATGGTCTTGCCGTCGAGGGTGGTGTTGGGCTTGCCCTTGAGCTCCTGCAGCAGTGCCTGCTTTTTCTGGTCTTCCTGCTGGCGCTTTTTCAGGCTCTTGAGCAGGTCGGGGGTGGGGTCAACGTAGACACAGGCGTTGTAGCCGTCCACGACCGCCATCTTGCCGTCCCAGTCGTCCTGGATGTCCTTGCACTGGATGAGGGCGGGGATGTTCATGCTGCGGGCGAGGATGGCGGTGTGGCTGTTGGAGCTGCCCTCCCGGGTGATGAAGCCCAGCAGCAGGCTCTTGTCCATGCGGACCGTCTCGGACGGGGCCAGATCCTCAGCCACGAGGATGCTGGGCTCAGTACCCTGCAAAGTAGCATTGTCCACGCCCTGCAAAATGTCGAGGATGGCCTGTGCAATGTCGATGACGTCGGCGCTGCGGGCCTGCAAATAGGGGTCATCCATGGCGGCGAATACGGCGGCCTGATTGTCGCCGGCGGTCTTGACGGCGTACTCAGCGCACTTGTGCTGGCCGTTGATGATCTCCTTGATGGCGTCCACAAAGTCGTCGTCATCCAGCATCATGGCGTGGATGTTGAACACCTCGGCGATGTCCTCGCCGGCCTCGGCCAGAGCCTTCTCGTACAGAGCGGTCTGCTGGTCGATGGCCTTGGCGCGGGCGTCCTCAAAACGGGCCACTTCAGCGGCGTTGTCGGCCACTTCGGCGGCAGAGATGACGGTATCTTTTTTCTTATAGATCTTCAGCTTTCCGATGGCAATGCCATTCAGGATGCTTTTACCGGTACCTACCTGCATTGCAATTTCTCCTTATTCTTGCTGTTTTGTGTTCCGTAACAAAAAGCCCCCGCAGGACATTCCCCGCAAGGGCTTCTCATCACGCTGGGCGATCAGACGTTCTCGCTCAGGAATTTCTGGATAGCTTCGGCGCAGGCGGCTTCATCGTCGCCCTCCACCTTGATGGTAACGGTGTCGCCCTGCTTGACGCCCATGCCCATCAGGGCCATCAGCTTGCGCAGGTCGCAGGTCTTGCCGCCCTTCTCGAGGGTGGCGGTGCTGGCAAAGCCCTTGGCCACCTTGACGAGCAGACCGGCGGGACGGGCGTGGATGCCGCAGGCATCCTTAACGGTGTACTGGAATTCCTTCATGATCATTTTCTCCTTACTTCATCCGGTCCTCCTGGGCAGCTCACCCTACCCCTCGGGACGCAGCACTCGAACCTTCTGGCTGCTGGATGTTTATCTTTATTATAAACCTTAGTCGTTCTTTTTTCACCCTTTCATATTGCCGATTTTTTATCAAAAATTTTAGTAACATTGAACAGAATCTTTCTACAGAAATACCACTACTGCACAATTTTTCTGTTTCATCGCACTTTTTTGTACAGAATGACGATTATTCGACGGGGTATCCCTCGGCATCCAGCGGCAGGTCGGTGTACTGCACGGGCTGCTCCTGTGCAGCATCCGGCTCGCCGGAAGTCTGCTGGGCCTGACCCTCCGCGCCCAGCTCGCCGTCGTGGCGCTCTCCCCAGTCGCCGCTGAAATCTTCGCCCGAGGTCTGCTGGGCCTGCCCGTCGGTCAGTTCATCCTCGTGCCGTTCGCCCCAGTCCCCGCTGAAGTCCTCGCCGGACACCTGTTCGGCCTCCTGCAGGGCCATCGCGGTCTGGGCGTCTTTCAGCCCGGTGACGGTGCCGGAGGGCTTTTCCAACAGATACGCACCCACGGCCTTTTTCTTGTAGACCAGCAGCACGCCGTAGCTGCTCACATCGCCCCGGCTGGCCGCCGGGATGAGCGCTGTCCACTTCTCCACCGTCTTGCCCTTGTAGCGGGCCAGGTCCATGCCGCTCTGCTGCACCACCCCGTTAAAGGCCGAAAAGCTGTCGTCCCACTTGCGGGGGATCTTCACCTTGTCGGCGGTGATGGACGCGCCGTCCACGTCCAGCCCGTAGCCCGTGAACCAGGTCTGGATGTCCTGCGCACTCTCGATTTTATTTCCTGCCGCCGCGACAGCCACCGAGCGGGTACTGATGTACCGCCCCAGCATGGCGCTGAACACCACCAGCGCACAGCACATCGCCCCCACGCCCAGCTTCTTGACGCTTGCCTTACTCAGTGTGACCACAAACATACCCTTGCCTCCCACCCATTCAGATTTGTCCGTACAGCATATGCGGG
>ERZ1673699.1527-NODE-1527-length-18098-cov-4.619298_pt1 | contig 18098 bp, 11 predicted proteins | sample MGYA00580229_ERZ1673699 | MGnify/ENA primary metagenome ERZ1673699 (study PRJEB41218, sample SAMN15661785) | gut metagenome | host: Homo sapiens | place: Canada: London | collected 2015-08-20/2019-03-30 | study: EMG produced TPA metagenomics assembly of... | reverse complement strand
GGACCAGACGGCAAGGTCCTTACTGTAAAGGATTGTGTTGCATCCGTATGTGCGCCAGAAGTGAATGACATTGACGCTGGCAAAGGTAAATTTAGCGTTGCGGAGCTCGGCAACGGCACGTACACCCTCAAGGAGACGAAGGCCCCGCAGGGGTACCTCGTAACCGAAAAGACGTACACGATCAAGATCACCGATACCGGCTACTCCATCGATGGAGGCACTGAGAAGAAGTTCCCGGTTCCTTCTTCCGGCACCAACTACATCCCGTTGAGCATCGGCGAAATCACCAACGACAAGGACGCCGCTAAGGTCCACTGGTCGAAGGTCGACGCGGCCGCGACCTCGACGTTGCTTGGTGGCTCGGAGTGGTCCATCGTCCCTAAAACGTCCACTGGTGCTCTTGATGAAGTAAACGCAATCAAGGTTACTGACCTGGTTGCCGGTGCGACGGCCGAGAAGGATACGAATACTGCGGCGGGCGAGTTCACCGTGGAGCTGCCACTCGGCACCTATGTTCTGAAGGAGACGAAAGCACCTACCGGATACCTCATTAGTGATGAAGCTAAGAAAGGCAAGGAGTTCACTCTTACTCGCGACAACCTCACTAAGGTCTTGGAGTTTGGTTCTGTAACCAACAAGAAGATCGAAGCGGGGGTCACCTGGAAGAAGGTTGATGCAACCGACGCTACGAAACTCCTAGGCGGATCCGAGTGGACCATCACACCTTATAAGGCAGACGGCACCCTAGATACCGCCAACGCCAAAAAGGTGGTCGATAAAACTCCGAACGCGGCTGGTGTCCTCGATGAGGATCCTGTGGCTGGTCTGTTCAAGATCAATGCTCTGCCGGCGGGCAAGTACCGCTTGGAGGAGACCAAGGCACCCGAGGGCTACGTGCTTGCCGATGCCGCCGGCGTGGACTTTACCGTCGACGCTTCCAAGGCGGGCGCCGTTGTTGAGTTGGACGACATCAAGAACGAGCGCATGGATGGCGTCGTGACGTGGACCAAGGTGGACCAGTCTGGCAAGGCTTTGCACGGCTCCGAATGGACGATCGTCAAGGTTACGGCCGACCACAAGCCCATCGACGGCGCTGTGTCCATCCAGGTGACTGACTGCCAAGCAGACGCGACATCGGGATGCTCTGGGCCTGACAAAGACCCGGCAGGTGGTGCGTTCAAGGTCGACGGCTTGGAGTTTGGCGAGTACAAGCTCGTCGAGTCCAAGGCACCTGCAGGCTTCGTCGTCGATGCCACAGAACACTATTTCACAATTTCTAAGAACGGTGAGGAGGTCGTGGCCGGAGCGTTTAAGAACGAACTTGGTAAAGGCGTAAAGCTGCCACTGACCGGCGGCCTGGGAGCATTTAAGTTCCTGATCGCCGGTGGTCTTCTCGGAGTTCTATCGGCTGCGATGGGAGGCGCGCATGTAATGCGACGTCGTAACAGCTAACCGCACAGATTCACCAAGCCTCCCATGGCTTATCAAACCCCTTACTGATTCTCTCTTCTCGCTTTCTTGACTAGGGGCGAGACTCCTGAAAGGAAAACACACTATGAGTGTTAAGCGCACCACCATTGGTCGCCGCCTAGCCTGCGCCGTTGGCGCTTCCGCCCTGATTCTGTCCGGCGCCGGCTTTGCCGCCCCGGCAATGGCTCAAACCGAGCCGACCACTGCTGTGGCGGCTGCCGATTACGGCAATATCGACTTCACCAAGCAGGGCCATATCACCATCAACAAGCACCTGCACCAGAACGGCTCTTCCGCCGTGGGCGATCCGGCTACCGGCGAGTACGAGGGCACCCCGGCTGACGGCCTGGACGGAGTGACGTTCAAGATCTACAAGATCAAGAACATCGACCTGTCGACGCAGGCTGGCTGGGAGGCAGTCAATACCTACAAGATCCCGGCTGACCCTACCTCCGACACGAACCTTGAGCTCGTCGACACCGTCACTACCGCTAATGGCGGCAAGGCCACCACGAAGGACCTGCCGGTCGCAGCCTACGTCGTCGTTGAGACCGACGCCCCGGCCGACGTCATCGACCGCTCCGCGCCGTTCGTTGTGACCCTTCCGTACCCGGACACCACCAAAAACGACGATCGACTCGGTGAGCGCAAGAACAACTGGCTGTACGACGTCAACGTCTTCCCGAAGAACGGTAAAGCTAAGCTCAACAAGACCGTCGAGATGCAGAACACGTATGGTCTTAACGTCGGGTCTGAGGTGCACTTCCCGGTAACCGCCGAGATTCCGCGGGTGGCTAAGGACAACGTGTTCAAGTACTTCCAGGTCATCGACCCGATGGATTCCCGCTTTGACCAGGCATCCTTGGGCGTTGAGTCTGTAACCTTGGGTGGTACGGCTCTCGAATCCGGTGACTACACGGTCGCAATTGACGGCTCGCGCGTCATCGTTTCGCTGACGTCGCAGGGATTGGGCAAGCTGAAGAATGCTGCTGGCCAGGAGCTCAAGGTGGTATTCAAAGGTAAGCTGAAGTCTCTCGATAACGGAAAGGCTGATGACTTCGGTCGAATCCTCAACCAGGCATACGTTTACTCGGATACCGAATCTAACCCGGGCCAGTCGACTCCGCCGAGCACCCCTCCGACTCAGCCTGTTACCACTCCGCCGGACACCCCGCCTGTGTCCACGACCCCTCCGGGCGGCACCCCGCTGGTCAAGCAATTCTGGGGCGATCTGAGGATCCTCAAGGTTGACAAGGGCGACGGAAAGACGGGTCTGGAGGGCGCAAAGTTCAAGATTTACCCGGCAACCAACCCGTACCCGGAAAACGGAACTTGTGGTCCGGAGTATGACAAGAACGCTCCGGTTCAGGTAAACGGCACCGGTACCGGTAACGATCTCGTGGTCACCTCTGACAAAAACGGCAACGTCCACTTCGAGGGCCTGTTCGTCTCCGACGACCAGAATGATCCGAAGTCTGCTGAGCAGCGCTGCTACGTCCTCGTCGAGACCGAGGCCCCGACGGGCTTCGTTACCCCGAAGGATGGGGCTGAGGTCTTCCCGGTTGCTGTAAAGATTGGACAGACTGCTACCACTACCTACGACGCAAAGGTCGAGAACGTCAAGCGCGATACCCCTGAACTGCCGCTGACCGGTGGCAAGGGTGTGCTGTTCCTGATGATTGCCGGTGGTCTGTTGCTGCTGGTTGCTGTTGGTGCTGGTTTCGTCTTTGTACGCCGTATCAACGAGTAATTGATTCGTCGCGCGGTTAAGTAATCGCGTTGCGCCGCCCACTGCAGGGCATCAAATGCCCCGCCGGCGGGCATAAACGCCGGCATGGTGCGGTGGCTTTCCACCGCACCCCCACATTCTTTGTCAGAGATTTGCTGTCTAGCCTGTGCTACCTGGCATCCCCCTATATGAGGAACGGACGTACCTGTCATGGTCACCACCGCGTCACCGCGCTCTACTGGACCGGATACCCCAGACGCGCAACCAAAGCGACGTTGGGTGTTTTCCGGACTCGCATTGTTTGCGTGTATAACGGCGCTAGCCGGCCTCATGTTGGGGTTATATCCATCTACTGCAGCGTGGTTTAACGCCCGCGAACAGGCCAAACTGGTAGATCTCTATGATTCCAAAATTGAAAATGCAACCCCTCTTAGCGCGGAACAATTACTTGAACTCGCGCACCGTTATAACGATCGCCTAACCGTGGGCGCTGCTCTCGATCCCTGGGCTAACGTTCCACGCGGAGCGGGCAAAGAAGACGGCGATGGTATGGCCTATAAAGACCAGTTGCGTGTTGACGGTACGGATGTCATGGCTCGTATTCGTATCCCCTCTATCAAGGTGGATCTACCGATCTATCACGGCACGAGCGATGACACTTTAAAGAAGGGTGCTGGCCACTTGGAAGGTACCTCGTTACCGGTGGGAGGACCACGCACCCATTCCGTTATTACTGCACACCGTGGCTTAGCTGAGGCCACCATGTTCACCAACCTCAACAAGGTTGGGGTGGGGGATAGATTCACCATTGAGGTGATGGGCGAAGTCCTTACGTATGAAGTGCGTGAAACTCGCGTGGTTAGCCCAGAGGACACCAGGTTCCTTCAAACTCAAGATGATCGTGACCTTGTCACACTCGTTACTTGTACTCCGTTGGGCATCAATACACATCGCATTCTGGTGACAGCTGAGCGCATTACTCCCACCCCGCAATCCGATATCGATGCAGCACGTCAAGCTTCCCAAATCGGCTTCCCTTGGTGGGCGGTCATTTTCGCAGTGGGATTTAGCGTTATCGCCTTGTTCTTCTGGCGTTCGGGTTACATGATTCCTCCAAAGAAGAAGGAAGAAGACATCGAAGGCGAAGCTGATGGCGATGAACTCTGAAACGGCGGGGAAGGAACCCAACGTGGTCAGTAGCGACTCTAAACACTCCACCGGTACCAGTTCCAATGCGGGTATCGGTGAGAGCTCAGCGAAAAAGAAAGCACAGACGGCAATTGCTGCGATAGTCATGCTTTTGTGCGGACTATTAGGGCTGGTGATTTTGTTCTATCCAGTCGTGTCCACTCAACTTAACAATTATGAACAGTCTAAACTCGCCCGACAGTTTGGTGCAGATGCAGCCCAAGCTGACCCTGCCGTAGTTGCTGCTGCTCTTGATGCTGCCCATGCCTACAACGATTCGCTAGGAAATGGACCCCTGCAGGATCCGTGGACCGGTGGAGATAGCACTAAGGATCCTGCCTATCAGGCATACGAGAAACTCTTAGGGGAATACCCGGCGATGGCTCAGATCTCTATCCCAGCTATTTCCGTGAACCTTCCCATCTACCACGGGACAAACGACGCCACACTCCTCAAAGGTGTTGGGCACCTTTACGGTACTGCGCTACCCGTTGGTGGACTGGGGACGCGTTCGGTTCTAACAGCGCATTCAGGTATCCAAAAATCGACCTTCTTTGACAATTTGGAAAAGGTCAAAAAGGGTGACGCCATTTATGTACGCAATATTGGTGAGACCCTGAAATACCAAATACACGACATTGAAATCATCCGTCCAGCGGAGATTGACCGTATCCAGACAATCCCCGACCGAGACTTAATTTCCCTCGTGACCTGTACACCCTATGGCATCAATACCCATAGGCTTTTGGTTACTGCCGAACGTGTCCCTATGGAACCCGGTGAGGCGGACCGTGCATTTGCCGGTGACGGAATTGTCTGGCAATGGTGGATGAAGCTAGCTATCGGTGTGTTGGTGGTCATCCTTCTACTAATCGGGTGGCTCATTATCCGTATTTTGCGAGCTAAGAAACTCGCGAAGAAAGCAGCTGGAGCAGACGCTGCTAAATCTGCTGAACCTAGTGATACTGAGGCGTCGCTAAGCGCTTCAGCGGCCGAGGAGTCCCAGTAATATGCAGAAACCAATTTTCCCCAACACATGCAAACGCCCAAGCAGTCGCCTATTTCTGAAAGGACGCCCTACTATGAAGAAGAGTCACCTATTCCGTATTCCAGCGGTTACGACAGCGGCCGTTGCTTTGTTGCTGGCGTCCGGGTCCATTGCCAGTGCAGATAGCCGCACAATCACCGGCGCTACGGATGGGCTCAACATTTCCGATATTCGTTGTGATACCGGTTCCCTAATGCTAATTAAACGTCCTCCCGCAGCGTTTGAGGGCGTCGATAAGGCAGACTTGCCCGCGGGAACTATCGACGGAGCAACTTTTACCCTTCGACGGATAGAAGACATCGATCTCACGAAGCAAGCTGGATGGGATGCGGCCAAAGCGCTTACGATCCAAGAAGCGCGAAGCAGGCTCAGCGACGAAGTTTGGAAGGCCGTGTCGGGGCGTGATGGTCGCGCGGTCGTAACTGGTCTCCCCATGGGCGTCTACCTTGTTTCTGAGACTCCGCCAGCGAACCGACCTGCAGAATATCGGAGGACCCTGGACTTCCTAATCACGGTGCCTGCTGGAATGCGAACAGCGGATGGAAACGTTGCATCGTGGTCTTGCGACGTGCAGGTGTTTACCAAAGACACTGACGATGTTCCCTCAACTGAACCCTCGAATCCACCGGTGACTACGCCGATTTCCACACCACCGGAGCCTTCAACCACCGTTCCAACCGTGCCAGTCTTCCCGCCGGTAGAGTCTTCAGTCACGCTAACGCCGAGTTCACCTGTTCCAGGTACCCCTGACAAACCTGACCTGCCAGAGAAGTTCCGTAAGGAAGTTACCGATCGATTGGGAAACACGGGTGCTAACGTGCTTGGCATCGCAGCCCTAGGAATTGCACTCGCAATTGCCGGATTCCTTGTTCAAAGACGCAAGAAGAATGAGGAGAACGGGTAGTCAACGTTGGCAATTGTGGGCCAAAAATGAGAAGGAATAGGGAGGGGAAGGACTTTGAAAGATGCCGTGAGAAATAATCACGGCATCCTGGCAAAGAAGGCAATATTACTACCTGATGGCTTAAGACCTCTGCCAAGAAGCTTCTTCCATTGCGTTAATAGCTGGTGCTGCGCGAACTGTGCCATGTAAGGTCTAATTTGTTTCTGGGATTTTCAGATGATTCCCGTATGTTTCGTTCAGTGCGTTCCCCCTACCGCGATCGAAGAGCGAGGCCTTAGTCGATAGCTTTTATTGGGCATACGAGCGAGCCTTATAAGTGAAGGTGAATCGCTGCACTTAGCCCGAGAAAAGAATGTCAAGGCCAAATTGGCTGCCGCCATAATGGTGATTGCGGTGGTATTTGGGGCTTCAACGGACTTCTAGGCTCGCGCTGCTGGTGTGCCCGTAATTTCTGTTACCGGGCAGCAAACTCCAGCAGCGACGAGCACCAAATTCGAGTACACAGTGTCAATCAACTGTTCGTAGTTCGGCGGTTGCGCAGGTACTCGTCGCTACTTGCCACGCCCGACCTCATCGGACGGGCACAAGTTGTACGACCGCCTAGTGACCTCGCTCAAGAGCTGCATACCGGCGGGGGTTGACGTTTCACCTCGTGGGTGAAGTGCCCCAGATTTTGTTCCGCTTGAGTAAATGGGTAAACCTTCGAACATGCCGAAGAAGTTTAATCAGGAGGCGAAGGACCGAGTCGTCCACTTGGTAGAAGATCGCATTTTGGCGGAGAATCTTTCGACGCAGGAAGCATGCAAGATCGTGGCACCCAAAGCTGGGCGTTTCGTGGCACACAGCGAGGCAATGGACGCAGGCCGCTTGACGTGAGCGACGCGTTACTGAACGGTTGCCAGAGGACTTGGAAGCCGAAAACGCCCAGCTTCGCCGTGAGAATCAAGAGTTGCGCGACACCAACGAGTTGTTGAAGGCCGCTTCGGCTTTTTCGCATCCGAACTCGACTGAGCCTGGGCTACCGCACCCCGGCTGAAGTCGAAGCCGTATTTTGGGAACACCACCCCAGTCAAGAAATAATGGAAATCAAGGCAAATACCTAGGAACAAAACCCAGGGCACTTCAAAAGCATGCTTAGGACCTACCGCTTGGCACTTTCACAGGCAGATACGGCTTACGTATCTTTCAGCGACCAGGAAGGGCTCAAGACGGTGCGTAAGCATTTCCTCAAGAAAAAGCTAAACTCCCCACGGAATCCCTTCTGCAATGTTTGAGAAGGGCCCTGGGGGAGGTTGGCGTTTTATGTAAAAGCACAGAGCTCAAGGCCTGGTCTGGCTAGCAAGACACGATCGGCTGCGGGTCGTAGACCGTGGTGGTGGTTTCGCGCGAAACCTCGCGGCCGGAGAGGTCCTTGATGATGCGGGTATCAGAGGTGGTAAATCCTGGCGCGCCAGACGACGGCGAGCAATCCTCACCCACCGACATACGGGTTGGCTGGGTGGTGGCCCAACGGCCGTTGTTGACGGACTCGACGTCGTAAGTCTTCGTGCCCTTGAAACGGACCGCAATCTTGCCGCCGCCAAAGTCGGTCTCGATGCGGACCGGGGTGTTCGTGGTGTTCTTAAACTGCAGGTCGATAGCACCCTCGTACACGGTAGCCTCACGGCCCGCCGGGTAGCGTGAGATGTAGTATGAGTGCGGCGTGTGCGCCACATCTTCCATGCCAGCGAAGTAGGCAGCGTTGTACAACGTGGTGGCGAACTGCGAGATGCCGCCGCCCACTGCAGTACCGGAGTGGCCATCAATAATGATGCCGGATTCCACATAACCCTGCGCAGTACCGCGCGGGCCGGTGTAGCCGTTCAGGGAGAAAGTCTCGCCCGGGCTGACAACAGCGCCGTTTACTTCCTCCGCCACGCGGCGGATGTTCTCACCCGAAGCGCCCGAAAAGCCACCGGTAGAAAACTCAGAAACAGTATCGTTGAAGGTGGCCTTCTTCGCCATTTCCGTGGTGTACTCCGCTGGATCCGGCTTGTAGTCCGCATCCCAGGTGCGCTCGTCGCCCTTAACGCGCTTGTCGAAATCCTTCATGGTCTTCTCCCAGTCGATAATCGAGCCATCGACCGAAGGAGTCACGTTCATCTTGCTGCCGCTGAAGGAAATCTTGGCATTCTGGCCTGGCACCTGCGAGCCATCCATGTGCTCTTCAAACAACTGCTGCGCCTTCGGGGTATCCACCTTCAGTTCCAGCTTGCCGTCTTTTGCCTCGATGGAAACAAACTGCGCGATCTCATCCTTGCGCAGCGTGCCGGAGACATTGTTCTCACCGTTCAAGGTCAGCGGGTTATCCAAAGCCTTCGCGACGTCACCGGTGCGCATTGCTTCAATCGCGTCGTCGTTAATCGCCGGCTCCACAACAACAGGAGCCACCTCAACGCCGGCTGGGTCCAACCAGTTCTCCTTCACCGACTTCTGCAGATCCGCATCATCCACGGTCTGGCCAAGGACCGGCTTGGTTACCTTCAGACCGCCGTTGTTTAGCTCCAGCATGCCGTCTTTCGGCTCGAAGGAAAGTTCCTTCTTTACCCGCTCCAAATTGCTGTCCAAAGCCGCGGCATCAACGTCCACGGCCACCGGGATTTCCTTGGTGGATTTCACGAAGCTGTACAAGCGGCTAAACGGATTGTAGGAAGCATCAGGGATACCGTCCACGGCCTTTTGATAGTTCAAAATTAAGCCGGATTCATTCGGCACCAGCTGGGATGACTTTTCTCCAGAGGTGACCGAGACAGGCTTGGTCTCGACGTCGCCAAGCTCCCGCTCCAGCTTTTCCACCGCTGCGGTGCGCTCCATTCCGGAAATGTCGACGCCGCCAACCGACGTCGCGCGCGGGACCTTGCCCTGATTCGCAATTACATCCCACCCGTAGGCGATGCCTGCGATGAGGAGAAGGCCGACAATCACACCAAGTGTGATGCGCCAGCCTTTGCCAGTTTGCTTTCCTACTGCCTTTTTCACGCCTTAAAGACTATCGTTCAAGCTGAAACTTTCCTAGTAAGGTACTGATCAGCTCTTACTATTCGGGCAATTTTCCACCCGTAAGCCGCTGGGCGGAGGCTTGCAGCTGCGCATCGGTGAGCGTGCCGTCATCGAGTGCTGCTACCACCGCATCGACGGCCGCGGGGAATTCAGCATCCGTGGACCACAGTGGCATATCCGCGCCGCTAGCCAGCGCAGCCACCACCGCCTGCGGGACGTTCATGGTGTCTGCGATGGAGGCCATGCCGCCGATGTCATCGGTGTAGATGGGCCCGCCATAGTGCAGCTGCTCGCGCGCAAGCTGGTATGCCGCGGGATTGATGGAGGCGGGGGTTTGCCCGTCGCCCAACCCCGGCACAACGAGGTGCCCCATCATGAGTCCCGCCGCAGGAGCCGCCGGGATCGCCTCTTGGAAAGGCACAAACTCGTGACCGTAAAGCTCCTCCAGCGGCGGAGTCACGGCCTCGCCGAGATGGGTGTCGCCGGAAGCGCGGCCGTGACCTGGGAAGTGCTTGAATACAGCCTTTACTCCCGCCGATTCCAGGCCGCGGGCAAAAGCCGCGCCGTACTCACCGGCCAGCTTGGGGTCGGTGGAAAAGGAACGGTCGCCTACTACTTCGAGTTCGCCACCATCGACGTCGAGAACCGGCGCGAAGTCCACGTTGATGCCATGTTCTTTCAGTACGCGCCCGATCTCGGCACCCATCTGCTCGACTTCTTCTGGGCTATGCTCGGCGGCCATCTGCGCAGGTGCGGGATGCTCGCCGAGGATTTCAGAAAAGCGCTGTACACGCCCGCCTTCGAAATCAATAGAGACTTGGAAATCGCGGCCCACTGCCGCACGCAGGGCGTTAATGTCGCGTTCTGGCTCGCTGAGCAGCGCCGGGTCTGCCCAGCTGGGGATGAAGATTCCGCCGGCGCCGGCCTGCAGTTTGGCCAGCGCGTCGTCGTAGTTCACCGCGGGCGGCATGAGCACCGATGCGGCCAGCTGGCGGCGGTCCACGGGCACAGGCGCTTCCTCGCTGGGGGTTGTACTCGGCGCCGCGCTTGCCGACGCCGCACCAGGCGCCGAGCTCGACGCCGCGGGGTCCTGCGTGCTTTCCTGCTGCTCGCTATCGCAGGAAGCCAGGCCAAAACCAAGCCCAAGCGTAAGGACAGCGGCAGCCGCAGTGCGGGCCGAGAACATCGGGGAGAGGCAAAGTTCCATGCCTTCCAGTGTGCACGATTTCCAGCGATATGCCCGCGTAGGGGGTTAGTATGGCATCCATGAGTAACGGTGAGACGATGTTGATTGCTTACGACGGCTCCACTCGGGCGGCCCGCGCGATGGAGCACGCAGCCCGCCTGCTGCGCCCGCGCCACGTCGAGATTTTGACGGCGTGGGAGCCGATGGCCCGTCAGGCAGCGCGTGCGGTCAGCCGTACTGGCATGCACCAGTCCACGGTGGCGCCGGAAGCGGTGGAAGATGATCCGGCCTATGAGGAAGCGCTGCGGATTTGTAGGCAAGGAGTCGAGGTTGCAGAAAACCTGGGCCTTTCCGGCCGCGCCCACTTGGTGGAGTCGGTGACCACGATTGCCTCCGCTATTGTCGACGCCGCGCAAGAACTCGACGTCGATATCATCGTCACCGGCACCCGCGCGCTCAGCGGCTTCCGCGGCTGGTGGACCAACTCCACGGCCGAGCACATCGTGCGTAACGCTGGCCTTCCGGTCTTTATTGTTCCGCCCGAGCTGGACGACGACGCGGAGGAAGAAGATAGCTAAATTTCTAGCAGGTAGCTGCTAGGATGTGGATTTATGGCACTCGAGACGGACTCCCTCAACAAGCGCACCCTCGGCCCCGCCGTGGGCAGCACCGTCGTGGGCATCGCCCTCGGCGTCATCACCATCATCGGCATCGCGCAGTTTTCTAATGCTGATGCAGTTCCGTCGGACGGTGCAGTTTCCGCTTCTGATGCCGTAATGGGCGGCCCGGAGTACGGCTCTAGGAACTAATGAATGCGCAGTCCCGCTGGCGCATAGGCGGGCTTTTAGCTCTCGCTGTTTTTGTATTTACCCAGCCCTTTGGCTTGGTTGCGGCGGATACCAAGCACGATCTCACCGCTAACCCCCTAGGCTTTCTACGCAGGGCGGCCAGCGCCTATACCGAGGTCTTTACGCTCGGCCAGTTACAGAACCAGGCTTATGGTTATCTTTTCCCGCAGGGCCCGTTTTTTCTTCTTACCTCACCGCTGCCGGATTGGGTAGCTCAGCGCTTGTGGTGGTTACTCGTCCTAGGCGTTGGCTTTTGGGGCTTCCACCGGCTGATTTATGCGTCTCTTCCTCCGCAGTTCAGAGGCCTTAGGCGGGAAGGCCTAAGGCGGGAGATTTCGCCCGTCTGGCCTTTTCTTGCGGCCCTGCTTTACGCTCTTTCGCCCCGCGCGCTGACTACGATAGGCGCAATTTCCTCGGAGACCTGGCCAGTCATGCTGGCGCCATGGGTCATCCTGCCTTTCTTGCGCCGGGAGCTAACGTGGCGCTGCGCCGCGGCAGCAGTTTTGCCGGTGGCAGCGATGGGCGCGGTCAATGCCACCGCTACCCTCGCTGCGTGTGTTCCGGCAGCGGTGGTGCTTTTGTACCGCCGGGCCTGGCGTCCCGGCCTTGTGTGGCTGGCTGGCTGCGCGGCGGTTTCTCTGTGGTGGATAGTGCCGCTTTTGGTGCTGGGGCGCTACGCCCCGCCGTTTACTGAGTTCATCGAGTCTTCCTATGTCACCACCCGCTGGCTAAACCTGCCGGAAATTCTCCGCGGCACCACCAGCTGGGCACCCTTCGTCGACACGGAGCGCGTAGCCGGATATGCACTGGCCACCCAGCCTTTCTTCGGGCTGGTCACCATGACGGTGGCAGCAATTGGCCTCTACGGCCTAGCACGACTGCCACGAGTCTGGCCGGTCATGGCCTGCGTGGGCATCGCTATCCTCGGCACCCACGCCGCCTGGTATCTCCACGCGCTCGACGGCCCGCTCGCCGCGCTAAGAAACCTCCACAAGTTCGATCCGCTCGTGCGCATCCCCCTGCTGCTCGGTTTCGCCGCGGCAACCTCCGCCCTGCCCCTGCCGCGGGTGCGGGACGAGTGGTTGCGGCCGGGGCGTCGCCAAGCGGTGGCGGTGCTGGTGGCCGCCATTGCTTGCGCGTCCTTCTCGCCCGCGTGGACTGGGCGCCTGCTTCCCAAGGGCGCCTACGAAAAGGTCCCGGAGTACTGGCACGAGGCTGCGGACTTCCTCAACACCCATGCCCAGGGCACGCGCACGCTGCTGTTCCCCGAGGCTTCTTTCGCACGCCAAAACTGGGGTTGGACACGCGATGAGCCGGCACAGCCGCTTCTCGACGTCCCGTGGGCCGTCCGCGACGCCATCCCCCTCGTCCCACCCGAGGCCATTCGCGGACTCGACGGCGTGGTGGCAGCCCTCCACGAAGATCCCGCCACCGGTAGCGCCGCGCTGCGCCGCCTCGGCATCGGTGCGGTGCTGCTGCGCCACGACTTAGCGTCTACAGAAGGCGCGAACGGCCGCGATGACTCCCCGCTGGCGGCCTGGCGCGATGCTTCCTCCTACGGCGGGCAGGTCCACTCCTTCGGCCCTGATGACGAGGTGGAGGTCATCATCCTCCCGCCTGCCGACGACGCCGTAGGCACACTGACCTCCGCCAATCCCGTCCGCGTGGCCGGCGGCGGGGAGTCCCTGGCCTTCCTGGATGCCCATGGTGACGGTTCGGCTCCTGCCTACGAGCTCGTCGATCGTGACGCCGACATCGTCACCGATACGCCCACGCTGACCGACCGCAACTACGGCACCCTCGACGGGCCCATCTCCGCGCCTTTGGCCGAGGGAGATCCCTCGACGGTGAACAACCGCCTGCGCGACTACCCCTCCGCCGGGCCGCTGACAAAGGTGGTTTCGCACGGCGGCACAGTCCGCGCTTCTTCCGCGGCTGCCGACGCCGATGCCTTCGGCGGCGCCAATCCCGCGCGCTCGCGCACCGCTGCTGTTGACGGCGAAAATTCCACCGCCTGGTGGCCCGCCCCCGGCGATACCGGCTGGCTGGAGCTAAACAAGGACCCGAATACGCCGGCGTGGCACGCGCCGGTGGTCAAGCTCATGGCCACTGCCCGCACCGAGGTCACCGTGCGCTCGGGAAGCGCGAAGGTCAAGGTTAAACTCAAGCCCTACCGCTCCCGCGAAGTGCGTGTGCCGGGTGGGGATACCCGCAGCATCCGCATCGATCTTTCCGAGCGCGTGGGCATCGCCAACGCGCAGGTCGTGGACTCCCCCATCGAGCGCGTGGTCACCGTTCCGGCGACTTCCCCAAACGTCCACCAGTTCTTCTTCCAGCAGCTAGCCCAGGACACCCGTATCCTCATCCGTGACTTCACGGTGCCCCGCACCATGCGGTTGGAGCTGGATGCCCGCAAGCCCGTGCTTATCGACGGCGTGCGTTATAACCCCGGCGCGCACCTCACCCTCCGCTCCGGCACCCACCGCGTGCGCAGCACCGGCGGATGGATCAGCCTGCGCGAGGTGGGCTGGTCACCGGCCGCCGACAGCAAACGAACCTCCGGCACCATCGAAGCCACGGGGCAGGACCGGCTGCTTATCACCGGCAATGCGTTTAACCCCGGCCTGCAGGGCCACCTCGATTCGGAGGCCGGCAGCATCGACCTCGCGCCGCGAGAGATCAACGCTTCCCTCCAGGCTTTTGTCATTCCCGCCGGCGCCAGCGGTAGCTTCCGCATGAGTTTTGCCGCAGCGCGTACCTATAAGGCCGCGCTTGGCTTAGGTGGCGCGCTGGCCCTGCTGACCGTGGCAGGCTGCCTGCTTTCTCTTCGCCGCCGCCCCACCGCGCCGTGGCAGCCAGACGATGGCCGCGGTGCCCACATTCTCGCTGCAGTATGCGGCCTGGGTACGCTCAGCCTGCTCGGCCTGCCCGCCGTACTCGCGGGTGTTGCTGCGTGGGTGGTGTTGAAATGGACGTCGCTAGGCGCTGCTCCTTTAGCCGCCGCCCTGACGGCGGCGGCCGGGACCATGCTTGCCCGCGCTCCGTGGGCCAGCGGCAGCTATGCCGGCGATTCGGTCCTCGTGACCTGCTTGTGCGCGGCCTCGCTAGCCTGCGTCCTGTGGCCCAGCCGCCGCGCGAACTGACCAACCAACCGCTTGCCGGGTTCTTCCACCACGGCGTAGCTAGCGGCCGAAACCAGCAGGCTGCCTGCCACCGTCACCGCGAAGACCACGCAGAAGTCCATGACCTTGCCCGAAAACAGCGGCACTCCCAGCAATGGAAAGACCACCGACAACACCGCAACGTGCCACAAAAACAGCGAGTAGGACCAACGCCCCAAAGCCTGCCCCCACTGGCTGCTCAGCAGCGAAGACTTCCGTGGGGCCAAAGCCACAGGCGCCATCACGCACACCGCAAAGACCGCGCCCACCATGATGCGTCGCGCGAACTCACCTGGCTCCGGATGCGCCAAACCCCGCGGGCCAAACCACTCGCGGCTAGCCAGCCACAGGCAACCACACGCCGCCAGCCACCACGCCCACCGCATCCGCAGCGCACGTCTTAGCCACCCTGGAAACTGCCCGCGCGCAGTTTCTGCTTCAGCCAGCAGCATCCCGACTGCAAACCACGAGGCATACGCCGGCGGCCAAATCTGCGAATTCACGTCCCCCTTGGCGTAATCAGCCACAAAGGGAACAAAACCCCAGCCCCAGCTCAGCACCGCCGCCACGGCAATGGCCCACGCTCTGTGCCGCCGCGACCATCCGCGCATCACCGCCGCCAGCAGCGGCAGCACCAGATAAAACGCGAACTCCACACACAGCGACCACAGTTGCGTAAGCCCCGGCGCCAAACCGTCGACTACATAAATCTGCGTGCCCGTTAGGTTGCTGAATAGCTGGGTAGCGGTGGCGGAGTGGGCGTCGGGAAGCAGTGCGAAGACCAGCACCACACATACCAGATACGCAGGCGCCAGGCGTCCCACGCGTGACCACGCATAATCCCGCGGGCTGTGCAGGCCGCGCCGGCGCCACAGCAGGAAAGCGCTCAGCGCAAAGAACACCGAAACGAAGTAATCGAAACGCTCCGCAATCCCCCAACCGGTGCCCGTTTGAAAGGAGACATGCGTGACCACAATTCCCAAAGCGGCGCAGCCTCGCATACCATCCAACTCAGAAATATGGCGGGGTAGGCTCTTTAAGGAAGAATGGGAAGCCACACTAATTTTTCCTTCCTCCTCATAATGCACGGCGCACGTAAACTGATTGGAACTCTACTGTAATGAAGCGGCTGATTAACTGGAGCTCGCGGATGACGAAGGTGATCGTCGCGGCAATCATCTTTTTGCTCCTCGGTTCTGTGCTTCCGCCGTTGTACAACAATCAAGCCCGGCCGCTGCCAGATGACCTAAACTTCACCATCGACACCGCCCCTACCCAGGGCACGGCTCTTAACGTCAGCCGCGCTGTGCAACACAAGAAGCCAGCGGATACCCACGGCAACCCTGACTGCGATGCCAAGGATGCTCCACTTTATTGCTATGTAGAGGAACGGGACGTTTCGCTCAAACGCACCACCCGCACCTCGCCTACTGCCGACGACGCCGTGGCTTCCGCCGATTCCCTCCTCCAGGTCACCTCGGATGGCCAAGCAATCGCGGAGATCAAGGAAAAATCGCTGCTCAACCGCGAATCCGCTTATCCGGTAGCAGGGACCAATAGCTCACAGCAGGTTGATATCGCTCCGCTGAATATCTCTGCGGCTGACCGCGACTTTTCGCGCGATGGCATCAGCTACTTCTTCCCGGCTAAGGCGGAACAGCGCAGCTACCCGTATTTCGATCCGATGACGCAGACCGCTGCGCCCATCGACTTCACCGGTACCGAAAAGCGCGAGACAATTCCGACCTACATCTTCCACCAGGAAATTGAGCCGGTTGCCTTGGCCTATTCGCTGGGCGTCTTGCAGCAGCAAACCCCCGATGAGAAAGCCACGCGCACGAGCCCAGAGAAGCTGCAGCGCTCCGGCCCGGCGCAAGCGATGTTCGATGAGGAATCGCTACACCGCTTCGGGCTGGACCCCACCGAGCACGTCAGCCTCGAGCCTTTCTACACGGTCAAGCGCGACGTATGGGTAGAACCAACCACCGGCACCATCGTCGATGCTCATGAGGACATAAAGATTCTCCTCGCCACCGACCAGGACCAGGCGAAGAAGATGGTTGCCGAGGACGACACTGCCGACCGCTCCCTCTTCCAGGCTAGCTTGAACTGGTCCGATGCCACCAAGAAGGAACGTTTGGACACGGTACGCACGACCATCAACAACGTGAAGATTCTCAGCATCGTCGGCTGGTTAGGCAAGGTAATCGGCGTTATCTTGCTGGCCTATGCCGCCTTTATGTACATGCGCCGCCACCGTGCCGGCGCCTAAACCCGCGCGCCGCAGGTCCGCGCGCTGCAGGTCCGCGCGCTGGGGCCTAGGGCTGTGGGGCGCTCTGCTCGTGGTGGCAGTGTGCTGGCCGTTTTTCCTGCCCGGCGAGATGGTGTGGCGTGATATGGTTCTACTCCACAACCCCGGTTTTACCGCCTCCAACTTTGGGCTGGGCTCGCTGCCCGCCCGTAATGCGCCCCAGGACGGCGCGCTGACTTTGCTGGGTGGTGATTGGTTCGCGCGCGTGCTCGTCACCGCTTCTGCAAGTGCTAGCGCATACTTTGCTGCGAAGTGGGCCCGCACTTCGCTTTCCGCCGCCGCTGCGATGGCTTGTGCGGTGGCCAATCCTTTCATCGTCGAGCGCCTGCTCCTGGGGCACTGGTCCCTTGCGATTGCGGGATGGCTCGCGCCAGTTCTGGCATGGGCGTGCCTGCACAAGCGCGCGATTCCCGCGTGGCTGAGTCTGTGGGCAAGTTCCCTTACTCCCACCGGCGGCGTATTCGGCGTGATAATCGCCCTTGTTACTGGCCGTTTCAAACTCGCCGCGGGTGGCGTGGCGCTGTGCCTGCCGTGGCTGGTGCCGGCGATTACCAACAACACAGTTCCCGGTCCGGCTGCCGCGCAGGTGGCTGCATTCGCGCCTCGCGCGGAAGCTGGCGTGGGCACCGTCGGCGCTCTCCTTGGTCTCGGCGGCATCTGGAGCGCCGACGCCGTTCCCGAATCCCGCCACCACGGCTTTGCGCTCGCAGGGCTAGTGGTTGCAGCTGTTGCGCTGCTTGGCGCCCGCCGCCTCGCCCCCGCTTGCCGACGCCCCCTGCTCCTCCTCGCCGCCGTAGGCCTCGGCAGCGCGCTTATTGCCTGGGCATGCCCCGGCGCACTGGTGTGGCTGATTGAAACGGTCCCCGGCGTGGGCCTGCTTCGCGACGCCTCCAAGCTAACGCTACTTGCCCTACCCCTCTACGTCGCCGGTATCGGCGCCCTGCCTAACCTCCCCGCAGCCTTGGCACTCCTCGCCTGCCTGCTTCAGGCTCCCGACACTCCACGCGAGCTAGCTGTCCTCACGCCACGCCCCAGCGGTATTGATCACCAGCTCGTCGAAGAGCTAGACGGCCGGCTAGCACTCTTCCCGCAACGCCCCTCCCTCGTCACTTTGTCCGACGGCACCACCGCAGTCGACCCGTATTCGAAGGCCGTAAACAAACTGGAATCCGGCGAACTGCGCGTCGACGGCGTTGTGGTCGACCAAGCCCAGC
>ERZ1673699.1526-NODE-1526-length-18099-cov-5.304478_pt1 | contig 18099 bp, 19 predicted proteins | sample MGYA00580229_ERZ1673699 | MGnify/ENA primary metagenome ERZ1673699 (study PRJEB41218, sample SAMN15661785) | gut metagenome | host: Homo sapiens | place: Canada: London | collected 2015-08-20/2019-03-30 | study: EMG produced TPA metagenomics assembly of... | reverse complement strand
CTGGGGATCGCCTCCATCGTGGTGGCGTTTTTCCTGTTCAGTGCCTCGTTCTACTTTTCGGTGAAGGGGCGGAAGCGAGCGTCGATAAGCTTCGGTGTAGTGGCGTTCCTCTTCATGACGGTTATCCCGGTCTCCCTCGCCCTCTTCTCGGCGGTGCCCAACCCGCACTAGGTGGATTTTGTACGAATCGACATTTCCGCCAATTCCGACGTTGCAAACGTGCAGGTCAGGTTTTTGCCCCGTTGATTCGTGCACAAAGTGGGTGCGCACCAATAGTTGGTGAACCCGGGGTTGTCCGCAATGCGGAGTGCCGGAGGGCTGGATTCGTAAAAGCTGACGATCGGGCCGTTTTGGCGTCGAGTTTCCCCAGGTCGCGAAATCGAGTCGTCAACTTTTGCGAGCAGCCGCCCCGACGCGCCGCGGATTGCTGGGTGTGCACCAATAGTTGGTGGTGGCGGGATTGTCCGCAATGCGGAGTCCGCACACTGTCCACCCCGAGCGCACCGGAAGCCCAAGGTTTTGAGCTGGTCAAACCGTGGGGTAGTCTGTTCGGGTTGCTTGACGCAACGACCCTCCTGCCATGACCACAAGGGTGATGGCCGAAAAACCAAGACCATAGGAGGTGATGAGGTCCGTGCGTCACTACGAAGTAATGATCATCCTCGATCCGCAGCAGGATGAGCGCACCGTTGCCCCGTCCCTGGATAAGTTCCTGGAGACCGTCCGCAAGGACAACGGCAAGGTGGAGAACGTTGATGTGTGGGGCAAGAAGCGTCTTGCTTACCCGATCAACAAGAAGGAAGAGGGCATCTACGCCGTTGTCACCCTCGAGTGCGAGGCAGACACGGTTAAGGAGCTCGACCGCGTGCTGAACCTGAACGAGAACGTCGTTCGCACCAAGGTTCTGCGTACCGATAAGTAAGAACCGGTAGGCTCAGAAACCACACGATCAGCAGGTAGGAAGGTTTAGGACATGGCTCAAGGCGATACCCCGATTACCGTTGTCGGCAACTTGGTTGCGGACCCGGAGCTGCGCTTCATCCCGAGCGGCGCTGCCGTTGCGAATTTCCGCATCGCGTCCACGCCCCGCACCTTTAACCGGGAGACGAACCAGTGGGAAGACGGCGAAGCCCTGTTCCTGACTTGCAACTGCTGGCGCCAGATGGCGGAGAACGTCGCGGAGTCCCTGACCAAGGGCATGCGCGTTGTTGTCACCGGCAAGCTGCGTCAGCGCTCCTACCAGACCAAAGAGGGCGAAAACCGCACCGTGTTTGAGATCGAGGTCGACGAGGTCGGCCCGTCCCTGAAGTACGCCAGCGCGTCTGTCACCCGCAACCCGCGTGAGGGCGGTGCGGGCGGCTATGGCGGCGGCAACCAGGGAGGCCAGCGCGGCGGTTTCGGTGGAAACCAGGGCGGTTTCAACCAGGGCGGCCAGGGCCAGAACCAGGGCCAGGGTGGCTACAACCCGGCGAACGGCGGCTTCGGCGGCCAGAGCCAGGGCGGCCAGAACCAGGGCAACCCGAACCAGTCCCAGCCTCAAAATGATCCGTGGGGTTCCGCTCCTGAGGCCGGCGGTTTTTCCGGCGGCGCGGGCGATGAGCCACCGTTCTAAACGACAACCACACATCAAGCATTTTTCACCATAAGGAAGGTTAGGATTATGAAGCTGATCCTCACCGCTGCCGTCGAGAAGCTTGGCGAGCCTGGAGAGGTCGTCGAGGTCAAGGACGGTTACGGACGCAACTTCCTGCTCCCGCGCGGCCTGGCTATCCCGGCTACCCGCGGCGCAGAGAAGCAGATTGAAGACATTAAGCGCGCCCAGGCTGAGCGCCAGGTCCGCGACCTGGATCACGCGAAGGAGCTGCGTGACCAGCTCGACCAGCTCAAGGGCGTCAAGGTTGCTGTGCGCACCGCTAACAACGGCAAGCTGTTCGGCTCTGTGAAGCCGGCGGACATTGCTGAGGCCGTGAAGGCTGCTGGCGGCCCGAACTTGGATAAGCGCCGCATCAACGTGCCGAAGGGCCTTGTTACCAAGACCGGTGGTTACCAGGTCAAGGTCGATCTCCACGATTCCGTGGAGGGCAAGGTGAACTTCGAGGTCGTAAGCGCATAAAGCATTCGCTTATCGACGACTGCTCCGCCTGAGAACGGAAAAACTGCAGTCCAACGACAACAGCATTAAAGCGCGGGTCCCACTTGTGAGGAGCGGGGCCCGCGCTTTCTTTGTGCCGATACAATACCGCCCATGACGTTTTCCGTGGCGCGCCGTGCGCGTACTTTGGCCGTGTCCCTCCTGCTCGCGGCGGTGACTGCGGTTGGGTTTGCCGTGCCGGCGCAGGCGGTGGCGGTGTACGCCGGCGACAGTATCCGTATCGCGTACAGCGACGGTTCCCGCTACGGTTGTTCGCTGAATACGGTGGCGCACCGCGACGGGCGGGCTTTTGGTGTGACGGCGGGCCACTGCCTCGCGCCGATTGGTGGCGCGGTGCCGGTGGCGGTGTACGCGGCGGATAACCGCACGAAGATCTCGGGCGATCTGCGGGAGTCCGGCTACGAGATGCGCGGCGACAATACGCTGGGCAGCCCGCTTCGAGACGTCGCCTGGTTCCCGCTGGACGGCGGCGTCACCAACGCCGCGGCAGCCCGCGGCGGGGCGGTGGACATCCCGGTTATCGGCGCGGTTAATCCGCTGTCGGATGCGGTGCAGCGCATCAATCCCACCCGGCGGGTGGCTGGCTACCACCCGGTGACGGCGGTGAAGCCGGGCCAGATTGTGTGCAAGGACGGCGCCCGCACCTCGCGCACCTGCGGGCCGGTGCTGAAGGTGAACCCGGACACCGGCGAGCTTGCGGTGCTGATCTTGGCGCTGCACGGCGATTCCGGCGGGCCGGTCTACACCGTCAACCCGGACGGCAGCGCGAACATCATCGGCGTGGTCTCCGGCACGGCGTTCGGCGTGCTGCTCGCGGTGGACGGCCTGCTGCCGCTGCCGGCCGGATTGCGGTAGCTGTCAGGGCGTGTATATCCTCTTGGATATACACTTGAACTAGGGGTGATTGCTATGGCCGAACCAATTCAGGACGGGCCAGTCCGCACGACAGTGTTCATGTCGGGAAACAGCCAGGCCGTCAGGATTCCGGCGGCACTGCGCTTTGATTCGGACAGAGTGATGATCGAACGTGTGCCGGAAGGTTTGCTGCTGCGGCCGGAGGAAGAATCGTTCGGGCATGTGGTGGCGAGGTTGCGCGAGTTCCAGCGCGTAAACGGTATTGAACCTGGGCTGGTCGAAGAAGTTGATGATCTGCCGGAGGACCTTCCCCCCGATCTTGACCGCGGCGTCGAGCGATAGGAGATCCGGTGCGGTACCTCCTCGATACAAATGTGTGGATCGATATTGAACGTGGTGACCATCCAGAGGTTGTTCGCAAAAGTTCTGAGCTAGCTAGTGCGCAGCTTTGCTTATCAACTGTGGTTCTTGGCGAAATTCAGGCCGGAATCGAGAGGTCCCGCAGGCCAGATGCTATGCGGCGGGTGTACGAACTCCTGCTGCACGGTTGCCCTGTGTTCGAGGTCGATCGGGAGTCCGCATGCCTATACGGCAAGCTCCGGTCTGATCTTCTGAATCGGGGGCAGGTCATCGGCTCGAACGACCTCTGGATCGCGGCGCAGGCGATCCGAAATGATCTAGTGCTTGTGACTGCAAACGAGCGCGAGTTTGCGCGCGTGCCCAACCTGAAACTGGAGAATTGGCGGTAGCGATGTTCGTCACCCAGGTCCGCATCGACGCGCCGGTGGAGGGCTACGCCCGCGACCTGCCGGTGGTGCGTCGCTTAGCGGATGCGCCCCTCGAGCTCGCGCAAACCACGATCCTCACCGGCGACAACGGTTCGGGGAAGTCCACGCTGGTCGAGGCGATCGCAGTGGCCGCCGGCGCTAACGCCGCGGGCGGATCCCGCCACGCCCAGTTCCAGGCCGCGGACCATTCCCAGCTCCACGCCTCGCTTACCCTGACCCGCCGCGAGAACCCGAGCGACGTGTACTTCCTGCGCGGCGAAACCTATCTCGACCTCGCCGAATACCACGAAAGCCTCGGCCCCAAGGACCGCTTGCAGGACCTGACCCGCCGCAGTCACGGACAGGGCATCATGCGCATGGTCCGCGAACGCTTCGGCCCGGGCTCGCTGATCATCCTGGACGAGCCCGAAGACGGCCTCTCGGTCTTCTCCCAGCTCGAGTTGCTCGGCCTGCTCGCGGTGCTCACCCGCCGCGGCGCGCAGGTGCTCATGGCCACGCACTCGCCGGTACTGCTCGCCGCCCCTGACGCCCGCATCGTGTCCGTCCCCACGCTGGAGCCCATGCTTTTCCGCGACTGCGAGCCCGTCACCGCAACCCGAGAGTTCATCGACGACCCGGCCGGCACGGCGAGATTCCTGGTGGACGGCTAGGGAGCCTGCCCCTGAGCGTTCATGTCGATATCTCGAGGTCGATAGTCGCTGGTTACAGCGTTTTCGGATTTTGGAGCCCCGGCAGGCCAAGAGGCGTTGACCTGCAACTATCGACATGGAGCTATCGACCTCAACGTATCGACCCCGCCGTAGGATGACCCCATGTTCATCCAACACGTCTCCGTCGACGCGTCGAAGGCCCCGCCGTGGGCCCTCGACGCACCGGCGGTCGAGCACGTCGCGGAGTTCGGCTTCCCGCTGACACACCCGGTCACGCTGATCACCGGCGGCAACGGCGTGGGAAAGTCCACGCTGTTGGAGGGGATTGCCCGCGCGTGGGGGTTTAAGGTCGAGGGCGGGCCGTGGGGCGTCGATAAGCCTGGCGCCCACGACTCGATGTTTGGCGCGCTGTCGCTTCGGACCGGGGCGCGCGCGAAGGCCGGGTATTTCTTGCGCGGGGAGACGCACACGCGCGTGACGGAGTTCGGCGAACGCTCGCACGGGGAGTCCGTGTTGGAGCTGACCTCGCGGTTTGCCCACGATGCGCTGTATTTGCTGGACGAGCCCGAATCGGGGCTGTCCCCCGTCGCGCAGATGGCGCTGGTGGCGCAGCTGCACGCAATCGGTGAGCAAGGCGCGCAGGTGATTGCGGTGACGCACTCGCCGATCGTGCTTGGGATCCCTGGCGCGGAGATCGTGGAGGTCGGCGAGCACGGCGTGGACCGCGGCCTCGCGGTGGAAGACACGCTCGCGTTCCGGGCGATGCGAGACTTTCTGGCGGACCCACACGGCATCGCCGAGTACATGGCGGACTGGGCGGAGGGCGAGCTGGGTTAGCTGGCTAGCTCCTGTAAGCGGGCAGCGATATCGGATACCTCCGGGTGGTATTTGGCCACGTCGCAGGCGAGATTGAAAAGATCATCTTCGGCAAAGACTTCGTCGTCGATACCGTGGGACACGAGCATGTGCAGGCAAAGAAGTACTCCGACGCGTTTGTTGCCGTCATGGAGGGGATGGCTCGATTCCATACTGTCGAGGATGGCTGCAGCTTTGTGCCACACATCGGGATAGAGGTCCCTGTTGTCAAAACGGAGCCACGGACGTTCAATTGCCGACGCCAAAAGGCCCATATCTTTGATATGGAATCCCCGGAGTTCGATCCATTCAGCGATGATTTCGACCTGGAAGAGTGAGCGAGGATTCGTCATGCGTCCTTCAACCGGTCCATGAGCCTCGATCGGCTCTGGAAAATGCGATCCAACTCAGCATGAGTGTGCCTACGAGCTTCTTCCTTCTCCCATTCCTGGTGAATCAAGCGAAGTAGGGTCTGCTGTTTGGATGTTCCCGAGCTTTTGGCCAGGTCGGAGAGCTTCCTGTCGTCGTCATCTGTCAGTCTCAAATTCAGCGCCATGGTTGCAATAGTACTGTTTCGGTACCACTGTTCGAACACCCGTGTCGAAGCGGTGGTATATGGTGTGCGCCATGACTGCGACACGCGAACAAGCGGACGAACTTCTCAAGGGCATCGCGGGGCCCCACGCCGCCCTGCGCGACGACCAGTGGACGGCCATCGATTCCCTGGTCAACCAGCGAAAACGCATGCTGGTGGTGCAGCGCACGGGTTGGGGGAAATCGGCGGTGTACTTCATCGCCGCGAAGCTGTTGCGCGAGGCGGGCGAGGGCCCGTCGATTATCGTCTCGCCGCTGCTCGCGCTGATGCGCAACCAGGTCGAAGCGGCCGCGCGCGCCGGCATCCGGGCGGCCACGATCAACTCCGCGAACATGACGCAGTGGGAGGAGATTCAGGCGGGCGTCGACAAGCTTGACCTGCTCCTGATCAGCCCGGAGCGCCTCAACGCGCCGGGTTTCCGCGATGAGGTGTTGCCGCAGCTCGCGCAGTCCGTCGGCATGCTGGTCGTGGACGAGGCCCACTGCATCTCCGACTGGGGGCACGATTTCAGGCCGGATTACAGGCGCATTTCTTTGCTTATCGACGACCTCCCGGCCAACACCCCCGTCCTGGCCACCACCGCAACGGCGAACGACCGCGTGGTGGCCGACGTTGTCGCCCAGCTGGGCGAGGGCACCGGTGTGCTCCGCGGTGGGCTGGACCGCGAGTCGTTGTCGCTCAGCGTCGTGCAGCTAGCAGACCCCACTCAGCGCGCCGCTTGGATCGCGCAGTACTTAGCGCAGGTGGAGGGCTCCGGCATCATCTACTGCTTGACCGTAGCCGCCGCGCACGACCTGGCGGAGGCGCTGGAGACCGCTGGTTGGAACGTGGCCGCCTACACCGGCCGGACGGAGGCGGAGGAGCGCGAGCGCCTCGAGCAGGCGCTGATCCACAACGAACTCAAAGCCCTGGTGGCCACCTCGGCGCTTGGCATGGGCTTTGACAAGCCGGACCTCGGCTTCGTGGTGCACCTGGGCGCGCCGAGCTCGCCGGTGAGCTACTACCAGCAGATCGGCCGCGCCGGGCGCGCCACCGACCACGCCGAGGTGGTGCTGTTGCCCGGCCCGGAGGATCAGCGCGTGTGGGAGTACTTCGCGTCCGTGTCCATGCCGGAGGAGCCGGTGGTGCAGCAGCTGCTGGGCGCGCTCGGCAATGAACCTGTGTCCACCCCGAAGCTGGAAAACGCCGTGGATTTGTCGCGCACACGCATTGACCAGGCGCTGAAAGTGCTGGATGTCGACGGCGCGGTGCAGCGCGTCAAGGGCGGCTGGGTTTCCACCGGCGAGTCTTGGGCCTACGACCACAAGCGTTACGACGGCCTGGCCGACGCCCGCGAGCGCGAACAAGACCTGATGCTGGCGTACGAAGCCACGGACGCCTGCCGCATGGTGTTTTTGCGCAGCGAGCTGGACGATCCGACGATCGGGCAGGGGGAGCGCTGCGGGCGCTGCGACAACTGCACCGGCAACCACCTGCCCACAGAGGTGGACCCGGCGCTCGCCGAGCGTATCGACGCCCGCCTGAAAGCCCCCGGCGTGCCGCTCAGCCAGCGCAAGATGTGGCCGACCGGCTCCGCCCGACGCGGCAAAATCAAGGGCGTTCAGGCGGGCAAGGCGCTCGGCCGGCTCAACGACGTCGCCCGCGGCCCCGCCCTGGCCCAGCTTCTGCGCGACAACGCCTACCGCCCCGCCGAGAATTGGCGCGACGACCAGTGGCTCACCCGCTTCGTGGCGGTGCTGGCGGACTGGGATTGGGACACGCGCCCTGCGACGGTGGTCGCGCTCGGGTCGGCGGATCCGGCAAGGGCGGAGATGGTCGCCTCCACCGCCGAGGCCCTCGCCCGCGTGGGGCAGATGACCTACGGCGGGGTAGCACAGGCCAGCGGGGCGGAGGTGGAGGCGCGAAACTCCGCCTTCCGTGTCAACGCGCTGGACCGGCACTTCGACTACTCGGGGCTGACCGTGGCCGAAGGGCCCGTGCTGCTGCTTGCGGGCGAGGTGGATTCCGGCTGGTCGGTCACCGTCGCGGCGGCGGACATCGCCGAGCGTTTCGACGTGGAGGTGCTACCGCTGGCGTTCGCCTCGCGCGCGTGACGGAATGTGGATAAGTATTGAGTTAAACACCCTGCGTAGGGCAGAAGTTGTCCACTCGAGTGGACAATTGGGCGTTGTCAAACCCCGTGGTCAACGGAGTTATCCACCTAAAACGTCACTCGCGGCGAGTTTGAAAATATACAGGATGAACTGCAAAAATGTGCCGTTGTCCAGTGGATAGGAGCGCCGAATCCACACGAATTCCACACCGTGAACACCACCCCTGTGGAAAACTCACCCGCACATTCCCCAATTGTCCACAGCCCCTGTGGATAACTCGGTTTGCAGTTTGCGTTACGGGGTAATCTCATACACACAGCGAAAGGGGAGACCATGGGTGCAGACGACAGCTTCGACGACTACGTGCCGCCGCCAGAGCCCGCCGCGGACTACGGAGATTTCAGCGACTCCGACTTTGAGGCGTTCCAAGGAAACAACGGTAGCTCGAGGGGGCGCGGCGGGCGGGGCGGCAGCTCGTCGAAAAGCAACCGCTACTCCAACTTCAACCGCGGCAACAACGAGCTGCAGGAGTACCGCACCCCGCCGCACGACGAGCTGGCGGAGCGCTCCGTCATCGGCGCGACGTTGCTCAACCCAGACGTCATCTTGGATGTGGCGGAGAGCCTGCGCCCGGACGACTTCTACTTCCCGGCGCACCAGCTGATCTACCAGGCCATCCTGGACCTGTTCGCGCAGGGCAGCAATATCGACGTGCTCATCGTTGCCGGCCGGCTGGACCGCATCAATGAGCTCGAGCGCGTCGGCGGCGCGCCGTACCTGCACACGCTGATCTCTGAGGTGCCCACGGCGGCGAACGCCCGCTACTACGCGGAGATCGTGGAGGAGAAGTCGATCCTGCGGCAGCTGGTCAACGCCGGCACGCAGGTGGTGCAGCTCGGCTACGAGGGCGAAGAGGGCATGGAGGTCGACGCCATCGTCGACCACGCCCAGCAGAAGGTCTTCAACATCACCCGCAACCAGTCGGGCGAGGATTACCGCCCGCTGTCGGACCTGCTCAAGCCGACGATCGACGAGCTGACCATGATCGCCTCGGGCGGCGCGCTCGAGGCGGGCGTGCCCACCGGGTTCATCGACCTGGACAAGCTCACTAACGGCCTGCATGCCGGCCAGATGATCATCATCGCGGCGCGACCCGGTGTGGGTAAGTCCACGCTCGCGCTGGACTTCATGCGCTCCTGCTCGATCCACCAGAACAAGACGTCCGTGATCTTCTCTCTGGAGATGAGCGCCTCCGAGATCATCATGCGCATGCTGTCCGCGGAAACGGAGATCAAGCTCTCCGCGATGCGCTCAGGCCAGATGGAGGAGCGCGACTGGGAGAAGCTCACCCACCGCCTCACCGAGATCCAGGACGCGCCGCTGTTTATCGACGACTCGCCGAACCTGACCATGATGGAGATCCGCTCCAAGGCGCGCCGCCTGAAGCAGCAGCACGGCCTGGACCTGGTGGTGGTGGACTACCTGCAGCTGATGAGCTCCGGCAAGAAGGTCGAGTCACGCCAGCAGGAGGTCTCGGAGTTCTCCCGCCACCTCAAACTCCTAGCCAAGGAGCTTGAGGTGCCGGTGATCGCCATCTCCCAGCTCAACCGTGGCCCGGAGGCCCGCACCGACAAGCGCCCGCAGCTCGCCGACCTGCGTGAGTCAGGCTCGCTGGAGCAGGACGCCGACATGGTGTTCTTGCTCTACCGACCGGACTCGCAGGACCGCGACGACGAGCGCGCGGGCGAGGCGGACATCATCGTGGCGAAGCACCGCGGCGGCCCGATCGACACCATTCCGGTGGCGCACCAGCTGCACTACTCGCGCTTCGTCAACATGGCCCACGGCTAGCTCGGGTAGTCCCCGGCGATGTTGATCAGCGAGTGCCACGTGCGGTAGTCCTTCTTGCCGGGATCGAAGCCGTAGCTCATGTACGGGTCGTTGTTCGGCCCGGAGCAGCTCAAAAAATTCCCGGCAGATCCGATGTCGCAGCTCAGGTCGTAGGCCTCGCCGGTGATGGGACTGACCACTCCGTAGAGGTCTGTGTACGGCACCGACGTAAAGCCCGGCTTGTTGCTCCAGGCGTACTCCGCGCTGACCGCGAGCGGGTACACGGCTGCGGCGAAGTCGCACGAGGTGGTGTCGCTGACCGAGATTTTCGCCCCCTCGGGCGTGGTGCCGCACTTTCCGCCGACTTGACCCTGGTGCGCGGGGTCGAGGGGGAGCGCGCCGGCGGCTGGCTCGGCTGCCGGTTCTTCGGAAGCGTCTTCGGCTGGGGCCTCCGTTGTGTCCTCGGCAGGTGCGGGGGCGGCCGAAGGCACGTCGTCACGCGGCTGCTCCGAAGCCTCCACCCACGACGTCTCGGTCACGTACACCACCTCCCCCTCGGAGGCCGAACAACCTGCGAGAATGAGCGGGGAAATGAGGGCAACAGCGGCGGCGGCACGGCGCATGGGAACGTCCTTCGTCGGGGGTCTGACATAGTGATCGTATCGCGAGTAAACCTGCCCTATGAACAGTTAGGCATGGCTTTCCAACGGTGACACGCTGCGAAAACGCGTTTATGATTCAACAGCACAACGCCGAAAGCAGCAAAGGAGAAAGCCATGACCGTGCGTTCCATCAACGGCCCCGCCGCCTGCGCGAGCACGGTGGCCAAGCTCGACCCGAGCATCACCGTCGCCAAGACGGGGGAGAACACCCTCCTGCTCAATCTGCCGCGCAACATCGAGGAGATTGACAAGGCGACGGAGGATAAGTCGCTGCTGTCCCGCATTTCGCGCTTCTTTGCTTAGCGACGAGCTCCGCTTTCCCTAGCCAATCGCCACACCGCGCTGCTCAGGCAGCGTAAACGCCGCCGCGCAGGCCAGCGCGAAGGCGGCGGCGAACACCCCGAATACCGCCGTCGAGCCGCCTAAGGCGAGCACCGGCGGAACCACCAGAGGCGCGAGGATTGAGCCGATGCGCCCGAACGCCGCGCCCGCGCCCGTGCCGGTCGCGCGGATAGCGGTGGGGTAGAGCTCTGGGCCAATCGCGTACAGGGCGCCCCACGCCCCGAGGTTGAAGAAGCTGAGCAAGCAGCCCGCTGCGATGATCTGCCACTCGCTGCTGGCGATGCCGTATGCGAACGCAGACAGTGCCGAGCCGGCGAGGAAGCTCGCGAGCGTGACGCGGCGCCCCCACCGCTCGATGAGCCAGGCGGCCGCGGCGTAGCCGGGCAGTTGCGCCAAGGTGATGATCAGCGTGAAGGTGAACGAGCGCACCAGCGAGAACCCCTGCTCCACCAGCAGCGACGGGATCCAGATGAACGCGCCGTAGTAGGACAGTGACACGCAGAACCAGATTGCCCAAAACGCGGCGGTGCGCCCGCGTAGCGCCGGGCCCCAGATGCCGCCTTCAACGGGGTGTTCCTCAGCTGGCGCGGCGGTGTCGTAGTGCGCGGGGTCAGCCTCGGCCTCGAACTCGCGGACGATCCGCTCGGCCTCGTCGTGCCGGCCCACCGATTCGAGAAAGCGCACGGATTCCGGCAGCCCCATGCGCACGTAGATGGCGTATAGCGCCGGCACCGCGCCGAGCGCGAAGCCCCAGCGCCAGCCGTTGTCGCTCTGCGCCACCACAAAGGTGCCGATCACGGCGGCCATGATCCAGCCGACGGCCCAGAACGCCTCCAAGAGCACGACCATGCGGCCCCGCACCTTGCGCGGGGAGAACTCGCTGACCAGCGTGGACGCCACCGGAAGCTCTGCGCCAAGCCCAAGGCCCACCAAGAAACGGAACACGATCAGCGACGCCACCGACCACGCTAGCGCCGACGCACCCGTGGCGAGTCCGTAGAGCAGAAGCGTGGCGGCGAAGACTTGGCGTCGGCCGATCTTGTCTGCCAGCAGCCCACCCAAACTTGCACCGATAGCCATGCCGACGAACCCGATTGATGCGATCCAGCCGGTGGTGGTGTTGTCCAAGTTCCACTGCACGGCCAGCGCGGCAAGGATGAAGGACACGAGGCCAATGTCCATCGCGTCCAACGCCCAGCCGATGCCGGAGCCGACCAGCAGGCGTTTGTGTTTTGGGGTGACCGGTAGGCGGTCGAGGCGCTCAGTGCGTGTGAGCTGCGCGGGGGAGGTCATGCGGGGAGTGTAGGGCACGCTCTCCCGTGTGCTAGCAGTTTTTATTCACCGGAGCCCGACGACACCGAGTTAAACGCCCGCAGCCGCAGCGAATTGGACACCACGAACACCGAGCTGAACGCCATCGCGATGCCGGCGAGCATCGGGTTGAGGAAGCCCAGCGCCGCCACCGGGATGAGGATGACGTTGTAGGCGAACGCCCAGAACAGGTTGCCCTTGATCGTCTTCAGGGTCTTGCGCGACAACCTGATCGCGTCCGCCGCGGAGGTCAGCGAGTTGCGCATCAGCGCGATGTCCGCTGCCTCGATGGCCACGTCCGTGCCCGCGCCCATGGCCAAACCCAGGTCCGCCTGGGCCAGCGCCGCTGCGTCGTTGACCCCGTCGCCGACCATGGCCACGTGCTTGCCCTCGGCCTGCAGGCGCTTGACCACCTCCACCTTGTCCTCCGGCAGGACCCCGGCGGTGACATTCGCCGGGTCGATGCCCACCTCAGCCGCGACAGCCGCGGCCGCGCCGGCGTTGTCGCCGGTGAGCAGGTGAGGCGTCAGCCCCAGGTCGCGCAGCTGCGTCACGGCGTCCGCGGAATCCTCCTTCACGGTGTCGCGCACAGCAACAAGTCCTGCCAGGGCACCGTCCACTTCAACGGCCACCGGGGTCGCTCCGGCACGCTCCGCGTCCTCGAAGGCGCTAGCCAGCTCGCCGAGCGGAACGGAGGGGCGGCCGACGCGGACCGGGCGACCGTCGATAAGCGCGGAAGCTCCCTTGCCCACTTCGTTCTGGAAGTTGTCCGAGGCCGGCACATCGCTGGCCGCATCCACGATCGCGCGGGCGATCGGGTGCTCGGAGCCGGCCTCCACGCCGGCGGCGAGCCGCAGCACCTCGTCGGCGTCGAAGCCGTCAGCTGCGACGACGTCTGCAACTCCCATTTCGCCCGAGGTGATCGTGCCGGTCTTATCCATGACCACCGTGTCCACCTGGCGGGTGGATTCGAGCACCTCAGGGCCCTTGATCAGCAGCCCCAGCTGGGCGCCGCGGCCGGTGCCCACCAGAATCGCGGTCGGAGTGGCAAGGCCCAGCGCGCACGGGCAGGCGATGATCAGCACCGCCACCGCCGCGGTGAACGCGTGGGCGACGCCGTGGCCCACCAGCAGGTGCCCGGCCAGCGTCACCAGCGCAACCAGAACCACCACGGGCACGAAGACCTGCGAGATCTTGTCCACCAGCCGCTCCACCGGCGCCTTGCCGGCCTGCGCGTCGCGCACCAGCTTGCCCATCTGCGCGAGCGTGGTCTCGGCGCCGACGCGGGTGGCCTCCACCACCAGGCGCCCGGAGGTGTTCAGCGTCGCGCCGGTGACCGCGGAGCCCTCGGTGACCTCCACCGGCACGGACTCGCCGGTGAGCATCGATTCGTCCACCGCCGAGTGCCCGGACACCACGCGCCCGTCGGTGGCGATCTTCTCGCCCGGGCGCACGATGAACCTGTCACCCACCGCCACCTGGGCAATCGGCACGCGCACTTCCTTGCCGCCCCGGATCACCGCGGCGTCCTTGGCACCCATGTCCAACAGCTCGCGCAGCGCTTCGGAGGACTGCCCCTTCGCCCGTGTTTCAAACCACCTGCCTAGCAGCAGGAACGTGATCACCACACACACGGACTCGAGGTAAATCTCGTCCATGCCAGCGTGCGACGGGAAGATCGACATCTCCATGACCATCCCCGGCTCGCCCGCGTTGCCGAAAAACAGCGCCCACACGGACCACAGGTACGCCGCGGAGGTGCCCAGCGTGATCAGCGTGTCCATCGTCGCCGCGCCGTGCTTCAGGTTCACCCAGGTCGCGCGGTGAAACACGCTGCCCGCGGCGAAAAACACCAGCGTCGCCGCCGCAAACGCCGCCCATTGCCAGTTGGTGAACTGCAGCGACGGCACCATGCTCACCACCATCACCGGCAGCGACACCAGCGCCGCCCAAATCGTGGTGCGCTTGAGGTTCTCGGCTTCGGCCAGGCGCGCGTCTTCGAGCTTTTCGCTTGTCGACGCCCCTTCGGCCCCCGCCGCCTCACCCCCCACCGCGTCATCAGTCATTTCAAACGCGTCGTACCCGGCGGAGCGCACTTCGTCGATAAGCAACTGCGACGACGCCTTCGCCGGATCGAAATCGACGGTGGCCGTCTCGGTGGAGTAGTTCACCGAGGCGTCCACACCGTCGAGCTTGTTCAGTTTGCGCTGCACGCGCGAAGAGCACGACGAACAGGTCATCCCCGTAACGCCCAGCTCGACGTGCTGCAATGCTGTGGGGGTTTCAGTCATAACCCCCACCCTAGGCCCGAGTTAGGCCAGTGTGTAACCGGCCTCTTTCACCGCGGCCGCGATGTCATCGGTAGAAAAACCGTCACCCTCGACGGTGACCTTCCCCGTGGTGTGGTCCGCCTTCACCGCGGTCACGCCCGCGACCTCGGAAATCTCCTCCTGCACGCTCATTTCGCAGTGCCCGCAGGTCATGCCTTCAACGTTGAACTCGCGTCCGGCCATGGTGTGTCCTCCTTAAATCTCGACTACAAAACCGGCGTTTTTCGCCGCCTGCACAATATCTTCGTCGGCGAAGGTGAAGCCGACAACGGTGAGGTGCCCGGCCTCGAGGTCCAAATCCACCTCGTGTGTGCCGTCCACCAGCGACAGCTCGTCTTTGAGCGAATCGACCGCGACTTCGTCCTTCGGGCCCGAGATCCGGTACGTCTTCGTCATGGCTGCTGCTCGCCTCCTGGTTTCCACTCGATCCAGCCCGGCTTGGAATAGCTCGGACATTGTTAGGGTTGTACCCGTTGCAATCTCTACAACAATAACCAAACGCTTTAAGGAGTGTACTTTGAGCACGATCGATGTAACCGAGGACACTTTCCAGGAGACCGTTACCCAAGACGGAATCGTGTTTGTGGACGCATGGGCGGACTGGTGCGGCCCCTGCAAGCAGTTCGCGCCGACGTATGAGAAGGCCTCTGAGAAGCACACCGACGTCACCTTCGCCAAGCTCGACACCGAGGCCAACCAGCAGCTCGCCTCCGCCCTGGAGATCCAGGCGATCCCGACGCTGATGGCGTTCCGCGACGGTATCCTGATCTTCCAGAACGCAGGGGCCTTGCCGCCGGCCGCGTTCGACGACCTTGTGCAGCAGGTCAAGGACCTCGACATGGACGACGTCCGCCGGCAGATCGCCGAGCAGAACGCCTCCGAGCAGTAAGCCTTTTTATTCAGCGCCCGCAAGACGGGCGCTTTTTTCATGCGTACACTTGCCTAACGACGAACCCCACCACCGGAAGGACACTCCAATGGCGAACCCGTTTAGCAAGGGCTGGAAGTACCTCATGCAGTCGTTCGACTCCAAGATCGACCAGAACGCAGACCCGAAGGTGCAGATCCAACAGGCCGTCGCGGCTGCGAAGGAGCAGCACAAGGCGATTTCGGAGCACGCGGCCAACATCATCGGCAACCGTAACCAGCTGCAGATGAAGATGGAGCGCCTGATTAAGTCCCAGGAGGACCTGCAGACCAAGGCGCGCACCGCTCTGCAGGCCGCGCAGAAGGCGGAGGCGGCCGGCGACGCTGAGAAGTCCCAGCAGTTCAACAACGCCGCCGAGGTCATCGCCACCCAGCTCGTGTCCGTGGAGCAGGAGCTCGAGCAGACCAAGCAGGCCTACGCTTCTGCCGACCACGCCGCAAAGGAAGCCCAGGCGAAACAGCAGCAGTCCGAGGCGAACCTGAAGGAGCAGCTCTCCCAGGTGGGCCAGCTCGAGTCCCAGCTCAACCAGGCCCGCATGCAGGAGCAGACGGCCAAGACCATGGACTCGATGAACCAGTTCAGCGACGACAACGTGCCCACCCTCGACGGTGTGCGCGACAAGATCGAGCGCCGCTACGCCAACGCGCTGGGCCAGCAGGAGCTGATGAAGGACTCCATGACCGACCGCATGGCCGAGATCGAGTCCGGCTCCACCGACGCTGCCGCCGCCAGCCGACTGGACCAGATCCGCGCGTCCATGTCCGGCGAGCTCGAGGCCGGATCCGGTGCCGGTGCCGGTGACGCGGACCGCCAGCTCGAGGCGGGTTCGGGCGAGGGCTCGCAGGGCGAGACCGTTCAGGGCGAGGCCAGCGACTCGGCCACTGAGCCGGCCGCCGAGCAGAAGCCGTCCGGCAGCTCCCGCCGCGTGGCCGCTGACGCCCCGAAGGCCGACGAAGCCGCCGAGGATGCCGCCAACACCGACGACATCCTCGCCGACGCCGAGAAGTACATGCGCGACGAGGACTAACCGCCTGCTAACTAGCAGATCACAAACGGCCGCCTGACAGATTACGGTGGCCGTTTGTGCTGAGCTGGGGGTCGAGGGGCCGCCTGACAGATTCCGCCGCGAAGTGTCGGCGCCCTCTGGCGGATTTGTTCACTCGCCGAGACCCGATCGGTGAATTAGTTCCCACTTGGACGGTTGAATAATTCACTATCCCCAGGTCGCCGAAAACTCACGCCGGGATAGTTCACAAGCGAGTGAACTATCTCCCGATCGGAGCGGAAAGGCGCCCCGAGGGCCGAAGCCCCGGGGCGCCGCGAAATGCCGGAACTGTGTTAGCTCTCCCGGCGGATGTTGATGAGCACGCCGCGGATGCCGGAGTGGAACCCGTCGCGAAGGTTCACGCGTTGGGTCTCGGACAGGGTGTACTCGTGCAGGGTTTCGCAGGCGAACTGCAGCAGCGGCCTGTCGATCTCTGGGGGCAGCCCGCCGCCGGAGAGGAGGTGGGCGTTGTCGCGCTGTTCGCTGGAGGCGGCGTTTTCAAACCACCAGTTGGCGTACTGCTGGCCAACGTCGTAGGGGGTTTGGAAACCGGCGGAGGTCCACACTTCCTCGGGGAGCGGCACGTAGCGGGAACGCAGCTTGCGTCGCGGAGCCATCATCGACGGCTTCGGAGCGGGCTTGGGGCCCGGCTTCGGCGCGCTCGCCGGTGTGTCCGAGTTGGTGCCGGCGAGCGACGCAGGCGACGGCGCCGCGCCACTGGCGGCGTCCGAGGGCGACGGGGCCGACTCGTTGGAGACATTGTGGTTGCCGGGTTTGTTTGACTGGTTGTTGGCTTCCACCTGCGCCTCGGACGGTTCATCCATTTCTGGTTCGTCCGGGCGGTGGGTGCGTTGCTGCGACGTCGGCGTGCCCACGATGTCGGAGGGTTTCGGCGCGGACTGCGCAGCAGGCTTGGTCTGCTCCGCCTGCTCCGCCTGTTCGGCCTGCTTGCCCTGATTGTCGCAGTCGGCCGGCTCGGCGCCGGTGTCTGCTGCCTCAGCGTCCGTCTCTGGACGGAGCGGATCTGGACCCAGCCCTGGAACCGCGGTGGGGCCGTCCGCCTCTTCGAGCGGAGCAGCGTCGTTAAGCGGGCGCTCCCTGATGCTCGGCGGGAGTGGGCCCTCGAGCACCTGGAGGCGCATGGCGTCTGCGAAGTCTTCGCGCGGGTCGAGGATGGTGGTGCTGTCGCAGGCGTGGCGCAGGGCGGAAGACATGGAGTCCCAGCCGAAGCCGTAGAGGTGCATGCGCGCGCCGCGGGTGGTCACTTCCTCGACGCCGGGGATCATGTCCGCGTCGCCGGAGACCAGCACGAAGTCGGTGAATTTCTCGCTCATGCCGTTGACGACAAGGTCGGCGACGAGGCGGGTGTCCACGCCTTTTTGGGTGCGGCGCTCGCCCCATTCGATGAGTTGGCCGGTGCGCAGTTGCACGCCGTCGCAGGTGCGAAGCGCCCGCTGGTAGCGGTGCGGGCCGGAGTCGGGGATGCCGTCGTACCAGAACTGGCGGTGGATTGGTTGGTTGAGTTGGTTGGTGATCATTTTGCCGAGGGTTGCCACAACCTCCGGCAGGTCAATTTCTAACTGTGCGCGGGCGCCGATTTCCCACGAGTTGTAAAAGCTCGCGAGCAGGTAAGACGTGTCGACGAACACAAGTGTGCGTTCAA
>ERZ1673699.1515-NODE-1515-length-18187-cov-4.806475_pt1 | contig 18187 bp, 22 predicted proteins | sample MGYA00580229_ERZ1673699 | MGnify/ENA primary metagenome ERZ1673699 (study PRJEB41218, sample SAMN15661785) | gut metagenome | host: Homo sapiens | place: Canada: London | collected 2015-08-20/2019-03-30 | study: EMG produced TPA metagenomics assembly of... | reverse complement strand
GTAAAGAGCATGGTTGCACTCACATCGCTACCTTCTCCGACCACGAGGTCTCTGATGGAGGCTTATATCAGAAACTAGGATTCACCCGGGATAAAGAGTTGAAACCAGATTATCGCTACGTGGTTGATGAAAATCGTGTACACAAATTTAATTATCGATTGAAGCGCTTCCACAGTGACCCCAATTTGGAGTACCAGGAGGGGTTGTCAGAGCGTGAATTAGCACTTCTCAATGGTATTCCGCGCGTCTGGGACTGTGGAAAGACCAGGTGGGTGATGGAACTATGATAGACCTACTGTAGATGCAAAAACACCCCCGATGGAGCGGATTTCTCCCGGCACATCGGAGGTGTTTTTGCATCAATCAATCACAGAAAAGGGGTTATCGTGCGATAGTCATCACTGCTTTCCGGTTATGTGTATTTGGCAGCTGCTGACTAGGCTGCTGGAATCCAGGTGTCAACGAAGTCACGTGCCTGGTTGGCAGTATCAGAGATGTAATCGTGGGCGATACCCTCGTAGTTGTTGACGACATCAACAGTGTTGATGACGTTGGTGTCATTGATGTACACCTCAGCCTGAACGGTGTTGTTGACGAAGTTAGCAGTGTCGGTGGTTGCGGTGTGTGCAGCATCCTCAGCAACGTCAATGCCCTGGTTGAGGGCACCGTTGAGCTCAGGGCTGACAACTGGCTGAGGCTCCGGAATCTGCGGGGTAGGGATGTTGTTCCAGTCAATTTCTGGAAGGGTTCCCTCTACTCCAAAGTTGCCTTCACCCTGGATGGTGCCATTCCAGTCGAAGTCAGGAACAGTGGTGTCGATGCCCTGGTTGTCGCCACCCTCGATTTCCGGCAGCGGAATGGTGATGGAGTCGTCCACACTCTCATCGGTCTCAGGCTTCGGAGCAACGTCGGTGGTGGAGTCGTTGCTCTCCATGCCGTCTGGCATCGTCCAGACACCGGTCTGGTCACCGTAGTAACCAGTTGCGACACCAACGAAGCCCTTGCCCTCAACCCAAGCTGGTCCACCGGAGTCACCCGGAATCGGAGCCATGCCATTCTGGCTGAAGGTGGTGCCACCAGCATTACCGGTGGAGTTGTCTACCTTTCCGCTGTAGACACCATCGTGGGTGATGCCGTAGGAGTGGAGGGTGTCGCCTTCCTCAATCTCATCGAGATTTGCGACCTTATCACCGGAGTACACGTTATCACCAGCGGTGTGACCCGGGTTGATGGCGACGCGGGCGGTGTCATGGTTGTAGTCGTACTGGTTAACTGCAGTGCCTCGCTCGGTGACGGTGCCGACGCTCTCTCCGTCAAGGTTGGTGACCTGGGAACCGACGCCACCAACGCAGTGTGCTGCGGTGTAGAAGGAGTTGGAGTTCTTATCGACATAGCCGACGGTGCACATCGTGTTGTCGTCGATGACGGCATCGCCCTGGTTGACAACTGCTGCAGAAGCAATTCCGGAGCAGAAAAGAATGGAACCTGCGCCTGCGGCTAGTGCAATCTTGGAGGCGCGAGAGAACTGAGTCATTTTTGTTACCTTCCTCTGAAGTGCCATCTGCTTAAGGCACTTTCTCGATGAGATTATCCTCATCTCCACCCTGGAGTGAGGGGTCGTTGTTTTTGTTTGACAATTGTCACTATAGACACCCCTAAAGAGAATGTCAAGTTGATTTTTGACAATTTTTATAGTTTTACAATGAAGCAGGATATTTCCGCAGGTAGAGGGGTTGAAATATTTTTCAGATATCATTGACACCATGATGAAATCCGTCCCCAATTTTTATGACTTTTCCACCCCCAGAAAGGAAATTAACCCTCTTCCGTAATGCTTTCCAGCAGAGCCTTGGCGTACATTGCAGCCTCCTGTGGAGAGCTCTTGGTGCGCGGAAGAAGTGGGTATGGTGATACCGGAATGTCTTTCCCCGGAATATGCAGGAGCTCAATTTTCGTAAAACCAGAGATATGCATGAACGTGTGAATCACTGATTCCAGCACATCACCTTCGCTGCCATCTCCAAGAGGCTGTACCCAGTTGTGGGAAACCTTCCACCTGGCACACTCCACTACAGGTTCATCGAGAAGGTCTCCGGACGCACCTGTTGAGTTGACTCCCAGCACGGTGACGATTCCAGGAACACACCCCTCCACTGCAGATAGTGCAGCGAAATTGGTGGATAGGAGGTGTTTACCTGAACCAATGACGTGCTTTTTTGGATTGGTTCGGGCTAACAGGGAGACGATATGCGGCATCTCCCCATCGTCTGAACCGCTGAGGATAGAGGAATCTGGTGTGAAGAAGAGCCACATAACGGAGTAGTCATCTAGTAGGATATGTGGATAAATGTTGCCAGATGACAAGGGAACGATAACGGCTTTATCGCTGCTAAAGGCGATGGAGTCATCGTCATCGTCCTCTTCATCATCGTCATCTTCTAGAAAGACGAGTGGATTGAAATACTCAATGGACTCAGATAGTCGGCAAATGAAGTCCATTGACCTGGCGTTATTTGCTTCGCGGTGAAATGACTCGATTTCTTCGAGAGGATTTTCTTCCTCTTCGGTTTCATCCGAATCGCCTACTAGTGTGAATGGTGCGGTATCCATGCCGACATCATCTAGTGCGTGAAGCACCTTTTCTCTATTCTCCTCGGAGTTGCAGCTAACGAAGGATAGGTCTTTGTCTGCGTAGTCGTTGGCTAGCATGCTCTTGAGGTTGCTCTCCTGTGGAGAGGTGAGGATGAGAGAGTTAGCGATGGCTGCGATGGGGTTGATGACATCCACCCCGGTGATATTGGCATGTTCCAACAGTTTCGTCACTGTTGATGGTGAACCAATAACTGAAATAACGTGAGAGATATCCATTATCGCTCGCTTTCCGATAACACTTTTGGGGGTAGGTATGGACATTTGCGGTTGACTCATGAGCAACCTGCCTGCTATAGTAGCATTAACCAACTAGTAATGACAACAAAGGAACCTACGATGTCTATCATCATCTCCATTCGAAACCCTGAGCGGGTTGCTGCATCTCAGCAGACGCGCAGGAGCAATGCTGCTGGTGTTCACCGCGATACCGTTCCTAAGAGTCGAATCCAGCATCAGGAGATTGCGCAGTATCTCGATGAAATGGATGTGCCTGCTGAAATGCTCCGATACACGAAGTTCTAGCACCCCCTCTAGCACCAACTAATGCTGGGAGATGCACAGAAACGGTGTATCCCCACCATTTTTCTATGAAAGGAATTTTCAATGACCACTACACGTCGCCGTCGTTCTAATAGCAACACCAAGTTCGGTAACGTTCCACTGGTTGATATGACCTCCAATGAGGGTGGTGTGTATCGCTGGCGGGTCAACTCTGACTCCAATATCCTCACCTCTCCTGGTTCTCAGAACGTAGAGTTGATGACCAAGGGGGAGACTACTGCGGTGGTATCTGCGTCTCAAGCCCATAACCAGGGGGCTGTTCTTTTCCGCTCTGGCGACACTGAGACGAAGCGCTATGGGCAGATTTTGTGCTCGGCTGCATACTACGCTTCCAAGGGGGCGTCCTCCTAGGATTGTCAATCAGCTCTTCTTTTTGGTTCCCATCTGCGGTTCTAGCAGCATCAATGCTAAAATCACAGGTGGGATTTTTTATAGGGAAAACAACGCACACCCTATAATTCCACTCATAAAGAAGGGACACAACTATGAAATCTTCATTTCGTCGGGTTGGAATGGTTGCTGCAGCCAGCATCACCCTGACATCTACGATGGCGCTTCCAGCCCAGGCGGTTGTCGATGGAGCAGATGCATCATCTCAGAAAGAATACCCATCCATCGCCAAGGTAGAGACAACTACCTACTCCAGCGTTCCATCTGATGATGATAGCTCTTCAGATGATTCCACTCCAGCCTCCCAAGGGGGTAGCACGTCATCTGATTCCAGCTCCTCTTCCAGGAGGGATGATTCCTCATCCAATAATGGTGACTCTTCCGCCACTCCAGCATCAGATAGTAGAAGCAGTGGGTCTACGGGTTCATCCAATGGTGGACGCTCTGACTCATCAGCAAATGTGTCAGCCAAGAAGTCACATCCGGAAAAGATGGCGGGGAACACCACCATTACCAAGGGGCGCACCTGTGCTGGAACCTTGATAACCTCTCAGTGGGTGCTTACTGCAAAGCACTGCGTTGATGAAAAGGACTCCTTCACTACCATCACTTTTGGGGATGGTTCCCCTGTTGATGTTGATTCCACTATCAACCATGACTCCTGGGATGCAACGCTTTTGCACCTTACCACCGAGGCTGATGCATCTCCACTCCCGCTGTGGGATAGGGGCACTTCCACCAAGCCACTCCATGGTGAGGTGTATGGATTTGGTGACCTTGATGATGCTGGGCAACCGAAGATGTCAGAGACTCTAACATATGGTGAGGCTAACCTTAATCCTGAGAAGAGCACTGACTCATTGTTCCCGGGAATGGTAACCCAGAGGGTAACCACCACGGATACATCAACTGCCCGTGGTGATTCTGGAGGACCATTTGTCGTCAATGGAAAAGTGTACGGAATCCTCTCTCAGGGGGTCATCTCCGGAGAGGGGGCAACAGAGAATTCCGCTAAGACCTCCCTGTTTGTCCCGGTCAGTGAGATGGCTGACTGGATTAACGACTCGATAGGTGAGAAGGTCGTCAAAAAGGCACCTGCTAAGGAGGGACACAAAGGAAGAAACGCCTCCAATCGACATGCGTCTCATCCTGCTGGAAAAAACACTTCTAAACCGGGCGATGGAAAGACCAGTCGCGCGTATGCAGTAGCCATTGGTGGAAACCATAAAGTTGAGCGCAGCTCAGGTGGAGGTTCCTTCGCTCACGCAGGAGACAGGAACTCTCCAGAGGCGAAGTCCTTCATGCAGAAGATGATAGGAAAATTCGAGAAAAGTGGGAAAACCGTCTCCCCAGAGGTGCATCGTGCAGCCAACTAACTGACGTACCTATCGCCTATTATTGAAAAGATAACGTTTTAACGAAAAATGGAAGGTGTTTTTCTATGACACGATTTCGCAAATTTGTTGCAGGTGCTGCGTTAGCTGCTGCAGCTGGTGTGACGCTCGCCCCTACAGCATCAGCGCTAGTGGACGCGCAGGATGCTACTGACAACGACGTCTCGGGTTCCGTAGGATTCCTCATCACCTATGAGTCTGAGGATGGCGTTATGAAAGAAGGGTTAAAGAACGGTAGTAGATGCACCGGTACACTCATCGATAAGCAGTGGGTCATCACCGCTAAGCACTGCATGCAGGCTAGCAACCCAGACAATCAGCACGCTTACGTATCCTTCGGTATCGACGGAAGCCATGAGACTTTTTCCTCTAGCTCTGAGAAGGTCTACTCCCACCCTGATACCGATGTGTCCCTCATCAAGCTGAAGGTTCCAGCCCCTGATTCCATCACACCTGTTCCACTATGGGAAGGCAGCTTGGGTGACCTCAAGAATGTTTCCGGTGGCACCGACTCTGAGTCCTATGGATGGTCAACCTACGCCATGGATGGAAACGATAAACTCACCAAGCGGGCTGACAACCTCACCTATGCACAGGGCAAACTAGATGGTGCGAGAATCAAGACCACTGAGGTCAACGGTGCGTTTTCCAACAAAATCTTCACCTACGCTTCCACCTTTGGAGACGGGGTGAAAATCGTTGAGGGTGACTCTGGTGGTCCTCTTATTGTTGACGGAAAGCTCTTTGGCACTCTCACCGGAACCTTGGTTGATAAAAGTGGGGAGCAGAAGAACGTTGGGCTCTACGTCCCTGCTGCTGAGCACGGCGACTGGATTAATGAGACCATCGGCAGTGACGTTGTAAATCCAATTGACGCGGAGGAAGAGAAGGAGTCTGACACCAACCAGAAGGTCGAAATGCCTGGTCCAGATGCAGACGGTGCAGATTCCTCCACATCGTCCAACCAGAATGAGTCTTCTTCTGGTTCATCCTCTCAGCCGACGGCAACCATTAATAGGGACACGACTTCTCCATCAGCCACCAACGTTTCTGGTTCTGGAAGCAGCGGAGCGCCACAGTCTAGTGAGTCATCCACCCCTACAATGAGGCGTGTTGATGGTGGAACCTCATCCTCTTCCAGCGTTAGCGACGAGGCTGTGGGTCCAAGCGTTAACACCGGTGGTGGCGTAGAGTCACAGTCCTTCTTCACCAAGGTCAAGGCGATGTTCAGTTAATCACATCATCAACCAAAGAGTCTACCGGAGTGAACTGGGAGATTCTTCTTTATAGAAAAACAACCTGGTTATGGGGGCAAATCCTCAACCAGGTTGTTTTTGCATTCCTAGAGCACTTTGTCTAATTGTTGGCTCCACTGGAGTTAGTGTTCGGTTCACGATACTGAGCCCCTCCAGTACCTCCACCGCCATAGGCGGATGCTCCAGCGTTACCTTCTACTGATTCCCCGTTACTCTCACTGGTTCCGGTGTTGCCATCATATCCAGATTCACCACCATTATCAGTGGTGGCTCCACCATTGTTTTGTGGTGCAGTGGTGCGCTGCGTTCTTGGTGGCGGGCTATAGGATGGCACTGCACTGGAATAGTTGTTGTTTCCGCCCTGCATACCTCCTTGAGGTACACCCTGGTTTTCGTCAGGAGCTATGTCCTCGGTGGTGGTGTCCACAGTATCAGTGGGTTGTGGTTCCTCCTGTGTGGTTTCCTGGGTGGTTTCCTGGGTGGTTTCTACTTCCGTCTGCTCAGGGGAAGGTTTTACGGGCTGTGTAGCTGTGGTACGCGGTGGTGGTGTCCTCTGTGCTCCTTCTGTCCATCCCCATTGGTTTTCCGGGAAGAAAGCCATGAGGATAACCACCGTGACCATCATCACAGTAGTGGACGTGGATGGTTTTATCAGTGAAAAGGAGCGCCTCCATCCACCAAGGGCATCAATCATCATGGTGAGCTTTGACCTCATTGCATATCAACTCCTGGAATGGAAAAAGCGTAAAAATGGGTTCCGCAGTCTTCAAGGTGCCCAGCGATAGCCTTGAGAAGTGCTCGTTTAGCCGCGAACTGCTTTCCAGGTGTAGACTCACCCTTGATTTGGATGATAATCCTTCCATTGTCCACGTTGGAAACACCCCTGACAGTGGAATCGATAATTGTGTGAATATCCTCCATGTCTTCCTCGGTGAGGTACTTCGGGAGGAGTTCAGAGTCACGATTGCCGATATCATCCACCACATCAGTGATGTGCTTGATAATGGGGGAGACGGACACTGAGGTGTCAAATGGTAGGTTAACGACAAATTCCCCGATGCTGCGGGAGTAGTTTTGTATCAGCGTGATGTTTCCCTGGGGAATACTCACGACACCCTGTTCTTCAGAGGCTAGTGTGACGGTGCGAAGGGACACACCCTTGATGACACCACTATAGTCAGACCCTCCCACAGAGAATCCCACATAGTCACCCACAGAGAATTGACGCTCCAGCAGGTGGATGGCACCTTTGACGACATCGCGCACGGTCTCTTGGGAGCCAAAGCCCAGTGCAGCACCGATGATGGCACCCATTGCAGCCATGAGGCTCGGTGGAATACCCATCCGGGAAGCAACCAGCGCAATGATGATAATCCATGTGGATACCTTGGCAATCCACACCACAGCTTGGATTAACGTGATGTTCCACTGCGGTGTGTCGGAAACAGTGTTGTAGAAGGTGGTGAAAACTTTTTGGGCAACAGATAGTGCCCTGGTGATGAGCACACCGCAGAGGATGACGATGAGAAACCACCATGCTCCGATGATGATGGTGTTGTGCGTCATCACCCACCAGATGTGGCGGATAACATTCATAAGAAATCATCTCCGTGTTGAATCGAAAAAGGGGACACAAAAAGAGGCGGGCACCCACAGCAGGGGTGCGTCACCTCTTTTCTATGTTGGAACGATACTACTTTCCAGCGGGTTTTTGCTTCTTAGCGGTTGCGTCATTGATTGCCACTCCAGCGAGAAACATCAGGCTGCGGATACCGTCTTGGCGTTCCTGCGTGGTACCGGATGGCATGGACACTAGGATGTCGCGGGCTTCCTGGTAGGTGTCTGCAGAGGACATCGCAATGGTGATAATGAGAGCAACGTAATCCTCGGGGGTGCTATTGGTTGGCATGATTGCTCCCCATCCATGCACTAGCTTTTCAATCCTGCTCTTGACCTCTGGTGGAATGCTGAAATCTGAGAAATCTCCGTGTGTCGCCACAATGGAGTGTCCAGATTCCAGCGGGTCGTTTTTCCCACCGTTTCCCGTGGCTGACATCGCCACATTCTTGAAAGAGGCTTGGATATTTTCAGCATTCCGCTTGGTGAAATGCGCGTGAAACGATGAGGATACACTGGCGATAACCAAGAGCCACGCTACTGCGTTGGAGGTGGCGGAATCCCCGAAGCTGGCGACAATTCCCATAATCATCGTGATGAGGGCGATTCCATAGGAGTTGTTAGCGGAGCTCTGCGCTTCCGCCATGAACTTGGTGCCACGCTTGATGAATTTCATTGCGTTGTCATATGCAGGGTTTTTAATGATGTTGTTGACGAAGACGGTTCGCCCATCATCCCCTGTGGTGCCAAGACCTGCAACAGGAATCATAAACGTGGAAACATCAATGGCGGAGTGGTCAGTGTCATTATGTGCCATGATGAAAAATCCTTCTGTGGGGAAAATTGAATAGTGGCGTCACCTTAAAATTCGTAACGCATCCCACGGGAAGACTTAATACCCATTTCTTCACGGTAGGACTCTTCCAACCACTCGTCTCCAAGCTGCTCGTAGTAGTCATCCATGGAGTCGGATTCAGTGGCGTAGTAGTTGTTTCGGGTGGACATGAAAGAGATATTCTCCTTAGAATAAGTGGGTGTGAGCGCGGTGCTCTCTTCAGGGAACCCCACATCTTTGGGGGTATAACCCATATGGTACCACAATCTTTTTTGAGCGTCAATTAGAAATCACGCGGAAGCCACATCAGCCTCAGCATTGCTAAAGTAGTGGTCAAATACCACGTCAGCACCCAGGGAGGATTCCCTGTTTCTGAGAGTGTTGGCGAGACTATCCGGGATAGTGACGCTAGTGCTGGTAGAGACCTTTCGGGGGTGTCTCACTGACTCAATGCGATACAGGTTATTGTTGTTGGAGAGGAAGAATTCCACAATCATGATTCCAGGATTGTCACCTGATACACCTGTGGCGATTCTCGGTGGGATGAACATCCCGGTTTCATTATGGAAGGTTGTCGGCAGATACAGTGTGCGCCCCACTTGGTAGTCCTTTGTGACAGACACCTCGTTGGAATCTGGGGAGAAATAGAGGTGCGTGGATGATGGGTGATGCTGCTCTACGGAATCAGCGTCACTAATTCCTGGTAGACACAGCATGGACGCAATCAGGGATAGTGGCAACACTGATTGCGTAGCGTATTTCCGAAGTGGAATTCGGTTAGCCATCGACACGATATGGTGCCCTCTTTCGTCGTGGTTATCATGGTAAAATCACTGTTTTCCCATATGTTTTCATACCGATAATAGCATATAGCCTGCACATATGTCAAAAATCGACACCTGATTGCGTGCCCACTCACATCCTGTGGTAGGATTTCGATGTTGTTGTTAACGATAATATGCAAGGATGGTTTTTGTGACTATCAACGTCTCGCACGTCACCAAGAAGTATCGCAACACCGTCGCAGTGGATGATGCAACGTTTACCGTTCCTAAGGGTTCCATTACTGGCTTCCTAGGACCTAACGGTGCTGGAAAGTCCACCACCATGAGGATGATGACCGGGTTGGATACTCCCACTGAGGGAACCGTCACCATTGACGGAAAAGCCTATGTAGACATTTCCAACCCAGCAGCCACTGTGGGGTGCCTTCTTGATGCCAAGGTGTACCACCCGAAGCGCTCCGCGTTCAACTGCTTGAAGATTATTGCACAATCCAGCGGGGTGCCTGTTTCAAGGGTGGATGGTGCACTAGAGATGGTTGGTCTCTCTAGTGTCAGGGATAAAGCCGTGGGAGGCTTCTCCCTGGGTATGTCCCAGCGACTTGGTATTGCTGCAGCTCTCCTCGGAGACCCTGACTATGTGATTCTCGATGAACCAGCCAACGGTCTAGACCCGGAGGGAATCAGATGGGTACGCGATTTCATGCGTGCGCTAGCCAACAAGGGTAAAACGGTGCTCATCTCCTCCCACCAGTTGCACGAAGTCCAAGAGGTGGCGACGCACCTGGTTATTATCGCTGCTGGTAAGATTCGTTTTTCTGGAACGATGGAAGAGTTCTCCACCACCTACGGAAGCAGGCACGTGGAGCTGAAGACTGATGACACTGCCAAGGCTGCTGCAGCCCTCTCCCAAGCTGGATACCAGGATGTTTCGGTAGAAGGAAGCGATACGCTACACATTGAGGGTGCAACCATCAAGGACGTCGGTGCTGCAGCAAGTGAACACGGAATCACGGTATTCGGACTCTCCGAGTCTGTTGTTTCCCTGGAAGATGCATTCCTGCAGCTCACCCGCGACGATGCCCAGTACACCGCTCAGGAAGGGAAGTAATCATTATGCTGAACGCCATTAAGTCGGAGTGGACGAAGATGACCACCATCCGCTCCTATTACATCACCCTGGGTGTGATTATCCTTGCAGCTCTTGCACCCATTTGGTTTATCGCAGACACCTACGAAGAGTTCCCGGTTCTCGCTGGAAGTTATCTCTACGCTTTCTATGGTTCTATCGGTGCCATTGCCGTCGTCATTATTTCAGGACTGATGGTTACCGGGGAGTATCGATACAACGAGATTACCAACACGTTCCTCACCACTCCGAAGAGATGGAAGCCGATGGTAGCCAAGACGATTGTCGCCTCGATGGTTTCCATGGCACTCTGCCTGGTAATTCATTATGCTGGTGCAGCTATTTTCGCTCTGCGCGGAATTGATATGAGCTTCTTCTTTGATGGAGAGTCAACCAAGATTATCGCCTTGACTGTTGTGGGAACCATCCCCCTGGTGATGGTGACTCAGGCTCTAGGGTGGTTGACCCGCTCTACAGCTATCGCCAACACCATTATGATTGTGATGGTGCTGGGAATTGATAACCTGCTGGGGTTGATTCCAAAGGTAGGAGAGTTCATCCACCCGTACCTGTTGATGAACAACCTGAAAATCGTCTGGTCAAATGGTTCAGTCGGTTCCCTCATGGAGGAACCCAACATGTCCAAGGCTGTGATGATTGTGCTCGTCTGGTTGATTGTTGCCGTCACTGCAGCCGTCGTTACTGTCTACGAACGTGACGCATAGTGAACTGCGTTTAACAGGCTCTCTTTCCCCTTGGGTAGGGAGCCTGTTTTGCTATTCCACGATGGGGAGGCAGTTGCTGCATTTGACCCACTGGGAGAGTCTTCCTTCCCTCGCAGCCTCTACGAGCGGGTAGAGCTTTCCAGTCGATGACACATCCTGGACGATGAGCCTCACTTTCTCCCTGTCAATCGGGTCGGAAATCCCGTAGAGGTAATCTCTGATAACTGATTCTGCTGCATTGCAATTTGCGCAGATGACGTGCTTTTTCGAGAAGTCAACGTGACTAAATTCCACGATAATCCCATGGTCGGACAAAATAGTCTCCTTATGTGCAGTGCCTCGCATTAGGGCTGAGGCGTGATTCCATCAGCATATCACCCTGGTGGTTGAACCCCGCAAACACCAAGGGACACGTATCAACTTTTTCGCTATAACGCAATGATGTGATAGTGTCGGGGAAAACACCGATAGACACCACTCAACACCATGCTATAAGGAGAATCTCTTGTGACTGTTTTAGTGTTCAACGAATTAACTGCACCAATGCTGAGCTGGGTGCTATCAGGGGCTGACAATAAGGATTATGGTTCCTATGTCACCATCGACATCTTCCGTGATGATACTGCCGTGATTTCCACTAACACCCTTTTCGCCCGCTCTATGGAGATGGATGTGGATTCAGATGGGAAGTCTCATAGTGCTTCCATTCCAGCATCCTCTATCTCTGGGCTGGCTTCAGCTATTGATGAAGGAGATATGCTCACCATCAATGTCGATGATGAGAAGGATGTGGTGTACGTCTCCTGTGGCTCCACCACCATCACGCTGGATAACATGTTTGATGTTACTCCCCAGGTGCCTCATATCGCGGGAAGTGACACTATTGCCTCTGTTTCCAGCGCCTACGACGTCATTGAGGCACTAGGAACTGCAGCCAAGCTCTCTCCTGCATCAGGAAGCATTCATCTTGACTCTACTGCGGACAACCTTTCTGTTTCAGTGGTGTCTGACGGTATGGAGTCCAAGGAGGTATTTCCTTCTACCGTGGTAGGAGACGACGAGTACCACGCTATGGTGTCGTCTAAGAAGCTGTCTGCGCTCAACGCTTTGAAGAAAATTGACTTGGTGGATTCATTGTCCATCAAGCAGGAGCAGGGTGCGCTTTCTTTTGTTTTCCCCATCAATGACCCTTCCACAGAGGCTACTCGGTTGGAGATGGCGGTTCCAACTATCCCAGAGTTTTTCTCTGAGGTGGATTCCCCATGTGATGAGGACATCACCGAGTTTGCAGCCGTTGGAAAGACAGATATTAAGACTGTCCTTTCTCCATTGACTGCTGTGGTGAAAAACGCGGTTGTGGAAATCGACACCTCCAGTGGCACCACCAATGGTGTTGCCCTAGCTGTTAAGGAGAAGGGTGCTGCTGCTAAGACCGTGGTCATGGATGCAGCCGTCAGCAGCACGGCAACTGTCAGTGTTCCTTTGACGATGGTGATGACGGCACTGAGAAACATTTCTACCTCTCAGGTGATTCTTGGTGTGGTGAACTTCGAGGATTCCCAGTGGTTGACCATGATGCCTTCTCATGATGACGACGAGGATACCGGTGCTGATTTGGTGATTGCTCTCCAGGAGATTACTGCTTACCCCCCCCTGGTGTGATTACTGCTGCTCCGCATGACGATTAATGATTCGCTCGTGCGGAGTTTCACTATATAAGAAGCATGCTGACCTAGGGGACACAGATTCTACGATGGAATCGTGAAGCTGGTGTGCGCTAATCCCATACTGGTCGTAATTTGCTATGAGGTCAAAGACATCATGGTTTTTTCTTCTGTGCGACACGGTGTGGCTTTCTTTCGTGGGTCGTTAATTTTCGTCAACGAAACAACAATAGTGCAGGTGAGCGTGGTGAATTTCACACGCCACCTATTGCACTGAGGCGTCTCCTGGGCTATAATTGGTAACGATTCGGTAACGGGTGAAACGCGAAATCGTAACACTCTATGCTACAATGTCAACCTACCTTTTTGTGCGCCCTTCCGAATCAATCACGTGTACAAAAAGGCAATCACATTGACTTTCCCGACAAGGAATGAGGAATCGTATGACTGTGACCACAACCAAGAAGAAGCTTGCAGCGTTACCAACTTTCGCTGGAATCGGTATGATGCTGCTATCTCCAGCCATCGCCAATGCTGCTGAGCAGCACCCCGCAGCAACAGCGCCAGAAGCTCCTGCTGCTGCACTATCCAACGGCTCCTCCATGGGCTCCAATCAGGTTCCTACTGAGAAGTGGGAGGAGCTCGCCGAAGTGTCATCCCACGGGGATTGGAAGTATGTCTCTGGCGACGGACTCTTCGGTGGGTTGGCTATCTCAGAGCAGACCTGGAAGGACTATCACGGTGACGAGTTCGCTCCAACGGCTGATGGTGCAACCAAGGAGCAGCAGATTGAGGTTGCGGAACGCATCTATGCAGATAGTGGGTTCACCCCATGGGATGGAGCACGACTTCTAGGATGGGTTAACGTCACCCTATATGGTGCACCAGCACCACAACCTGCAGTTGCCTCACCAGAGGGTGCACAGGCTCCTCAGGGAAGCACTTCTAATTACGGTGCTTCAACTTCTACTGATTGGTCTACAGGCGCTTCCTCTGGATGGGGAGGGGCTGCAGAAGATACTTCAGTTCAGACTGAGGTTCAGTCGCAGGCTGGTACTACTCCATCCACCTATGGTGGAAATGACGGAGTGTGGGACCAGTTGGCACAATGTGAATCCGGTGGCGATTGGAGCACCAACACCGGCAATGGGTACTCCGGTGGACTGCAGTTCAGCCCTGATACCTGGGCTGCATATGGCGGACAGGGAGACGCTTCCCAGGCTACCCGCGAAGAGCAAATTGCCGTTGCTGAGCGCGTTCAGGCTGCTCAGGGATGGGGAGCATGGCCATCCTGCAGCGCAGCTATCGGATTGCAGTGATGCAGATGGGAGTCTCTCGGTAGGCTGAGAGAAAATCGGAGCGCCACCATGCTGGTTGACACGTCACCAGTGTGGTGGCGTTTTCGCGTCTATGGCGAGAGTGGGCTCCTCTGTTGAAACATGATATTGTTTAAAGATGTTCACCCAGACTGGTTGAGTATCAGCCTAGGGGAGCGAAATCGCTTGAGTCATCTCGGAATCGGAGAGAGTCTTGAGCGTCAGACTCACCTGCTGGTGAGCCTGGAAGAAATCAGAAAGGGATACAAATATGTCATCCGCAAAGAAGATTGTTGCCTCTGCTCTAGCAGGAGCTGCTATCAGGTGGTGGGGCATCCCGCCATAAAGAGTGGGGGGGGTTATGCTGGTAGCCCCACCCAGTGCTTACCAGGGGCATATGTGTTAAATGTACCTAGGGCACGTGGTAGGTGGTTAGCACTGGTCACCACCACGCCACCGTAGCGAATCAGCTTATTTGCGGCTTGAGCATTTCCTACTGTGCTCAACGCTGTTGTGTCGGTTGCAATCCGCCACGGGACAACCCCCCGAGCAACCAACCCGGCTTTCATTGCGGTAGCTTCACTAGGGCATGCGCTCTGTGTTTTTCCTCCCGTTACCAGCACGGGGTTGAGAGGATAGGCGATTGCTAACTCTGCGGTTTTGTCAAGTCGCTCTTTCAATACCCCGGGCATAGTGCAGTCTGTGTTCAACCGAGCACCAAGGGACACAATCCATGCATCTGGTCTCAACAACGTGGAGGAGACTTCCTTATTGCTGTAGTGAGACACAATGGAGCCCACGGATGCCGCTGGTAATTCAACTCTACTGGATAGGCTCTGCGCGTCAGCCGTTGGAGTGAATGCCAACATGGTGGCACCGATGGTGGCAAGCGCAGCAACAATCTTCTTCATGTTTTCCTTCTTAAAAATATGTGCAGGTGAAAGCATCGATGAGAGTGAACCTCTCAGTTTTTTTAGGATGGGTGCTCCCCTTAATGATACTCTTGACACATTGAATAATATCGTCCGATTGAATTTTTTGCAGAGAGAATGCAATTATTTTTTGTGCATCTATCAAAATGCAAATCGTGGTAGGATTGACAGCTATGAACCTGAGTGGATGGAGGATTCATAAAGTATGGTGCAATATTTGATGGCGTGGGACGATGCCCACACAGACGGCATTGTGTGCGTCAGCAGGGAGCCGGTGGTGGTAACGTGTGTGCCTAGGGAAGATATGAGGCACCTCGCCACCGTTGAGCAGTCTAACCTCCCAGGAATCTATGTGCTCTGCTCCTCATCACAGCGCTATGTTGGGCAGTCCTATGCCTCGCCTCCATGGCTTCGCGCATCTCTAGACACGAGAAAGAGAAGGGCTTCTGGGATTACGCGCTACTGATTGCCAGGGAGTCCACCCCACTGGATAGAAGTCAGCTTGATTTCTTGGAGAGGCATCTCATAGCTACGTTTTCCTCCCTGGGATACCATAGCGATAACGTGTCTCCTGGGAATCAATCTCCCATTATTCCTTATCAGAAGGCTAGCGCCATGTCGGTGTTGGCGACTGCGAAGATTTTGGAGGAACACCACATCAGGAGGGGAACATTTGCACCCTGCACCAAGAAAACGTGCCGTCTAGACACAGAGGGTGCAGGAGGGGACACGGTTCCGCCCACCGCTAGTGCAACCGTGTGGAAAATCCATGATGGAACCCGCACAGCCACGCACAAAGCAGCGCGTCTCTCCTATGTGAAATACTTAGAGAAGCTCCTGGGCGAGGAGCCATATAGCGATACCATCAGGAATGAGCTGCGACGAGGGAGTTCACTGGGAACCCTGTCGGAACCACCCGAGGAAAAATCGAAGTGGTTTTGCCAAATCGATGACGTGTGGGTGCATTACAACATGTCCGTCAAGACGATGGTCAACCGGGTTTCCATGCTCTCTAAATTAACCGGGCTAAATATCGTTGTAGAGAAGGTGGAAGAACCATTGGAGTTGCTACCGTGACGTGCTCCTCGTTGCCTCAGAGGTGATGCTATCCACCTCTGAGGCGATATCCCGGTAGTTATCCGTCGCCTTATCAAACGCCTGTTGCTGCGCGCGCACCCTCTCGCGCTCACGATTGCGTCGTCGCTCTTCTTCTAAACGATATTCCGACTCAATCAACTTGGTGAGAAGCTCAGATGCTGCCATCCCCCCCCACATTTCGCTGTCGTCTGCACCGGAGACGTGGGCATGATACACAGGTTCAACGATTCTCTCCACCGCGTCAGCATGATTTTTGACAACCCCTTCAATACCCCATCAGAGCACCATGTACGGGATGCTATCGTCATCGATTTTCACAACCATAACTGGTGTCGCGCGGTTTTCCTGCTTGACCTTATTCACATATTCCTGGCTGAGTCCATTGTCTTCGATGATGATGAACTTGAATAGTCGCTCCGTCAACTTATTGAGGCTTCGTTTCACTAGGAAAGAGCTGAACATAATGACGAAAACTGTGGTCAACAGGATGGACACGTTGACAAATCCCTTATTATCAATTCCACTGCCTGCAACCTTCATCATCGCCACAAAAGCCAAGACGATAAGGATAACGTTGACTGCGTGCTTCCACAGGAAGGCGTCTGTGAGACTTGTTGAGTCTGTTTGGTTTCTTCCAATCCTGAAGTCGTTGTACTTTTCCCGCTTGAGAAATAGAGGCTTGTCTGCTCTGGGAAGTGCATACACCCCCACGGTGGCATGTTCATTGATAGTCCTTAAGGAGACTCCCCCCCAAATCTTGGTTCCTCCATCAGGTCAATGTCAATCTGGTTGCGGTCTTTCTTCTTCATGGTTCACACTCCTCTAGGTGCATAGGCTGTTATCAATGTTGACGATGCCCCGGTAGGCATGCGGGATTCAACCTTACCCCCCCCATCCGGGTGGAGCGCCAACAGCTTCAACGTTCTCCTCGTCACACCTCCATTGACTTCCACATCAAACCCATCTACCATGGGAGATGATGAAGGAAGAGTTCAACAACCATATGGAGTTATCATGTCTGCCCATCCCCACGCCATTCATGCAGATATCCTATCTCAATGGATGCACCAAGAAATCAGCCTTTTTGTTTCCTCTTCTACGGAGTTTCGGAAGGATACCCCGGAAGCCCATATCTTCTTGGAAAAGCTTTCTGAGTATGCTGATAGTGCACAGTACTACGATGATGTTGATTTCTACTTCCAGGATGCAGCAGGAGATTCCTGCGTGGGTTCCTGGGTGAAGGAGGAAGCCACTGTGGAGAAACTCCATAGTTTGGTGGCACATCCTGAGCGTATTCGCATCATCCAGAAAGACCGTCAGGACGCCTTCTCAGCGTTTCGGGACTCCATCCTGGAGTATCTACTGGGGAGCCTTTCGGAGGAGCTCACGGAGGCGTTCCTGCGCGATTTTGGGGTATCTGTCGAAGAAGAGAAGATTGCCATCCTAGAAGGTGGTGGGATGCTGGTCGCCTAATGGAAGCTAAAGTTAGAAAAAACACCCTGGTGAACCATGTTGTCACCAGGGTGTTGTGCTGTTTTCGGGGTATTGCCCCTAGAGGAGGGGTTAACGGAATAGGTGTGTTAGCTTGGCGAAGAAGCTTGATACAGTAGCTCCACCAGTCTCAACGGTAGGACCTTCTCCTTCACCTTCTGCGGAAACTGCCGTGGAGCCACCAGAGGAGGCTAGTGAGCGTGGGGAATCACCACTACTGGTGGTGCCCCCGCCATTCAATGGAGTGCCCTTTGTATCCTTTGAAGGGACACTGGATGAACCGTCTTCACTAGAGTCGCCTGCTCCACCAGAGTGGGAACCTGGGGGCTTCTCACCCGGCTTCTC
>ERZ1673699.1510-NODE-1510-length-18302-cov-5.927550_pt1 | contig 18302 bp, 12 predicted proteins | sample MGYA00580229_ERZ1673699 | MGnify/ENA primary metagenome ERZ1673699 (study PRJEB41218, sample SAMN15661785) | gut metagenome | host: Homo sapiens | place: Canada: London | collected 2015-08-20/2019-03-30 | study: EMG produced TPA metagenomics assembly of... | reverse complement strand
TTATGCGTAAAAACAATCCCGATAAGGATGAGGCGTTTGTAGAAAAGAATTATGAAGAGAGCATCAAACAGCTCACTTGGCATCTGATTAAAGAGCAGTTGGTGAAAGCACATGATATTAAGGTAGAAGACCAAGATATCAAAGAAGTAGCTCGTGCTGCCGCTCGTGCGCAGTTTGCACAATACGGAATGAGCAATGTTCCCGATGAGTATATCGAGAATTATGTCAACGACTTGTTGAAAAAGCAAGAGAGTGTAGATGCTTTCGTAGATCGTGCCATCGACTCGAAGCTGACGCAAGCCTTGAAAAAGTCGGTGAAATTGAATGAGAAAGAAATTTCACTGGACGACTTTAATAAAATGTTTGAAGAGAAATAACGTTTTTTTTCACGAAAAATCTATTGTTTAGTTTCAAACTATTGGCATTTAATAGTCTAATAAGTTATGAAATGCAGTAGATAATGATTTGCTGACCTCTGCTTTGTTTCGTGAGCTTCAAGTAGACAAAGGAAGGATCAATGAAATCTGAATAAAAACACCTCGTTACTTCTGACATTGAGTTGAGATGGCTATGAAATAAAAAACGAGAGGGTGCAGTTTGTAGTCTGCAGTCTCTCGTTTTTCGGTTATTCTAAGATAAGGATTTTATTTCTCCCTCTTATATTTAGCGATGAGTTCTTTTAATGTAGAAAGTATGTCATCAAGAGAAACCCCACTGCGTTTGCTCATCATGGCAATGGTTGCTTTAGGAATGATGATGCGTGCAAGAGGAGAATTGAGCATTTTGAAAGCAGAGTTCATACTTGGCAAATCTTTCCGTAGCTGTGGGTAAATTTTTAACAAATCCTGTAAGCGAGTGTCGGCAGAGAGTTCTATTGTCGAGCCTTCTTTTGTAACAGACGTATCATTTGAAGTACAGTTTTGCGCCTCCTTTGATTTTACTACTTGTGTGTCATTCGACCAGGTTAGCAGTGTTCGTGAACCTTGAAGCTCACGAATGCGACTACAATCTTGCATCATTTCTAGTACACCTCTGAATCTTCCTTCTGCATCACGCACGGCTACATAATATATATAGATGAACACACCTGGTTTGTTAATCCAAAAATCGACACTATCCTGCTCACCCGAACGGAATTTGGCTATAATTTCCTCAACAAGGTGGACGCTGGTGCGCGGATGACAGTTCTTCACATCACGTCCGATAACATTCTTGCTGCGTGGGAAGATGCGGTGGTTGGTATCTGAATAAAAACGAACAAGTTCGTTTTCATCTACATAGGATATATCTACAGGAAGATGCTTGTATATGAGGTTGATTTGTTCGAGAGAAAGTTTGCCTGTCGTGACGTCGAAAACTCGGTCTGTGTCGTTTCCTCCAAGCTCATATTTAGCAAGAAGCGCAGATAGTTCTGAGACAAAACCGTCAGGAGCTGTTGTTGGCTGGGTTACTGTTTTATCCGCATTTTGGAATCCTTCTACATCAATCCATGCAAAGCCAATTTCGTAATCTCCCGAACGCATCTGTTCGAATTCTTTGGGAGTAATCATTGCCAAAGCAGTTGGGTAGAGTACAGATTCTTCTTTCTGTAAAAGATCCCGCACATCTGCCACAATGGTAGGCTGCATTGCCAAAAATTCTTCTTCTTTATCTTCCTCAATAAGTTTTTTAGCATCACGTATTTCGTCTCGCACAAAGTCATCGAGCAGCCACATCGTAGTCGTGGGGCGGTCAAATCCTTTCTGTTCGAGTATGGAATAGAGCTGGTTCTGCTTACGTGAAAGGTGAGTGCGAAAAGCCGCTATTTGGTCGTACAATTCGATCCACTGATTCTTGATAATCGGATATTGTACAAGATCTTCTATGGAGAGCATAAGGCGACGCATTTCATCGTTCTCCCTGTAGTAGCACATGATAGGGTGATCGAGAGGAAGATTTGGCCGACTGGTGTCCATCACTTCATCAAACAGCTCAATCATCTTTTGAATATCCTCCTTTTGGCACTCATTCTCTTCAATGGTTTTGAGTTCCTGTTCTGCCAATGCTATTTCATAAGGACGGATTTTCCCAACTTGCTTTCTTATTCGGGCTCTGCCCTCTTCTAATGAAATATCTCCTCGTTGGTATGCTTCTTTGATCTCGAGTATTTTGCTAAGTTTTTCAAGGTCTACACTCGGCAAATATTTTTTCATATCCATAGCATTATTGTCTATTGATGAGGTAAACGAAAAAATCACTCTCTTCTATGGCTTTTACGCTTATATGAGCTTCGCCGGGGAAATGTAGAACAGTGCCTGTGCTGATACGATGTACCTCGGTATCGTTAAGAGTAACCTCCACAGTTCCTTTCACTATGGTGAAGAATACTTCCCGTCCTATATGGTCGTGTGAAGGTATTTGTTCTCCACTTTTTAGATGCAAGTGTACAAGCATGAGTTCCTTGTTGTTAATTACCTTACCTAAAGTATTGATTTTCTGTCCAATGGGGTTAATTAATTGTTTCATAATTCTTGTTTTTTATTAGAGTTTATAATCTTAATGTAATATTTGGTACGATGTGACCGCCGATAAAAACCATCGTTCCGAAAATTTGATTAAAGTCCATCGTCACCATTTTAGCTATTTCCTTCATTAGATTTGAACGTTGGTTTTGCCTTTGCCTTTTTTGGCTTTTGGCTCTGTCTGCTCGTAGGACACGTTGATAAGCGTAAAATGCTTCCCCGACGAATTGAGCCACAGGCTTTTAAATATGTTTTGCGTCAAAATTCATTTTTACGTTCTATAAGAAGGAATTGCAAAGGTTTGTTGGCTATAGTTCAATGCCGTTTCCTTCTTTGTTTCCTCTTCCGAAGTTGGAGGATTTCGCTTACGGAAAACATTGCTTTTTCTTGATAATGCAAATATACTCAATTTATTTTAAAATCGAAATACACCCAAAAAAATGATGTAAGATTTATGAAAACTGACACGTATGTTTTTGAAGATTTTTATGTAAGGTTTAAAAACTTATATTTCGGGAGAATAATGTATCTTTCCCGATGAGTATATCGAGAATTATGTCAACGATTTGTTGAAAAAGCAAGAGAGTGTAGATGCTTTCGTAGACCGTGCCATCGACTCGAAGCTGACGCAAGCCTTGAAAAAGTCGGTGAAATTGAATGAGAAAGAAATTTCATTGGACGACTTTAATAAAATGTTTGAAGAGAAATAACGCATTTTTTAACGAAAAAAACTTCTTGTAATAAGAGGTTATCGACTTTTTTTATTAACTTTGTATAATCGAGGTTTTTAGAAGTGTCGATAACCTCTTTTATATTATAATAAAAATAAGGTAAAAATAAAATGAACGATTTTAGAAAATACGCCACCCAACACTTGGGAATGAATGGCATGACTCTTGATGATGTCATCAAGAGTCAGGCAAGATACCTCAATCCATATATATTGGAAGAGCGTCAATTGAATGTGACACAGATGGATGTGTTCTCTCGTCTGATGATGGATCGCATTATCTTCTTGGGTACGGAGATTGACGACTATACTGCTAATACTTTGCAGGCACAGTTGCTCTATTTGGATAGCGTAGACGGAGGTAAGGATATTTCGATTTATATCAACAGTCCTGGTGGCAGCGTTACGGCAGGGTTAGGCATTTATGATACGATGCAATTTATCACCTCGGATGTAGCCACCATTTGTACGGGTATGGCAGCATCTATGGCGGCTGTGTTGCTGGTGGCAGGACAAGAAGGCAAGCGCAGTGCATTGACACATAGTAGGGTGATGATACACCAACCTTTAGGTGGCGTGCAAGGTCAAGCTTCGGATATTGAAATTGAGGCGAAGGAAATCATTAAGTTCAAAAAGGAACTTTTTACCATCATAGCCAACCATTCGCATACGCCTTATGAAAAGGTGTATCGTGACTCCGACCGTAATTATTGGATGGATGCTGAGCAAGCAAAAGAATATGGTATGATTGATACGGTGTTGGTAAGGAAGAAGTAAACAGAGACAGATGGTAACGACCAAAAAGAAATGTAGCTTCTGTGGAAGAAGTGAAGACCAAGTAGATTTATTGATTACAGGACAGAGTGGATTTATCTGTGACGCTTGTGTCCAAGCGGCTTATTCTATCGTAGAGTCGGCTGGACTTTCGGGTGAGGCAAAAGAAAAGCATGCTGCAGACGAACCCTTTCAGTTGAAAAAAGTTCCTAAGCCCAAAGAGATAAAGAAATATCTGGATGACTATATCATAGGGCAGGATGACGCCAAACGCTATCTCTCGGTGTCAGTGTACAACCATTATAAACGGTTGCAACAACCAAAGAATGAAGATGGCGTTGAGATAGAGAAGAGTAATATCATCATGGTAGGCTCTACGGGTACGGGTAAGACGCTGCTTGCCAAAACGATAGCACGCCTACTAGATGTGCCTTTCACCATTGTAGATGCCACCGTATTTACAGAAGCTGGCTATGTGGGAGAGGATGTGGAAAGTATCTTGTCGCGCCTGTTGCAAGTTGCCAACTATGATGTGGCTGCTGCGGAGCGCGGAATTGTGTTCATTGACGAGATTGACAAGATTGCACGTAAAAGCGATAATCCCTCTATCACACGTGATGTCAGTGGTGAAGGTGTGCAGCAAGGACTTCTAAAGCTGCTCGAAGGTACCATGGTGAATGTGCCGCCAAAGGGAGGACGTAAGCATCCCGACCAAGACTATATCCACGTGGACACCAAGAACATCCTGTTTATCTGTGGCGGTGCTTTCGATGGCATTGAGCGAAAAATAGCACAACGACTGAACACACATGTCGTGGGATATAATTCGGTACAACATGTTCGCAATATTGATAAGGGAGATTTGATGAAATATATCTTGCCACAAGATTTGAAATCTTTTGGACTGATTCCCGAGATTATTGGTCGCTTACCCGTGTTGACCTATCTGAATCCATTGGATAAAGAAGCCTTGCGGAAGATTTTAGTGGAACCCAAGAACTCAATTGTAAAGCAATATATCAAGCTCTTTGAGATGGATGGAATCCAACTTACTTTTGCAAACGAAGCACTTGACTTTATCGTCGATAAGGCGGTAGAATATAAGTTAGGTGCGCGTGGTCTCCGTTCTATTGTGGAATCGATGATGATGGATGCCATGTTTGAAATACCATCAAAGCGCACTAAGTCTTTTGAGGTAACGCTCGACTATGCGCAGAAACAATTGAATAAAGCCAACTTGAATAAGTTGGGTGAATAACCTCGTTGAACTCGGGGAAATGGACTTTTTCTCCGAGTTACAACAGGATGACCGATGAAGTAAGAGCTGTACGATAAATCCTACCTCTTGACGTTATAATAACTATCATGAATCTAATGAGACACTATGGCGAAAAAAGTTAATCTTACAGAAAAGTTAAAACTCTACTTTGGCTTTGATTCTTTCAAAGGCGAACAGGAGGCTATCATCAATCACCTTTTAGCAGGTAATAGTGCGTTTGTATTGATGCCCACAGGTGGAGGAAAGAGCCTATGCTATCAATTGCCCTCCTTGCTTATGGAAGGTACAGCCATTGTTGTCTCTCCACTGATTGCCTTGATGAAAAATCAAGTGGATGTCATCAATGGAATTAGTGAAGAGGAGGGAGTAGCACATTTCTTAAATTCGTCTTTGAACAAAGCTGCCATACAGCAAGTCATGGATGACGTTCGTGCAGGGCGAACCAAGTTGTTATATGTAGCTCCAGAGTCCTTAAATAAGGAAGAAAATATCGAGTTTTTCAAAACAGTTAAAATATCTTTTTATGCCATCGATGAGGCGCATTGTATTTCTGAGTGGGGGCATGACTTTAGGCCAGAGTATCGAAATATCCGTCCCACGATTAACAAGATAGGCGATGCACCTGTGATTGCTTTGACGGCTACGGCTACGGATAAAGTCCGTACAGATATCAAACGAAGCTTGGGAATTGCGGATGCACGAGAGTTTAAAAGCTCTTTTAATCGCCCCAACCTCTATTATGAAATACGCCAAAAATCGTCGGATATTGATAAACAGATTATCATGTTTATTCGTCAACACGAGGGAAAGAGTGGCATCATCTACTGCTTGTCTCGTAAGAAAGTAGAAGAATTGTCAGAAGTCTTGAAAGCGAATAATATCAAGGCAGCTCCTTATCATGCCGGTTTGGATAGTGCCACACGCTCACAGACACAAGATGACTTCTTGATGGAGCGAATTGATGTGATTGTGGCAACCATTGCTTTTGGAATGGGGATTGACAAACCAGATGTGCGCTTCGTGATACATTATGACATTCCGAAAAGTTTGGAAGGCTACTACCAAGAAACGGGTCGTGCAGGGCGTGATGGCGGCGAGGGGATTTGCATTGCCTTCTATGCGCAAAAAGACCTGAAGAAACTGGAGAAGTTTATGGAGGGAAAGCCTGTAGCCGAGCAGGATATAGGTAAACAGTTGCTGCAAGAAACAGCAGCTTATGCAGAGTCTTCGGTTTGTCGCCGCAAGATGTTGCTGCACTATTTTGGAGAGGAATATTTGCAAGAGAATTGTCATAGTTGTGATAATTGCTTGCATCCCAAAGAGCGTCGAGAGGCGAAACAAGCTTTACTGATTGCATTGAAAGCCATTTTGGTACTCAAAGAAAACTTCAGACAAGATTATCTCATCGATTTTATCACAGGAAATCCCACAGAAGATATTCTTTCGCACAAACATGATGAACTGGAAGAATTTGGTGCGGGTGAGGATGAAGATTCTAAAGTATGGAATCCAGTAATTCGGCAAGGTATCATTGCAGGGTATATAGAAAAAGAAGTTGAGAATTATGGCGTCTTGAAAGTGACGGCTGCGGGTAAGAAATTCATGAAGAAGCCCGTGTCGTTTATGATAGCCTTGGACAATGAATTTAGTGCGTACGATGAGGACGAACTCCAAGAAGGAGGGAGTGGCGTGTTGGATCCACGACTCTTTAAGATGCTAAAGAGTCTACGGAAAGAGATGTCGAAAAAACTGAACATTCCACAATATGTCATTTTCCAAGATGTGTCATTAGAGCAAATGGCGACCGTATATCCCGTGACGTTGGAGGAACTACAACAAATTCAAGGTGTAGGAGCGGGTAAAGCAAAACGCTATGGTAAAAAATTTGTGGAATTGATAAAGTCTCATTGCGATGAAAATGAGATTGAACGCCCCGAAGAGATGCGTGTCCGTACCGTAGCAAAAAAGAGTATGCTCAAGGTGAAAATCATTCAGAGTATTGATCGTCAGGTGGCGTTAGATGATATTGCGAATGCTTTGGGCTTAGACTTTGATGAATTGTTAGACGAATTGGAAGCAATTGTCTATAGCGGCACAAAGCTCAACATCGACTATTTCTTGGAAGATGTCATGGACGAAGACCATGTGGACGATCTCTACGATTACTTTATGGAGAGCGAGACAGATGGTTTGAAAGTTGCGATGGAAGAGTTGGGCGATCAGTATAGTGAGGACGAGTTGCGACTTGTACGTATTAAATTTATTTCGGAGTTAGCCAATTAGAGTGCTCGTACACCAGTTGTGACTTTTCTATTTATCTCTCCGACGAATCATAGGGTTCATCGGGTAAACGAGTTAAATACAATTAAATGCTTGAGAAAAACGGAAAAATGGCGACTGATATGATTTTTTATTGTTAAATTTGCACGCAATAAATTTTATAAAAGGTACCCAATATGTCATTATTTGTTGCAGATAAAATTGTGATGGACGGTCTTACTTTCGATGACGTCCTGTTAATCCCTGCTTATTCTGAAGTTTTACCCAAAGAGGTTGAGTTGAAAACCAAGTTCTCACGTCACATCGATTTGAATGTACCTTACGTAACAGCTGCTATGGACACCGTTACCGAATCGGCAATGGCGATTGCAATTGCACGTGAAGGTGGTATCGGTGTGATTCATAAGAATATGTCTATTGACGAACAAGCTCACCAAGTGGCAATTGTGAAGCGTGCAGAGAACGGAATGATTTATGACCCTGTAACGATTCGACGCGGGAGTACGGTGCAAGACGCACTGAACATGATGCGTGATTACCATATTGGAGGTATCCCCGTTGTAGACGACGAAAATCATTTGGTAGGAATTGTTACCAACCGCGATTTGCGTTTTGAACGTCGTTTGGATAAAACGATTGATGAAGTGATGACCAGTGAGAATTTGGTAACCACGCACGTGAAGACTAATCTAAGTGGTGCTGCACAAATATTGCAAGAGCATAAAATAGAGAAGCTCCCTGTGGTAGACAATCAAAATAAGTTGGTGGGACTGATTACTTATAAAGATATCACGAAAGCGAAAGATAAACCAATGGCTTGCAAAGATGAGAAGGGACGTCTTCGAGTTGCAGCAGGTGTTGGTGTTACAATTGATACCATGGAGCGCTTAAATGCTTTGGTTCAAGCAGGAGCAGATGCTGTGGTGATTGACACGGCTCATGGTCATTCCAAGGGAGTTGTTGAAAAATTGCGAGAAGCAAAGTCCTCTTTCCCTCATGTTGATATCGTTGTAGGAAATGTTGCCACTGGCGAAGCTGCAAAAATGTTGGTGGATAATGGTGCTGATGCCGTGAAGGTTGGTATCGGTCCTGGTTCTATTTGTACAACACGTGTCGTAGCGGGAGTAGGTGTGCCACAACTGTCCGCCGTTTACGATGTCTATGCCGCCTTAAAAGACACAGGAGTGCCGTTGATTGCTGACGGAGGCTTGCGCTATTCAGGCGATATTGTCAAAGCGTTGGCAGCAGGAGGTAGTTCTGTCATGGTTGGCTCATTGGTTGCAGGAACAGAAGAGAGTCCTGGTGAGACTATTATTTTTAATGGACGTAAGTTCAAGAGCTATCGAGGAATGGGTAGCTTAGAGGCAATGGAACAAAAGAATGGTTCAAGAGACCGTTATTTCCAGAGCGATACGACTGACGCAAAGAAGTTGGTACCAGAAGGCATTGCAGGACGTGTACCCTATAAAGGAACGGTACAAGAGATTGTGTATCAACTGATGGGAGGACTTCGGTCAGGAATGGGATACTGCGGTGCTAAAACCATCCAAGACCTTCATGATGCCAAGTTTGTTCGCATTACGAATGCTGGTGTGTTAGAAAGTCATCCGCATGATATTACGATTACCAGTGAGGCACCTAACTATAGTCCTCACGAATTATAAGAAAGGTGACTCCCGTGTGAGTGTGCTTTCTCTTACTTAGCTCGAACGAATGATGAAAATGAAAAATATCCTTTTAGCGATGATGCTTGCTTGCTGTAGCCTTGTGTTGGCTCAGCAAGATGACCCCATATTGATGACTATCAATGGAAAGAATATTCATCGCTCTGAGTTCGAGTACTCGTATAACAAGAACAATGCAGAAGGTGTTATTGATAAAAAAAGTGTGGACGAATATGTCGACTTATTTATCAATTATCAACTAAAGGTTATTGCAGCCGAAGAAGCAAGATTAGACACGCTTAGCAGCTTCAAAAAGGAGTTTGCTATGTATCGTGACGCACAAATCAAACCGGCAATGATTACGGATGCTGATGTGGAGCAGAAAGCACACGAGATTTATCAGCAAGCAGCCAATCGTGTCAATGCTTCAGGGGGATTGGTGAAGGTCTCACATATTCTTATCGCTCTCAAGCAAACAGCAGGAGAAGCAGATAGGCGTATTGCTGAACAGCGTGCCGATTCGGTATATCGTGCCTTATGTAAAGGGGCAAACTTCGGGGAGTTAGCTAAACGAGTATCTGATGACCGTGCTTCTGCTTCTCGCGGTGGAGAATTACCTTGGTTAGAGCGAGGACAAACTTTGGAAGAGTTTGATAAAGCCATCTTTTCAATGAAAAAAGGGGAGTTAAGTAAGCCCGTACAAACGCCAGCAGGTTACCATATTATCTTATTGAAAGACAAACGTTCGTTTTTCCCTTACGATTCTCTGAAGACAGAGATACTTCAGTTTATTGAACAACGTGGCATCCGTGACCAACTCATTTCAAAGAAGATACAGACAGCGATTGAGCATGCTGGCTCTGGTGTGACAGAGGATGATATTCTTGCTCAAAAGCGTAAAGAGCTGGTAGCTAAGAATCCACAACTCAAGTATCTCATAAAAGAATATCATGATGGTTTGTTGCTGTTTGAAGTAATGACACGCGAAATTTTTTCAAAAGCACAAAACAATGAACAGGCATTGAATGAGTACTTTCGTCAAAATAGAAAGAAATACAAGTGGGAACAACCGAGATTCAAAGGCATTGCTTATTATACAAAAAATAAGAAAGATATAAAAGCGGTGAGGAAAGCCGTAAGACGTGTTCCATTTGAGGAGTGGACGAAGGTGATACAGCAAACTTTCAACCAAGACAGTACTATTCGCGTCTCAGTAGATAAAAATATCTTTAAGAGCGGAGATCATCCATTGGTGGATTGTCATGTGTTTAAGACGAAAGGTCAGGTAAAGCCGCTTACAGACTTTCCCTATGCGGCAACATATGGCAAAAAGCTGAAAAAGCCCCAAAGCTATCAAGATGTGGAGGCGCAGGTTGTAGCAGATTACCAAGAAGAATTAGAGAAACAATGGGTTCAACGATTGCGGAGGAAATATCCTATATCTGTTCGTCGTGACATACTTGCAACGGTGAATCAGCACCCATAATATGGTTAATGGTTTTGATTATCTATACGTAAAGGAAGAATGAAGAAAGAAATTAAAATAGTTTGTGGACTTGTCGCACTGTTGATAGTTGTGAGTATGAGTGCCCGTCCTCGCAACCGCCAATCAGCGAAGCCCCAGACGGATTCTATAAAGGCGAATACTTCGCAAATGCCTGAAAATAGTGTGATTGATGAAGTGATATGGGTGGTCGGAGATGAACCGATCATGAAGTCAGATGTAGAGATGACACGTTTACAATCGGAGGCAGAGGGTATCAAGTTCAAAGGAAATCCAGATTACTCGATTCCTGAGCATATTGCAGTGCAAAAACTTTTCTTGCATCAAGCAGAACTCGATTCTGTTGAGATTCCTGAGGCGCAAGTAACTGCAAGCATCGAAAGACAGATTAATCGCTGGATAGAAATGGCTGGTGGTTCAGCAGAACGCTTGGAAGCTTACAGAGGACAGACTATTTCGCAAATGCGTTCACAATTGCGCGATGATTTCCGAAATAACTTGTTGGTACAGAACATGCAGGAAAAACTGGTACAGGATGTAAAAGTAACACCCTCAGATGTTCGTGCGTACTTTAAGGACCTGCCAGCTGACAGTATTCCATTTGTTCCAACAGAAGTAGAAGTGGAGATTATTACCAGAAAGCCAAAGATTCTGCCAGAGGAGATTAACCGTGTGAAAAATGAATTGCGTAATTTTACCAATCGTGTCACTTCGGGAGAAACCTCTTTTGCTACATTGGCTCGCTTATATTCAGAGGACCCAGGCTCTGCACGACAAGGTGGTGAGATGGATTATATGGGACGAGGAATGTTAGATCCTGACTTTGCAAATGTAGCCTTTAATTTGACGGATCCAAAGAAGATTTCTAAGATTGTGGAGACGGAATTTGGCTATCATATCATTCAGTTGATAGACAAGCGTGGCGATAAAATCAAGGTGCGCCATATCTTGTTAAAGCCAAAGGTATCAGACGAGGAAGTCCATAAGGTTTTGGTGCGTCTTGACTCTGTTGCTACGGAGCTGCGTGCCGACACGTTTAGACTGTCTTCTGACCAGCATGCTCCGTCTTTGTCCTTTGGTGAGGCTGCCACCTATATTTCCGATGATAAGGATACGCGTAACAATAGGGGACTGATGTCGTTTGTAGATATGCAAACTGGGAATTTAAGCTCACGCTTTCAGATGAAGGATTTGCCAACAGAAGTGGCAAGACAAATCGAGGGGATGAAAGTAGGGGATGTTTCACCAGCTTTCAGGATGATTGATAAACGCGGTAAAACGGTTTGTGCCATTGTAAGGTTGCGCAATCGCGTTGAAGGTCACCGAGCAACGATAACAGAAGATTATCAGGTGATGAAGAATATTGTACTCGCTAAGGAGAGACAGAAGTTCATACACAACTGGGTGGTCAATAAAATCAAGCAAACCTATGTTCGTATGAAAGACCGCTATAAAAAAGGTGAGTATGAATATGAGGGTTGGGTAAAATGACACATCAAATGATCATATCATTTTTGAAAAGCGGGCATAGATTCACGTTCATCATGACTCTATGCCTGTTTGGACTTTGTATGGTACAATCGCTACCAGCACAGCGTCATCAAAAAAAGAAAGCGAAGAAATCCAATCGCGTTGAACTCTTGCATGCGGACGAATTGAGCTATGATATGTATGGACCAAATCCAGAAGCGCAGATATTAAAAGGTAAAGTTTCCTTTCGCCATCAGGGAGCGCGATTAACTTGTGACAGTGCTTACTTTTATGAGGCTGACAATTCCATGAAAGCTTTTGGTCATGTTCGATTTGTTCAAGGCGACACTTTGTCGTTAACAGCAGAACGAGCCGATTACGACGGACAAGAACAGATGATGCGTGCCAGGAAAAACGTAGTGTTAAAGCATCGGCGACAGACTTTGTTGACAGACAGTTTGGATTACGACCGACTTTATCAGACTGCTTATTTCTATGAAGGTGGAACCTTGATAGATGGGAAAGACCGCTTGGTCGCCGATTGGGGTGAGTATAACACCGAAACTCGTCAAGCAGTATTCTACTATCACGTAAAATTGAGAAGTAAGAGTCGGTTGATTACCACAGACACGCTTCACTATGACACGCAAAAATCGATAGCCCATGTGTTGGGACCCTCGAAGATAACCACGAAGTCGAGTGTTACTGAGACGAAAGATGCAATCTTTCATACCAAAACAGATAAGGCGCAACTGTATGGACGTTCAACGATTGTTGATGAAGACAAAACCATTACGGGCGACACCTTATATTATGATAGTAAGTCCGGACAGAGTAATGGATATGGTGATGTCATTTTTGTTGACCGTAAAAACAAAAACTCTTTGCGGGGCAATTATCTTCAATACAACGAAAAGACAGGCTATGGATATGCGACGAACAAAGCATTAGTCACAGATTTTTCACGGAAAGATACTTTATATCTTCACGGAGATACGCTCAAGTTGTTTAGCTTTCATCTTGATACGGACTCCATGTATCGCCAAGTGCATGCTTATCATAAAGTCAGCGTCTATCGGAATGACTTGCAGGCCGTGTGCGATTCGTTGGTTTTTAGTACAAGGGATTCGTGCTTAAATATGTATCAAGATCCCATTGTGTGGAACAATAATAGACAGTTGCTGGGAGAGTACATTCAATTATTTATGAATGACAGCACCGTTAGGGAGGCGCATGTGTATGGTCAAGCTTTATCAGTAGAGAAAGCAGATGAGGAAGAACATTATAATCAGCTATCTGCTAAGGAGATGCACGCATATTTTACAGACGGGCAAATAAGGCGAGCATTGGCAATTAGTAATGTGATGTCTATTTTCTATCCCATGGACGACAAGGATAGTTCTTTGGTGATGATGAATTATTTGGAGACAGATACCATGAAAATGTATTTTGCAGGTCAACGACAATTAGAAAGGATATGGACGCCCAAAGCGGTTGGCACCACGTATCCGATGTCGCAGATTCCACCAGCAAAACTTAAATTGCCTGTTTTTGCTTGGCATGATGACATTCGTCCGAAGACCAAAGACGATGTCTTTGTTTGGAAGGGAAAGAGCCAAGGGACAGCACTCAAATATAGACCAAGAGTGGAGGCACCTCTACAGAAGTTACGTCAAGTGAAGGAGGAAAAGCCATGAGTATGTTCCAATCGCCAAAGCCTCGAGGCTTTCAGCATCACTACCTGTATGTGGATGAAAGAAAAGAACGGCTAAAAGAAATCCAACAGCGTGCCATGACGGCAGATAAGAAGAGTGAGCTCAACTCATCGTATAGTTCCTCCTCGATACAAGGCTTGTTTCGGAAGTCATCGAGACAGAAACAATCCTCTCATTTCACATTCCTCTTGGTGGGGCTGTTCTGTTTGGTGATACTCATAGCCTTGCTGTTGTTCGTGACAACAGTTTCGGTAACCCCTGCTAACTTCTAATTTCAATTACACGAATGAAAGATATCATACAACTTTTACCCGATGTCGTTGCTAATCAAATAGCAGCAGGGGAAGTGATACAACGTCCCGCAAGTGTCATTAAGGAACTTGTAGAGAATGCGGTGGATGCTGGCGCTTCAGCTATTGATGTACTGGTCGTTGAAGCTGGTCGCACCTCTATTCAAGTGATTGATAATGGGAAAGGGATGTCTGGCACAGATGCACGTTTGGCTTTTGAACGTCATGCTACTTCTAAAATTCGTCAAGCCGAGGATTTGTTTGCTCTCCAGACGATGGGATTTCGTGGTGAAGCCTTAGCCTCTATTGCTGCTGTCGCTCAAATTGAGTTAAAGACACGTCGTGAGGATGACGACTTAGGAACTTCTTTGACGATTGCAGGCTCTAAAGTCAAAGGACAGGAACCGTGTGCATGTCCCACGGGTAGCAACTTCTTAGTTCAGAATTTATTTTATAATGTTCCAGCACGTCGTCGCTTTCTAAAGTCAAATACGACAGAACTCAAGCACATCGTTACTGCTTTCCAGCGTATCGCTTTAGTGTATCCGCAGATAGCGTTCACCTTACACAGTAATGGTACCGAACTGCTGAATTTACGTCCTTGCGTTCTAAGACAACGTATTGTTGATATTTTTGGTAAGCGTATCAACCAAGATTTGCTACCTGTCTCTGTTGACACTACCATGTGTAAAATTTCTGGTTTTGTAGGGAAACCAGAATCTTCCAAAAAGAAAGGAGTACAGCAGTATTTCTTTGTGAATGGGCGGTATATGCGACACCCATATTTTCATAAAGCGGTTCTCAATGCCTTTGATCGTTTGATACCTCAAGGCGATCAAGTTCCTTATTTTATCTATTTTGATCTCAATCCTCAAGAGATAGATGTCAACATTCATCCTACCAAAACAGAAATCAAATTTGAGAATGAACAAGCCATTTTTCAAATTGTTTTTGCTGCAGTAAGAGAGGCTGTCGGCTTATTCAAAGAAGTGCCTTCGATAGAATTTAATAATGAGGGACAGCCCGACATACCTGTATATAGTGGTCAACGTGATGCTACTGCTGCCCCTCACGTTCAGACAAATCCAAATTACAATCCTTTCCAACAGACTCCGATGCCATCTTCACATGCGTCGTCTGATTGGGAGAAATTGTATGAAGATCTTGAACAAACACCCGAAAATGTTGCTTTGTTCAATTCAGATGGGTTACAGCAAAACGTTCAAAATTCTTTGATAGAAGAAAAATCTCCCATACATTATCAGTATAAGGGGCAATATTTAATGACCGCTGTTAAATCTGGCTTAATGATTATTGACCAGCATCGAGCGCATGTCAGAATTTTATACGAACGCTACTTGCAACAGATGAAAGAGGGAAAAGAGTACGCTCAAAAAGTACTGTTCCCAGAGTTAATCCAGCTAAGCCCAGCAGAGCAAATCATCTTTCCAAAGATGATGCCTGATTTTACTGCCATGGGTTTTGAGTTCACCTCAATGGGGAAAAGTGATTATGCCATTCAGTCTGTTCCTGCTGGAATTGAAGGATTGGACATGGTGCAACTCGTTCACGACATGCTTTCCTCTGCGTTAGAAAAAGATTCTAATGCTGTCCATGAAATTCATCAAGCATTGGCGTTGAGTTTAGCCAAACACGCAGCCATTCCGACGGGACAAGTGTTGAGCAATGAGGAAATGGAAAATCTCATCAATAGCCTGTTTGGTTGTCAAAATGTAAATTATACACCAGATGGTAAATCTATTTTACACATCCTCAAACAGGAGAAAATAGAGCTATTATTAGACTCGTAACGTTAAAAATACGACGATAAACGCTAAAATCGTTGATTTTTTTCATTAAAATTACTAATTTATGAGGAAAAAGTGATAACATTTAGATTTTATTATTATCTTTGTTCCCGAAAAGGCACTTGGTGCCAATAGTATAAAGTCAAATATTAATTGTTTAATAAATAAAGGTTATGAGAAAATTATTGATTGTATTGGCATTTGCCGGTGTCTCAATGTGTTCAATGGCACAAGACGCAGATCCTGTACTGAAGTACAGTGTAGCAACCAATTCATTCTGGAGCAATTGGTTTATTCAGGTTGGTGGAAATTGGAATGCTTGGTATTCAAGTGAAGAGCACGGATATGGTTTGGATAGAAGTCCATTAAAAGATTTCCGTGCAAAACCAGGTGTTGCTCTTGCAGTAGGTAAATGGTTTACACCAGGACTTGGTCTTCGTACAAAGATTCAAGGTGTATGGGGTAAGACCGTGTATGCTGACAAGGCAGGTAAACCTGTTGGAGACGACAACAAATATTGGGTTTTGAACGAGCATGCATTGTTCAACTTGAGCAATATGCTTTGTGGTTATAATCCAAATCGTGTTTGGAACTTCATCCCATTTGCAGGTGCAGGCTTTGGTCGCACAATGACACACGACTTGTATGCTATGGACTTAAGCGCAGGTATCTTGAATACTTTCCGTTTGGGTCAGCATGTCTCTCTTCATTTAGAGGCTGGTTGGAATCGTTTGGAAACTGATATCGATGGTGGTAATGAAACTACTATTGCTACACGTGGTTGGGATTCACACGATAACAATCTTTATGCAGAACTTGGCTTGACATTCAACTTGGGTAAGGCATCTTGGGATAAGACTCCTGATGTTGACGCTATCAAGGCTTTGTCTCAGTCACAAATTGATGCTTTGAATGCACAGCTCAATGACGCTAATGCTGAAAATGCTCGTTTGAAGGAAATGTTGGCTAACCAAAAGCCAGTAGAAACTCCTGCTGTGAAAGAATTTGTTACTACTCCAGTATCTGTATTCTTCAACATCAACAAGACAAACATCGCTTCTCAGAAGGATCTCGTAAACGTACAGGCTGTTGCTAAGTATGCTAAGGAGAACAACTGCAAGTTGGAAGTTAATGGTTATGCTGATAGCGCAACAGGTAAGCCAGCACACAACCAGTGGTTGTCTGAAGAGCGTGCTAAGACCGTTGCTAACGAACTCGTTAAGATGGGTGTAAGCCGTGACAACATCTCTACAAAGGGTAATGGTGGTGTTGATGAGCTTTCTCCAATCTCGTTCAACCGTCGTGCTACTGTGAAGATTACCGAATAAGCGTAATTAACAAAGATTTTTTTAATCAAACAATAAATAAGGGTGTGCTGTAAAGGCACACCCTTATTTAATATAGAGACTAATCGTAAGGTGGTAGCGTGACCTTCGTATAATAATGGTCTTTATAGTTTGTTTTTTACAAACAGGATACTTTCTTACTTCTAACTCTCGATTTGGCAGTCATCTCAATGCCTACGCATGCGTTGTGTTTTGCACGTATTGAGAGCCTTCGAGTGGTACAATGTTGATGTCATTTGGGCATCCAGTGTTCGTAGCATTTGCTGTTGATTATTTTGGCAGTTCACTGATACTGTCAAACAAAAATAGGGACTCATGCCAACCATGAATCCCCCCTCTCGCGTTATAGGTTTATTGTTGCAGCGAAGCTGTTGCTAACGCTTGTATGCTATTTCTTATTTTCTGAAACCGATAATACTTCTCACCTCTTGTAAAGTTGCACTTGCGCTCTCTCTGGCTCTGTCAGCACCTTCTCTTGCAATCTTATCAAGCAGTTCTGCATTCCCCATATATTCCTGAATTTTCTCACGGATAGGCGATATCACAGCACAGAGGTCTGTTGCAATTTGCTTTTTCAAGTCTCCATAACGAATGGAACAGTCGTTCCACTTCTCATTAAAATAATCATAGGTTTCTTGTGTGGAAGCAATTTTCAAGAATGTAAACAAATTCTCTATCACTTCTGGTTTCTCGCTGTTGACAGACTGTGGTCCATTGTCGGTAACAGCTTTCATCACTTTCTTGGTTATCGTCTTGTCATCATCATGCAAGTAGATACAATTGCCCTCGCTTTTTCCCATTTTTCCACTTCCGTCCAGTCCCGGTACTTTTAGCGCCTGTGCGTTAAAATAGAAATTCTCTGGCTCAGGGAAAAATTCGACGCCATAAATACGGTTGAAGCGTGCAGCACATTTGCGAGCCATTTCCATGTTTTGTTCTTG
>ERZ1673699.1505-NODE-1505-length-18384-cov-16.297779_pt1 | contig 18384 bp, 16 predicted proteins | sample MGYA00580229_ERZ1673699 | MGnify/ENA primary metagenome ERZ1673699 (study PRJEB41218, sample SAMN15661785) | gut metagenome | host: Homo sapiens | place: Canada: London | collected 2015-08-20/2019-03-30 | study: EMG produced TPA metagenomics assembly of... | reverse complement strand
GCTTTATTTTACTTTATGCTTGTAATTTACTTTGGTCTGCTATGCTCATTCCTCACTCCTCACTCCTCACTCCTCACTTAACTCCCCTCCTCACTAAAAATCCGCCCCCACATCTTGCAATTTACATCAAAATGTGCTATCATTATCTCTATAGGGGGTCTTATCCATGAAAAAACTCTTTTCCGTAATTTTTATGAACTTTTTCGGCTTCGACATGATAATTTTCTTGGTTGCAGTCGCGACCGCCCTCGTCTTTTATTTCACTAAAAAATCGGCTGATGTTCTCTACAAAAAGCTTCATCTTAACATCTTCGTTCCCGACTCAGGTGCTTCCCGCCGTCAGGCTGACAGCGATATTTCGGACATTCGTGAAACAGATATCGTTTCTATGCGCAACCGCACAGGAAGCCTTTATTCTCTGTTCGTAAATCTCACAGGGATTTTCCCTCTCTTGGGTATCCTCGGCACTGTTATCTCCCTCCTCGGTATGGTGGGCGATATGACAAACGTTCAGGATAATTTCTATGGCGCTTTGACCTCCACTTTTTGGGGACTTGTTTTTGCTATAATCTTCAAATTTCTTGACGGCATAATCTCTGCAAAAATAGAGGATAACGAGAAAAATGTTCAGCTCTATCTTGAAAGAAACAACGCTGAACATTCCCAAAGCGGTGAACAGCCATGAATGGTTTCAGGAAAAATAAGGGCATAGTCCTTGAGCTGACTTCCCTGCTCGATGTTATCATGATAATGCTTTTCTGGGTCATGACCGATGTTTCCGCATCTGCCGACAGTCAGAAAGAGGACGCAAAAGCTCAGGTGCAGGCTGTCACTCAACAGCTTGAGGAGCAGAAGCAAAAGTCCGCTGACGAGCTTGAAAAGCTCCGTGAGGATATGCAAAAGCAGATAGATGAGGCATACAAAAAGGCTGAGAGCATTAACAGCAATGCCGCAAAAAATCAGCAGGCGCTTGACAGCTACACTCAGGGTATGCTTATCTCACTTGATATGCGAAATGAAAACGGCACTGATAAGCTGTATATTTCCCGAAATGATGAGGATATTATGACCGTAACCCCTGATGAAGATATCTCAGGCAGGCTCATATCTCTTTTTGAAGGACTCGGTGCGGCAGACGGTGAAGTAATGCTTGCGGCAGTGGTCTATGACGGTGACGCTGTGCTTTATCGTAACATGAGAATAGTGGAAAACGCTGTGCAGGCTGTGTCAGACAAATACGAAAATGTTTACTTTACATACATAAACACTTCCAAATAGAAAGGACAATAAAAATGAGTATTCAGAACGATGTTGAAAAGCTCTACCGCAGTGACCTTGAAAAACAAAGACAAAAGCAGAAAAAGAAAAAGAAGAAAAAGCTTCTTGGTATCATGCTGATCGTCATTATCATTGCGGCGCTTATTCTTATAATGCAGTATCTTGGACTTGGACTAGGCGGTGGAAAAGGCGAAGGCTCAGGGGACGGCAAGGACGTAAGTGCTTCCTCCAATGAATCTTCCGTTACTACCACAACAACAGCAGTGCCAAAAGAATTTTATGACATCAAGGTTTCAGGAAGCACTTATATAATCGATGAGCGTGTGGTAGATCTTAAAAGTCTTGTTTCCACAGTGAAGCTTATGAGCGACAATGTTATAGTAAGGATAACAGACGACAACGCAACAAAGAACGCTATGGATGACTTGAAAAAGGCTCTCACCGACGACGGCAGAGAGTTCACAGAAACAGTTCTTGACAATTCAGCTTTGGATAACAGCATGGCAGATACAACATCTGAAGCCGTAAGATAAAAATTGTAGGGGCGAACATCCTTCGCCCGTTTTCTGCATAATTTTAAAGGATACAGATATAAAATATAATTGGGGACGGTCAAGCCGTCCTCTTTTCAGAAACAGAGGTAATATCATGCTTGGACTTACTTTAGAGGGCGGAGCCAGCAGAACGGTCTATTCCTGCGGAATAATGGACGCTCTGCTGGAGGATAAAATAATAGCCGATTATGTTATAGGCGTTTCGGCAGGAGCAGCTTTCGGCGTTTCTTATTGCTCAGGGCAGATAGGAAGAAATCTCCGCCTTGCAACTGAGTTTATGGGAACAAAGAAATACATGGGCGCAAGACATCTTATCGACCCGAAAAACCGATGCTACTATAACCTTGATTATGCCTACAATGTTGTGCCTAATGTTGAGCTTCCCTTTGATTATGAAGCCTACAGAAACTTCAAGGGCAGATTTTGTGCAGTTGTTACAAACGTAAAAAACGGCAAGGCTGAGTACATGGACGTGCCAAAAGATGACACCCACTGGAATTTGCTTAGAGCCACCTGTGCGCTTCCTCTGCTTTTCCCTGAGATAGAGATAAACGGAGAAAAATATATGGACGGCGGTATATCAGATTCAATACCGTATTTACAGGCAATAAAAGCAGGCTGTGACAAAAATATCGTTGTGCTGACCCGACCAAAGGGCTATGTTAAGACCCAGGAGCCTGCCACAAAGCTTGCCATGAAATATTATCACAAGCACCCTGAGTTTGCCGAAGCCCTTGCCACAAGAGCCGAGAGATACAACAAATGTATCGCAGAGCTTATGGAGCTTAAAGCGGAGGGGAAAGTCTTTGTTTTCACACCAAAAACCACCTTCGGAGTAGGCAGGACTGAGGGCGACCCTGTAAAGCTGAGAAGGCTCTACGATTACGGCTACAACCACGCAAAATGGGCAATGGACGATCTGAAAAAATATCTTTGCAAGTAGGAATGAGGTAATAAAATGTCGTACAAGCTGCCGCTTTTTGCTGCCGCCGCATTTCTGGGCGGTTATATGCTTATTTCCAACAGACAGCTAAGGGTGAACAAATACGAACTGAAGGTATCAAAGCTCCCTGAAAGCTTTGCAGGCAAAAAGATACTTCTTCTTGCAGATCTTCACAAGAAGCGTTACGGGGATAATTTCAACAATCTTGTGAATTCCTGTATTGCCGCCGAGCCTGACTTTATTTTCTTTGCAGGTGATCTTTACAGCCGTGATGAAACGGACATGATACCGAAGCTTGCCCTTATGAAAAGGCTAAAACATATTGCACCGACCTATTATATTTTCGGTAACCATGAAACTGACAACATGGACAATGCCGAAGCCCTTGCTTTGAAGCTCACCGAATGTGGAGTACACATTCTGAGAAACAACATGGAGCAGATAAAAATAGGCGAGGATCACATCAATATATACGGCACTCAGCTTCCCCAAAGATTTTACCGCAACGAAGATTTTTCACATCACGACCTGCCGCAGCTTACAAAGGACGAGCTTACAAAACTTTTAGGCGAGCCTGACAGGAGCGAATGTAACTTTTTGCTTTCCCACACACCGCTGGCTTTCCGTGCTTATGCGGACTGGGGAGCAGATGTGACGTTTTCGGGTCACTGTCATGGGGGAGTTATAAGATTGCCTTTTATTGGCGGAATACTTTCTCCTGAACGGAAATTCTTTCCACGATACACAAAGGGGATTTACGAACTTAACGCTGAACAGGGATTGGCAAAGCTTGCTGTTACGGCGGGACTTGGTAAATTCAGACTCAACAATCCCTCAGAAATAATGATTTGCACACTTGAAAGGCAGGAATAAATATGTATCAGAAACAATTTGCAGAATATTTTGACAAGCACATGGAGGATATTCTACGTGACCTAGACGAGATTATTTCTATCGAGAGCGTAGGCGACATAAACGCCCCTGTTAAGCCATTTGGCGAGGGTTCTCGCAAGGCTCTTGACTGGGGAAAAGCTTATCTTGAAAAGCTTGGCATGACAACAAAGGACTTTGACGGCTATGCTGTTCACGGTGATTTTTACCAAAATGGGGAATGTAAGCTTGCTGTGCTTTCACATCTTGACACTGTTCCCGCAGGCGAGGGCTGGAGCTATCCGCCTTTCAAGCTGACTAAAGCTGACGGAAAGCTTTTCGGCAGAGGAACAATTGACGACAAAGGTCCGAGCGTTGCGGTGCTGTGGGCTGTAAAGGCTATCAAAGAGCTTAACATTCCTATAAAAAAGAACTTCCGTGTTATTTTCGGTGGCAATGAAGAGGGCGGCTGTGAGGACATGGAATATTATGAAAGCAAACAGCCTTTCCCTGAAATGGTGTTCACCCCCGACGGCTCTTTTCCTGTGCTCAACTGCGAAAAGGGCATGGTGCATCTTACATTCTCTGCTGAATTTTCAGACGATAAGATAGCTGAGATAAATGGTGGAAGCGTTATAAATGCTATCCCGGACAAGTGCATTGTGAAGTTTGCTGACGGCAGTGAGAAGGTCATCAGAGGAAAATCCTCACACGGTTCAAGACCTGAAAACGGCGACAATGCGGTGACAAAATTTGTGGCAGAATACAAAAATGAAAATGCTCTCCTTGGTGGGTTGGCTGAACTTTTCCCACACGGAGAATGCAACGGAAAGTCCTGCGGTCTTGGTTTTTCAGACGATGTGTCAGGCGAGATGACCTGTGCGCTGACTATCCTTAAAACTGAGGGTGGCAGGCTTCATGGCGGTATCGACATACGCTTCCCTATTGACAAGACGCTTGCTGAGATAAGTGGTATCATAACTTCGGCACTTGAAAGCAAGGGCTTCAAGGTGGACGAGCTTGACGGCATGGAGCCCCATTATGTGGACGAAAACAGTGAGTTCGTTCAGACTTTGCTCAGGGTCTACGAAAAGGTCAAGGGCGAAAAGGGAAAATGTATCGCAGAGGGCGGAATAACCTACGTTCACAACACAAAGGGCGGCGTTGCGTTCGGTGCGGAATTTCCTGAGGAAAACAACAATATGCACGGAGCTGACGAGCATATTTCCATGGAAACTTTCAGGATAAATCTGAATATGTATGCAAATGCTATTGCAGAGCTTTGCGGTGAATAATTGGGTGTGCATGGCTCTTGACAAAGTGTGATTTTAGTGGTATACTTTATTACATAAAAGCTTAAAAGCGTAAAAGCATAAGGAGCATGACGGACAATGAAGATTTGTATAGTTGGACTTGGACTTATAGGCGGTTCGCTTGCCAAGGCAATAAAAAAGAACACTCATGAGAGCTGTTTCGGTATAGATATTGACAGGGGAACGATAGCAGGGGCGCTGGCTCAGGAGGCTATCGACGGTGAAATGGCAATTGACGACCTTGCAGGCTGTGACGTTGTTATCGTGGGACTTCACCCTGAGGCTACCATAAAATTCATCACGGAGAATGCAGGCAAGTTCAAAAAGGGCGGTATCGTTCTTGACACTTGTGGAGTAAAGGGCGAGATAGTCAGAGCTGTAGAGGGCGTTTGCATTGAGAACGGCGTAAACTTCCTCGGCTGTCACCCTATGGCTGGACGTGAATTTTCGGGTTTTGCATACTCGGTGGACAATCTTTTTGAGAAAGCAAGCTTTATAATGACGCCTACAGACAGAACGCCTATGAGGGTGGTGCAGGAGATATCAAGGCTTGCATACAACATAGGTTTTGCAAAGGTCGTTGTATCAAACGTTGAGGAGCATGACAGCGTTATTGCGTTCACTTCTCAGCTTGCACACGTTGTTTCCAGTTCCTATGTAAAAAGCCCTAGTCTTTTAAAGCAGGCAGGTTTTTCAGCAGGATCTTTCAAAGACCTTACGAGAGTGGCTAAACTCAACGAGGATATGTGGACGGAGCTTTTCCTTATGAACCGTGGTCCACTGGTGGACGAGATAGAGCATATAATCGCAAGATTAACGGAGTATCGTGATGCTATTGCAAATAATGACGCTCAAAGGTTGCATGACCTGCTTAAAGAGGGTCGAGAGCTTAAGGAATTGTCTAATAATAGCTAAATAAGAAAATAAAGCGGTGTCAGAGTTCAATTCTCTGCACCGCTTTTTGTTTATTCTTCTGTGTCTGTATCGTCTGTATTATCAGTTTCTTCCTGCTCTTCATTTTCGTCAGGTTCGTCAGGCTCGGACAAATTGGTATCGTCGCTTTCGTCTGTATCGTGGATATCTTTATCATTATCCTTGTTGGCTGACTTATTGTCGCCTACCGTTTTGTTTTTCACTATCATAAGATACTCAGCGGCAATAAGAGCTAAGCACAAAACGCAGACCACACCAATAATAACGCCCATTGATGAACCGCTCTTTTCTTCCGACACAGGACTTGCGGCTTTTGAGGTCGCTTCTGTTTCTGAGCTTTCAAGCTTCACGGCTTCAGGTTCTTTTATCACTATTTTAAAATGCCCTACTGAGCCGTCCTTATAAACAATATCTATCTTTGTTTCGCCTGTGCTGAGGGTCTGGAACTTGCCGTCCTCGAATATAAGCACTTCGCCGTTGGCTACTGTTACGCTGTCAACATCTGTAAGTCCTATATCCTCGGGAGCGATAGGGTACTTGGAATAGTCAACGTCTATTTCGATATAATCGCTGTCGTCCTGCTGAACGTCTGCAGCGTCCTGATACTTGACGATACCGTTCTCTACCTGATTTGATATGGCATTGAGGTTTTCGTCATCAAGGGAATTTACTGTTAGATAAAGCACTGTTGAGGTGAGCTTTTCGTCTGCGACTTTGAAATGGAGGGTCGCATAATCACCGTCAAAGTCTGTGCCGTCTGCGTTCACATAGTTATATACAAACTTACCTGCAAAGGCATTGTCTACAGCCATGCCACCTGCTTTATCATTGGTTTCGCACTTTTCAAACTCTACAAGGCTATCGTCATAGCCCACGGAGATAGAGGCATTTGAGATAAGGTGGTCGCACTGGATATTTATTTTCGCTGTGAACTTTTTATCCTTTACCTCGCTGACCACAAGCTTTACAACTGTCGGCGTAGAAGTCGGAGTGTCCGGAACATAGGAATAAGATGTGGTAGTTCCCCATGTGGTGGTTTCCCATGTCTGAGTTGTGGTAGTTGTAGTCGTTTCAGTGTCCTCCCACTGAGGCTGAGCGGTAGTGGTTGTTTCCGGTACAGGATCTGTGGCTGGCACATTGGTTGTCACAGGCGTTTCGGGATCAGCGAAACACACTGAGGTCATTGCCATGACCGCTGCAAAAAATCCCACTGTTACTTTCTTGAAATCCATTATTTACTCTCCTGATATTGTTTTTGCCGTAAACAAGGGCTGCCGCCATAAAGACCGCAGCCCATTATTTTCCTTTTTATTAGTCCTCAATAAGAGTTACTTTCTTCATGACCTGATCTACAAGCGGCTTATCGTTGAAATTTACGTCAACTGCTGCGATCTCGTCAACAACGTCCATGCCCTCGACTACCTTGCCGAATGCTGCATACTGTCCGTCAAGATGAGGAGCGTCCTGGTGCATGATAAAGAACTGTGAGCTTGCTGAATTTGGCATTGCTGAACGTGCCATTGAGATAACGCCTCTTGTATGCTTGAGGTCGTTACGAACACCATTGGCAAGGAACTCGCCCTTTATCTTCTCTTTTGCACCGCCCATGCCTGTTCCCATTGGGTCGCCGCCCTGTATCATAAAGCCTGAGATAACTCTATGGAATATCAGTCCGTCATAAAAGCCCTCTTTAACAAGCTTCTCAAAATTTGCAACTGTGATAGGCGCAACGTCAGGATAAAGCTCGATCTTGATATTCTTTCCGTTTGCCATTTCTATATTTACCATGTTAATACTCTCCTTATTATTTATTAATATAAAATTTACTTGGATTTTGGCAGCTCGCCACGTTTATTTTTCTCCATAAGATCATTGAAATACAATGTGACAGGAGTTGGAACTTTCTTGAAAAGTCCCTTTTTCTCAACCTCGTCACAAACGATATAATCTCTTTCACCGTCATTATTTACGCAATAGAGCCTGTCTGTTTTATAGAAGCCGCCGTTGCCGTCATCTCTGTTCTTATCAAAACAGCCGAAGATATCCTTTGCCATAAGCTCGCAAAGTCTGAGTATCTTCTCATAGTTGGTATGCTCGCTCCACTTTTCAAGCTCTTCATGGAAAAACTGCTGGACAGGAACGTCATTGACTTCCATTTTTCTTATTATTCTCGCAAGGCATATAGAAGCGTCCTGATCGGTAAGCTTATCAAGTCTTGCATTCTTATAATCAAGTATATACTCATTTAATGTAGCATAAAGCAACTTATCATACTGAAACGGCTTGCCTTTGCCTGAAAACTTTATGATAGGGTTATCGGTATTGATCTTCAATTTTATCTCTCCAATTCAATTTATTCTGGCAATACCCCTAATGACTGCCTTTACCCCGATCATCTGCCATATTTTTCGTTAAATTCTTTCACCTTCTGCGCCAAAAACTCTTCCGATACTGAGCCGATAGCGTCGTCGTCCTCGCTGTGGTCAACAGAACCAAGACCCTCCACAAGAGCCTCATCGACGGATATTCCCTTTATATCCTTATACTCTGCATAGTCCTCAGGCTTTTTTGCATAAGGAAGCTCAGCCACTTTTGCGGCTGTGGTCTCTGCACTTATGGCTTCGATATTGCCTGTATCACGCTTCTCCTGAGCCACTTTCTCGTCATGTATCCTATATATCTCCTCAAGCTTTGAGTCGATACCCTCAACGGACGCCACGCTTATATCCTCCTTATGAGAAGCTACAAATCTTGCGTGTTCCTCCTCATAAAGCTTTTCATACTCGCTCTGGGCATCGGTTATCTCAGCCTGTCCTACTGGGTTCACGTCGTAGTCGGCATAGGTCTTTACGGGATCGTTTTTCTTTTCAGCCAGCTCTTTTTCAAGCTGCTCCATCTTGCTGCGGATAGTTTCCGGCTCTATGGTATCGGTTATCTTCTCGGCGTGTACCTTATCGCTGCTGGACTCCTTCACAAAAGCCGTATCTCCGCCTGCTCTCTTCACAGGCGTGTTCCATATATCATCAGCATTTATCTGCTGCTTTTTAGGCTGTGTCGATGTTTTGGGCTCGGAGCTTTTTCTGCTGAACAGACCCATAAGATCTCCCCCTTTTTATTGGCATGATGATCTGATATCGGCTTTTTATGCCTGACATCTTATACTTATTTATTATACAATATTTTCACCAAAATTGCAAACCTTTTGACAGTTACTTTTTGTACGATTTTTTAAACTCTTTTTGTGCATTTTGTTTCGCATTAATATAATATAAATATAAAATTCACGTTTAGTTAATGTAATCTATACTAATATTTGCTATACTATATTTGTTAAGTTATTTATTTTGTTAATTAAAAACAAAAAACAAATTAGTTTGAGAAAACTATTTTTGGCATAAAAATACACAAAAATACCCGATCGTGAAGAAGATAACACGAATAAGAAGGGTAAAAGCTTAAGTATATATGAAGTAAATTCATGGAGGAGGATCTATTTATGACAAGACCGTCACTTGGGATAACGGCAATGGAACTTTTTGCCTGCAATCCTTTCAGGGTGCTCGGCATAGCCGTTGACACTCCTACTGCTGATGTCACGCTCACATACAAAAAGTTGCTTGATATGGCGGCTAAAGGTGACACGGCTGATTATGAAACGCCTTATGATTTTGATTTTCTGCCGCCTTTCTCCCGTTCTGAAAAGGATCTGAAAACGGCTTATGCAAAGATCGCCAGCAACGGATACAGATGCTTCGCATTCTCTGATCCTATATTTTCGGCTTCCCTGAACATTGATGACGTTATGCTCAACCTCAGAGATATCTCATGCTATGACTGTTTCCTCAGATGTTATATGTGGCTCATCACCAATGACAGAGATTTTGAAGAGCCTGAGCTTTGGATACCACTTTGTCAGTACATAGACAAGATGATAATGTCAAGCCCTGAGCAATGGGATAAGTATTTTGACCATCGTTTTCCGCAGGATATGCTTGACGGCTCAATGTCTGCGCTGAGGTCTTTCTATGCCACATTCTGCGATATAATTCTGCTTCCTATCAAGGAAATGGTAAGAGGCTCTATGAAGTGCAGATCCGCAATGGAGATACTTAAGATCGCAAAGGTGGACGTTGACGAAGTATTCCCTGACATTGACATTCCACAGGCTAACCTGCCTAAGAGGGGCGAGCCTGCGCCGAAGCTCAAGATCGCTGTCAAGGACGGCGAGGAATACTATGATGTTACAACAGGCAAAATGGTAAGCTTTGAGGGCGACGAGGACTCTGCTATCGAAAGCAACGATTTCTCTGCGGCTGCAAGCTCCATTTCTGCTGACGCTATCGTTGGCGAGGACGGTCCTGACAGCGAGCCTATACCTGACGAGCCTGAGGAAAATCCTGAGCTTAAGGTAGTTCCGCCTCCAGCTCCCGTTCAGCCTGAGCCTGTAGCAGTACAGCCTGCACCAGAGCCAGAGCCTATACCAGAGCCACAGCCTGCTCCTGCACCGACGCCTGCAGAGGACATCCAGTCTGCTCCTGTATTCAACACAAAGCCGATGGCTCAGAGCGGTATTCCCGGCGAGATAAACGCACCTATAAGAAAGAGAAAGATCTTTATTCCGGGACACGAGGGCATTTCAGGCTCTGCACCTGCAAGCCAGCCTGTTACTGCTCCTGTTCCGCCAGTTTCACAGCCTGCACCTGCTCCAACGCCTGTTCAGACAGCACAGCCTGCTCAGCAGACAGTTTCAGCACCTGTGTACAGCCAGCCTGCTCCACAGCCTGCGGTGGAAGCTCCGAAGCCTGCGGCTAAAAAGCCATACAAGAAGGCGAACAAGGGACTTACTTCCCTTATTGATACAGTTGACGAGGCGATAAACGACACCTCGGACATAATCCTTACTGACGAGGCTGAGGAAGAGGAAAACCTCTACACTGACACTCTTATCAAGATGCTGAGGGCAAACCGCTCAAACAATCAGCTTATGAAGAGCGTTGACACAAAGCATATTTACGACAATGGTGACAGCCTTGGCAGACCTGAGGAAGCAGAGCTTTCTATGGACGCTATCAACATGAAGAAAATGGACAAGAGCCTGCTCAATTCTTCATATGATAACATCAGCACCAAGGAGACCGATCCTAAGAAGCTTCGTGAGGAAAAATACCGCAACATCAACATCAATGATATGCTCAATCCAACAGTAGGAAGCCAGATGCACAAAGAATACACTCCGGACGCTATAGAGGAATTTGTTAAAGCTAAAAAGCAGGAAAAGTCCGCCATAAAGGGTATTTGGAAGCTTCTTGGCGTTCTGTCGCTTTTGTTGATCATTTATCTTATACTGCTTTACACGGGGCTTATTTGATGACGATATAAAGTGTTGCAGAATATCCGCAACGTGGTGTAACGAAAAAAAATAAGTAAACAAAACGTCGGGCAAGCGGGACGTTGCATTTCTGCAAAGCAGAAATTGCGCCGCTCCCCTACATGGTTTATGAAAACGTCAGCATTTTGCGAGTAACACAAGTTTATTCGGCAATTAATCGGGCGAGGAAGCGGGACGTCGAGGGCGCCGTCCCCTACATTATAATGTGATGCGAAATTTTGTAGGAAAATAAACAGTGTTAGAAATTTAGATAACAGATTTATAAGGGGTGGGAATTCCGCCCCTTTTTTGCAATAAGGAGAAATTTTATGAAAGAATACATACTCTCTTTAGATCAGGGAACGACTTCCTCCAGAGCGGTGCTTTTTAACGCAAAGGGTGAAAAGGTTGCGAGCGTACAGAAAGAATATCCGCAGATATTCCCCGGCAACGGCTGGGTGGAGCATGACCCTATGGACATACTGGAAAGTCAGCTCAGTTCTGCTCGTGAGGTCATTGCAAAGGCCGGGATAACAGCGGAGGACGTGGCGGCTATCGGCATCGCCAACCAGCGTGAAACGACGATACTTTGGGACAAGAACACCGGCAAGCCTGTTTATAATGCTATCGTTTGGCAATGCAGAAGGACTTCTGAGGACTGCGCACGAATGGAAAGTCAGGGCTTACAGAAGTTTTTCAAGGACAAGACGGGACTTCTTATCGACCCTTATTTCTCTGCCACAAAGATAAAGTGGATACTTGAAAATGTTGAGGGCGTAAGGGAGCGTGCAGAAAAGGGGGAGATACTTTTCGGCACTGTGGATTGCTGGCTCATATGGAATCTGACAGGGGGAATGGTACACGTTACGGACTACTCCAATGCTTCCAGGACTATGCTTTTCAACATTCACACCCTTGAATGGGACAGGGAGATACTGGGACTTTTGGGCATACCCAGCTGTATGCTCCCTGAGGTCAAAGAATGTTCGGGTGACTTGGGCGAAACTGAGGAGAACATTTTCGGAAGCAGGATAAAGATCGCAGGCTGTGCAGGAGATCAGCAGGCGGCACTTTTTGGGCAATGCTGTTTCCGTGAGGGCGATGTGAAAAACACCTATGGCACGGGCGGTTTTCTGCTTATGAACACGGGTGAAAAGCCTGTGGAAAGCCGTCATGGGCTGCTCACGACTATTGCCTGGGGCATAGGAGGAAAGGTGAATTATGCTCTGGAGGGGTCGGTATTCGTATCGGGTGCGGCGGTAAAATGGCTTCGTGACGAGCTTTGCATAATACGCACAGCGGCAGAAACCGAGGAGCTTGCAAGAAGCGTTGAGGACGCAGGGGGAGTTTACTTTGTGCCTGCATTCGTGGGACTTGGCGCACCATACTGGAAGCCCGAAGCCAGGGGCATGATAACAGGGCTTACAAGAGGAACAAACAGATGCCACATAGTCAGGGCAACATTGGAAGCTATGTGCTATCAGACCTATGACGTTCTCAGGGCGATGGAGGAGGACGCTGGGGCTATCGGAAGCATAAAAGCTGACGGTGGTGCGGCGAGCAACGATTTCCTTATGGAATTTCAGGCTGATATATTGGGTCATTCGGTCATAAGGCCTTATAACGTGGAATCCACCGCAACAGGTGCGGCATATCTTGCAGGGCTTGGCTGTGGGCTTTGGGGCAGTATGGAAGAGCTTGTTGGCGTTTCGGATAAGTTCAGGGAGTTTATTCCGTCTATGAGCGAGAGTAAACGCAGTGATCTGATAAGTGGTTGGAAGAAAGCAGTTCAAGCGGCTATTAGGGAATAAAGATAAAAAAAATCGGGCGACCTTGGGTGGGTCGCCCTTTCTGTTATATATCTTTTATTTCATTAAGCACCTGGGCACATAGGAAAAGCGAACCGCATATAAGATTCACTCCGTGAGGATTCTCGCTTGTTAGCTGACGTGCCATTTCAAGGGCAGGCTTTGGACTTTGCTCTGCCCTGCCACCTGCGTTTGTTATGATGTCGGCAAGGTCAGAGGCAGTTTCGGCTCTGTCGCTGAAACCGTCAACTGTGTAAAATTTGTCTACATACGGTATAATTTTCTTTACCGCCTCGGTGATGTTTTTATCCCTGCACATTCCCATAACGGCGTAACATGGGTGTTTTTCACAATGCTCCAATACGCCTGCCAAGGCTGACAAGCCGTCGGGATTGTGCGCTCCGTCCAGTATCAAAAGCGGCTCACGGCTGAGTATCTGCACTCTGCCTTGGAGCTGGGCTTTTTTGATGCCCTCGGCAATTTTATCCTGCGGAATTTTCAGGGTATCGTTGACAAGGCGTATGCCGCTTATGACGCTCATGGCGTTCAGCACCTGATGTGCGCCGCCCATGGTGACTTCATAGGGCTGTCCTTTGAACTGAAACTTTGAGCCGAAAACGTCACAGCTTATAAGTTTGAGCTGATTGATGTCGGGGATAACCAGCTGAGAAAGATTTTTCACCGCCTGCTCTCTGACAGTGCGGATAACTTTCATGTCGTTGCCTGCACTCAAAACGCATGGGCAGTGGGGTTTTATAATGCCTGCTTTCTGATAGGCTATCTTCTCCAAGGTGTCACCTAAAATGGCGGTATGGTCGAAATCAACTGAGCCTATAACTGTTAGGACAGGGGTTTTTATAACGTTGGTGCTGTCTAAAAGTCCCCCAAGACCTGTTTCAAGGACGACTATATCGCAGTTTTCCTCGGCAAAATAGAGGAAAGCTATGGCGGTGGTTATTTCAAACTGAGAGAAATTCTCACGGTCGCAGTGCATATCGGTGACGGCTTTCACACGCTTTGCCATTTTCGCAAGGGCAGGCTTTGGGATATCAATGCCGTTTATTTTTATCCTGTCGGTATAGCTTATTATATAAGGCGAGGTGAAAAGACCTGTTTTCAGCCCTGCGCACTGAAAGACCTCGCTGAACATCTGCGCCATTGAACCTTTGCCGTTCGTGCCTGCGATATGAACGAATTTAAGGCTGTCCTGCGGGTCGCCAAGGTCGGAAAGCAAGGCTTTTATTCTGGACAGGTCTTTAACGGGCTTGCCTGAATGGGAAAAACTGTTTATAAATTCAAGTTCGTCTATGTCTTTGGTATTTTCTATCAATGTTATCCCTACATTTCGTCTATTATTTCTTTAAGCTCTCTTGCGGTGTCTATATTTACACCTGCGGTCTTTGCAAGCTCCTCTACTGTGGCTTTTTTGAGAGCCTCTTTGGTCTTATACTCGGTGATGAGTTTTGCGGCTTTTTTATCGCCTATGCCTTTGACTTTGGTTATTTCAAGTCGGTGGGCATTCTTTTTATGCTTCTGCGCCTGATAGGTTATGGCTACTCTATGGACTTCGTCCTGAATGGCGGTAACAAGATTGAATGCCGCTCTGCACTTTGCAAGGCTTATTTCTCCGCCACCTGTGGCAACTGCTCGTGTGCGATGCTTGGAGTCTTTCACAAGTCCGAACAATGGGCAGGTCACACCCATTCGCTCTAAGACAGGCTCAACGGCATTGACGTGGCCGTTTCCACCGTCGAGCAATATAAGGTCGGGCATAATGGAAAAACCCTCGTCTGTTTTCTCAAAGTAGTTTCTAAAGCGACGTTCTATGACCTCCTGCATACAGGCATAGTCATTTTGCTCTGCAACTGTTTTGATAGAAAACTTTTTATAATACTTCTTGCATGGTCTGCCGTTTTCGAAGACCACCATGCCTGCTACCATATTGGTAGAGGCGAGGTTTGATATATCGTAGCACTCGATATATTTCGGGGTCTTGGGAAGTCCCAATGCTTTGGCAAGCTCCTCAAGGGCGGTTATCTCACGGCTCGTTCTGCCGACTTTTATGGAGAGATACTCGGTGGCATTGCTTTTGGCAAGGGTGGTAAGGCGGAGAAACTGTCCTCTTTTCGGAGTAGAGATATTCACGGCATGGTCATACTTCTGGCGGAGAAATTTCTCTATTATCTCGCCGTTTGTGATATCCTCGTCAAGGAGGATATCTTTCGGTATACTATCTTTGGAGGAATAATACTGCATGAGAAAATCTTCACGCATTTTTACGCTGTCGTCTTTTTCGCCAAGGAAATAGGAAGCCTTATCAAAAAGTCTGCCTCCACGATACATTATAACGCTTGCACACGCCATTTCGCCATTTTGAGCAATGGCGATTATATCAGTGTCACGAATATCGTCATTGATTATCTTCTGACTTTCAGCGGCTTTCTGTATGGCTTGGATACGGTCACGGAGCTTTGCGGCTAGCTCAAAGTCAAGCTCCTCAGCGGCTTTGTTCATCTCCTCGGTGAGTCTTTCAACTGAATCTGACGAGCCGTTTCGGATATAGTCCACCGCCTGACGGACTATAGAATTATACTCCTCTTTTGAGAATTTTCCTGTGCAGACGCCCATGCACTGCTTTATGTGCATATTAAGGCAGGGACGCTGTTTTCTGAAATCCTGCGGAAATTTTCGGGTGCAGGTAGGGAGCATAAAGACTTTATTGGCTTCGATAACGGCTTGTTTTACTGCGAATGAGCTTGTATAAGGTCCTATATACTCTGCTCCGTCATCGTATTTTTGCAATACGGCTTGCAGGCGTGGATAGTCCTCATTTGTGACCCTGATATAGCTATAGCCCTTATCGTCTTTCAGCAGGATATTATACTTCGGGGTATACTGCTTTATAAGAGAACACTCCAGCACCAAGGCTTCAAACTCAGAGTCGGTGACGATAAAGTCATAGTCATAGACGTGGGACACCATTTTCCACACCTTTGGCAGGTGATCCTGACACTTTCTGAAATAAGATGTCACACGGTTGCGGAGATTTTTCGCCTTGCCGATATATATTATCTTTTTCATTTTGTCTTTCATTATATAACAGCCCGGTGAGGTGGTGAGCTTTGAAGTTTTATCACGCAGAAATGGCAGGCGTGGGTTGTCTTCATCTGTAATGTACATAAATTCTCCTAACTGAAACTAAAAGCAAAGGCAATACGAGTTGTCCGTATTGCCTTGCTATTATCTCTTACCAATACATAAATACAGGAGTACCCATATCTATTTTTTCATAAACGTATTTTGCTTTATCTAAAGGCATATTTATACAGCCGTGTGAGCCCCATGTGCTTGACTTATAACGCTCACCGCCGAAGTTGCCGTTCTGCCATGATGCGTCGTGAAGTCCTATGCCGATAGTGGAAACGTTGTTCCAATAGTCAACATAGGAAGCGTAAGACTGTCCGTCTGCTGATCCTCTGAGGGTCTTGCCCTTTTCCTTATACCAAAGCTTATAAACACCGCCAGGGGTATTTCTTGACTTGCTTGGATAGCCCGAAACTATATCAGACTCCATTGTGAGCTTGCCGTCTTTATAATACCACAAATGCTGTGCGGTAAGGTCTACCTCGATATAAGTGTTGCCGTAATCCTTATCGGCTGTACGCCAATCCTTATTGCAGGTATACTCATAGGCTGAGTCAGGGTTTACATAGTAGACAGGCTCAGTTTCGGCAGACTCGCCCTTTTCAACAAGGTCTACGATAAGGTCGCAGGTCTTTTGCTGGTCTATCCACCAGCCGTAACAGCCCTGGCCCTCGGAGATAGTGATAGTTCCACGCTTTGTGGTCTTGAACTCTCTGTCCTTGCCATAGGTATCATACTTATCTGCAAGGTCTTCAACATATGCCATTGCCTTATCTTCATCAACTGTATAGCCAGCTTCGGCGTTATCCTCGTCAAAGGTTATCCAATCCATGATAGTATCACCCGTGAGAGTTTCGGTGGTGTAGATAAAATCGAATGTTATTTCGATATCGTTAAGGTTATTGAGCTTCTTGCAGGTCTCTTCAAGCATATCCGCTGTTATGGCAGGCTTTTTATAGCAATCTGCCTTTGAGATATCAACGTCAAAGCTACCGTCGTCAAGCTGATTTTCCACATAGGAATAAAGCTCGTCTATCTTACCCTCCTCCACAGCGTCGCCCGTGGTTTCTTTTACCACAACATAGCTGTTGTCGTCGCCTTTTTTGATATAGGCGTCTTCAGGATCTTTTGTGCTTTGGGAGTCAAGCACCTTTCTTTTCAGCACCTTTTCAAGCTTAGCCTTATCGTACTTGAACTTAGAATCAAAGCTGAAATCCGTACGCTTCATGGCAGAAGAGAACCATGAATAGTGGTTTTGCTGAGTATAATACTGTGTGATAAGGTTTTGAGTATTATCGTTATAGCCTATTTCAGACAGCTTTATGGAAAATGTTGTGCCGTCTTTCTTTGTAACGGTGATGGCTTTTGGGATAACAGCCTGCTCGCTTACGAGCTTATAGGCTTCCGCCTTGGTCTTTCCGCTGACCTCGATGCCGTTTATATATGTATTTCCAAGAAATCTATCCTTATACGAATTCATGCCCCACAGATAGAAACCACCTGCGGCGACTATCATAACACCAACAACTGAGCATATTGCTATTGCGACAGTCTTTCCTGACGAAGACTTCTTTTTCTTCTTTTTCCCATTCTTTGAGCCGCTCTTTGAAGTCTGCTTTGATGCAGGCTTTGCATTTTTACTGCGTGTTTCAGTTGTTTTGGGCTTTTTAGGCTTGATAGTTTCCTCGCCAAAGTCTGAAACTCCTCTTACGGGAGTGATAGGCTCGTCAAAGCCGCCGTCCTGCATTGCCATATTTTTAGCGATCATTCTTGCCATATCCTCATGGCTCATAGGGCGGTTCTGCGCCTGCGGCTTTGCGGCTTCATCGCTGTCGAGGGTAAGACCTTTCATATCAAGATCTATACCAAGCTCATTATCCTTTCTTTCTCTATCGTTCATAATATTACCTTTCCTTATATAACCTTATTATAATATACTCGTTTCACATTTATTTTACCCTATTATACAACACTATCACCTTTTTTTCAAGGAGTATTTCCTACAATATAAAGACAATTTTATGACGATTTCTCAACAGTTTTCATACAGTTGTATAAAAATGCAGTTTTCAAAATGTTATCCTGCATATTTTTCCTGTGACAAGGAATTTTTTTTGCAAAATGTAGGTTTGTCAATCATATTGGACACTATTATTAAGAAATTCGATAGGCG
>ERZ1673699.1502-NODE-1502-length-18419-cov-6.301895_pt1 | contig 18419 bp, 20 predicted proteins | sample MGYA00580229_ERZ1673699 | MGnify/ENA primary metagenome ERZ1673699 (study PRJEB41218, sample SAMN15661785) | gut metagenome | host: Homo sapiens | place: Canada: London | collected 2015-08-20/2019-03-30 | study: EMG produced TPA metagenomics assembly of... | reverse complement strand
GCAACAGCTTAACTTTGCTGTTAAAATCACTTGGTAAATATGCTTGATAACTTGTCATACTCAAAGATTTGAAGGTTCGAATATTACACTAGGCAAAGTTACTCGTTGCAATATTACGAAAAACAATTGTACCTATCTCTATTCTCATCTTTTGAGCTATTCTCTTTCAATCCCCTGACAAGCTCATTTACATAGTATACCAAGCAATCATCTATAGGACCGAAGTAAAGCAAAATATCTCCACTTAAGGTCCCTCCAATCTCATCTATCTTATGAGTAAAGATACGCCTGATATGACTATCTATTTTCCCATTCATACTTAGTACTCCAAAATAAATATACTTGCATACTGACGACTTGCGTACAACAAAGATACAATAAGAAAATGCAATATCAATGAGTTACTAAACTTTTAACACACCACAATACCCACAACACGGCTAATTCCTACTGATTTTCATCAGAGAATCATTATCTTTGCAACATAAACAGCGTGATCTTTGAGGTACTGCAGAATGAAGAGAGGTAAAGAAACTTGCTCGTTTCCAACTCGTAACCCTTTTGCCCCACACTCTTTCCTACTCTATTGATTATCTGACAGATACAACATTCTTGAATCTTTTGCGGGCAACAAGGCCAGTGATGAGTTGAAGATGCCACATTCCATTTCAAACTTGCAGCAAGATGCCCAAGCATCCCTGCATGCAGTTCTTCCATTCCATTTCCGGCTCTCTTCAACTCATTACCTGCCATGGCGCTCTCTTTTTGCTGCGAGAAACTAAACTTCTTCGGTGTTCATCCATTTTCTTCGCGAAGTTCGCTATTGGCACATTATGATCAAGTACCAGTGCCTTATTTTTCAGGTTTTTATTGGCCGCTCTTTATTTTATCATGGTATGTGAATAAAAACTTGAAAAATTCCTTGCCCTTGAATGTTCCATCCAATAGCAACTGATATGCTCGAAAATAGTTTTCCCCGAAGAAGTCATTAGACTTCACAAGAGGGAAATGAGTCAGAAGGTAACGGGGGGGCTCACCACTGCTCCACAATAGCATTTTATATGGCAAATCGTTTGATGACGGCAAAACTCGCCGAACAGTTGAAAAACTTCCCTCTTTATTCTCAAGACGGGAAGCAGAAGGACGCCACTTGCGTCTGTGTGTTTGAAATTGGACTCATCCGCTGGTATGTACTGGAGGGGCAGCCAGAAGACGACGACTTTACTTTGTTCAGTATCGTTGTAGGGATGGCTGAAACGGAGTATGGCTATGCCTCTGTAAAGGAGATGGAAGACATCAAGGTGGATGGCTCACGGTATGGACTGGGCATGTTGAGCATTAGGCAAGTACCAGGCTTTAAGCCCTGTCTACTTACCGAGATACAGGATAAGCGACTACAGGACTTCCTGTCAAGGCTATATGATGAGCAGTAACGAAAGGCTTTGCAAGCGAGAGCCATGAAAGCTCGCTTTCAAATGGCCGAGTGCAGCTAAGCGTTATAGAAAAGGCGGAGCTTCCGCCTTTTTATTTTTTTGTAGGGCACATATATTTGGGCTGTCTTTTCTGTCTTATTCGTCATAAACACATAAAGTATTGATATTCAATAATATAATATTCTTTATTATTAGACAAGACTTATATTATTTGACTAAAATAGAAAGATTCTCCACTTCGACCATTTTCTAAGACAAGCAATGACAAGTCAAGACAACATCAGAGACATATAATTTATTGATACTCAACGACAAGACATATAAGACAAGCAAGACAAGCATTTTCGGGGTTTACTGAGATTTTTTTTTTAGGGCAAAAATGAAGCCGCCATTACCAGGACAAATTACCTGGTAATGGCGGGTAGCCTATCATGACTCACAAGCAGTTCTTAGGGTATCCAGAGTGAGTCCCTGTTACTTCTCTTTTTTGCTCAATGAGCGTCTTTATCTTTTTCAAGAAGCGATTCGTTTTCTGCTCGTAAGCATTACGGGCAGACGTGTTTTTGCTGCCCAACACTCGATTGAGCATCTCGTCATGTGAGTATAACTTCATCAAACCGTTTCTACCTCGCTGGGGAGTAAGTGGAGTGAGAGGGCATCTTCTATCTTGCAAAGCGTCTCGATGGAGAGATTCTCTTTCCCTCGGAGTATCTTTGACACATACTGCTGCGAGCAGCCCATGCGCTGGGCAAGTTCTGTCTGGGTGAGATGGAGTTCGTCCATCTTGTCGAGCATAAGCATCGCAATACGCTGCGAGTGGCGGAGCCACGACTTATTAGCCTGTCGGTACTCGGCAGCCTCACGCCAACGAGAGGGTGTCTTGCTCTCGTGCGCCTCCAGTTTGTTTATAATTTGGTTCATACTTACCTCCTTTTTATATTGTGGTAACATAATCTATGAAAGAATCATCGTCGATAATATCCTCATTCAGGAGAAAACGGCGGACGTTTTCCAGTTTTGCCAATTCCACCTTTGTATGGTTTCGCTCTTCCATTTTGAGCGTAAGTTTAATAGCCCCACCTGTGATGACATACACGCCTTGTGATAACTTTATAGCATAGATGCGAAGCCACGAAGAATGACGAATCGTTCGTTTCAGCCTGGCTTTTTCTTTGCCGAGCACCATCTCCGAGGTGCGGAAGTTTTCCAATGGGTGAAATAGCAATTCTAAGTCTGAATCAGGATTTAAGTCCAGCATCAAACATTGCAGTTGATCGCTGTCCTCAATCGTGTCCTCTATGGCTTGGTTGATGTCTGTCACCTTGAAGTAGGCTATCAGATCATCCCAATTATCACGGAAGAATTGTCTAAGCCATACTACGTCGCCCCACTTGTCAAACAGCGTATAGAGTGCATTATCGCTCTCTCCATTGTATCGCACAGCCCATAGACGGCCGTCGTCAGTAATTTTATCGAACGTCATGTTCTTTCTTTTATGTTGCAAAGATAAGTTATATATTTGAATTATACAACTTATAGGTTGTATTTAACTATTATTTTCTTCCCTCGTCATCTCCAGATTGATGTCAAACGCCTCGACGAGCTTCTCATAGTCAAAGCAATAGGAACGTTGTTGGACGGACATTTTGGCGGGCTGCCCCTTGGCATCACGGTGATCGAAGTCAAGGATCTGGTTGCCCTTTTTGACGACATGATATGTCATGCGCTGCTCGCCCAGATACTCTTTGCTGTTTTCTAAATAGTAACGGAGCGACTCTTCGGGCAGTGAGGTCTCTCCGTTGCGGTGGGCATTAAGCTTGTAAAGCATGAAGATGCGGGTCTTTTGAAGATAGAGTATCTTGTGCGGCTCTGCCCATTCCGTTTCATTGATGATACTGGAATGGAACCGGCTGACAGTTCTAATTCTAAAATCGGCATCTTCGTAAATTTCTCCCTCACTATTGAGAAACTGCACCATGCGCCAGAAGCTACCCAACTCGTCGTTTGTCTTACATTCCATGTTCTGGTGTATAATGCCTTCAACCGTGATATTCAATACTTCTGAATACGAGAGAGGCAAATCCAATTTTCCTTCCAAACATCGGAAGGCTGTAAGTGGGACCACCCAGTTTTGCACAATGCGGTCGATGACATTCCTACTGCCTAACCGTTTGTTTACATCATCCAATATCAAATGATACTGATCATAAAAGGCTTTGACAAACAGTTCCCTATGAGTCAAAAGCTGTAGGGTTAAGTGCGTCATTCCTTTGGAACGCATCATGAGCAATCTTTGGTAGTTCTTCTTTTCATCATCTGTAAAGTCTGACTTGGGAAACGAGAGGAAGATAAGCCGGCTGAAGAGTGCGATGTCGGTCGTAGGCATCTCTTGTCCGGAGATAATCACGCCTGCATCTACGGCGGTGGTCTCCTTCTTCTTGTCGGTGGTCATGTTCATGCGCGTGCGCCCCGTACCGTCCCAAAGGCCCTTGATAAACTCTATCTTGGCGGTGTCGATGCCGTTCTTGTATTCGTCGATGTGCACCAGAGCATTGGCGGCGGCAGCTACCGTGTCGTTGAGGGCGGGAATGGTGGAGTTCTGTATGTTAGGCGGTATGTTGTCAATCACGAAGAACGACATCAAGGTGTGTCCTAACTCACTCTTGCCAGAACCCTTCGGACCGAAGAGATCGAGGATGGGGAATGAGCGTGTGGTGAGGGTGATGATGTCACGGAAAAGGGTGGCAAGATAAAAGCAGAAGCCTATCTTGCCATTGTCGCCAAAGACGAGGAAGAGCTGACGGGTGAAGTCTCGGAGCAAAATCATTGAGAAATTGAAATGCACAAACTGACGCTCAAAACGGAAATAGTCAGTGTTTTCCTTATAAATCTGAGAGAAGGCTGGCAGGTAGTAGTTACCCTTCTCGTCCAGGTGTACGATACCGTACTCGTTGACTTCACTGAACTTGCCTCCATAATAGATGCCGTTGCCAAAGGCATAGAAGCCTTTCTTGTTCCAGCCGAGCTGCTTGAATTGGGCTGCTGTCTCAGTCTTTTCGTAGAGGAAGCACTTCAGTTTAATGAGTTCCTTCTCGCCAACCTTCCAGATGAAGTTGCCGAGAGATTCGAGTTTTTGGCGGAACTTTTGTAACGAGATAAGGTCTTCCTGCTCCATCTCTATAATTTCCTTGATGCCTAACTCGTTGGTGAGCAAGAAGAGTCGTTTGGCCATGAGCGGGTCCTTGATGTGGAAGAGTGGTGTCAGCGTAAAATTGCTCCATTCAATCACTCCTCCCTTCTCGGTGGTGGAGAAGTATTTGCCGTGGTCTATCCAAAAACCGTACTGACGGTTTAGGTCGATTTCGTCCTCCTTTGGGCTGTCGCGCCTCGTCCTCTCGTTCTCGACGGCTTTCTGCCAGAAGAGTTTTCCTCGGTGATATTTGGTGAGGGCATCAATGAACATAGTGAGCTTGGTGTCGTCATCGATAAAGGACAACAGGTGGGCTATTTGCTTCACGGCATCACTCTTTTGCTCAGTGTTGCCGCTTGTTTCAAATAGTTTGGCGGCCAGCCACAGGATAAAGTCCTCTTCCTCTACAGCCTTGAAGAGCGTTTGATTCTTGAAATAGGTATCGGGATCTTCCTTCTTACCTTCCTCAGTGATGGGTATCTCCTTGACCGATACGATAAGGTGCTGTTCAGTGGCGAGCTTCCCTGCCTTCATTACGGCTTCGATACCCGTACCATAATCGGCGCCACCCTTGGGTGGGTCGTTGTCGGGAATGAAGCAAACCTTACTGACTGCCCTCTTGATGAGTTGAAACTGCTCCGCTGTCCATGCCGAACCAAGGTCGGCCACGGTGTTCTGCACACCAATGGCATGCAGACGCATACAGTCGGGGGCTCCCTCCACAAGGTACATCTGCTCGGTCTTTCCTGCCGCCCGCCATGCCACGTCCAAACCAAAGACCGTGTTACGCTTACTGTAAAGAAATGACTCCTTACTGTTGAGATACTTGGGCTGACTGTTGTCCATCACCCTTGCTGTGAAGCCGATGATGTGCTGGTAGCGGTCTTTGATGGGGATGACGATACGGTCCTGGAAGAAGTCGTAGCCCTGCTTGTTAATGAGTCCCAACTCCTGGAGAAATTCCTTTTGCAAGGGCAGATGAGCGAGGGCTTTGCCGTCGATGGGCGCAAAACCGATCTCTATCTCATCGCAATACTTCTGCCCCCAGCGGCGGTAGGCATAGTCCTGGGCAGGCTTGTAGCGCAGAAACACCTCACGGTAATGTTTATGTACGGTGGCATTGACAATCAGTAGCGACTCACGTCTCAGGCGCTGCTGCTTCTCATCGATGGTTTCCTCACGTTCCTCCACCTCTATACCGTACTTCCTGCCCAGCCATTTCACGGCCTCTGGGTAGGTCATGTTCTCATGCTCCATCAGGAAGGTAATCGCATTACCTCCCTTATGGCACCCGAAACAGTAGAACATGCTGCGGTTGGGCGTAACTGTAAACGACGGTGTCTTCTCCTGATGGAAAGGACACAGCGCACGATAGATGATGCCTCGCTTCTGGAGTGACAAGAATTCGCCCACCACCTCTTCTATATGCGCCGCATCAAGTATCTTTTCTATAATGGCCTTGGGTATCATTTCATCCTCTAATCATGTTTGGGGTTACAAAAAAATGCCTCAGCCGACTGGCTTCTCAGCGGGTCGGCCAAGGGCTTCTACTTAGTCACTTGTTATTTAGAGGATTTGCTAAGTATCTCTCAATTCCGCCACCAGTTCCGACTTCAGGATATACCAGCAACGTCCCATCTTGTGGGCTGGGATCTGTCCATTCTCTATCCTACGGCGGATGGTACATTCCTTGCGTTGCAACATTTTTGCAATGTCAGGCACAGTATAAACGGTGTCCGTTGCATCTACAATACCGTTGGCAGTAAGCATGGACTTAATCATACTCTGTTCCAATCTCCCATTTGTCTCTTTCGAAGAAACTCTTTGGGAATTTGCTTTTCCAATTTTGTGCATCTTTATTTCCGTTAAGTTCATTTTCTCGTTCTTCTCGCGAAACCACATAGATACCCAAACGCTCAGCTTCTTGGTTGTAGGCTACATGGACAAACTTGCCTGTACGACGACCATGCCCTGTGTTGTACTTGCTGATAACATTTCTCACACAGTGCTCTTTCTCAAAAGGCACATTGGCAACCTTTAGCTCGCCAATTTTCGTTTTGCGCACCCATTCTAAAGGGCGGACGAGCCGTTCTACTTTAATCTTATTCATATCAATGAATTTTTAATTATACCAGGCAATATGCGATGGCACATTAAAGTAAAAACTATTCGTACATTATTAGGCGCTGTAATGCAGTGCAAGAATCCATCTACTTCCATTATACTATATCGTTAGGGTAATCACTTTTTCGTGATTTCGAGATTCATTGCTGCAAAAATATAGACAAAAATATGGAGAAAAGAGAACGAAACACGTAAACTGTGCCAACCAACCAACTATTTAACTTTTGTATGGGAAGCTATTGGAAAGAATGAGCTTTTTAGGGAAATGACCTTGCTATATGTGCAAACCTAAAAGCTTTTTCAAAGGGATTATTATCTGTATGAAGAGTGTCATTCACTGTATTCAGTTCACCCAAACACATATGATGTTCGCTAAACATTATCTTTCGCAAACATAATTTTGATCAGAATTAAAATTATTGGTGATTTTGTGTGCTGATAGTGATTAAAATATTTTTTTTTGTAAAACATAATGTTTGGCAAAGATAAGTAGTGTTTACCAAATAGATTATATTCGTTTGATATACAATAAATTATATCGTTTTGTCTTTGGTTGTTTAACATAAAATTCGTACACTTTACAGTGTTAAATCATAAGTGAGATGAAGTATACTTCACATTTGAAACAGTTATCGGTCGATATGTTCCGTTCATCTTTTGATGAGCTGGACAAGAATAATCACTGGGTAGAATTAGGCAATCTTCTTCCATGGACAGAACTGGAAAAGGTATACAACTCCAGACTTGACAATGAAGTTAAAGGTGCAGGCAACAAGCCTGCTCGCATGATTATCGGTGCATGTATCATCAAGCATAAGTTCTCTCTTTCTGACGAGGAGACAATCTCAATGATTCAGGAGAACCCATACATGCAGTATCTGTGTGGTCTGGCAGAGTTCACCGACAAGCCGCTTTTCGATCCTTCCCTGTTTACAACTATTCGTAAGCGTATCACAATTGAAGAGATTAATAAACTTACCGTTGAGCTTCTCAACAAAGAGCTTGCGGTCAAGGAAGCACGCAAGATAGGAGAACGGAAGCAAGAGAGTGACAACGAAGAGCCACCAGCAACTCCTTTAGAAGACAATGGTGCAGAGTTTACGGACAGTCAGAATCGCACACATAAAGGTGTACTAAAGATTGATGCGACTTGTGCTGATGCTGAGGTTCGCTATCCTGTTGATGCCGACATCATTCATGACGGATGCAAGATAGCAGACCGTTACATCAAGAAAATCTGCGAAGGACTTTATATCAAGAATGTCAGGAGTTGTTACTGTGACGCACGTAGTTTCTACCTGGAGCTTATTAAGCGCAAGAAGAAAGATGCCAAACTTATCCAATCCACCCTATCAGCTATGCTGATCTATCTGAACAAAGACCTCCGCAAACTTGCAGAACTCTTCGTAGTGTACCAGGGAAGCAAAGATTTTTTGCAACCCCATGAGCAACGCATCCTCAGAGCAACCTTCGACATGTATTCCCAGCAGTTGGAGATGTTTGATGAGAAGAAACATCAATGCAAAGACCGATTCGGATACTTTCCCGCTAATATTCTTGCAGACAAGATCTACACGAACCAACCATACAGAAGGATTCTCAAAGAATATGAGATAAAGACTTACTGCAAACCATTAGGTCGACCGCCAAAGGAACCCAGAAGTCCCGAATATCTCAAGAAGATGGCCAAGGCCGTCGGAGAACGAAACGAAGTCGAATGCTCCTTCAGCACAGGCAAGAGAGTCTATCGAGCCAACAACATCAGAGCCAAGCTTCCAGAAACAGCAGAATGCTGGACAGCAATGTGCTACTTTGTCAAGAACGTGATGAAGTTCCTCAGGGAACTTTGTCTTGCCCGTTTCGAAATTAAGCTCAATTTATGGACAAATGCCATTGCAAAGTTTCGAGTCCGCTGCTTTGCAGCCATGGCAATTTATTAATTCAGCGAACACTAATTATATATAAGTGATTGTCTTACAGACGGTTCATTTCGGCTTCCGAGGCAGTTTTGCCTTTGTAGCTGCTCTTGCGGGGTTGGAACTGGTACTGGACACTGAGTGTTATTCCGCGACGGTCGTAGCTTTGGTGCTTGTTAAACAGCACTCCGCTGGTGTTCATACTCCAGTCATTGTTGCGGGTATTGAAAATGTCGGTTGCTGTCAGTTTTACGGCAAGAGCTTTGTCGAAAAATGTCTTGCGAATACTCATATCCATCACAAACCATGATGCGGCGAAGCGGTTGGTATGGATGTCGCCGCTACTTTGACCGCGCATATTGGTCGAGATGTAGAATCCCTGCGGTAATGTCAGTGTGTTCTGGAACACATATGAGAACATCGGCTTGTCATAGTTATCTTTGCCATATTTCATCCAAGGCTTTGTGAAACCGAGTGTAAATTCCGGCTTCCACCGGCGTACGGGATGACTCCACATTAGATATGTGCTTAGCTTCGATACGTTCACGTTCACCGGATGCATAATGATTTGAAGCTCATTGGCAGGATATATTTCCTTGATAGAAGCATAGGTGTCGAGATTCCGTATGAAATCAGCCTGAAGTGTGAAATCTTTCCACTGGCCAAATAGCTGAATGTCGTGCATCTTTTCGTCGCGAAGCGCAGGGTTGCCTCCCTCTATCTGATGTTCACCGGCGTACATCAGACCGCTTGTAAGCTGGGAATAATGTGGTTTAATGGTAGCCATACGATAATTGAGGCTTATCATTGAGGTTCCATCGAAAAAGTAATCAAGAGAAATGTCAGGTGTAAGGAAGTTGTCGGTTCGGCTGAGATCACGGTCTTTCTCGCCATTGAGTCTGTAGATGAAGTTGTTGCACTCATATCTTAAGCCAGCCGAGAGACTGAAGTTGCCGAATTGCCCGTTCCATGAGGCGAATGCCGCCAGTGACGTCTGACGGGTGTCAGAAAGCGAGGAAGGTATATATTCACTTACCTCAGAGTTCAACATCCTGTAATCAAGACGTGTCTTGGTATATGAATCCTGAGTGCCGACCGTGAACGTTCCCCCACACAACGGAAAATCAAGATAGATTTTCCCGGCCCACAACGTGCTTGTCTGATTCTGGAATGAACTGACATCTGTGTGTCCGCCGTCAGGGTAAGTAGTGGCACTTCTGCTGTCAGCGTCCGCACCGCGGAAATTGCCGTCGAAATGGAGATGGTATTTTTCTGAGAAAGTATCATCGTAATAGAGCGACACCAGATGGTTGTGCGAATTGCCTATTCTTGTTATATCTCTCAAAAGAGGCGTTTCGGAATCCAGCCACTCAGAGCCGTTGTTGACGGGATGAGTATGGGAATATGAGAAACGGTAATAAGCGCCCAATGAACGGGAGTCCTTTGCAAAATTGAATCCGAGTTTGCCGAAGGCACTGTTTTCGGGATATACGTTGTGCAGTGTCGAGCCTACCTCAGTCGGCTTTCCGTTGTATGTGAGCGTATTGATTGTCGAACCTTTTATAAGACTGTTGTCGTGGTCATAATAACCGCTGCCAAACAGTTCCCATACACAGTTGTGGTAACTGAAATCGAGAAGGTCATTCACCAACCATTTGCGCCGGGCGCGGACTTCTACTTCGTTACTCGCACTCAGCCCTTTAGAAAAATTCTTACGGGTGGTGATTTTCAGCACAGCGTTTGTGGTACTCTCATACTGTGCACCGGGAGCCATCACAAGCTCAATCTTTTTGATATTTGACGATTGCAGCGAGCGGAGTTCACTCTCGTCACGCATAGGGCGTCCATCAATATAGATTGCCGGGGTACCTCTGCCAGTGACTGTGACAGCGTTGTCATCAACGCTGATGAGAGGCAACTGCTGAAGAACGTCGAAAGCGTTTCCGGCGTTCTGGAGATTGGAGCTGACGATGGTTGAAACAAGAGTGCTCCCCACGAGCTTTGTAGCCGGTTGTTTGGCTGTTACTACTACCTCCTGCAATGCCAGAACGAGGGAATCCTGTGGCTCTGTCTGTTGAGCCGATGCCATAAAATTAATGCTTATGGCGGCTAAAATAGATGTTATAATTCTACGCATATCCGATTTGTTTTTTGATGCAAAGTTACAGCCGAAAACCGTTATTCTCCAAAAATACAACCTGACAGTATTATTTGTATATTATTGTAAATCAATACAAAACAACTGATAGATTGCAAATTTTCTGACAGGTTCAGAAAATAGCCATAATTTCGGTGTCATCAGGCGGATTTTGCGCTCTGATGCGCTGTTTGAGTCGGGATTTCCGCTTGTAAATATTCTCGATTGACTCGTTCAAGAATAAACTGATGGTACGGGACGAAAATCCACACGCAAGAAACGTGGTGAGCTGATATTCCTCGGACTTAATGCCGGGATAATACTCTTTCAAATGCGTAAGAAGATTGTTGCGACATTCATTTACGGTCTTCTCCATCTCAGAGAAAATTTCCGGATCAGTTCTGACGGTTTCGATTTCCGACTTCACACGATCGGCGATTGCTTTGCGCTCGTTCTTGGTGCCCTGCGACTGGTAGTATGTGTCGCAAAGACCGTCAATGAGGGCGAAACGCTTGTCAAGCAAATCATGAAGAGCCGACTGCATACGTGAGGTTTCATCGGATGCCGACTGCAACTGCAATTTCAGCCCTGATGCTTCAGCCATCAATGCGTTGTTCTGCGCTTTGCGAATCCGCAGGTTCTGCATAAGGTAAATTATCACAACAAGAGCCGCAATTAGTACAATTACTGAGATTAAGACATATCGCTCACGCTGACTTCGCTCTATATAGATGCGATATTCACGCTCCTTCTGAAGATAGCGGGCCTCGGCCAGTGAATCTTTAACTGCAAACTTCGATGCCGATAATTTCTGTTGTGCAGCCTTCGCCCTATTCAGAGCCGCAAGGTCTTTGTGTCGAGAATAGAAATCGATGGCAACATTAACAATGGTATCAGTCGGCGCATAGATATGATTGGCTGCCATAGCCTCGCTGTAAAGCAACGACCAGCGTGCCACGGCATCCGAGTCACGCAATTCTGACACATCAATTCTGTTAAGTTCATTGAGAGCTTTTTCGGGATTCCGAGCCAACATCGACTGGGCATCATCAAGTCGTTGATTCGCCAACTCGGAGTAGCTGCACGATGTGATAATCAGCAAAATAAATATGTATAACAGCGAGCGCATTGGAATTTTGTATTGTAATGTCCGTAATTAATTTATATGATTAGCTGTTGTAGGGTAATTAAAACTCACATCAGTAAGATATGTTGTAAGATGCTTTCTCCTTGTGAATGAGGATAAGGCACGAAACAGACCACTAAAAGTGTTACCAAGATAATGGCAACGATTATCACTGTCCACCAACTTACAAGAGGCGGTATTTCTTCTAACGGATTACGAACATTGTCAGAACGTAATTCTATGTCATTGTTTTTGTGTTTCTCTTTATAATCATTTTCAGGCTCTTATACTCCATATAAACTTCATCAATTATCTTCTGGCTATGCAGAAGAATATTCAATAATTTAACTTTATCAACAGATTATTCTTGATTGAATATCGCATCAATCTTTTCCGAATTGCTATTAGCGTAATTATTGAAGAAACCAGAAATCTCATTATAATACAAGTCAATAGACGGGTATTTATCGCGATGTTGAGCGTAATATTGGAGGCATTTTACCAAATCGGGAATCCAATAAAAGCCAACCGACATTTCATCAATCACACTCTGCCGTATCTTATCTTGTGGAAATTCGTTATCCATCAGATATATAATCACAGCAGCCCTGACTATTGATTCATTGACAAGATTTTGCCAAGTGGAATATGCGTTTTTGCGCATTACCTTTCGAGAATATGATAGCATGGTTTCTCCGGCAAGTTGCATTTTCTGAACAAACGCCGGGTTATCGGCAAGCGGATTGACAAACGAGTGGTTGAACTCATGTATCAGTGTGTTGAGATACATCTCCGGTTCAGATGAATAATAAGGTTCCCCGTTATCGTCCAACGCATAACCAATAATTGCATATACGTCACGAGGCTTATCCGGTAACTGACGAGACGGACCATAATTGCCGCCTCCGTTTGTAAATCCTAATATGACCTTGAAGCTGTCGGTGGGAGGCATACCATAAAACTGTTCATACCAGTTTTGGTTGAATTTGGAAATGACGTTGACATCGAAAAGCGAGCAGATTTTTTCATAAAAAGGTTTATGACGCTCAAAGAAGTTTGCAAAATCGCTCTTGTTATAGAAGTCCGAAATTGTGGCGGTTGCCATTTTCAAGTCAACACCTTTCCAACGCCTTTCAGGAGCAACTGAATCGTTGGCGAGGACAAATCCATTACCGGTTTTTTCGAGATTGACGGCAAACGCCATAGGTGAATCAAAAGAGATGCCGTTAACCCTGCGAAGGCTGTCCATCATTTCCACAGCCGGATGATTTCTTACATCAGCAAAATAATTGTCAATATCCGTAATATAGTCGCCGCCGATATTCATGTTATATTCCTGTAAACCGGCAAGGTGGCATATTATGCTCATCAGTTCAATACGTTCATCGTAATGGGCTTTAATCTTGCCTGTATCATAGCTCTGCGCATATGCGGTTGAAACACTCAGAGCTATCAATGCTAATAAAATTATTCTTTTCATTTGTTCATACGATTCACTTTTACTCCAAGGAGTAAGTTAAGCAACTCTGAAATATTCCCACTCCGCTCCCGCATATTTCCTGTTACCAAATATTCATCTCCGTTGAGTTTATGCTGTGTCGTAGATGCAGTCACTGTGACTTCATCAAGAGTTTGTGTACTGATGCTGTCAGGTTGCCTTGTCTGAGCCATAACATCTATTGCAGCGAGGCATACGAGGAACAATGTGATTATCTGTTTCATGTCGGTCGATTTATTGAGGACTATTGAGAACTGCGTTTTTATCTGACCAAACCTGAGGTTTGGGAGGCACAGGCAAATCATCGCGGCGAGTAAATTTCATAATTTCATTGGATCCTCCTTTTGAATCCGGCCTCAACCACATTTCAGAAGGGGTTAGTTTCACAATGATATAATATTCCGCTGCTTCCCAAATTTTATCACTATCGGAAGCATCGGGAGCATCAAGCCACGTCAGATCCATACGGATTTTGCCGTTATTGTCAGCAGCCGGGTCTGATACATGCCATGTATATCGTTTGTCGTATGTGATAGTCCCATCAGCTGAAAGATAATACGTTGTGAGTCCACCCCACGGCCAAGAGGTTTCGTTTACAGCTGTAAAACTGTAAATAAGCAAGTTGCCAATGTTGTTGTCTATAAGCTGCCATTGTCCTTTGATTAGTTTAGTGTCTGGATAATCGACATTCTTATCATCGCAACTGACAATAGCGAAAGAGCATAGCCATACTAATCCGACCAATGTAACTAAATCCAAAATCCGTTTCTTCATATTGGCTTTACTATTGTTTTATATGTAATTATTTGTTCCTGCTTATAATCCGTTCCGAGCATATCGAAGTCTTCTTTATCGTTTTCGTATGCGAGTTTGACGAATTCAAATACTGAGCCATCGGGAAGGTATTTCCATGTTGAATCAGTGAATGTGAGTTTGGCTTGGTCTCCGTCAAATGAGATTTTGCCGGATATAGGATTGCCTGAGGCGTCCGTAGCCGTGAAAGAGAGGATGCCGTCTGAATGCTTGCCGAAGCCGTCATCAATTGAGGTTAGGCGTGCCAGGTTGATTTTTACATCATAACCGTTTCGGTCACTATTCGAAGAAATTGTCAGAGAGGAGCCGTCGCTGGGATTGGCATAGGTCCCGATTATCTGATTGTTGTAGATAAACTCGTCAACCATGGTGACATCCAGGGAATCAAGACTTACAATGGGATGTGATGCTAAGTAGCTGACAGAAATTGTCCGGCTCCGTACTCCGACATATGAAAAGCAGAGGGAATCGTCGGGTTCCACTGGTATCTTGAAATTCCCGTTTTTGTCAGCCAAGAAATTCTTGTGGTCGGATAATCTGGTTATCTCGGCATAAGCCATTGGACTACTGTCGGGTGCATAAATAACCTTACCATTGGCTTCCAGTTGCGGGGCTTTGATATACCGTCCCGATGCCTTGTGGTAAGTGCCGCAGGACGCGACTAACATGCCGCATAATATCAGAATCGGGATTATTCTGCTCATAATTTTCAGTGCATTGAGGAAAAATTTACTATTTCCGATATAGGGTGATAATGCTATGATTAGGAAGGTAGGCCTCCATTTCAATCATCTTTTTAGTGTGTTTTACTATCTTATAATTGCCTTCAAAAGCCCCCTTCATGGACATGAGGTCACCCTCTATTTTATAGTATATCGGGAAGTTCTGCAACGGAGTTCCAGCTGCGTCGAGATATGTCACCATGCCATCTTTCTCATTGGAAAACAGTATGATGAACTTGATTTTCTGGACACTTCCGTTTTCCAGTGTCTCAACTTGTTCGCCTGACCATGAACTGTGAAGAAGGTCAGAAATAGAGAGTTCTTTCTCTGGCTCATCCGAGCTGCACGCTACAAAGAAAAGCGGAAGAATGAGGATTAAGAAGATTTGTTTTAGTTTCATATTCTTACTTTTATTGATTAAACTGACATAAAATTACTATGGAAAAAGTTTTCAAGCAAAACAAAAGTTTAACGACATTGCTTGTATATTACTGTATTACAACAAGATACAATTTTAACAATCGCGAAAGTTTAACGTGACTCGAAAAAGTTTAAAGGGCGTATGGAAAATGATTAAAGTTCGCTCAGGAGGCGGCGGATGTAAAGGGCAAGATTGGTTTCGTGCTCGTCTATGCCGAGTTTGTGGCGGATTTCGCTACTGACGTTATAGTGTCGTTTCAGTTCAATGTATTCACCCACCTCTTTGCCGCGCAGCCCTATGGCATAAAGGCAGAGATAGTTGATTTCTTCATCGGTAAGGTCGTGCGACTGGAGATAGTCGATGAATTTAGGGTTGGTGACAGCGAAAGCCTCACGGGTGGAGTTCATAAATGTGACTTTGTCCTTGCGTATTGATTCTATCCATTTGTGATAAGGCTTGGCATGTGATTCGCTTCCGGTAATCTCACTGGCAAGAAGTCCATTCAGCATATCAAGCCGGATTTTTATAACATCCTGAATAGGTTTGGACAATTCCGATTGCTCTTTCTGCAATTCTTTCAAATTATCGCGTTCATCTTTCAAACGTGAGATTATCAAATTAAGATTGTCTCTTTCAAGTTTGAGGTTTTCATTCTCTTTCTCAGCCTGCATTCGCTTTGTCCGGCTAATGTATCCACGATAGTATAACCAGGACACAAGTAGGACCAATGCGAAGATGCCACAAAGTGTCCCTCCGATAATCCGGTCTTTCCTATGTATCTCCATCCGCTTTCCCATCTCAAGCTGATGTTTCTTATCTACAAACAGCAAGTCTCGGGATAGCAGATTGTTCTGGTATCGTTCAAGCATGGCTGAGTAGTCCTTGTATAGTTTCAGGGCTTGCTCATAATTGCCCTGTTTTTCTAAGATGTCTATCTTGACAGAGGCGTATTTCAGAGAGTCTATCGTGTATGCATTCGGACTGATTGATGAAATAAGTTCCAACGCTCTATCATATTCTCCGATTTTTGCATAGCCTTGAGCAAAATTCATTGTATCATCGGTTGTCAGTTCTGAATCCCGATATTCATCTAAAAAGTTCTTGATTTCGCTGTCAGTACCAAAAATCATTGTATATGCCAACAGAGAGGAAAACAGGTATGCCTCGCCGTCGGGATTCTTCTGAACCAGAGGAATACAAATAGAAAGAATACTGTCGGCAGCTTCTTTATTATCCATCATGACATACCCGTCAATGGCTTTTGTGTAGCTCTTTATTTCAGGGATATGTTTACCGATGGCTCCATATAACTTAGCACTTTCAATATTGTTCGCAACAAAATCATGGACCTTGTATTGCCTGAGATAAAGCGTTCCCTGAGCTACAAGGAGATGTGCAAGCGTCAATGTATCTGTTGCATCATTTATTTCCTGCGCATTGATAAAGGAGAGCATTGCATTTTCTTCATCTCCTTTATTCTGGTAGATACGTCCTTGATAGTAATATGTCCGAAGTTGCTCATCGGGAGTGCCATCCGTAATGTAATAGTCAATGGCGGGTTGGAGGACATCGAAAGTTGTGGTGTCGATGTAATTCTTATCCAATGCCATTGATTTGAGCAGCGCATATCTGGCTGATGTTTCTTTCCCTTTGACGTCAGATGTCGGGATACCGTCCAATACCGTAAGGGCGGAATCCGGCTGAGTATTCATCAATCCCTCCGCCATATCCATCTGATTCCATGCCGGAGTATGTTTGTTACAAGCTGCCAACGCCGTAACGATGGTCAGTGCTACAAAAATTTTATAGGTATATATAGTCATTGTCTATTTCAGTACTTAATCGGCAAAGTTCGGGCTTTTTCACGAAACAACTCTCAACATAAGTTGAGAGTTGCCATATAACGGTGAAAAAACAGGATTATTTCCCGAAAAGTATCTCTTTACGGATGCGGCTGAGGTGTGTAGGAGTGATTTGCAGGTAGGATGCCAGCTCTTTGAGCGTGATGTGCTGAAGAATGTCGGGACAATGATTCAACAGTTCTACATATCGTTCTTTGGACGTTTGCCGATAGAGGTTCACATACCTTTCGTGCGCCATGCGGAACAACTCTTCTGTCATAATGCGGCGCATATCAGGATACAAATCTAATGTTTGCCTTGCAAGTGCGGTGCTGATAACCCATACAGATGAGTTTGTTGTGGCCGTCAGGTTGCTCAAAGCCGGTGCTCTGTGAATGGTGCTATAAAACTCGCCCGCAAGGTTGCTACGCAACGCGAAGCCGGTGATTTGCTCGTTGCCCAGCGAATCAATAACCGAATACTTGAAATATCCTGATTCTATAAAACCAAAATATTTAGGTACTTCCCCTGCCCGAAGGAAAAAATCTCCCTTGGCATAATGGCGCAACTTCCCCTCCCTTTGGCACAACTCGCGCCAAAAGACCACATCAATCTTGTCCATATATGTGTTGAAGTTAGCCATTACAGTTGCAATTTTGCGACTGCAAAATTAGCGAAAATCGGTGAGATTCGGGGCATTATCCTCGTGGAAACTGCGTGGAACGGACAAAGAAATTGCGCTACACAGCCCCGATGATAGCCTTTAATGCTCTTTTTATACTTCTCTTCCGGTTGGGGAAACGAGCGGGGAAGTTATATCCCGGAAAAAGCCAAGCCGGAATTTCCAAAAAACTACGAATAATCTATTCCGACACCGTTACCATCGAAGTTATAGGTTAGCTTTAGCGGTTATTATCTTTCTTGTGGATTATTGCAAATAAGCAATAAATGAACATTCCGATTGACTGGAGTGTGTTCAGTGCTATTGCCCAAAACCACCATGTGAATCCGGCACCTCCCTTATTGTTGAAGGCGATACCGAAGCAAAATAGCGCATTCACTACTGTCCACGAAATTCCTTTAACATTTCAAAAAGTAACAAATTGATAGTTACCCATTGAAATTGAGGCAGAGCTGCTGGTATTTTCCTTCAGTAAATTCTTCCTCTTTCTGTTCAATGAGCAAGTCACACAATGGC
>ERZ1673699.1493-NODE-1493-length-18481-cov-6.932107_pt1 | contig 18481 bp, 15 predicted proteins | sample MGYA00580229_ERZ1673699 | MGnify/ENA primary metagenome ERZ1673699 (study PRJEB41218, sample SAMN15661785) | gut metagenome | host: Homo sapiens | place: Canada: London | collected 2015-08-20/2019-03-30 | study: EMG produced TPA metagenomics assembly of... | reverse complement strand
CAACCTAACCAATTTATACCAGTACGATGACTGTATCGTTAATCATTTCTACTTACAATTGGCCGCGGGCGCTTTACCTGTGTCTCGACAGCGTGATGCAGCAGACCGTCATGCCCTCCGAGATACTGGTTGCGGACGACGGATCGGGCATCAGCACCCGCGATGTCGTGAGGCACTTCCAGAACATCTCACCGGTTCCCGTGCACCACATCTGGCACGAAGACCGGGGATTCCGGGTCGCAGCCATCCGCAACAAGGCCATCGCCGCCAGCTCCGGCGACTATGTCATCCATGTCGACGGCGACCTGATCCTGCAGCGCAATTTCATCCAGGACCACATGCTCTTCGCCCGGGAAGGCTGCTACGTTTCGGGCTCCCGCGGCATCATCACCGAAATGCTGACCCGGAAAGTCCTCAGCGGCGAAATCACCTCGCTGACGGCGCTGACCAAGGGTGTGCGCAACAGCAACAACGTCATGCGCGTCCCCATCATGGCCATCGTCTACCGCATGATCGCGCCTTCGCAGGCGCCCAGAAGCTGCAACCTGGGGTTGTGGCGCCGGGACCTCATCCGCGTCAACGGGTTCGACGAGGCATTCGAAGGATGGGGATACGAAGATACGGAACTGGGACTGCGCCTGAACAACAGCGGCGTACAGCAGCGGCGCATGAAATTCCAGGGCGTCGCGTTCCACCTCCATCACGACAAAGCCTCCCGTGATAACTGCGCCATCAACGAACTGCGCTACCTGGAGAGCATCCGCGAACACCGCATGCGCTGCGAAAAGGGCCTCGACCGGCACCTTACCCCGAAAATATCCTACCTCGGGGGGGGGTCTGCCGCCGTCGTAGGAGGCTGATCGACCTGTTCTTCCTCCGAAACAAACTATTTTTCAAACGATGATTTTTCGGGAAACAGCTTCCCGAGGAATTGCCGTACCCGGAGGCGGTCCTCACCGGTCATCCGGGCGTCGTCGTTCAGGCAGAACAGCGACGGATCGTACTTCTCCATCACCGAATCCAGATCCGGCGTATAGGCGGGAATGCAGCGCGAATCGCTCCCGCAGCCGACGCCGAAGAGGGCGCGAAGCCGCTGCACAGGGGTTTCGAGTTTGTTATACCGTGTGACTTCGCGCAGCGAAGCTTCGCCGCGGGCAAGGGCATGGTAGAGCACCAGCGAGCGCTGCCAGTCGTCGCGCGAGCGGAAGCGGTGGGACTCCGTGGGCGCCAGTTCGTCGCGGAACGCTTCGAGGGTGGCGAGGAAATCGCTGCGGCGGTAGGCATCGACGTTATGATGGGGCGCCAGTTCGGAGCAACGGCCGCAGCGGGCCCGCACCAACTCCTGCATGCGCAGGATCGTATGGCAATAGATATCGTCGTCGTGCCGTTTCAGCGCTTGTTTTTTGAGCCGCACGACAGGACGTCCCCCTTCGTCGAAGAAAAACCCGGGATCGACGGGACGGCTGAAAAACATATCGTCGTTGGCATAGAGGAAATGCTCGGCCAAACCGGGAATCCGGGGCAGGAACAGCTCGATCGTACAGGAGTTGAAGACCGGAAGAATCCCGGCGGGCATGATCTCCCGGTGGGAAACCACCCGCACACGCGGGTTCGACGTGTCGAGCCATGCGGGCGTCTGGTCGTCGGTCAGGATGTAGATGCGGCGTATCCACGGCGCATAACGCTCGGCCGAACGCAGCGAATAGCGCAGCTCGTCGTTCTCGACGAAACGGCACTCCCCCGCCGCTTCGGGGTCCACCTGCTTGTCAGCGGGCAGGTAAGCGTTCTTTTTCGCCAGCCACACGGGGTCGTTGCCGTCGACCCAAAGGTATACCAGATCAATCTCCATAGCCTCGTTTATTTGTCGGCGGCGCGGCGGCGCCAGATCGGGATCAGGTCGAACAGCCGGAAAGTCTGCCGGTCGCCGCACTCTTTGAGTTTCAGCCACGTGATTCCCCAACGGTCGTACGAGCGGCGGGTGATGCGCCGGAACCGCGCGTCGAGATGCAGTCCGTGCGCCGCCATATAATCGGCAAACGCTTTGTGGGCCAGATATTTGTCCTGCTGTTTCTTCGGCGTCTGGCGGCTCTTGGTGATCGAGGTCGCATTCACCACATACCGGTAAACCACGCCGGGCACCGTCACCACATCCCCGCCCTCGCACAACACGCGCATCGTGTATTCGACATCCTCGTAGCAGACCCTTTCGCGGAAACGCAGCCCCAGCCGCAGCAGCATCTCCCGGCGCAGGAGCTTGTTCATCACGTAGAAGTCGGGCGGACAGCGGCAGACGCGGAATTTCTCCTGCGTCCCGGCGACCACCTGCCGCTCGGTGTAACGGATCGTCCATTTCGAATAGGACGGACGTATTTTCAGCATCGAAGCGCAGGCCACGTCGGCCCCCGCCTCCCGGGCCGCTTCGTAGAGCTGCTCGCAGTAGGCCGCATCGATCCAGTCGTCGGAATCGACGTAGAGGACGAACTCCCCCGCCGCCGCGTCGAACCCGCGGTTGCGGGCGCCGCCCAGCCCGCGGTTCTCCTGCGAGATCACGCGAATACGCGCATCTTCGGCCGCATAGCGGTTCAGGATGTCGATCGAACGGTCGGGACTTCCGTCGTCGACGCAGATGATCTCGATGTCGCGCAGGGTTTGTCCCACCACGCTGTCCAGGCATCGGGCCAGGAACGGCTCGACGTTGTAGACCGGAATGATAACACTGATTTTCGGTTCCATCGGCTATCGGATATAATTTTTTACCGCTTCGGCGATTCGTTCGCCGTCGAGCGCCGCAGAGATGATGCCGCCGGCATAACCGGCCCCCTCGCCTGCGGGAAACAGTCCTTCGGTTTCAGGATGCATCAGCGTCCCGGGATCGCGCGGTACGCGCACGGGCGTCGAGGTCCGCGACTCCACGCCCACGACCATCGCTTCGTCGGTCACATAGCCCCGCATCCGGCGGCCGAAGGTCGTGAGCCCCTGCCGCAATCCCTGTGCGATGAAACCGGGCATCCAGCGGTCGAGCCGCGAGGGCGTGACACCGGGAATGTAGGAGGTTGCAGGCAGCGATCCGCTCGCACGTCCCGCCACGAAATCGGCGACCCGCTGCGCCGGCGCTATCTGGTGCTCCCCGCCCTCCCGGCGGGCCAGCTCCTCGAACTGCTGCTGGAATTTCAGCCCCGCCAGCTCGCCCCATTCGGCGCGCAGGTGTTCGAAATCCGCCAAACGCACCTCGGTCACCAGCCCGGAATTGGCATAGGGCGACGTGCGGCCGCTGGGCGACATACCGTTGACCACCGACTGCGCAGCATCGGTCATGGCCGGGACGATGAAGCCGCCCGGACACATGCAGAACGAGTAAACCCCGCGGCCGTTCTCCTGGCTCACCAGCGAATAGGAGGCCGCCGGAAGGTACTCGCCGCGCGTTTCGCAATGATACTGAATCGAATCGATCAGCGCCTGCGGGTGCTCGATGCGCACCCCCATGGCAAACGGTTTGGCCTCGATGCGCACGCCGCGGCGGTGGAGCAGTTCATAGATATCGCGCGCCGAATGTCCCGTGGCCAACACCACGGCGGCGCCTTCGATCAGGCTGTCGCCGCACCACACGCCGCCGATGCGGCCTTTTTCGATTTTCAGGTCCGTGACGCGGCTCCCGAAGCGGAACACGCCGCCCGCATCGACGATCGTCTGCCGGATACGCTGCATGATGCCCGGCAGGCGGTCGGTGCCGATATGCGGATGCGCCTCGTAGAGTATTTCGGGAGTCGCACCGTGGAATACGAGCGTTTGCAGCGCCTTGTTGTAGTCGCCGCGCTTCTTGCTGCGCGTGAAGAGCTTGCCGTCGGAGAAAGTCCCGGCCCCGCCCTCGCCGAAAGCGTAGTTCGAATCGGGATCGACGGCCCCGTTGCGGTTGATCTGCGCGATGTCGCGCTTGCGGGCCGAGACGTCGCGGCCGCGTTCGAGAATCACGGGCCGCAGCCCCAGTTCGATCAGCCGCAGGGCTGCGAACAACCCCGCAGGCCCCGAGCCCACGATCACCACCTCCGTGCGGCCTTCGACCGACGGGTAGTCGAAATGCACCGGTCCGGGCTGCGGCTCGCGGTCGGCATAAATCTCCAGCGTAAGGTTCACCTTCACCTGCCGCTGGCGGGCGTCGATCGACCGTTTCACGACCCTTGCCAGCGCGATGTCCGCCTCGCGGATACCCATGCGACGAGCCGCCTGCGCGGTGTAGAACGTCGCATCGGCGGCCTGCCGGGGAGTGAGCGTGAGGGTTATCTGCTGCGGCATATTACAGAATTTTGTCTACAAAAATAACCAAAAAACCCGGATAATCCCCGCCGCCGATTGCTATTTGTGAATTTTTGCCTACCTTTGTCTTACCGATGCGGATATGGTGTAATTGGTAGCCACGTCAGACTTAGGATCTGATGCCTTACGGCGTGGGGGTTCGAGTCCCTTTATCCGCACATTGAAGTCTCCTTCGGGAGACTTTTTTATGGGTTCCATCGAAATCGGGCCATTGAAATTTGGTGCGACGCTGCGAATCCGCTATCTTTACTCCATACTAACGATTATGATTATGCAGGACATGATAAACGGACGCTGCGGATGGTGCGAAACCGACGGGCTGTATGTGAAATACCACGACGAGGAGTGGGGAAAACCGGTCACCGACGACAAGACGCTGTTCGAATTTCTCGTGCTGGAGAGCGCCCAGGCCGGACTGAGCTGGATAACCATTCTTCGCAAGCGCGAAGGATACCGCAAGGCCTTTTGTGATTTCGACGCCGAACGGGTGGCCCGGATGACCGACGAAGACGTCGAACGGCTGATGCAGGCAGACGGCATCGTGAGAAACCGGCTGAAAATCAAAGCCACGATCACGAATGCCCGGCTGTTCCTCGACCTGCAGAAAGAGTTCGGCAGTTTCTACGACTACACCCTGTCGTTCTTTCCCGACCGGAAACCGATCGTCAACTCATTCCGGTCCCTGAGCGAAATCCCGGTATCGTCGCCCGAGTCCGATGCCATGAGCAGGGACATGAAAAAACGGGGATTCAAATTCTTCGGGTCCACGATCTGTTACGCCCACCTGCAGGCTTCGGGGTTCATCAACGACCACCTGACGGACTGCATCTGCCGGAAAAACGGATAAAGGCCGTATCCATCCGAGAACCCTTTTCTATGCATAGCTGTGCATCCCGCCCAGCAGGAAGTTGACGCCGAAATAGGTGACCACGACGCACAGGAACGCCGCGATGCAGAACCCGTGGAAGAACGCCGGACGGCGGAACCACGGCAGCGATTCCGTGTGCAGCGCCAGCGAATAGACCAGCAGCGTAATCAGCGCCCAGACCTCCTTGGGGTCCCAGCCCCAGTAACGCCCCCACGAGACATTGGCCCAGACGGCGCCGACGAAGATGCCGGCGGCCAGGCAGAAGACCGCCGGGCAGAGCAGGATGCGGCTGACGACCTGCAACTGCACGGCGCTGTCGGGATGACGCCGCCCGAGGAGCAGTCCGGCCACGCCGTTGAACATCACGAACGCCAGCAGCGCATAGGCCGCCATGACCAGCACGACGTGCACCGAGAGCAGCGGCGACGAGAGCACCGGCATCAGCGGTGTGATCTGCGGATTCGACTCGCCCATCATCGAAACCATCATCGCCAGCCCGCCCACCAGATACCCGAACGGAACGACCAGCAGGAAGCGGCGGCGGAACAGCAGGGTCAGCCCCAATGCGCACCACGCCATGAACTGCATCGTCTCGAATCCGTTCGAGAGCGGCCAGTGCCCGGCGACATAGCCCCGCAGGGCGATCACGCCCGTCAGGTAGGTGAAACTCAGCGCGAGTCCGGCGACAAGCAGCCGTTCCGTCACCCGGGAACCGGCCCTGCCGCCCAGCAATCGGCGGCAGGCGGCGACGAACGCCACAGCCCCGACGACGATCAGCGCCGCGGCCAACGGCAGCGAACCCCCGAGACGGTTGTAAAGCCGCTCGGCATCGAACCGCAGGTCGGAAGGCCGTTCCGCGCCGCATATTTTTCGCTGGTAAGCCCGGATTTTTCCCAGCACCGCCGACAGTTCGGCGTAATCGCGCCTGGCGACCAGTTCGTTGACGTAGTTCATCGACTGCCGGATGAAGAGCGCCTGCTCGCGCGGAAGCCCCTCGGGCAGGTCGTCGACCTGTGAGGCCCAGCGCAGCGTCCCCTCCGCCGGATCGGCATAGGGGAACAGCCGGAGCATGGAACCCGTGCAGAGCATCGAGACGAGGTTGAATTTCTCGTCCGCCTCGTCCACCCCGCGGTCGGAACTCCCCTGCGTCCGGCGTTCGCGCAGGGCAGGGCCGAAGTCGGTCAGCCGGGCATAGTGCCCGTCGATCCCCAGCAAACGGCGCGCTTCGCCGCTCCGGATGCGGAGCATCGGCTCCTCCTTCCACGCATCGTAATAAAAGAGCCAGCCGGCGGCCACCTGCCCGGCCGTATAGCCGCGGTAGGAACTTTTGCCGCAGAGTTTCACCGTGAAATCCTTCGCCAGCGTCGCCAGCGGGCAGATACGGTCGTTGTAATAGACATACAGTCCGCCCAGCTCCTCCGCCACATCCCGCGGCAGCGTCTGCGGCTTGGGCCCGGCGGCCCGCAGGGAGAATGCCCCCGCGGCGAACAGCACCAGCAGGGCCGTGCGTTTCAGCGCCGGATGGCGCAGCAGGCGGCGGAAAGCGCTGTTCCGGCCGAAGGAGCATGCAACCATGCCGGCCAGCAACAGCAGATACCCGGCATAGGTGATCCCGATGCCCCACGGATCGTGGGAGACGGCGAACGTCGAGCCCCCGCTGTCGGCATCGTAGGAGGACTGGTAGAAGCGGTAGTGCTCGAAACGGGCGATGCGGTTCATGGCAACCTCCTTCCGCACGCTCCCGGTACCGCCCTCCAGTACGATCCGGCTGACGAAATCCATCGGCGCACGGGTTCCCGGATAGTAGTCGACGCGAAACTCCTCCAGCGTCACCCCGAAAGGCAGTCGCAGCACGGTTCCGTCCGCCGCCGTAAATTCCGTCGCCGGCCGGTCGCCGACCCGCAGGTGCAGCGTTCCCTGCCGCCCGGTGAGCCACGTGACGAAAGCCCCGGCGAGAATGACCGCAAACGCCGCATGGAGCAGAAACATCCCCGGACGGCGATACAACCGGCGCCGGAGGATATAGGCTCCCGCGGCAACGGCCAGCGCACCCCAGAGTGCGACGAACCAGCCGGCACGGTAGACATGCCCGGCGATGAAAGGCGTTCCGTAGATCTTTTCCGCGACGGTCGCCGCCGTCAGCACGAGGAGCACGGCCCCCAGCAGTCCGAAACTCGCGCGTTTGCGTATTTTCATGTTCGTGTCGTTCACAGGTTTCCGGACGCATTCCGCGCCGGCATCCCGCAGTCGTCCGGGTGCGGTATCAGATGGCTTCGATGAACTTCACCACCGCCTCGCGGTCGGATTTGCTCAGTTTGCGGAACTCCTCGACCGTCCGGCGGGCGTCGCTCTTCGCATGTCCGTGCCACATGATCGCCTCGATCACCGTCCGCGCGCGGCAGTCGTGCAGCCGGTCGCTCTCGAGCGAATAGGTGCACTTCTGGTGCAACCCGCGGCCCCAGAGCGGCGTTGTCCGGCACCAGCCCGTGCGGATGTCGTTCTCCATCCGGAGACGGTGCTGCACGAGGTCGGAATAAGGCCATATCTTCTGCTTCGGATAGCGCGGCAGACGGCTGTCGCCGTCTTTGAAGAAGCCGCTCGGGTCGGTGAACTTATCTTCGCCCGTGGTCCACGACGGACGGTGGCAGTAGGCGCAGCCGATCTCAGTGAAGAGCTCCTTGCCGCGACGCACCTGCTCGTCGTCGAGGTTGCGGGCCGCCGGAACGGCCAGACCGCGGTGCCAGACCATCAGGTCCACATAGTCGTCGTCGCTCGACTCGACGGGCAGGTCGGTTGCCATCAGGTAGTTGTAGATATCCTGCTGCACGCCTGCGGCGGTTTTCCGGTCGGGAAAATGGTCGTAGAACGAAGCCTGCACCTCGGGGTCCTGCGACGCCTTTTCGGCATAGGCCGCGGTCATGTAGTGGTAGCGGCGGTTGGAGCGCGTCACGTTGGTGATGTTCCAGAAAGCGTTCGATCCGGCGGCATCCTGCAGCGGGCCGCGGCTCAGGGCATAGGTGAAGCGGAACGGATGCTGTTCGCCCGTGCCCCCGTCGGCGGGGCGGTTGTTGCTGTACTGTTTGACCCACTCGCCGTTTTTGAAGAAGGCCGGGTTGATCTCGAAATAGCCGTCGTTCTCCTCCTGCACGTACTGCGCTTTGAGGTCCTCGTCCGAGATGGCGTCCAGCAGGCCCGTGCCGTAGATGCCGATGGTCGACTCGAGGCGGAGATTCACCTGATCGGCCGTCAGCGTCCGTTTGTCGGTGGTAATCAGGTCGACGTAATAGCCGTCCCGGGGAATCGTCACCTCGGGATAGATCAGCTCGTAAGCGGTGCCGTCGTCGAATTTATTGCCCCAGTCGTCGGTGTGGGTTTTCCACGTGATCGAGACCTTCGACGGATCGACGGGAGCTTTGAACGGCTCGACGGCGAAATGCTGCGGCATGCCCGTCAGCGAAGCGATGTAGTTGTCCTTGTCGTCGTAAACCACCAGCAGGTAGCCGTTGCCGATGGCGTTGACGTTGAACCCGCTCGCCTGACGCTTGCCGTGCCCGTAACCCGGATGGCAGTGCATGCACGAACTGCGGACGTAAAGCGGCCCGAGACCGCTGCGCACACCCGTTTCATTGGTCATAAAGGGCTTTTCGAAGAGCTGCTCGCCCTTTTTGAAGCGTTCGGACATCACCGCGTCGGCATCCACCGCGGGAGTCGGCTGTTCGAAAGCCTGCGAGGTCGTGTTGAAAGCCGTGCCGAGCTCGCCGCCCGTATAATACTCCTCCTCGTTGACCGGGGGCGGCGTCGGCTTGCCGTCGCTGCCCTCGTCATCAGCGCAACCGGCCGCCACGAGGGCAGCCGTTGCACACAACAGAAATTGAATGCGTCTTTTCATTGCTGTCAGGTTTAATTATTCGGCAGCCGTCATGGCGTCGTTCACCCGATTGAGCATGTTGCAGAGATCGTTCGTGCAATAGGTCCCGGCGGCTTTCCAGGCGGCATCGGACGCGTTGGTCTCGAACTGCGCCGTGACGCCCTGGATCTTGTCGATGGCAGTCTGGATGGCCGCACGCATCCGGGTGTCCAGGTCGGCGTCGATCGTCCTGATATAGTCGCTGATCGAGGCGTCGCCGCTGCCGGTTCCCTGATAAACACGCTGGATGCTGATGATGTTATCGGCGAAATCGGTCTGCGAATTGAGGCTGTACGGCGACTCGATGTAGTTCTTGTCGGCATCGGAACCCTCGGGGCTCGAGGTGTTGCCGGCCGGGCGGCCGATCTTCTGCGCACCCACCTCGTCGGCAATGTTCAGGCAGCCGGCAATGAGCATCTCCTGGGCGGTCGCCAGGTAGTTCACATACGAACTTCCGGCCTTTCCGGCATGGAGCATCTCGTTGCCGTGGTTGCGCGTCGGCTCCAGCCCGGCATCCTCCATCAGCTCCTGCTTCCCGGCGCTCACATTGTCCGGCCCGGCCCACGAAGCCTCCAGCAGGGCGCACTGGGCCGCCAGGTCGCCGGCGACGGCCACGAGGTAAACCATCTCCTGCGCGGTGTATTTCGAAACGCTGCGGGGTTGCGAAACGGCCTTGCCGCCCTGGTCCGCCCGCTCGAAAAGCATGTACTCGAGGGCGTGGAAGCCCAGCAGTCCGTAACCGAGGTTCGATACGACGTAACCGTCCTTGGCGATCTCGTTCATCATCGCCGTGTTGTTCAGCAGGGCCTGCAAGGCGGCATCGTCGAGCGGCCACGAGTCGATATGCGGGTCGATGTTGCGCTCCGTGGCGGCGCCGAAGAGGAAAGCCTCGCTCAGCTCCCAGTATTTACGGGCCGAAATCCACTCGTCCCCGGCGGCTTTCACCTGCGCCGCGGTCAGGGTCCCGTCCGCGAGTGCGGCCTGCATGGCCTCGCACTTCTCCAGCAGCTGGAGGCATTCGTCAGTCAGCGACCTGTAGGTCGGGATGACGGTCTTGTTCACGAAAGCCTCGGTGGCGGCTTTCAGGCTTTGTTCGCGGGGCGTGAGGTCGTCCCCGGCCTCCGTTCCGCCGTCGTCCGAGCAGGCTGCGAAAGTGCCCGCCAGGGTAAGCGACAACGTCAAATAGGCGATTTTGCGGAAAATGTTTTTCATGATTCGATCTGTTTTATTAATCTGAACTATATTGATTTACAATCAGCGTTTGAAGAGCCCCGAATAGGCGATGCCCAGCGAGAAGAAAGGTTCGTCGTTGAACTGCACGGTCGTGCCGTTCGACTTGTACGACCCGAGCAGTCCGACGCCGCACTCGGCTTTGACGACGATGTTTTTGAGGGGGAAATAGTTGATTCCGGCGGCGACGCGGTGGCGGTGGCACCACTCCGTGCGGAGGATCGTCCGGTCGGTTTTCAACATCGAGTCGTAGTACTCGTAACGGCCGAAGAGGTAGAGCCGCTGTCCCCTCGCCGAGAGTTTGTCCGACAGGCCGAAGAAGTTGTATCCGGCCTCGATGCCGCCGGCCAGGGCGTCCGAACCCACGTTCTGCTTGGGAGAGGGCGAATTCTGCGACAGGTTCTTGTTGTACTGGGTAATCATTTTCGAGTCGCTCAGGTGCCCGTAATCGAAATTACCGCGCACGATCCAGTCGTGGGCGTCGTAGGCAAAGTCGAAAGCGCCGATCAGCACCGTGCCCTTCACGTCGGTATAGGCGCCTTTGTTGCGGTTGCCGCTCAGCGAGTTGCTGAAGCTGTTGCCGGCATAGCCGCTCAGGCTCAGGCGCAGTCCGGGGACCGAATAGTTGTCGACACGGAAAGCCCCGGCATAGGCGTTGCCGATTTTGAACTCGTAGGGGCTTCCGGCGCCGCCGGCGATCCAGGAGTCGTTGCCGAAACGGTCGGAATCGAGCCCGGGGAGGAACATCACCTCGTAGCGCCACTTGCCGGCCACGCCCCAGAGGCTGATACCGGTCTCGTGCCACGTACAGGGCAGGATGGTGTTCTCGCCCTCGGGCCGATAGGCCCCGAAGAACTCGGTGGGCATGTGGTTGGCGTTGGTCGCGCCGACGGGGACGACGATATGGCCCATCCGGAGGTTGAGCTGGGGCATGAAGCTCTTCTGAATCCAGAACTGCTCGAGGGCCACCTCGCCGCCGCGCTCGATCTCGGATTCGTATTCGCCGCCCTCCTCGAACTCGGTCTCGATGGAGCTCTCCGTGCCTCCGTGCTCGAATTCGATCTCGGTGCCCATCGACCAGCCGCGCCCGAAGTCGTAGCCCAGCCAGATCACCACATGCGGCAGGTCGAAACGGCCGTGGCTCTTGTCGTCCTTGTACTTTTCGGGGGTAATGTAGCGCAGGTAGTTGTCGCTGAAAAAGTTGCGGGTCATGACGGCCTCGCCGTAGCCGCCGACCGTGAGGCGGGAGGGTTTTCCGGCCCGGGAGGCGGAGGCGGATTCGGCCGGTTTCGCGGCATTCAGCTCGGAGCGGAGCTCCTCGAGCAGTTCCGCTTTCAGCTCCTCTTTGAGGCGGGCTTTTTCGTCTTCGCCGGTATGCTGGGCGCGCAGGGCGCAGGGCGCCAACAGGATCAGGATAAAGAGTAAAATTTTCGATTGCATGATTTTTCTGTTTGTTTGCGCTGCAAAATTAGCGGCGCCGAAACCATGCGGCAATACCCAATTATGATGAAAAAAATCGGCCTTATGGCACCTTGTAGGTAGTCCAACCTGCACTTCTTCCGGCCCTGCACAAAACAAACGGCGCCCCTAAAGGGGCGCCGTATCTCAATGCCTGCCGGCGGTTATCTGAAATTCGTTCCGGTATCCCACCACAGACGGGTACCGCCGTGGTCCGCACCGTCGAGCGCATCGACCAGCGCCGTGTATTGCTCGGGGTCCGAAGTGGCCACGGTCGCGGGGAAAGGCAGCCGCCGGATCATCGTCTCGGTCGCGATGCTCTGCCCCTTACTGTGGTTGAAGCGCACCGGGAACAGCCGCGGATAGCCCGTGCGGCGCTGTTCGGCCCACGCCTCGCACCCCTCGGGATACATGGCGATCCATTTCTGGGTGATGATCCGCTCGAGTTTCAGTTCGTCCGAATCCCCCTCCTCCCAACGGGGCGTCACCCGGCACCGGGCCGCGATGTCGTTCTGCGGATCGACCGGATCGTGGTAGTCGGCTGCCGCAGCGTCGCTCTCCAGGTAGCGTTCGAGCTCCGCCGCCTGCCATTGGGTGAACGAAAGGCTCACGCCCCGCCGGTAACAGGTCTCCGGGCTCTCGCCGGTCCATCCCCGCAGGGCCGCCTCGGCGCGCAGGAACCAGACCTCGGCGGCCGTCATCAGGACGGCGTCGGTCGTCGGCTCGATCGTCAGGCGCGAGAACGCGGCGTAATAGTTATGCGAAAAAGCCGTTCCCTGCCGGATTCCGTGGAACTCCCCGGCAATTTCGATCGTTTTTCCGCCCTCCTCCGTGACGACCAGGTCGTCGCGGCAGGGTTCGAAGAATTTTTCCATGCGCGGGTCTTCGAATCCTTTCAGGATCGACTCCATCGAAGCGTTCATGACCGCCTCGTTCCAGCTGCGGTTGATCGCCCCCAGCGGGTTCAGGTAGATGCCCGAAGCGTCTACGGCGGCATTGCCTGTATTCACCTCGATCACGCCGTGGGAATTGCCGAGCCCGGCCCGGAACTCCCCGGCAGCCTGCTCCGGAGCCACGGAGGCGAGCCGCACGGCCAGCCGCAGGCGCAGCGAGTTGGCGAGCCGCAGCCACGAGGCGTAACTGCCGTCGAGCAGCAGGTCGAACTGTGCAAACTCATTGGCCGTCGGGTGCTCCGCGACATACTCCGAGAGTATCCGCACGGCGTCGTCCAGATCGTCGAAGAAATGGCCGTAAACCTCCTCCTGGCTGTCGGGCACAGATTCCACACCGGCAGTGCCGAAACGGGAGTAGATCACCGGCCCGTAGAAATCGGTCACCCGGTGCATGACCAGCACTTTCAGGATCTTCGTAATGGCGTAGAACGGCGGCATCAGCTCGTCGGCGGTCTGTTCCAGCCGGTAGATCTCGGGCATGATGTAGGAGTAGGTGAACTGCCACATGGAGCTGTTCCAGCCGTCCTGGAGGTTGTAATCCGAATTATGGCTCCCGCCCTGCAGCGGCTTGGGGTCGTGCATATACCCCGAGAACATGTCCGCACTGAGGTTCTGCGTCATCTGGAAAGGCCAGTTCTTGCCCTTGCCGTAGTCGTAGTTGAAATAGATGCCCTGCTGGACGATCTTCAGCCGGTAGCCCAGGCCGTTGTTGTCGGCCTCCAACTCCTTGTCCGTGGTGCCCGACTGGTCGTCGTTGATATCCCGGAAATTACCCGTGCACGCCCCGAGGCAAAGCGCACAGCATCCGGTGAAAAGGTATGTATGCCAGCGTTTCATATCCTCAGAATTCCAGTTTGATGTTAAATCCGACGCTCCGCACGGTCGGCACGCCGTAGACATCGATGCCCTGGTTGTCGTTACCCGTCGAGAGCACGAGGTCGGGATCGAACGGCGACGCATTGTAGATAAAGAAGAGGTTGCGGGCCACCAGCGACACGCTCACCGCGCTGAACACCCGGGTGCGGCGCACCAGCTGTTTGGGCAGCGCATAGGAGAGCGACATCTCCCGCAGGCGGATGTTCGTCGCGTCGTACATGTAATATTCCGTCACGCCGGCGCGTCCCCCGACCAGCTTGTAGAATCCCTTCACATCCTCGATCCGCCGCCCTTCGAGCGTCACGTAACCGCGGTCGCGGGCATCGGCCGTCGCCTTGGTGACGCCGTAGGAATCCATATCGGCCATCGTCTGCGACAGCAGCCGTCCGCCGTAGCGGCAGTCCACCAGCAGCGCCAGCGACAGTCCCTTGTAGGAGACCGTGTTGCTCCACGACAGCGAGAAGCGGGGATTGGCGTTGCCGACTTTCACGGTGTTCCCGTCGCCGACGGTGCGGGGAAGCCCCGCGTAGTCGCCCTCGGTCTCGTAAACGATCCGACCCTGCCCGTCGCGCTCGAAAGCCCGGCCGTAGATATCGCCGACCGAACCGCCCTCGACGAGCTTCATGGCGTAGGACGACGAGAAACTCGAAGGTCCATAAACGTATTCGCGCAGCTCGTCGTGGAGCTTTATCACCCGGTTTCGGTTGTGCGAGAAATTCACCGCCGAGTACCACGTAACCTGCTTTCCGTAGACCGGATAGGCGCTCAGCGCGATCTCCACGCCCTCGTTCTCGATGTTTCCGGCATTCTCGTAACGGAAGGCGTAGGCCTCGCCCGAGAGGGCCGGCAGTTTGAAAAACTGGTTGTGGGTGTTGGTCTTGTAATACGTGGCGTTGACGTTCAGCCGGTCGCCGAAGAAACGCCACTCGACGCCCGCTTCGAGGGCGTTGGTCATCTCGGGTTTGAGGTTCGTTCCGGGAGCCGCGTCGGCGGCACTGACCCCTCCGCCCGCCGAGATGTGCGCTTTCGGGTTGGTGATGAACATCGGAATGTCGTTGCCCACGCGGCTCCAGGTCAGGCGGACCTTGCCCATCGAGACCCACTCGGGCAGTTTGAACAGCTTGTCGATCACCCACGACGCCCCGACCGAATAGTAGAAAAACCCGCTGTTCTCGTGGTCGGTGTAGGCCAGCGTCGAAGCCCAGTCGTTACGCCCCGTGACCTCGAGGTTGAGGCTTTCGGCATATTTGAACGAAGCCGTTGCGAACAACGACTGAGTCTGCCGCCGGGCGTCGATCTGCTCATCGACGTACGCCGAGCTGTTCATGACGATATTGGCGACGTTGAAGACGTTGGGATAGTAGAGCGATGCGGTTTTCGAGTCGATCCGCAGCGAATTGACCGTGCGGTCGTTGAGCCCCGTGCCGAGCGTCGCGCTGAATTTCCAGTCGTCGGAAAGGCGCTTGTCGAACAGCGCCAGCACCTCGCCGTTGAAAAGCGTCTCCGCAAAACTGCTCTCCACATAGCGTCCGTTGGCACCGGCCAGCGCGGGCGCCGTCGAGGCCCAGAATTTCTGGCGCACCTTGTCGCTGAAATGGTCCACATTGGCGCGGGCCTTAATATGCAGCCACCCGGTCACCCGCCAGTCCGCCGACAGCGAGGCCATGACGCGGTTGCGCAGGCTCTTGCTGCGGATGCGGTTGACGACCCAGTAGGGATTCTGCTCGAAATCGTCGCTCGGGGCGATCCAGTCCTGCACATAGAGTTTGCGGTCGGTGTCGTAAACCTCGAAATTCTCCCGGTAAGGGGTCATGTCCACGCCGCGCGGAAAACGGTACAGGCCCACCAGCGGGTTCATGTAGAAACCGCCCGGCACGGGTTTGTCGTTCACCGTCTGGCGCATGAAATTGACGTTTCCGTCGAGTTTCACCCGCTTGCGAAGGATGTCCGACGTGGCGCGCAGGTTGAAATTATGACGCATCAGCCGGTTTTTCCCGACGATGCCCCGCTCGGCGGTATTGGCATAGGAAAAATAACTCTGGATCAGCTCCGAGCCCGTGGAGACCGACACGCCGTTCACCGCCGTTACGCCCGTCCGGAAGAACTCCCCGGCGTTGTCGTACGACGTCACGCCGCCGCGTGTGCCCCAGCTTTCGATCCCGCCGCTCACGCCGTAGCGGTCCTGGAACTCGGGCAGGCAGAAGGGTTTCTGAAAAGTCAGGTTCGACGAAAACGTCACCTGCTGCTTCTCGGCGCTGCCGCGCTTGGTCGTAATCAGGATGACGCCGTTGGCGGCCTGGCTGCCGTACAGCGCAGCCGCAGGGGCTCCCTTAAGGATCGACACGCTCTCGATGTCCTCGGCATTGAGGTTCGAAATGCCGTCGCCACCGTCGCGGTTGCCGGCGTCGGCGATGCCGCCGATGGCCGAATAGGACTGCTCGGGCGAGGAGTTCAGCATCGGCATCCCGTCGACGACGTACAGCGGCTGGTTGTCGCTGGCCACCGAACGGATGCCGCGCATGCTCACCTTGGCCGAAGCGCCCGCTCCCGAGGAGCTCGCGTTGACCTGCACGCCGGCCGACTTCCCGGTCAGCGCCAGAATCATGTTCGGGGATTTGACGGCCGACAGCTCCGTACCTTTGATCTTATCGGCGGCATAGGTCAGGTCGGCATAGTTGCGCTCGAGGCCGAGGGCCGTCACGATCACTTCCGCAATGGCCTTCACATCCTCCTTCAGCACGACGTCCAATTCGGTACGGGCGCCCGGCTCGACACTGCGCGCGGCATAGCCGAGATAGGAGAAATCGAGGATTGCGCCGGTTGTGACCAGTATCGAGAACCGTCCGTCGGAGAGCGTCGCCGTACCGTTCGGGGTACCCCGTTCCACGACGGTGACCCCGACCAGCGGATCGCCCGCTTCATCGGTAACACGTCCCCTGACCTCCGTCTTGCGAACGTCGTTCCGGGCGTAAATATCAGTTTGGGGAGCCAGGCATAACCACGCGGTGAAGAGTGCGGCAAACACCCATCCCACAGTCGGACCCGGCCGCAATTTAAAAATACGATGCATAAGGGGCGTCACTTATTCCAATAATCAACTGCAAATGTATAAAACTTTGTCGGATGCAACACAAAAATAACATTTTTAAACTACAAAAACGGCCAAAACAGACGATTTCAGCATGGAATATTCATTCCCCGCCGGCAGGAATCGTCCGGACAATCCCGGAAAACCCGCCGGAACACATCTTCGGCCCGGCCCGCGGCGGCCGCGAGTCGCTGAAAATCCGCAGGTTCGACCGTCCGGTGCACGCCGTTCTGGTACGCAAATTGCTCGGAGAACGGTAAATCCATATACCATGAAGAATTTTACCACACTGATCGAAAATTCGAAGCAGGCCGTCCGCTACTGGTGGCTGCTGCTGATCGTCGGCATCGCGCTGTTCGCAGTCGGCGTGCTGACCTTCGTCTACCCGGCCCAGAGTTACCTGGGCATGTCGCTCGTCTTCGGCTGGCTGATGCTGATCTCGGGCATCCTCGAAGTGGTGCTCTCGTCGGCCAACCGCCATTTCATCACCGGCCGCGGCTGGATGATGGCCGGGGGCATCATCGAGATCATCCTCGGCATCATCCTGATCTTCAACGTCGCGCTGTCGGCGGCCACGCTGCCCATCTTCCTGGGCTTCTGGCTGATGATGCGCGGATTCAGCTCCATCGGACTGGGCGGCGACATGAGCGCCCTGGAGATTCCCGGTGCAGGCTGGACCGTCTTCACGGGCGTACTGCTTCTGCTGTGCTCGCTGTGGATTCTGTTCCAGCCGCTGGTATTCGGCACCACGGCCGTCGTCGTCTGGGTCGGCATCACGCTGCTCTTCGCAGGCGTCGCGGCTTTCTCGCTGGCCCTCCAGCTCCGCAATGCCCACCGCTGCCTCGGCGGCGGCTGTTAAGATCCGCACCTTTTGAAAAACGGGGCGTTACCGATGGTAACGCCCCGTTTTTCGTTAACCGGCCGCTTCTTCCGCGGCATGCTGCAAGTACTCCTGCAGGATGAGCGCATGGTTCTCGGCGGCATTCTTCGAGGCGTAGAGCAGCGTCACGGTCCCGGCATCCGCGATTTCGCGGACAAAATCCCGCACGGCCTGCGAACCGCGCAGCTCCTCCGTATAACGGCGGCGAAACTCCTGCCACCGCCCGGCAGGGTCGGCGTGATACCACGTGCGCAGTTCGGCCGAGGGCGCAATGTCCTTAGCCCAGATATCGTACGGCAGGGCCTCCTTACGGACGCCCCGCGGCCAGAGTTTGTCGACCAACACGCGGCAGCCGTCGTCCGGCGCCGGCGCTTCGTAAACCCGTTTGATCCGTACCCGTGTCATGGAGGTTATTTCAAAGGGGTGAAAAGTTCGATCAGGTTCTCTTCCGGATCTCTCAGATAGACGACCCGCATCCCCCAACCGGGCATGTCGGACGGCCGATTGACGAACTCAACGCCCTTTGCGGCAAGAGTCTCAAAGGCTTCATCGACATCGTCGACTTCAAACGACACCATCGTTTTTTCCCGACAGCCGGACGGCTGGTCTTTGTCCGCATTGCCCACGACCGGGGCCATCAGGTCAGAGGCAAATATCGCCAGTCCTTCGATCCCTTCGGCGACTTTGAAACTGCCGTAACAGCCTTCGATATCGAAAGCCGGTTCCAGACCGAGTTTCTCGGTATAAAACCGAAAACACTTGTCGTAGTCTTTGACCAATAACCGTACATTGCTGAATTTCATAATTAGTTGATTTTAGAGTGTGAGGTGCAAAAAACAGACCGGAACAGGGGGTAAATGAAGGGCGCCTCCCGGCGCCCTTCCCCATCAAAAATTAACCCTTAAAAATT
>ERZ1673699.1492-NODE-1492-length-18489-cov-22.408864_pt1 | contig 18489 bp, 17 predicted proteins | sample MGYA00580229_ERZ1673699 | MGnify/ENA primary metagenome ERZ1673699 (study PRJEB41218, sample SAMN15661785) | gut metagenome | host: Homo sapiens | place: Canada: London | collected 2015-08-20/2019-03-30 | study: EMG produced TPA metagenomics assembly of... | reverse complement strand
ACATTGGTATTGGTATGAAGCAAAATTTTAGAAGTCGGAGAACCTGAAGTTATGTTGTGCAATATGGAGAAATTTAATTATAAGTTTGGGAGTTGTTGACTTGCAACGCAAAATGCGTTACAATGAGACTGAGGTGATAACCATGGAAAAAACGATGACACTCAATCTTCGTGTGAACCCTACCGTCAAGCAGCAAGCCGAGGATGTCCTAAAGCAGCTCGGCATCCCGATGGCAACTGCCATTGATATGTACCTGCGCCAGATTACCCTGACTGGCGGCATTCCCTTCTCGCTGTCTTTGCCGAAATCTCCTGCGGCTCTGAACGCTGACACCATGACCGATGACCAGCTTCATGCAGCCTTGCAGGTGGGCATCAAAGAGATTCAGAACGGTGATATTGTGGATGCGGCAAGCGCATTCGCACAGTTCAGGGAACAGCACAGATGAAACAGTATGACGTAAAAATTTCCCATGCAGCCCTCAGTGATATGGAGCAGATTTACAGCTACATTGCTGACCGTCTGCTGGAACCTGATACGGCTATGGGGCAGTACAACCGCATTGCAGAAGCCATCCAGTCGCTGAACATCCTGCCGGAACGCTGTGCGCTGGTGGAAAGCGAGCCGGAGCGCACCCAAGGGCTGCGGCAGATGCTGGTGGATAACTACTCGGTGTTCTACATCGTGGGCGGGGATGCCGTGTCGGTGGCCCGTGTTCTGTACAGTGCATCCGACCTTGTGCGCCGCCTGCGGAGAATGAAGTGAAAGGGGTGTTTGCATGACCGCCGTGATTTACGCCCGCTATTCCAGCGATAATCAGCGCGAAGAATCCATCGAAGGCCAGATTCGTGAATGTACGGCCTACGCCGAAAAGAACGGCATCACTGTGGTCAAACACTACATTGACCGTGCCCTTTCCGCCAAAACCGATAACCGCCCGGACTTCCAGCAGATGATCAAGGACAGCGAAAAACGGTTGTTTGACATCGTGCTGGTCTGGAAACTCGACCGTTTTGCCCGGAACCGCTATGATTCGGCCCACTATGAGTACCAGTTGGAACGAAATCATGTCAAGCTGGTATCTGCCACGGAGCCTATCTCTGACAGCCCTGCGGGTATCATGGTCAAGAGTATGCTCACCGGCATGGCTGAATACTACTCGGCAGAACTGTCTGAAAAGGTCGTACGCGGCATGACCGAGAATGTTCTAAAGGGGAAGTACAACGGCGGCACGATTCCCATTGGCTTCAAGGTGGACGAAGAGAAGTTCTTTCAAATCGACCCGCTGAAAGCTCCCTTTGTGGTAGAAGCCTTCCAGCGGTACAATGAGGGCGCGACCATGAAAGAACTGATGAACTGGCTGAATGACAGTGGTGTGACTACCAACCGCAACCAGAAGTTCACCTACAACAGTGTTCAGACGCTGCTGACGAACAAACGTTACATCGGAGAAAACCACTTTAAGGACATTGTGATGCCCGACAGCATCCCGGCCATCGTGGACAAGGACTTGTTTGAAGAAGTGCAGCAAAAAATCAAGAAGAACAGCCGCGCTCCTGCCCGTCACAAGGCCGAGGACGATTACTTGCTCACCACCAAGCTGTTCTGCGGAATGTGCGGCGCGATGATGTTCGGCGAGTGCGGCACGGGTAGAAACAAGGTCGTTCATCATTATTATAAGTGCGCCACCGCGAAGCGTTTCAAGACCTGCAAGAAAAAGACCGTCCGTAAGGAATGGCTGGAAGATCTAGTCGTGGCTGAAACCATGAAGCTGATTCAGGACGATGCCGTGATTGATGCCATCGTTGCGGAAGTGATGGAGTTGCAGGATCAGGAAAACACCACTCTCCCTTTCCTGGAAAAGCAGATGCGCGAGGTAGAGAACGGCATTGAAAATATGCTGAACGCCATTCAAGCAGGTGTGCTGACCAACTCCACCAAATCGCGTTTGGAAAAGCTGGAAGCCCAGCAGAAAGAACTTGAGATTCGGATTGCCGAAGAAAAAATCGCTCGGCCACGGTTGAGCGAAAATCAGGTTCGGTTCTGGCTGACCCGGTTCCGCAAGCTCGACCCGAACGTGAAAAGCCACCGGGAAACGCTTATCAATACATTCGTGAATGCTGTTTATCTCTATGATGAAAAAGTTTTGATTACATTCAACTACAAAGACGGCACAAAAACCATCACTTTCGATGAAATCGCCGCCAAAGATGCCCCAGAGGGCAATGGTTCGGATTTGGGTTGCTTCGCTCCACCAAAAAACCTCAGCGTATGCAAGTACGCTGAGGCTTTTGTTTTGCTTGTGCGTGAGACTCACAAATGTGGGTGGATTCGAACAGCATCGACCCGCCGAACAGTCCGGCGGGTAAAAAAGCCCCTGCGGGGCTTTTTTAGATGCGCGGCTCGCGCAATCCACCCGCGCCCACCAAGAACTCCAGTATCCGAACCGGGTACTGGAGTTTCTGTTTTATCTGCCGTATAAAAGGAACGCAAGGGTGGATTCGAACAGCAACAGCGACGACCGCTGCCAGCGGCAGAAACAGGGAGGAGCTGTTGGGGCTGCGGCCAGCAGGATGCGCGTGCCGCCCAAGGCACGATGCAGCCGCTGGGAGCCGCGACCCGGGCTCCTTTTCTGCGCGGCTCGCGCAATCCACCCGCGCCCACTAAAAAACCTCAGCGTATGCAAGTACGCTGAGGTTTTTGTTTTCCCCGGCCTTTCCCTCTCCCGCAAAAAACACTTGCATTTCCGGCACGTCGTGTTATGATACAAATCAGAAAAAGTCGTATAAAGTCATCAGGCGATATTGAAACGGAAAGAAGGCGCTGCACCCATGTATGTAGACTGGGAATACTACAAGATCTTTTACTATGTGGCAAAATACCAGAACTTTACCCGCGCGGCGCGGGTGCTGGGCAATAACCAGCCCAACATCACCCACGCCATGAACCGGCTGGAAAGCCAGCTGAACTGCGTGCTGTTCATCCGCTCCAACCGGGGCGTGACCCTGACGCCGGAGGGCGAGATGCTCTATTCCCGCATTGCATCGGCGGCGGTGCAGATCCAGGACGCCGAGGAGGAGCTGAGCGCCAGCGCCACGCTGGAGCACGGTGCCATCAGCATCAGCGCCACCGAGACCGCTTTGAACATCTACCTGTCCGAAAAGCTGCGCGCCTTCCATACCGAGTACCCGGGCATCCGGCTGCGCATCTCCAACCACTCCACCCCGCAGGCGGTGCAGGCAGTGCGCAACGGCGAGGTAGATTTTGCCATCATAACCACCCCCGCAGAGGTGGAAAACGGGCTGAAAATGGTGGAGCTGATGCCCTTTTACGAAGTTCTTGTGGGCGGCAGGACCTTTACGGCGCTGGCCAGCCAGACTTTGAGCCTGAAAGAGCTGGCCGGTTATCCCCTGATCTGTCTGAACGAAGAGAGCATGACCCGCAGCTTTTACCGGCAGTTCTTTCTGGAGCACGACGCGGTGCTGAAACCGGACACCGAAGCCGCCACCACCGACCAGATGCTCACGCTGGTCAAAAGCGAGCTGGGACTGGCCTTTATGCCGGAGCCTATGGCAGCGCCCCTGCTGGCAAGCGGGGAGCTGGTGCAGCTGCACTTGCAGGAGATCATCCCCTCCCGCTCCATCTGCCTTGTCTACGACCATCACCGCCCGCTGAACACTGCCGCCCGCAAGTTCCAGCAGCTGCTGACCAAAGCCGGTGCACGGGGTGCAGCGCACAAATAATACCAATACAGCAAGGGGCTGCTGCACCAATGATGTGCAGCAGCCCCTTTTCTCTTATTTTTTTACGCTCTGCTTCAGCTCCCGCTGTTCTTCCTGCAGTTCCTGCTTCAGGGTGCGGTCGATCTCCCGCGTCTCCTGCCGGATGGCGGTCAGATCCTTTTCGATGACCGGGTTTTCCTCCAGTTCCTCCCGGATGAACATCAGCGCAAAGCTGACCAGCAAAAAGCAGCAGGAGATCCAGATGGCTCTGCCGCCCAGCTGCGCCGCGCTTTTACTGCCCAGCCCAGCCCCCAGCGCGAACAGCAGGATGATGCCGAAGTACCGCACCATCCGGTCCTTTGCGTGGGGCTCGTGGGTCTTGCGCCAGATGCAGAAGGCTTCTACGCCGCTGCGCAGGTCTCCGATGCACATGGTGCTGGCAAAGGCATAGCCGTCCACCTTGCGGAAAGCCTGCACCTGCATGGCGCAGGAAAAGGAAACGATGGCGTTTGCCAGCAGGTTCTGCGATTGCGGCAGAAAGCCCACCGCAAACAGCAGCAGCACCTCGCCCAGCACCACCAGCTGCCGCCAGTGCAGCCGCTGCATTGCCTGAAACTGCTCCCGCATTTTTTCTGCGACCAGCACCCCCAGCGCAAAAGCGCACAGGGGCACCAGATAGTGCAGCACCTTATCCCACCGGCCATCCATGATGTTGGCGCTCAGCAGCACGATATTGCCGGTCTGGGCATTGGCAAACACCTTGCCCCGGAACAGATAGGTATAGGCGTCCTGCAGGCCGCCGGACAGCGAAAGGAACACTGCCGTAAGAAAGGACTCGGACATTTGCCCGTGATGCTTTGTTTTCATACTTTTACCCTCTTTTCGGGCTCTATTATAATACATTTTACGGCAGTTTCTGATATCACTTTTACATACCGGCCATGTTTACCGCCTCAAAAGGCGCAAAAAGCGCGGGTGCCCTTCCCTATTCCAGCGCAATCTGTTAGAATAGGGAAAGAGAATCTCGTACACAGGAAGGAGTTTTTAGTATGAAGATCGCAATTCCTTATGAAAACGGTCAGGTGTTCCAGCACTTCGGCCACTCCGCGCAGTTCAAGCTTTACACCGCCGAGGAGGGCCGTATCACCAGCGCCGAGGTGGTCTCCACCGACGGGCAGGGGCACGGTGCACTGGTGGGCTTTCTGGTGCGCAGCGGCGTGAACGTGCTGCTGTGCGGCGGAATTGGCGGCGGGGCACAGATGGCGCTGGCACAGGCCGGCATCCGTCTGTGCGGCGGCATCACCGGTAATGCTGACAGCGCTGCGGCGGCTTATCTTGCCGGCACACTGGTCTTTGACCCCAACGCCCGCTGCACCCACCACGATCACGAAGAGAGCCACAGCTGCGGCGCTCACGCCTGCCACGCCGACAAGGGCGGCTGCACCGGCAGCTGCCACTGAGCAATACTTTTTTTATGGCACAGCCGGATCTGCGGGTCCGGCTGTGCTCTTTTTATGTGCAGCATACAAAAAACATATCGTGACTATATGCAGGATACTTTTTACACATTCTCTTTTCCCTCGTATAATAGGCAAAGCGGTCTGAGACCGCACAAGGGAATTTATAAAAGAAGGTTATGAAGTATTATGCTTACCGCTGTTACTGGAATCAACTGGGGCGATGAGGGCAAGGGCCGCGTCATCGACCTGCTGGCCGAAAATGCCGATGTCGTGGCGCGCTATCAGGGCGGCGACAACGCCGGACACACTGTGGTGACGGAGCAGGGCAAATTTATCCTGAATCTGCTGCCCTCCGGCATCCTGCACCCGGAAGTGACCTGTGTGCTGGGCGCAGGCATGGTCATTGATCTGGATCACCTGTCCCGAGAGATCGATGCCATCGAAGAGCGCGGCGTGAAGGTCGACCCGGAAAACCTGAAGCTTTCCGATAAAGCCACCATCTCCATGCCGTGGCACAAGGTGCAGGACGGGCTGGAAGAAGATCGTCTTGCCCAGAAGGGCCGTGCGTTCGGTTCTACCCGCCGGGGCATTGCCTACGCCTACAGCGACAAGTACCGCAAAAAGACCCTGCGTCTGGGCGACCTTTTGCATCTGGACGAAGAGCGCGTCCAGAACCGCCTGCACATGATTTTGGAATCCAAAAATCTGGAGCTTGCAGGCTGCTACCATCAGGAGCCCATGAGCTACGATGCTCTGCTGGAGTGGTGCCGGATGCAGGCCGGACAGTTTGCACCCTTCATCTGCGACGTGGGTGCCTTTTTGCAGCAGGCGCACGACAGCGGCAAGCGTATCGTGCTGGAAGCGCAGCTGGGCGCAATGCGGGATATCGACTACGGCATCTTCCCGTTCACTTCCAGCTCCAACACGCTGGCGGCATACGCGCCGCTGGGTGCAGGCATCCCCAACTGCAGGCTTGACCATGTGGTGGGCGTGCTGAAAGCCTATTCCACCTGTGTGGGTGCAGGCCCCTTTGCGGCAGAAAATGCCATGGGTGAAGCTTGGAACGAGCAGCTGCGCAAGGCCGGCGGCGAGTACGGCGCTGCCACCGGACGTCCCCGCCGGGTAGGTCCCTTTGACTGCGTGGCAAGCCGGTACGGTCTGTCCTGTCAGGGTGCGGACAAGATCGCCCTGACCAAGCTGGACGTGCTGAGCGGCATGAAGGAGATCCCGGTCATCACCGGTTACAAGCTGGACGGCGTTGAAGTCCCCCGCTTCGACCCGCTGTCCGACCTTGACCGGGTGCAGCCGGTGGTCACCCTGCTGCCGGGCTGGAACAAGGATATCTCCGGCTGCAAAAGCTGGGACGCGCTGCCCACGGCCGCAAAGCAGTATGTGGAGTTTCTGGAAAAGCAGCTTGGTCACGAGATCCAGTTCGTTTCCACCGGTGCCGAGCGCGAGAAGTTCGTGCTGAAAGGAGAATGGCTGTGAGACACTTTATTGAACCCAACAGCTTTTCTCTGGCTGAGCAGCTGGCACTGCTCGACCTTGCCGACCGGATGGAAGCTGACCCCGCGCCTTACGCCCACCTGTGCGATGGCCGCATTCTGGCTACCCTGTTCTACGAGCCCAGCACCCGCACCCGCCTTTCCTTCGAGTCTGCCATGCTGCGGCTGGGCGGTAAAACGCTGGGCTTTGCAGGGGCGCAGCTTTCCAGCGCCAGCAAGGGCGAGACGGTGGCCGACACCGCCCGCGTGGTAAGCAACTATGCCGACATCATTGCCATGCGCCACCCCAAGGAGGGTGCGCCGCTGCGCGCCTCCCAGTGTGCCCGCGTGCCGGTGATCAATGCCGGTGACGGCGGCCACGCACATCCCTCCCAGACCATGATCGACCTGATGACCATCCGCCAGCGCAAAGGGCGGCTGGATCATCTGACCATCGGCTTCTGCGGCGACCTGAAATTCGGCCGGACGGTGCACTCCCTCACCGCCGCGCTGAGCCAGTTCGAGGGCAACCGGTTCGTGTTCATCTCGCCGGAGGAGCTGCGCATCCCGCAGTACCTCAAGGACGAGACTCTGACCCCGCTGCACCAGACCTACAAGGAGACCGCCGATCTGGAAGCCGAGCTGCCCGGGCTGGATGTGCTGTACATGACCCGCATCCAGCAGGAGCGCTTTTTCAACGAGGAGGACTATCTGCGGCTGAAGGGCTGCTACCAGCTGGACGCAAAAACGCTGGCACTGGCAAAGCCCGACACCCCGGTGCTCCATCCCCTGCCCCGCATCGACGAGATCAAACCGGAGATCGACAGCGACCCCCGCGCCGCCTATTTTGATCAGGTGCACAACGGCGTGTATATTCGCATGGCGATCATACTGGCGCTGCTGGGCATTGCCGACCCCATCACCGGCAAAAAGGTGCTGGAAGCATAAAGGAGCAGTATACAAAAACGGGCTGCCGTGCAGACATTGCACAGCAGCCCGTTTTATGTTTTATACCTTATGCCTTCTCGATGGTGATGCTCCACTCGCTGGTCATGGCCTCGTCCGGCTCCAGCACCTCGTGCTTGCCGTCCTCGTTCACGCTGTTTGCCCAGCCGTTCCAAGGCTCCATGCAGACAAAGCTTTCGGCATCCTGCTGCCACAGCACGCCGTTGTCAAAGGTCTCGTCCGCGTCCACGGTCACCTTGTGGCCGTTGCCCTTGTCGGTAAAGGTCATGGGGAACTGCACACCGGTCAGCAAACGGATGGTGTTGTCTGCACCCTCCTTGCGGGTGAGGGTGATCTTTTCCGGGGCGGCAGGCTGCTCGCCCTTGGCGTTCTCGGAGCAGGTGGCGCACTTGATGTCAAACTCCACGTTCTCCAGCTTGGAGGCGGTAAAGTAGGGGTGGTAGCCAAAGCTGAAGGGCATATCGGTGTTGCCCTCGTTGATGACGGTCAGGCTGACCAGAGCCTTGTTGCCCTCCAGATTATAGTTGAGCAGCAGGGTGAAATCGAAGGGATAGAGGAACTTGGTCAGCGGGGTGGACTCCAGTGCCAGCGTCACGCCGTCCGGGCCAACGCTGTCCACTTCCCATGCGCACAGGTCGGCAAAGCCGTGGGTCTCCATGGGGTAAGCCTTGCCGTCAAAGATGTGCACGCCGTTATCCGGGTTGCCGCAGCTGGGGAACAGCACCGGCACGCCAAAGCGGGGACGGTTGCACTCCGAGAAATTGGGGCGGCGGGTCCAGACGAACTCCTCGCCGTCCAGCGTAAAGCTGGTGATCATACCGCCGCGCTCGGGGGTGATGGTGAGGGCGGTCTTTGCCTCGGGGTCGGTGATGACGTACTGCTCGTAGCAGGCGCCGTTCTCGGTGATGTACCGGGTGGTGATCTGATTCATAAGTAAAAGCCTCCTATTATTGCCGCCGGGTCGCCCCGGCGGGTCATTTTTCTTGCTCGGTCTGCCGTGCATCCAGCTTTTTGAAGTAGTAATCGATGCCGTAGCGGATAAAATATTTGATCAATCGTACTACACCATAAATGATAGCCGCATAAAGCAGCAGTGTCAACAGCAGCACTCCATTTGCGCCCAACATTTCATACACTTCCTTTCTTTTTATGCGCAAAAAGGCCGCCGTACCGCTTTTTGCCGTACAGCAGCCCTTTTTTCAGTTACAGAACCACGCCGTCCTTGAAGATGGAGATCTCGCGGAAGCCGTGCTTTTCCGCCTTGGTCTGCTCGCCGCTGGCCACGCGGATGACCAGATCCAGCAGATCCTTTGCAGCCTCGTCAATGGTCTTTTCACCGTCTGCGATAACACCGGTGTTGAAATCGATCCAGCCGCCCTTCTTCTCTGCCAGCGGGGTGTTGGTGGAGATCTTCAGGGTGGGAGCCGGAGCGGAGAACGGGGTGCCGCGGCCGGTGGAGAACAGGATCAGGTGTGCGCCTGCTGCCGTCATGGCGGTGGCAGAAACCAGATCGTTGCCGGGGCCGTAGAGCATATTCAAGCCCTTGGTCACCACGGGGTCGCCGTAGCCGATGACGTCCATGATGGGGGCAGTGCCGCCCTTCTGCACGCAGCCGCAGCTCTTATCCTCCAGCGTAGTGATGCCGCCGGCCTTGTTGCCCGGAGAGGGGTTATCGTACACCACCTCGTTGTGGCTGATGAAGTAATCCTTGAAGCCGTTGATCATGTGCTCGGCCTTGACGAACACTTCCTTGTTGATGCAGCGATCCATCAGGAAGCCCTCTGCACCGAACATCTCGGGCACCTCGGTCAGCACGGTAGAGCCGCCGCGCTGACCCATCATGTCGGAGAAGCGGCCGATGGTGGGGTTGGCGGTGATGCCGGACAGACCGTCCGAGCCGCCGCACTTCATGCCCACCACCAGCTCAGACACGGGGATGGGCTCGCGCTTGAACTGCCCGGCGTAGGCAGCCAGTTCCTTCAGGATATCGCGGGCGGCGGCAAACTCGTCCTCCACGTCCTGACAGGTCAGGAACTTGACGCGGTCGTGGTCGTACTCGCCCAGCTCTTCCACGAACTGATCGTGCTGCAGGTTCTCGCAGCCCAGATGCAGCACCAGAACGGCAGCGGCATTGGGGTGGCGCACCAGCGCAGCCAGCAGCTTGCGGGTCTGTGCGTGGTCGTGGCCGGTCTGGCTGCAGCCGAAGGGATGGGTGAAGGTGTACAGACCCTCGATGGAGCCGGTGACCAGATCCTGATTGTCGGCTACCATCTTCTTGGCGATATCGTTCACGCAGCCCACAGTGGGGATGATCCAGATCTCGTTGCGGATGGCGGCGCGGCCGTCCTTGCGGCGGAAGCCCATAAAGGTCTCCGGCTCTGCCTTGGGCAGCGGAGCCAGATCCGGGGCGGGGTTATAGCTGTACTCCACCTCGCCGGACAGGTTGGTGTGCACGTTGTGGGTGTGCATCCAGGTACCGGGGGCGGCGTCTGCGGTGGCGTGACCGATGGGGAAACCGTACTTGATGACGTTCTCGCCGTTCTTAATGGGCTTGACTGCCATCTTGTGACCCTGCGGGATATCTTCCAGTGCGGTGACGGCAAGGCCGTCCACCTCCACCAGCGTGCCCTTGGCAATGGGGTGCAGGGCAACGACCACATTGTCGATGGGGCTGATATGAATTGCCTGCGGCATAGTTGTTCTCCTTATCGTATCGCACAAAAGGGCTGCTGCCCAAAGCAGCAGCCCTTTGTTGTGCGGGTAGGTTGATTTTTCAGCTTACAGGCAGCTCTTGTAAGCAGCCTCGGCGCCCTGTGCGCGGATCATTTCCAGATCTGCCAGCACAGCGGCCTCCAGACCCTCGATCTTGGTCAGATCCTGATCCCACATCTGGGTGTTGGTCAGCACAGCGTGCACCAGCTGGGCAGCGGTGTCATCCTTGTGTGCATAGTAGAAGTCCAGAGCCCATGCGTCGTCCTGGATCTTGTAGGTGTTGCCTGCGGGGCGCTTGCAGATCAGACCATCAGCGGTGCGCTCCTGAATGTCGTTGGAGTAGAAGGCGATGTAAGCAGCCAGAGACATGGTCAGGCACTTGGGCAGCTGCTTCTGCTCCTCGATGTAAGCCAGGAAGGAGGGCATATTGCGGGCCTTCCACTTGGAGGTGGAGTTCAGGGAGATGCTCATCAGCTCGTGGTTGACGAAGGGGTTGTTGAAGCGGTCCTCAACAGCAGAGGCAAAGTCCTCCAGATCCTTCTTGTCCAGCGGCAGGGTGGGGATGATCTCCTCGTGCAGCATCTTGTTCATAAAGCCGCGCACGGTGTCGTTGTGCATACAGTCGCGAACGATATCAAAGCCTGCCAGATAAGCGCCCAGCACAAAGCCGGTGTGTGCGCCGTTCAGGATGCGGACCTTGCGCTTCTTGTAGGGGGTAACGTCAGGCACGACCATAACGTTGACGCCGGCCTTCTTGAACGGCAGCTTGTCCTCCAGACCTGCGGGGCCCTCGATGACCCAGACGCCGAACACTTCGCCCACGTCCAGCACGGTATCGTGGTAGCCGTTGGCTTCTTCCAGAGCAGCCAGCTCCTGCGGGTCACGGATGCGGCCCGGAACGATGCGGTCCACCAGCGTGGAGCAGAAGGTGTTGGCAGTGTTCATCCAGTCGATGAAGGCGGGCTCCAGATCCCAATCCTTAGCGTAGTTGTTGCAGCACTTCTGCAGCTCCTTGCCGTTGTTGTCGATCAGCTCGCAGCTCAGGATGACCAGACCCTTATCGGCAGCGCCGTTGAAGGCCTTGTAGCGCTCGAACAGCACGCGGGTCAGCTTTGCAGGGAAGCTGTTGGGGGGAACCTGATCGAACTGGCTGTCGCCCTTGGTGTAGGCAATGCCGGCCTCGGTGGTGTTGGATACAACAGTCTCCAGATCCTCAGAGCGAGCCAGAGCCAGAACCTCGTCCCACTTGTTATCGATGTAGGGGCACACGCAGTCGGACACGCAGGAGATCACCCGCTTTGCGTCCACCTTCTGGCCCTTTTCGCTGCCACGCAGGTACAGGGTGTACAGACCCTCCTGCTCGTTGATCCAGTCTGCCATCTGGGGGAAGTTGCCGATGGGCTGCACCAGCTTGACCTTGCCGTTGTAGCCGGCCTTCTCGTTTGCAACATCGTAGAAGTAGTCCACGAAAGCGCGCAGGAAGTTGCCCTCGCCGAACTGCATCACCTTAACGGGAGCATCCTTCAGGATGTAGCCGTTGTAGCCAGTGCCTTCCAGAACCTTGTAGTTCAAAGTTTCCATCTTATTGATCTCCTTTATAAACTTGCTTTGCATGGCAGGCTCTCGTTTCCCCTGCCATCTTCTGCTCCTATTTTATGCTGTTGTATACAAAGAAGTCAAGTGTTTTGTGCAATGTTTTTAGTCCAAAAATGGCTATTTAGCGCATTTCCAGCGGTTTATACAATTCCAAGGGTGAAATTTTGGCAGTTTTTCAGTTGTATACATCGGCATTTTCCGGTATACTAAGGATAAGGCAGCCTGCCTGTTTAAAGCAGGTGCAATTCCATGCCCGTTTTTGTCTAAATTTTAACAAAATTTATCAGAGAAAAGGAGTTAAAATCCCATGAAAGCATTTATGGATAAGGACTTCATGCTCCAGTCTGCTACCGCACAGCATCTGTATCACGACTATGCAGCTGCTATGCCCATCTGCGACTATCACTGCCACATCCCTCCCCGCGAGATCTACGAGAACCGCCGCTTCGAGAACATCGCTCAGGTGTGGCTGGGCGGCCGCAACCCGGACGGCAGCTACTTCGGCGACCATTATAAGTGGCGTGTAATGCGCTCCAACGGCGTGCCCGAGGAGTACATCACCGGCGATAAGCCCGACCGCGAGCGCTTCCAGAAGTTTGCCGAGGCTCTGCCCATGGCCATTGGCAACCCCATGTACCACTGGACCAATCTGGAGCTGCACGTTTTCTTCGGCTATGACGGCGTGCTGAACGGCGACACCGCTGAGGAAGTGTGGAACCTGTGCAACGACAAGCTGCAGCACGATCCCAAGCTGACCGTCCGCGGCCTGATCGAGCAGAGCAACGTGGCCTTCATCGGCACCACCGATGATCCCATCGATGATCTGTACTGGCACCAGAAGATCAAGGAGGATCCCACCATCAAGTTCACCGTGGCTCCTTCCTTCCGCCCGGATAAGGCCATCAACATCAATAAGCCCGGCTTTGCTGAGTACATGGGCAAGCTGGCTGCCGTTGTGGGCAAGGAAAAGCTGGCCTGCATCGACTGCGTGACCGATGCCCTGACCAAGCGCATCGAGTTCTTTGCCGAGATGGGCTGCCGCGCTTCTGACCACGGTCTGGACTACATCCCCTTCCGTGCTGCCGACAAGGACGAAGTGAACGCCATCTACCAGAAGGTGATGAAGGGCGAGAGCTGCACCGTGGAAGAGGCTGAAAAGTACCAGACCTACATCCTGATCCATCTGGGCAAGCAGTACCACCGTCTGGGCATTGCCATGCAGATCCATTACAACTGCCTGCGCGGCGTGAACCGCAAGATGAACAGCCTGCTGGGCCCCGACACCGGCTTTGACATGATCAACACCGCCACCTGCGGCGGCGAGATCGCACAGCTGCTCAGCGCCCTGAACGACACCGACGAGTGCCCCAAGACCATCATCTACAGCCTGAACCCCGCCGACGACGCACAGATCGGCACCATTCTGGGCTGCTTCCAGAACAGCGAGGTGCCGGGCAAGATCCAGCACGGCTCCGCATGGTGGTTCAACGACCACAAGATCGGCATGGAAGAGCAGATGACCCGTCTGGCAAGCCTTGGCCTGCTGGGCAACTTTGTGGGTATGCTGACCGACAGCCGCAGCTTCCTGAGCTACACCCGTCATGATTACTTCCGCCGCATCCTGTGCAACATCATCGGCCAGTGGGTCGAGGACGGCGAGTATCCCAACGATGAGAAGGCTCTGGAGAAGATCGTCAAGGGTATCTGCTTCGACAACGCAAAGCGTTACTTCAATCTGTAAGCGCTTTTCCCTTTTGCTGAACTGAAAAGCACAGAGGCCGCTGCACAATATCGTGCAGCGGCCTCATTTTATTTTATGGAAAATTGCGCAAAGTCTTGCGTATTACAGGGCTGCCAGCGTCTTAGCCACCTCGTAGCCAAAGGTAACGCAACGGCTGTGGCTCAGGCAGTTCTCATTATGGGGATAGGTGCCGGAGAACATACTGCCGGACACGTTGCCAATAGCGTACAGACCCTCAATGGGCTGTGCCTCGGTGTTCAGCACTTCGCTCTTAGCAGTGATCTGCAAACCGCTGACGGTGCACAGTGCGGAGGCCATCTCCTTGGTAGCATAGAAAGGAGCCGTGTCGATCTTGTGCATCATCTTGCCGGGGAAGTGGAAGTCGGTGTCTGCACCGGCCTCGCACATCTCGTTCCAGTGCTTGATGGTAGCCACAAAAGCATCGACAGGCACGCCCATCTTCTCTGCAAGTTCCTCCAGCGTATCAGCCTTCAGCGCCTTGTCGCTGGTAGCAGCGCCAGCCCAGACCTCCTTGGGGCCGTAGCAGCTGGAAGAAGGGGTCCAGATGCTGTCAACAATGTCCATCACGTTTGCGTCTACAATGTAGTAATTGTATGCGCCCGGCTGTGCCTGAATGGCGTTTGCCAGATGGTTATAGGCCTCGTACTCGGACGTAAAACGCACGCCCCGCTTATTCACCCGCAGGTACGGCATCAGCTGCTCAGGATCCAACATCAGCGAATGAGGATACTCATCCTCCATGGCACCGATTGCCTTGGCCATCTCATGGCCGTCGCCGGTGTTGGTCTTGGTTCCGTTCATCCAGTGACCCAGTGCCAGGTCACGCGGGCGGCAGCAGGCAGCCAGTTTTTCCGGGTTGAACTCATAGCCGCCGGTGGCCAGAACGACGCCCTTAGCGGTCAGATACTTCACATAACCGTTCTCACCCTTGACGATAGCACCCACGACCTTTTCGCCCTCGGTCACCAGCTGGACGACCGGGGTGTTGAACAGCACTTCCGCACCGGCAGCAGTGATTTTTTCCTGCAGCTTTGCGGCGATCTCATCGGTTGCCATCGGGATGTTGAGGGAGGTGTTCCAGCTGCGGGACAGGCTCAGCTCATCATAGGCAGCGGTGAACTCCGGGAAATCACCGGCGTTGAAGGTCAGAGAATAGTTTTCCACCGGAATCTCCAGCTGATCCAAGAACCAATCAACAGCTTCGTCACAGGTATCGACCCACTTCTGGTAGATGGTCTGCTCGCCGCGGTAAGAGCAGTTGACCATTGCGTCATCCATCCACTGCTTGGTGTCAAACTCTACGCCAAATTTCTGGTGTACACGGTCATGGAATGCACCCATGGTCGCGCTGCGCCAAGTGGGAGAGGCGCCCTTTTCCACTGCAACGGTGTTAAGGCCCTGTTCTGCACAGGCAAGGGCCGCAGCCATACCGGCAGGGCCCTGACCGCAGACCAGAACATCCACCTTGACAGTCTCATGGATCTCACTGTCTGCAATGGGATCGGCAACAAATGCAATCTCGCCCTGACCGGCAGCAGTGGCACCGCCCAGTCCTTCTTCACAGGCAGGGAAACCGCTCTTCACCTCTGCGGCAGGTGCTTCCGCCGGTGCTTCTGCTGCCACGCCCATAGCCTGCTGGATGCAGGAGGAGGCAGCCTGCTTGACAGCATCGGAGGTATAGGTAGCGCCAGAAACGCTGTCGATCTCAGCGCTCTGTGCCTCCATCAGAGCCTTGCGGAAATCCTCGGCAGAGTTACGCGCCAGATCAATGGTCTCATTGGCGGTATCCACCGTTACATCCGTAATAGCATTCTCGGTAAAAGTCATGCTGACGGTCACCTCGCCCATGCCGGTAGCCTTGGCAGTGTAGGTACCGGGGGTGTAGACTGCAGCGCCGCCAGAGGCAGTAGAGGAGCCTGCACCGTTGCCGCAGGCTGTCAGTGCACCGGCGGTCACACCGCTCATGGCAGCGGCAGCGGCCAGCTTGATAAAGCCGGAACGAGAAATTTTTTTCATAGTGGGATACTTCCTTTCTTCTTTTTCCGTAGGATATCTGCCCTTGCATCGTGTATACAAAAGCACTATACTATAAATAGTTTATCCGCTTGTTAAGATCATGGCAATCAATTGATTTTTACCCTGTTACAAATTGTAGTTGTAAGGAGTGCAACCATTTTATGGAGTACAAGCAGCTTGAGTTTTTTCTTGCCGTCTGTGAGCAGAACAGCTTTCGCCGCGCCGCCGAAACTTGTTTTGTCAGCCAGCAGGCCATCAGCAAATCGCTGGCCAATCTGGAACAGGAGCTGGGTGTTCAGCTGTTTGTGCGCAGTTCCGATGGCGTTACCCTGACCGAGGCCGGCCGTCTGTTGGAGCAGCAGGTACGTCCGCATTTGAACGAGCGGGACGAGATCCTGCTGCGGCTGCGGCAGTTTCACGCCCAGCCTCAGCTGCGTATCGGATATTTTATGGGGTTTTTGCAGGAGCTGCCGCCTCATTTCTTTTCCGCATTCCAGCAGCAGCACCCGGAGGTGCAGCTGCATTTCCACAGTTATACCGACAACGAGCGCAGCCGCAACTACCGGAATTACGACTGTGATCTTGTCATCACTACTTCCCCTTTGAGCAGCAGTGACTTTGTCCGGCTGGCTCACTTCGAAAGCGACATCGGTGCCATTTTGTCCCGGCAGAATCCGTTGGCGCAAAAGCATTCCCTGACCCTTGCCGATCTGAAGGAGGTCCCGCTGATCACCCTGAATACCGAGAACCGCTCTCAGGCGCAGCTGATGGAACGGCTGCAGGTCCTGGGACTTACCATCGACAGTGTGCTGGGAGATGCCGACTGGGAGCTGATTTTGGATCTGCTGCGGCAGGGCTTTGTTTCTTTTTACGCCGGAAAAGCCAGCACACTGCCTGCAGACATCTGCTTTTGTCCCTTGCAAAATCTGCAGCTCCGGTGGGAGTTTTTCATCTATGGCAAACGCAGTCGCCGCACTTCCGCCGTGCAGCGGGAGCTGATCCGCCAGATCATAGCTGCAGTATCTACCAACGGACACGACTGACCCTCCCAGCCCGATGTCATACACAGCCTTTTTCCTGAAATACAGCGGTTTTTTCTCTGCTTTTTGCGTTTTTCTACAACTTCCGCTTTATCCCTTGACTTCCTTGTACAAGGAGAGTATATTTTTGCATGGCATTCAGGCCAAATCGCTGTATTTTTTGATGGAGGAACCCCATGAACGGTTTAAAAGAAGCCTTCAGCCGCGAAAATCTGCTGAAGAATCTAAATTTCTTTGCCCTGCTGAACCTCGGCCTTGTGCTTACGGCAGTAGGCATCGTATATTTTAAAAATCCCAACCATTTCGCCTTCGGCGGCACCTCTGGTCTGTCCATCCTGCTGGCAGACCTGTTCCCCCGGATCAATGTGGGCGGCTTTATGTGGATCATCAACGTGGTGCTGGTGGTGCTGGGCTTTGTGTTTCTGGGCATCAAGTGCATGGGCTGGACGATCTACTCCTCCTTTGCGCTCTCCTTTTTCGTGTCCTGCTGCGAGTGGCTGTACCCTTCCGGCGCGTCCCTGAGCGGCGATGCCATGCTGGATCTGGTGTTTGCGGTGTTCCTGCCCGCATTGGGCGCGGCCATCGTGTTTGATATCGGCGCTTCTACCGGCGGCACCGACATCGTAGCGCTGATCCTTGCCAAGTACACCTCCATGGAGATCGGCAAGGCGCTGATGGTCAGCGATATCCTCATCGTACTGGCTGCCGCCGTGCGGTTCGGCATGGGCACGGGCCTATACTGTATCCTTGGCCTGATCGGCAAATCCTTCGTGGTGGACGGTGCCATTGAAAACATCCGTCTGCGCAAGGTGTGCACCATCATGACCGCGAACCCGCAGCCCATTCTGGACTTCATCATCCACGACATGAACCGTTCCGCCACGGTGGAAAAGGCCTACGGTGCCTACACCCACCACGAGCTCAGCGTGCTGGTGACCGTACTCACCCGCCGTCAGGCTTTGCAGCTGCGCAACTTCCTGCGGGAGAACGACCCCCACAGCTTTATCACCATCGTCAACTCCAGCGAGATCATCGGTAAGGGCTTCCGCTCCTTCAACTGAGGATTTTGTATTGACGAACTGCACAAAAAACGATATACTATACTTCGGCGGTGCAGTAGTGCCGCCGGATGCCGGGGTGTTGCGCAGTTGGTAGCGCGCCTGCTTTGGGAGCAGGAGGCCGCGAGTTCGAGTCTCGCCACTCCGACCACGAGGAAAGCCACGATGAACCGTTTATAAATGCGGTTTTGTCGTGGCTTTATTTGTTGCTTTCTTTGGTGCATTCTTCCAGAATGAACCATATTTTTGCCTTGTTTTGGGCATAGGCAGCTGTTAAAGGGGGGCTTACCACTCTTGACAAGACTTGATTGATACGCAAAGCAGTTTTTACTGGAACAGATCGAACGAAAATGCAAACAGTGCCCGCTCACCGTGGAGATTTGGCTCCATCGGTAGGCAGGCACTGTTTGCGTCAAATCATCAGATAGCTCAATCTTCCAGCCAGCCATGGTCACAGCCGAGGGAAAGATAATGGCTCCGTCTCCCCTCTCAGCACCATCTGTGCATACTCCAAGGGCTTGTTGTATAGCAGCCAGTCCAGTTCTGCCCGCTGTGCCGGGGTGTTGCCGTACTCGTCCTCAACGGTGCCAGCCCTCTTGACAAGGAAAAACACAAGGCTCTTTATTATAATAAAGCTATAAGAACATAATAAAGGCAATTATTTGAAATTTTT
>ERZ1673699.1491-NODE-1491-length-18491-cov-6.132567_pt1 | contig 18491 bp, 18 predicted proteins | sample MGYA00580229_ERZ1673699 | MGnify/ENA primary metagenome ERZ1673699 (study PRJEB41218, sample SAMN15661785) | gut metagenome | host: Homo sapiens | place: Canada: London | collected 2015-08-20/2019-03-30 | study: EMG produced TPA metagenomics assembly of... | reverse complement strand
GCTCCTGCGCCTGGAAGTAGTCGAACGACTCCTCGCGCGTCATCCCCTCCGGACGGTCGCGCAGCACCAGCCGTACGGACTTGCCCGTGGTGCGGTTGTAGAACGAAAACGCCTGCTTGCCGCGCATATGAAACAGCAGGTTGCCTTTTCCGACGCTGCAGCCGAGCAGCGCCTGAATGGCGTCGACGCCGCAGGCGTCATTTTCCGCGATGCACACAAGCTGCACATCACCGGAGAAGTCCAGCTCCAGCAGCTCGGCTGCGTAGCACGCGGCCTTGTAGCCGATCGTCAGACCGCCGCAGGCGTGGCCGTGAAAGGCAACGCATTTTTCCCAATTGGTCATGATAGTTTCTCCTTTTCTTCATCTTCAATGAGTACGAGCGACTGACCCTGCACCTGCACGATGCTGCCCTTGACACCATAGACATCGCGCAGCGCGTCAGTGTCGAAGATCTCCGCGCCGCCGTAGCGGTACACCTCGCCCTCGCGCAGCAGCAAAAAGCGGTCGCAAAAGCGCAGGGCAAGGTTCAGGTCGTGGATGACGATCATCGCCGTCAGATCCTGCTCACGGCAGAGGTCGCGCGTGATCTGCAGCACCTGATACTGGTTGCGGATGTCGAGGCTGCTGGTCGGCTCGTCGAGCAGCAGGAGCGTCGGCTCCTGCGCCAGTGCGCGGGCGAGCATGACCTTCTGCCGCTCGCCGCCGGAGAGCTGGTTGAGAAACCGGCCGCGCATATCCTCCAGATTCAGATAGCGCATCGCATCGTGCACCACGTCGTGGTCGTGCTCCGTCACGCCCCAGGTCATGTAGGGGCGGCGGCCGAGCATGACCATGTCGTGCACGGTCATCTGCGTGTCGGGCACGTGCTGTGCGACGAAGGCCACGCGCTTTGCGATCTCCCGGTGGGAGAGTGCGAGCAGATCCTCGCCGTCAACGCGGCAGCTGCCGCTGTCGGCCGTGAGGATGCGGTTGATGCACTTGAGCAGCGTGCTCTTGCCGACGCCGTTGTTGCCGAGCACGGCCAGAAAGTGGCCGCTGTCCAGCTCAAAGCTCACGTCGCGCAGGATCGGGCGTCCGCCCTTGTAGTGATAGCAGAGGTGGTCGACCTGAATCATGTCTGACGCCTCCCCTTGAACAGCAGATACAAAAACAGCGGGCCGCCGAGGAACGCCGTCAGCGCGCCGATCGGCAGAATGACGGGCATGATGACCACGCGCGCGACCAGATCGCTCAGCAGCAGCAGCGCCGCACCCGCGAGCACCGAACCGGGGATGAGGTAGATGTAGTTGTTGCCGACGACCATGCGCACGATGTGCGGCGCGACCAGACCGATGAAGTTGATGAGGCCGACATTCGATACGATGATCGAGCAGACAAGGCACGTGAGCACAACGTTTGTCAGCGTCAGCCGCTGGACGTTGATGCCGAGACTCAGCGCCGTCTCCTCGCCGGAGAGCAGGGCGTTGTAGTCCCAGCGGTGCAGATAGCAGTAGACGATCAGCAGCAGCACCGCCAGCGCCATGCCGCGCAGGGACTGCCAGCTCGTGCTGCCGAGGTCGCCGAAGGTCCAGAACACGAGCGACGAGAGCGCGACCTCATCGGCGAAGTATTGCAGCAGCGTGGTCGCACCGGTCAGCATGGAGCTGATGGCGACGCCCGCGAGCACGATGCCCTCCGAGGAGACCTGCTTGAACCGGCTCAGGCCGAGAATGACGGCGGCGACGAGCAGCGAACCCAGAAACGAGCACAGCGGGATGGCCCAGCTGCCCGTGTGCGTCAGACCGAGGCCGATGATGGCGACGGCTGCGCCGAACGTCGCACCCTGCGACACGCCGAGCGTGGACGCTGAGGCGAGGGGGTTTCGCAGCACGGACTGCAGAATGCAGCCCGCGAGCCCGAGCCCCGCGCCGGAGACCATGGCGGTGCAGATGCGCGGCAGGCGATTGTTGCGGATGACGAGGTTGATCTTATTGTCCGCCGCGCGGCCGAAAATGCCCCGGATGAGCTCGGCGGCGGGCGTGTTGTATGACCCGGCGCGCAGCGACAAAAAGAACGCCAGCGCCAGCACCGCTGCCAGAAGGATCAGAAAGCGGATGCTTCTGGCGCGGATGCGGGTGTAATCGGAAATCTGCGGCTTACTCGCCGATGGTGATGGCACGGAATGCATACCCGGCCTCCTTCAGATCGGGATAGGGGTTCGAGCCGAGCAGCTCCGTGAAGATCTCGCCGGCCTTGACCTCGGGGTCGATGTCTGCAAACTGCTCCGGATACAGCATGCAGGCGGCATAGTAGGCGTCGGCCAGCGCCGTCTCAAGGTTGGAGGCGCAGGAGCGGAACGAGATCTGCGAGTAGACCTTGCCGCCGCGCACGGCGCTCAGGCTCTGATAAAATTCGGGGTGTACCTGATAGTCCTCATTGATGAGGCTCCTGCCGTTGAAGTCGAGGAAAATGACGTCCGGATCCCAGGCGAGCACCTGCTCGGTGTCGATGTTGAACGCGCCGGTCTGACCGGTCGTGTCGGCGAGGTTCTTGGCGTGGATGAGCGCGAACGGGCCGTAGCCTGCCTCCGTGCCCTCAAAGCCGTGCTGCCCCTTGAAGGACACGCCGCCGACGTAGACGGACGGCTTCTGATCGTCCGCGATCTTGGCCGTGCGCGTGTCGAGGTCGGTCTGGATGCCCTTGAGGTACTTGGTCAGCTCCTGTGCGCGCGTCTCGAGACCGTAGAGCTCGCCGAGCAGGCGGATGGTCTCGTAGGCGGCGTCATCGAGCGTGGTGTCGCTGCCGGGCACGACAAAGACCGGGATGCCGGTCTTCGCGCTCAGCTCGTCCGCGTCGCACGAGGCGTAGGCGCTCATGACGATGACCTGCGGTGCGACGTCGATGATCTGCTCCACGTACGGCTCGCCGTTCGTGCCGGTGACGGGCAGATCCTTGAACTTGTCGAAGTTCACGTAGTTATACAGGCGGCTCATGCCGGCCTTGGTCTCATAATCCTCCACGCCGACGGTACGGTCAGCCGCGCCGACATAGCAGCTGTAGCGCAGCGCACCGACGCCGACGCACACGACGCGCTCCACCTGCTTGGGGACTTCCACGGTGCGGTTTTCACCGTCGGTGAGCGTGCGCACGTCGCCGGAGGCGCCGTCGTTCGTTTTTGCGCCGCAGGCCGCGCAGGCCAGCACCATCAGCACTGCCAGCAGCAGGCAGATCCATCTTCGATTTCGCATAGTGAGTGTATCCTCTCTTCCTGTGTTTCTCCGTTTCGGAGCATTGTCATTAGTATAACGGACGGCGGCCAAAACCGTAACCCCCCGTAGGGGATGAAAATATGTGCAGATTTTTCACGGAGTTTTTGCTGACAGTCACGCATAAATTGTCCGTTTTTCAACAAAAATACGGAAAATAAGCGGACAGAGCGCCGGAAATCGCGGCATTTTACAATTTTACACGCATTTTACATAAGCGCTCTTTTCGTTTTTACATCCCCTGCGTATCCTGTGAAGCGTAGGGAACAAAAAACCAAAAACAAAAATTGAAGTTCGAAAGGAGCACTTCATCTTGAAAAAGATCATTCCTGTTTTGTGTGCTGCCGTCATGGCGCTCTCGCTGTTCGCAGGCTGCGGCCAGAAGGCAAATGACAACGGCACGACCGCCGCGGGCGGCACGGTCGCGACCGACGGTTCCACCTCGATGGAAAAGGTCATCGGCGCGCTCGGCGAATCCTTCATGGAAGCCAATAAGGGCACGACCTTCACCTACAACCCGACCGGCTCCGGCTCCGGCATTCAGGCTGTTTCCGAAGGCCGCTGCGACATCGGCCTGTCGAGCCGCGCGCTCAAGGACGACGAGAAGGCCGCCGGTCTGAAGGAGACCATCGTCGCGCTCGACGGCATCGCCATCATCGTCAACCCCCAGAACCCGGTCAAGGATCTGAGCCTGGAGCAGATCGCCAAGATCTACACCGGCGAGATCACCAACTGGAAGGATGTCGGCGGCGAGGATGCCGAGATCGTCCTCATCGGCCGTGAGGCCGGCAGCGGCACGCGCGACGGCTTCGAGTCCATCACCGAGACCAAGGACGCCTGCCAGTACCGTCAGGAGCTGACCTCCACGGGCGATGTCATCACCACCGTGTCCCAGAACCCGAACGCGATCGGCTATGCCTCTCTGGCTGCCATCAAGGACAGCGTCAAGGCGCTGACCGTCAACGGTGTTGCGCCGACGGAGGCGACCGTCAAGGACGGCACGTACCTCGTCCAGCGTCCGTTCGTCCTCGTGACGAAGGAGGGCACTGCCCTGAGCGAGACCGCGCAGAAGTTCTTCGACTTCGCGATCTCTGCGGATGCCGCGTCCATCATCTCCGCGGCGGGCGCAGTCCCGGTGGCCTGAGTCACAGGTAAGCGCAAGGCGGCTGGTTCTTCCGGCCGCCTTTGGTATATACAGAGGTGCTGGATATGAAAAAGAAATCTCAAGCTCTGGAGACGGTCGTGCACGGCGTGTTCTTGCTCCTTGGTCTCATCACCGTCGGGTGCGTGCTGCTCATCAGCGTGTACCTGATCGTCTCCGGCATCCCCGCCATCCGGCAGATCGGGCTCATCCCGTTCCTGTTCGGCAAGACGTGGGCGTCCACGGCGGCGGAGCCGTCCTACGGCATCCTGCCGTTTATTCTCACAAGTGTATACGGCACCGCGGGCGCGATCGTGCTCGGCGTGCCGGTCGGCTTTCTGACGGCGGTGTATCTGGCGAAGGTCGCCCCGCCGCGCATCCGCGGCGTCATGTCCGCAGCCGTGAGCCTGCTTGCCGGCATCCCGTCGGTCGTCTACGGTCTCGTGGGCATGCTCGTGCTCGTGCCGGGCATCCGCAAGGTGTTTCATCTGGCCGACGGCGCGAGCCTGCTCGCCGCCATCGTCGTGCTGGCGATCATGATCCTTCCGTCGATCATCAAGGTGTCCGTCACGGCGCTCGAGGCCGTGCCGCCCGAGTATGAGGACGCGTCGCTCGCGCTCGGCGCGACGCCGGTCGAGACGTACTTCAAGGTCTCCGTTCCGGCAGCCAGGAGCGGCATCGCCGCCGCCGTCGTGCTCGGAGTCGGCCGCGCCATCGGCGAGGCCATGGCTGTCATGATGGTGTCCGGCAACGTGCCGAATATGCCGAGCCTGTTTCAGAGCGTGCGCTTTCTGACCACCGCCGTCGCGAGCGAAATGTCCTATTCCGGCGGCCTGCAGCGGCAGGCGCTGTTCTCCATCGCGCTGGTGCTGTTTTTGTTCATCATGCTCATCAACGCCACGCTCAACTTCTTCCTCAAGCGCAATAAGGAGGGCAAGGGATGAAAAAGAAAGCCATTTCCGGCAGCCGCAGAGCCTATATCCTCGCCATGCGCATCCTCATGGGCGCGGCGGCCGTCATCACGGCGGCGCTGGTGCTGTTTCTGATCGCCTATGTGCTCGTCAAGGGGCTGCCGAACGTGTCGTGGACGCTGCTGTCCACCGCACCGAGCTATCTGTCTGACCGCATCGGCATTCTGCCGGACCTGCTCAACACGCTCTACATCGTCATCGCAACGCTGCTGATCGTGCTGCCGCTCGGCGTGGGGGCTGCCATCTACCTGACGGAGTACGCGACGAACCGCCGCGTCATCGGCGTTATCGAATACGCGGCCGAGACGCTCTCCGGCATTCCGTCGATCATCTACGGCCTTGTGGGCATGCTGTTTTTCTGCCAGTTTCTGAACATGAAAACGTCGCTGCTCGCGGGCGCGCTCACGCTCGTCATCATGAACCTGCCGACCATCATGCGCACCACGCAGGAGAGCTTAAAGACCGTGCCGCAGAGCTACCGCGAGGGCGCGTTCGGGCTCGGCGCGGGCAAGTGGCGCGTCATCCGCACGGTGGTGCTGCCCGGCTGTGTGGACGGCGTCATCACCGGGTGCATCCTCTCCGTGGGGCGCATCCTCGGCGAGTCGGCGGCGCTGCTGTTCACGGCGGGCTTTGCCCACGCGCTCAACGGCTTTTTCGACGGGCTGAGCAGCGCGGGCGCCACGCTCACCGTCGCACTTTACGTCTACGCCAAGGAACAGGGACAATTCGACGTGGCCTTTGCCATCGCCGCCATTTTGATGCTCCTCACACTGCTCATCAACGGCGCGGCCATGCTCGTCGAGAGATACTTCAGGAGGAAAAGAAGCCTATGAGTGATATTATGACCGTTCAGGGTCTGGATCTCTGGTACGGAGACCATCAGGCGCTGCACGATATCAGCATGAACATTCCGGAAAAGAGCATCACGGCGCTCATCGGGCCGTCCGGCTGCGGCAAGTCCACGTTTCTCAAAACGCTCAACCGCATGAACGACCTCATCCCCGGCGTGAAGATCACGGGCGATGTGCGCTACCGCGAGCAGGACATTTTCGCCCCCGGCACGGACGTCAACGAGCTGCGGCGCGAGATCGGCATGGTCTTTCAGAAGCCGAACCCGTTCCCGATGAGCATCTACGACAACATCGCCTACGGCCCGCGCACGCACGGCATCAAAAACCGTGCAAAGCTCGACGAGATCGTGGAAAAGTCCCTGCGCGGCGCGGCCATCTGGGACGAGGTGAAAGACCGCCTGCGCAAAAACGCGCTCGGTCTCTCCGGCGGCCAGCAGCAGCGGCTGTGCATTGCCCGCGCGCTCGCGGTCGAGCCGGAGGTGCTGCTCATGGACGAGCCCACGAGCGCGCTCGACCCCATCTCCACGTCGAAGATCGAGGAGCTGGCCATGCAGCTCAAGGAGCAGTACACGATCGTCATCGTCACGCACAATATGCAGCAGGCGGTGCGTATCTCCGACCGCACGGCGTTTTTCCTGCTCGGTGAGCTCGTCGAGTGCGACGACACGGAGCAGCTCTTCTCGCAGCCGCAGGACAAGCGCACGGAGGATTACATCACAGGGAGGTTTGGCTGATGAGAAGCCGGTTTGATGAACAGCTCGCGCTCCTGAATAAGGAGATGATCGAGATGGGCGCACTGTGCGAGGAAGTGATCGCGCTCGCGTCCAAGGCGCTCACGGAGGCGGATCCGGAGCTGGCGAAGAAGGTCGCGCCGCTCGACGCGGAGATCGACCAGAAAGAGCGCAACATCGAGTCGCTGTGCCTCAAGCTCCTGCTGCAGCAGCAGCCGGTCGCGCGCGACCTGCGCCAGATCTCGGCGGCGCTGAAGATGATCACGGACATGGAGCGCATCGGCGATCAGGCTGAGGATATCGCGGAGATCGTCCAGTATCTCGCCGGGCGTTCGGCGGAAAATGACGATCTGCTGCGCGAAATGGCGCGCTCGACCATCCATATGGTCACAGAAAGTGTTGACGCCTACGTTCAGCGTGATACAATGCTGGCAGAGACGGTCATCGCCGAGGACGACGTTGTGGACAACGCCTTCGACGAGGTCAAGCGCCGGCTGATCGATAAGATCACCGCCCATCCCGAGGACGGGGCGTACGCGCTCGATCTGCTCATGATCGCCAAATACTTCGAGCGCATCGGTGACCACGCGACGAACATCGCCGAGTGGGTGATCTTCTCGGTCACCGGGGTGCACAAGGAGGGGTAGGACATGATCTGGTGTGTTGAGGACGACGCCAGCATCCGCGACATTGAGGTCTATACGCTCTCGTCCACGGGCTTTGAGGCCCGCGGCTTTGACGACGGCGTCTCGTTCTGGTCGGCGCTGCAGACGGAAAAGCCGGATCTGGTCGTGCTCGATGTCATGCTGCCCGGTGTGGACGGTATCGAGCTGCTGCAGCGTATGAAGGCGTCGGCGGAGCTGCGCGCCATCCCGGTCGTCATGGCCACGGCCAAGGGCGCGGAGTATGACAAGATCCGCGGTCTTGACCTCGGCGCGGACTACTATCTCGTCAAGCCCTTCGGCGTGATGGAGCTGGTGTCCTGCGTCAAGGCGGTGCTGCGCCGCTGCCGGCCGGACAAGGCTGCGCATCTGCTGCGCAGCGGTGGTCTCGTCGTCGACCTCGATGCACACACGGTCACGGTCGACGGCGCGCGCGTCGCGCTCACATATAAAGAATTCGAGCTCCTGCGCCTGTTTCTGTCCCATCCGGGCATGGCGTTCACGCGTGACCAGCTCTTTCAGGAAGTCTGGGGCATGGACTTCTGCGGCGAGACCCGCACGGTCGATATGCACATCCGGACGCTCCGGCAAAAGCTCGGCCCCTACGGACGGCGGATCGAGACGGTGCGCAATGTTGGCTACCGCATGGAGGCAACGACATGACCAAGAAAATCTTTCAATCCATCTTCCTCGTGGCCGGTGCCGTGCTGCTGGCGAGCCTGCTGATCATCATGGGCTTTCTCTACAGCTATTTCGGCGGCGTGGAAGAAAACCAGCTGCGCGACGAGCTGAGCCTCGCCTCGGCCGCCGTGGAAAGCAGCGGCACGGACTATCTCTCGCAGCTCACGGCCGGGCGCTACCGCCTGACGTGGATCGCGGCCGACGGCAGCGTTTTGTACGACACCAGGACCGATGCCGAGAGCCTTGAGAACCATGCCTCGCGCGCCGAGGTCAGTCAGGCGCTGAGCACCGGCACGGGCGAGAGCACGCGCTATTCCTCGACGCTTCTGGAAAAGACCATGTACTATGCCCAGCGGCTCACGGACGGCACGGTGCTGCGCATTTCCATCAGCCGAGCGACGGTCGGCATGATCGCCGTCGGTATGCTCCAGCCGCTGCTGCTCGTGCTCATTGTGGCGCTCATCCTCTCGGGCATGCTGGCCAGGCGGCTGTCGCGGCGCATCGTCGATCCGCTCAACAGCCTCGATCTCGAGCACCCGCTCGATAACGACGCCTATGAGGAGCTCTCGCCGCTGCTCAAGCGCATCCACCACCAGCACGTCGAGATCCGGACACAGCTGCGCGAGCTGCGCGAAAAGACCGACGAATTCACGCAGATCACCGGCAGTATGCGCGAGGGGCTCGTCCTGCTCGACGAACACGGCGATATCCTGAGCATCAACGCCGCGGCGCAGGCGCTCTTCGGCGCGGACGCGCAGTGCGTCGGCCGGGACTTTCTGACCATTGAGCGCAGCCACGAGATCAGTGCCGCCATTCAGGCCGCCGCCGACGACGGCCACAGCGAGGTGCGCGCCGAGCGCGCGGGGCGCATCTATCAGTTTGACATCAGCCGTATCGCGTCCGACGGGAAACCGATCGGCACGGTCATCCTCGCCTTTGACATCACGGAGCAGGAGTTTGCCGAGCGCAACCGGCGGGAGTTCACGGCGAACGTCTCGCACGAGCTCAAGACGCCGCTGCAGGGCATCATCGGCAGCGCTGAGCTGATCGAAAACGGTATGGTCAAGCCCGACGACCTGCCGCGCTTCGTCGGCCACATCCATACCGAGGCCGCCCGCCTCGTCACGCTCATTGACGACATCATCCGCCTGTCCCAGCTCGACGAGGGCGGCGAGCTGCCGACCGAGCCCGTCGACCTGCTCACAGTTTCGCAGGAGGCGGCGCAGACGCTGCAGGACGCTGCGGCAGCGCGGCAGGTCACGGTCAGCGTGCAGGGGGAGCCCGCTGTGATCCCCGGCGTGCGCCGCCTGCTCTATGAGATCGTCTACAATCTCTGCGACAACGCCATCAAGTATAACCGTGACGGTGGACGCGTGGATATCACCGTTGTGCACGACGCCGACGGCAGCAGCGTCACCGTTGCCGACACCGGCATCGGCATCGCGCCGGAGCATCAGGCGCGTGTGTTCGAGCGCTTCTACCGCGTGGACAAGAGCCACTCGAAGGCATCCGGCGGCACGGGGCTTGGACTCTCGATCGTCAAGCACGCCATGCAGCTGCACCACGGCCGCATCGAGCTCGAGAGCACGCCGGGCACGGGCACGACCATCCGCGCCATCTTCCCGAAGGCGTGAGCAGCAAAACAATAAGACGAGATTTTCACGGATGAAAATCTCGTCTTTTTTATGGTTCTTCAATAGCAGGCGGCGTTTGGCTTTCAGCGCGGCGGCGGTCTGACGAGCCGATCCGTTGAACCGTAAGTCTGAGCCGTGCCGGGGGAAACAGCAAGGCTCTGCCGCTCAGAAAACAGCGTCGACAAGCCGTCTGGTGTAATCCGACTGCGGGTGCAGGATGACCTCGTCGGGCAGACCGCTCTCCACGATCCTGCCGTCATGGAGCACGATGACCCTGCCGCAAAACTGCTGTACCAGCGCGATGTTGTGGCAGATGAAGAGATAGGCCAGCTTCCTTTCCTTCTGCAGCTGCTGCAGAAGCTCGATGATCTGCTTTTGCACGGTCACGTCCAGTGCGGAGGTGGCCTCGTCAAAGATGAGGATGCGCGGGTCATTCATCAGTGCTCTTGCAATGGCCGCGCGCTGGCACTGGCCGCCGGAGACCTGATGCGGATAGCGCGCGAGAAACGCAGCGGGAAGGCCGCAGCTTTCCAGCAGCGCGCGTGCCTTTGCCTCGCGTTCGGCCTTCGGTACGCCCTTGTTGCGCAGGCTCTCGCAGATGCCGTCGCCCAGTGTGCGGCGCGGATCGAAGGAGTCGGCCGGTGACTGAAAGACCATCTGGATCTTCGCGTAGACCGGGATCAGAGCCCGCCCCCTGAGCCGGGTGACATCCTGCCCGTCGATGAAGATCTGCCCGCCGGTGGCGTCGATCTGGCGGGTGATGAGCCTGGCGATCGTGGACTTGCCGGAGCCGGATTCGCCCACGATGCCGAGGATCTCGCCGGGCTGCACCTCAAAGCTTACATGATAGACGGCGAAAAATGCATCCCTGCCGGCGCGGGAAAAGGCTTTGGAGAGGTCTGTGACCTTCAGGATCGGTTCCATTTATGCCTTCTCCCTCCTCAGTCTCGGAACTGCGCTCAGCAGCTTTACCGTGTAGTCATTCTGCGGGTTTTCCAGCACGTCCTTCGCCGCTGCGTATTCCATCACGCGGCCGTTGGAGAGCACGACGATGCTGTCAGCCATCGCGGAGACGACGCCGATGTCGTGCGTTACGATGATGATCGCGGTGCCGAAGGCCTCGCGGACATGCAGCATTTCCTCCACGACCTGCCGCTGTACGGCCATGTCGAGCGCGGAGGTGGGCTCGTCCGCCAGGAGGACGGCCGGATTCATCAGCATGGCGATCGCAATGCCCGCGCGCTGATTCATGCCGCCGGAGAGCTCGAAGGGATAGCTGTCCCAGATCCGCTCACCGTCCTGAAAGTGCAGCTTTTCAAAGAGCTCCAGCGCGACGCGCTTTGCCTCGGCCACATCCACCTTGCGGTGCGCCGCCATGCTCTCGATGATCTGCTCGCCGATCGTGCGGGTCGGACTCAGGGACGCGCCGCAGTCCTGAAAGATCATGCCGATCTTCTCGCCGCAGATCCTGCGCATCTCCTTGGGCGGCACGTCCGGAAGGCTTTTTCCTTCAAACCAGATGTCGCCTCTTGTGACCATGCCGCTGCTGCCCAGAAGGCCCATCGCGGCCTTGAGCAGCGTGGATTTTCCGGAGCCGGACTCACCCACCAGACCGAGGATCTCGCCGGAATGGAGCTGAAAGCTCACGTCATGGACGACGGGCTCCCCGTTGAAGGAGACCTCTACATGCTGATAGTCCAATAATACTGCCATAAAACGACCTCATTTGGATGTTGTCTGAAAAGCGGGCATCGGCTCAAAACGGAAACCTTCCGCGCTGAGCCCATGTCCGTCCGGGGAGCTGAGGGGCAGATGCTTTTACCCCTCTCAGCTTGCCGAAGAACCTCGTAGCCTTTGCGCCCGCAGGCGCAAAGAAGTCCAATCATTTTCTTCGGCGACATGTGCGGCGAAGAAAATACTTCTCAGGCTGCAAGTGTGGAATTTGTGCGCCGGCGGCGCACAAATTATGCGCGCAGCAGACTGCAAACCCCTTTGTCAAAAAGTTGTACTTTTTGACAGCCTCTGAGGGGCGGAATGCTTCCGCCCCTCTTTCTTTTGCTTACTGGATATCGAGATCCGCGGTCAGCTCGTAGAAGTCGCAGGTGTGCGCTTCGAGACCGGAGACGTTGGCCTTCATGATCATGCTCATGCGCAGGAAGGAGCAGAAGACGTAGGAGTTGTCGTCCAGCAGCAGCTGCTGCATCTCGACGGCGATCTTCGCACGCTCGGCCGGATCGAAGGTGGTGCGCAGCCGGACGGCAAGCTTCTCGAGCTTGTCGCTGTGGTGGCCGCCGGAGTTCTTGACCGATTTGTCCAGACAGTAGGTGTCGAAGAAGTTCTGGGGATCGCCCAGGCCGGCGTTGACGTTGGCGCTGACCCAGATGTCCCATGCCGTGGGATCCTTGCGGATGCTGTTGTGATCCTTGGTGCAGTTGATCTGTACGTCGATGCCGATGTCCTTGAGCGTGGACTGCGCGGATTCGGCCAGCAGGGGCAGCTCCTGACGGGACGGGTAGGTCAGCCAGCGGATCGTGAGCTTGATACCGTTCTTTTCGCGGATGCCGTCGCCGTCGGTGTCGACCCAGCCGGCGGCCTCCAGCTCGGCTTTGGCCTGATCGGGATCAAAGGACACGGTCTGAATGCCCTGACCAAACGCGAAGCTGTCGGGGAAGGCACCGGCCGCGGTGTAGCCGTAGCCGTTGAGCAGCACGCCGACGAAGTCCTGCTTGTTGATGCCCATGGCGATCGCCTTGCGCACGGCGGGATCACTCATGATCGTGTAGCCGGAGTTCTCCTTGTGGAGGTTCATCATACCCCAGAAGCAACGGCTGGTCTGGATGCTGGTGAACTTGTAGTTGTCGTTCTCAAAGAGCGGATAGCTGGCATAGGCCATGCCGTAGGCCGCGTCGATTTCGCCGGACTGGAGCGCCATGGCCAGCGTGTCACCGTCGGAAATGGTGCGGACGGTGATCTCGTCGACCTTCACCTCGCCGTCCCAGAAGTTGACGTTTTTGATGAGATTCACATGGTCGTCCGTGACGACTTCGGTCGCCACATAGGGACCGGTGCCGACGACGCAGCCGTTGTCGGGGATGCCGACCTCCATGTCGATGATGCAGCCGTAGGCCTCGGAGAGATAGTTCATCAGGATGGGGTTGGGCTCGGAGGTGACGATGGTCAGCTTCTGACCGTCGGCCTCCATCGAGGCAATCTTGAGGTTGCCGGCGGCGCGCTCGTGGACCTCGATCAGGTGCTCGAGACAGGCCTTGACCGCGGCAGCGTCACATTTTTTGCCGTTGGAGAAGCAGACCGCATCCTTGATCATGATCTCCCATGTGGTCGCGTTGATGTTGGTAGCGCTCTCCGCCAGCCACGGTTCGAGCGTGCCGTCGTCCGCGATCTTCATCAGCGTCTCGCCGACGCCGTAGCGGATGCAGGCCCAGCCGGAATAGGCCTCGTGAGGGTTGATCGTCGGCTCTTCGTTTTCGGCGTTGAAGGTGGTGTCGCCGAAGACAAAGGCCTTTTTTCCGCCGGACTGGGCGGGTGTGTTGGAGCTGCCGCAGCCGGCCAGAATGCCGAGCGAGAGGCAGAGCGCCAGAAGGGAAGCTAGGATCTTTTTCATGTTCTCTGTTTCCTTTCCTTTGTTTATATAGGGTCCGAATTATCGTGCCCGGGCGTTCTTTGGGTCCATGTAGTCGCGCACGGTGTCGCCCAGTAGGTTGAAGATCACGACCGACAGGAAGATCGCGAAGCCGGGCGACAGCACGAGCCATGGGTAAGTCTGCAGCATGCTGCGTCCGCCGCTCATCATATTGCCCCACTCGGCCGTGGGCGGCTGCGCGCCGAGATTCAGGAAGCTCAGTCCTGCGAGCTCCATCATCATCGTGCCGATGTCCAGCATGGCCGTGACCAGAATCGGGCCGAGGATATTCGGCAGGATATGCCGCAGGATGATCTGCATGGAGTTGTCGCCGGAGAGCCGTGCCGCTGCCACAAAGCCGCTGGTTTTGAGCGCCAGCGTTTGACTTCGCGCCACGCGCGCATATTTCGGCCAGCTGATGACCGCCAGCGCGAGCACCGCGTTGCCGACGCCGCCGCCCAGCATCGCTGCGATCGCCAAGGCAAAGACCAGCCCCGGAAAGGCCAGACACACGTCCGAGATGCGCATCACGACGGAGTCCATCGCGCCGCCGTAGTAGCCGCAGAGTGTGCCGACGGCGGTTCCGAAGACCGAGATGACGCCGACGAGCGCCAGCGTGGAGAAGATGCTTGTCTGCGCGCCGACCACAACGCGGGAGAACATGTCGCGCCCGTAGCGGTCGGTGCCCATCCAGTGCTCGGCCGAAGGCGGGAGAAGCGACTTTGACAGGTCCTGCGCATAGGGGTCGTAAGGGACGATCTTGTCCGCAAAGATCGCAACGAGAAGCAGCGCTGCCGCTAAGATCAGAAAGAGGGTCAGACGGACCCTGATACGGTTCTTCCTGACTTTTTGTACACGGACTGTGACGGTTTCGTTCATCGCTCGATCCCTCCCAGCCGAATCCTCGGATCGAGGAAGTGATAGCTCAGGTCGGTGATCAGGTTGACCACGACGTAGATGATGGCCATCCACATTACATAGGCCTGAATGATCGGGTAGTCGCGCATGTTGATCGCATCTACCGCCAGCTTGCCGACGCCGTCCCACATGAAGATGGACTCGACGATGGCCGTGCCGCCGAGCAGCGAGCCGATCGAAAGCGTCAGCAGCGTGATGATCGTCACGAGCGAGGCCTTCATGACGCTCCTGATCAGGGTCGTGGAGAACTTTACGCCTCTGGCCCTGGCGCCGAGCACGTAATCCTTGCTCAGCTCATCCAGAACGGTTGCGCGGACCTGCCGCAGATACTTGGCCGACATGGCGATCGCCAGCGTCAGGGCGGGCAGCGCCACGCTCTGCAGGCTGACGCCGCCGGAGATGACCGGAAACCAGCCGAGCCTGATCGCAAAAAAGTACATCAGCAGCAGGGAGACGAAAAAGTTCGGCAGAGAGTTGCCGATAAAGCTCGCCGTGCGGATCACGTAATCGGTCGCCGTGTTCTGCTTCACCGCCGACCAGATCCCGAGCGGGATCGAGATCAGCACGGTCAGCAATATGGAAACGGCCGTCAGCAAAAGCGTGGCCGGCAGCTTGGAAACGAAGGTTGAGAACACCGGCTTGTTCGAGACGTAGGAGGTGCCCATGTCACCCCTGAGCAGATTGCCGAGCCACGTGAAGTACTGCACGACAAAGGGCTTGTCCAGACCCAGCTCTGCTCTGGCGTTGTCGATCATTTCCTGCGAGACCGTGCCGCTCGTGTTCTCCATTTTCTGCTCGACCACGTCGCTGCCGGCAATTCGCATCATGCCGTAGGACAAAAATGTGATCGCAAGCAGGATCGGGATCAGCTGCAGCAGGCGCTTGAGCGCGTAGTTTTTCATGCCGTGCCGCTCCTGTTATTTGAACGCTGCGATGGTGAAGATCGGCGTGGGATTGATGAACTCGTCGATCTCGGCATAGATGCGTTTATAAACGCCTTTGTCCACGGTGACACGCTCAAAGCCGGCCTCGATGAGCAGCTGCACATCCCATTGCGGGCGCGGCCCGTGATAGGCGCCGATCTCCATCGTGATGGCATTGTTTTCGGCCATCAGATCGTCCGGCACCAGCTTGTGCGCGTGGTTTTCGGGCAGCTCGTGCTTCTTTCCTCCTTGCTGCTCATCTTCCAGCGCGGCGCTGTAATCCGCGTCAAAGTTGATGAGCACGCCGCCGGGCTTGAGGATCCTGTACCACTCCCGATAGGCCTTTTCGACATGCGGCAGCGTCCATGTCAGATTCCGTGTCACCAGCACGTCGAAGCTCTCCGGCTCGAAGTCCGGGTTTTCTGCGTCCATGATCCGGAACGTGGCGTCCAGCCCCAGAACGGCGGCCATATGCGCGGCGTGTTCGATCATGTCCGGCGTCAGGTCGATGCCGGTCGCCTCGTGCCCCTCGGCGGCAAACAGACAGGCGAAGAAGCCGGTGCCCGTGCCAATGTCCAGGACCCGGAGCGGCCGCCCCTGCGGCAGATACCGGAAAAACTCCGCGAGCCAGCGCGCCCGCTTCTCGCTGTCGAATTCACGCAGTCTCTGCGCTTCAAAGGCCTCCGCCCGGTGAGACCAGTAGTGAGCTACGCGATGCTTGATCAGTTCCATATGCTTCCCCCTCTCTGCTGCAGCCGGCGGTCCTTGCGCCCTCACGCGGCTGCCTATCCAATAAACGGAAATGCAGGCTGTTTACATTATATTCTGTCTTTCGTCGATGCGTAAGCCCCCCGGGGGGATATAAATTCGCATTGACCGCGGTCTTTTCCCGCTTCCGGATCCCCCCGGGGGGCTTGTCAAAAGGAGGGGCGCGTGATACGGTAATGAAATAAAAATGGAGGCTGCCATGCAAGCAAAAATGATCGCCGGGCACGAGTTGACGCCGGGCAAAACGGTAAAAGATCATATCCACGTGGAGGGCACCGAGCTGCACGTTCCGCACGTCCTGCTCTGCGGTGAGCAGCCGGGACCGACCGTGCTCATCACGGCGGGCATCCACAACGCGGAATACGTCGGCATTCAGGCGGCTATCGAGCTGTCCAACGAGCTTGACGTTTCCACGCTGCGCGGCAACGTGGTCCTTGTTCCGCTGGTCAACCGTTCGGGCTTTGAAAACCGCACCATGTCCCGCGTCTTTGAGGACGGAAAAAATCTCAACCGCGTGTTCCCCGGCGACCGGGAAGGGAGCGAGGCCGAGCGGCTGGCGCATATGCTCTTCGAGGTCTTTATCCGCAACGCAGATGCTTATATCGACCTGCACTGCGGCGACGGTTATGAGACGCTGATCCCCTATTGCTATTATCTGGGCGATGCGCCTGCCGAGGAGACGGCGAAACGGATGGTCGAGTGCGTCAATGTGCGGTATGTTGTGCGCTCGCACTGCCGCACGGGCGGGGCCTATAATCTGGCTTCGCTTTACGGTGTCCCCAGCGTGCTCATCGAGCGCGGTCAGCTCAGCCTGTTCAGCCGGGAGGAGATCGAGGCGGACAAGGCCGATGTGCGCAACATCCTGCGCCGGCTCGGCGTACTGGCTGGGGACTGGATCCGCTATCCCAAGCAGGAGCTGCTGGAGTATAACGACGACGCGCCCTGCACCGGCTGCTGGTACCCGGAGAAAAAGCCGGGCGACCGTTTCCGGAAGGGCGAAAAGCTTGGCGAGATCCGCGACTATTTCGGCAAAAGCCTCTTTACGGAGCTCGCACCCGCAGACGGGGTGCTGCTGTATCAGACCGCGTCGTTGAATATCATTGAGAAAGGCCCGATGGTGAGTTATGGTGTGCCGAGACCCGATCCTTGAAGAGAATAAAAACTACTGGACTGACCGTGCCCCCGGCTATTCGGAGGTCAACCGGCTGGAGCTGGCCACGGCGCAGCGGCAGAGGTGGAAGAACTGCATATGTGAAGAGCTGACGCGGCGGTTCCCCGATCGTCCGCTTGCCGACTTGCAGGTGCTGGAGGTCGGCACCGGGCCGGGCTTCTTTGCCATCCTGCTGCGCGAGCTGGGCTGCGCCGTGACGGCCATCGACCTTACCCACGCCATGCTCGCCGAGGCAAAAGAAAACGCCGGCCCTCTGGCCGACGAGATATGTTTTATGGAAATGAACGCCGAGGCGCTCTCCTTCGCGCCTGAGCGCTTCGATGCGGTCATCAGCCGCAATCTGACCTGGAATCTGCCGCACCCCGATCGGGCGTATGCCGAGTGGACGCGGGTGCTGAAAAAGGGCGGCGTGCTGCTGAACTTCGACGCGAACTGGTACGCCTATCTCTTCGACGAGGACGCGCAGGCGGCCTGGGACCGTGACCGCAGGAGCAGCGCCGAACGCGGCGTCTGGGATCAGAACGTAGAGGCCGAGGGCGAGCACTTCGACGTGATGGAGGAGATCGCCCGCCACGTGCCGCTGTCAAAAATTGTACGCCCCGCGTGGGATCTGCAGCAGCTTGCCTCCCTCGGCCTGAAGGCCGAGGCCGATGAGACGGTCTGGAAGCGCGTCTGGTCGGAGGAGGAGATGATCAGCTTTGCCTCCACCCCGATGTTTCTGGTGCGGGGACGGAAATAGCTGCCTTTGTTTTTCCCTGTCCGGGATAAAACCGAATCAGAACTGCAGAATCTTTTTTGCGCCGCGCTCTTGACACACGCGCGCGGCAGTGATATCATCCGGTTTGAATTAAACGCATCTAACCAGCTGGCTTTTCAAGGAGGTATCCCATGTATCAGATCACACTGAATATAGACGGCATGATGTGCGCCATGTGCGAGAGCCACGTCAACGACGCGGTGCGCAATGCGTTTCCGGTCAAAAAGGTCACGTCCTCGCACAGCCGGGGCGAGACGGTCATCCTCTCCGAGACGGCGATCCCGGAGGCGGAGCTGCGCCCGGTCTTTACCAAGCTCGGCTATGCGCTCACGGGCTATGCCTGTGCTCCCTATGAGAAAAAGGGGCTGTTCCGCCGGCACTGAGCGTACCCCAATGC